>Ga0306920_100007301_pt1 | contig 14534 bp, 14 predicted proteins | sample flu12Cox44000170_FD_204666 | JGI IMG/M metagenome (GOLD analysis project Ga0306920, IMG submission 204666) | Lab enrichment of tropical soil microbial communities from Luquillo Experimental Forest, Puerto Rico - flux4day.12C.oxic.44.000.170 (v2)... | ecosystem: Environmental > Terrestrial >...
GAACATGGCTATTCGGTCCTCTCGACGAGTGCTCAAGACGCCCAGAAACACAGAGGACGCTGTGCCGTGGGCGCTTGGCCGTGCGCCAATCGGAATATACTTAACCGATGCCGCCGATCGCCTGATCCGAGTGAACCAGGCATTCTCAACGATGCTAGGTTACTCCATAAAACAGCTGTTAAAGATGCCTCTTGGCCAGGTCACACACCGCGAAGACCAGGAGGTGAGCACGTCTTATAGGCACCGTTTACTGACCCGCGAGCAGAAGGCATTTACCTTCCAAAGGCGTTTTATTCATAAGCATGGTCGGGTCGTATGGGCAACCGTCACCGCGTCGCTGGCGCGGTGTCCGAATCGCGATTCACACTGCATCCTTAATTTCGTTCAACAGATCACCGAGGGCAGGCTGGCAGCGTCCGAGTTGCGTTTCCGTAGGCTGTTTGAAGCCGCACAAGATGGAATATTTATTCTTGACGCCGATTCCTCAGAGATCACCGATGTCAACCCGTTCGTCGAAACATTGTTAGGGTATTCCCGGGAATCCTTCCTGGGGCGGTCGTTATGGGATATCGGTCTGTTTGAACATGCCGACACTCGCGAAGAGCTTATTCTAGGCTTACAAAAGAATCAACGCGTTCGTTACGACCACCTGTCGCTTCTACATAAGTCCGGCCAGCCCAAGGAGGTTGCGCTCCTCGGCACGGTTTACGAGGTCGATGGCAAAGCGGCTATTCAGTATAACCTTCGAGATATGAGCGGCAATCGGCTGTCTGAAGCGTTGCGAGAGAGTGAGGAGCGTTTCCGAGTGACGTTTGATCAAGTTGCTGTTGGTATTGCTCAGATAGCGCCCGATGGACGTCTATTACGAATCAATCAAAAGTATTGTGACATTGTGGGTTATCCGTCGGAGGAGTTGTTAGAGCGAGGGCTCGAAGCCATCACTAACACCGATGACCTGGCGATGGACCTGGAATATGCGCGCCGTGCGGTTGCCGGAGAGATACCGTCATACTCGGTGGATAAGCGTCATTTTCGGAAGGACGGCACTATCATTTGGGTCAATGTGACTAATAAACTTGTACACGATCCATCGGGAGCACCGAAGTACTTTACTTCTGTCGTTCAAGACGTCTCAGTATTTCAAGACATCACAGAGCGCAAACACTTGGAGGAGGAACTCCTACAAGCTCGAAAGATGGAAGCGATCGGCAGGCTAGCAGGGGGAGTGGCACACGATTTCAATAATTTCTTAACGGTTATTTCCGGATATTGCGGCATGATTCTGGGACAACTCGAGCCCGACGACCCCATTCGTCACGAAATCGGTGAAATCAAGATGGCCGGTGAGCGGGCGGCTGCAATGACTGCAAAACTGCTTGCCTTCAGCCGCCGCCAGGTCGCCGAGCGCCGGGTGACGAATTTGAATTCAGTGATGTTAGACATTCAGGAACTGTTAAGGCGTCTAATCGGCGAGGATATTGAGTTGGTCGCTAAGGTCGAACCCGGACTATGGCTGGCCAGATGTGACGAGGCGCAGATCGGGCAGGTGATGATGAATCTGGCAGTCAATGCTCGTGACGCCATGCCGAACGGTGGCAGGCTCACCATCATTGCGGCCAACGTGGTCCTTGACGAAGAGTATGCTCGCCGGCACTTGGGAGTCCGGCCAGGCCGTTATGTGATGTTGAGTGTCAACGACACGGGGTGCGGAATGGACGCAGACACCCAAGCTCAGATGTTTGATCCGTTCTTCACAACCAAGGGGCAAGGCAAAGGTACTGGCCTGGGATTGTCGACTGTATACGGCATCGTGAAAGAGCATGACGGCCATGTCGACGTCGAGAGTGCGGTCGGCATCGGCACCACCATGAGGGTTTACCTGCCCAGGGTCGAGGGTCCCGTTGAGGCAACTTCTAGGGTGTCGAGTGAGACCCAGCGAGGCCCTGGAGCTGAGACTATTCTGCTAGTGGAGGACGATGACCAACTGCGGCATCTGATTGCTCAGATACTCCAGGCGGAGGGCTATACCTTGTTGGAAGCGGAAAATGGCAGCCAGGCGCTCGAACTATCTGAGAAGCAGGTTACTCCGATCGATCTTGTATTGACCGACATCGTAATGCCGGGCATGAACGGTTGCGTGCTGGCTGAAAAACTGATGTCCTTGCGGGTTTGTAACGCGGTGCTCTTCATGTCCGGCTACACAGGGGACGCGAATGTGCATCAGGCGGCAATACCGGCGGACGCCACAATACTCGCAAAACCATTCACGCCAGGGCAGTTATTAGACAGGGTCCGGTCGGTACTGGATAGGGATCAGACAAGGTTGGACGGCGTAGCCGGAACCAGAGGAGCCTAGCGGACCAGCGCAAAGGAGTCTCTATAGATGGCGAGTGCAGCTGGGATGCCCAGCCTCATCGCATTTTACATCGCTTGACAGCGCCCAAGAAGACTGTCAGCGAGGGAGGGTTTGGATGGGATTAAGAAAAGTGTCACACGTCGACAAAACTTTTCCGGGCAATGGTGGACCCGAGAGTCGTGAATCCACCGCTGCACTTCTGCGGGAACTGGTCGCGCACCTCCGCGAGAACCGCACGCCGCTGCGCGAGGAGTGGGTTCGTCGCATCACAGAGTCCAAGCTGCTGATGGCGATGACGAGAGACGAGATTTTTGCGGAAGCCACTTCCGTATACGACAACTACGTTGCGGTTTTGGAGTCCGGAAGTGTCGAGGCCTTGCAAGCGTACGCGCGCGACCTCTCGGAACGTATTATCCCACGAGGAGTCGAAACCCACGAAGTAGTGGGCATTGTTCTGCTGCTGCGCGACGTGCTCGCCCGCTCGCTGTTCAAAAAGTATCAATCGGACTTTGGCCTGCTCAACCGTGTGCTCGATGCTTATGAACCTGCTGCCAATCGCATCGCCAACACAGTTGCGGTGAGCTTTGTGCAGGAACGTGAGCGCATTATCAGGCAGCAACAGGAGGCCATCCGCGAACTCTCCACGCCGGTGCTTCAGGTCCGCGAGCGCCTGTTGATCTTACCGATTATCGGTGTTATTGATCCCCAGCGAGCACGCCAGGTAACCGAACAGCTGCTTCGTGGCATTCGTGCCAATCGCGCCAAGGTGGTCGTTATCGATATCACCGGGGTCCCGGCCGTCGACTCCACGGTTGCCAACCATCTGGTGCAAACCGTTGACGCCTCCCGCCTCATGGGCGCTACTGTGATTGTTACCGGTCTGTCATCGGAAATCGCCCAAACACTTGTAACGATCGGCGTGGATCTCAGCAAGATGAAAACCGTGGGTGACTTACAGGGCGGCATCGAAGAAGCCGAAAAGCTGCTGGGCTACAAAGTGATGATGCAGCAGATAGCTGAAGAATTGCGTTAGGTATGCGAGTCCCGGTTCTCAAGCAGGGCGACTACCTTATTGCCTCGATCCAATCGGCGCTCTCCGACCAGGATCTGATGCAGCTTCGAGACGACCTTGCCGAGCAAGCTGGCAGATTTCGATCTCGTGGGATCATTGTGGATGTTACGGCATTGGACGTAATGGACTCTTTCGCGTGCCGCACTTTGCGGTCCATAGCCTATATTCTGCGACTGCGTGGCGCCCGAACCGCGATTGTTGGGATCCAACCCGAGGTCGCGTTCGCCATGGTGCAGCTGGGCCTGGCACTGGGCGAAGTGCAGACTGCCCTAGACCTCGAAGAAGGTCTCGTCCTTCTGAGCCAGCGAAACCGGCGAGGCAGCAGCAGTGAAAAGTGAGGTCCACATTACGATTGATTCCGGCGCCGACATCGTCACAGCCAGGCAGGAAGGACGTCGGCTCGCCGCTGAGGCCGGGTTCAGCGGAACTGATTTGACAATCATTGCCACTGCTATCTCGGAGCTGGCCCGGAACATAGTCGAGTATGCCCACGACGGGGAAATCATATTGGCCTTGGTCGGGGATGGAGATAGGAAAGGATTGCGCGTGGTGGCTCGAGATGGCGGGCCTGGAATCGCGAACATAGAACTTGCTATGCAGGACGGATACTCGACTGGGAGAGGCTTGGGGCTGGGCCTCCCTGGTACCCGTCGCTTGATGGATGAGTTCCGGATCAGCTCGAAGGTTGGCGTAGCGACCACAGTCACCGCAATAAAATGGCTCCGCTGACTCCGCCAGGGGCATCACTGGGCCCTCATCCATTGATCGAATGGGGCACAGCACAAAGTGTGCTCGCCGGCCAATCGGTGAGCGGCGATCGCTATCTATTGAGGCCCTGTCCGGATGGGCTCTTGGTCGCGGTAGTGGATGGTCTCGGGCACGGCGAAATGGCGGCCGCGGCCGCGGATATTGCCGTCGCCACTCTCGAGACTCACAGTCGCGAACCGGTGATTCCATTGTTGGAGCGATGCCACGTAGCACTGAAGCGAACTCGAGGTGCGGCGATAAGTGTTGCTTCCTTCAGCGCCATGTACGAATCGATGACATGGCTCGGTGTGGGCAATGTAGAAGGTGTTCTTCTACGTGCGGACGTCAAAGCTATTCCGGCTCAGGAACTCATTATGCTGTTTCCAGGAGTGGCGGGCTATCAATTGCCGTATCTGCGTGCCGTGATCACGCCGGTAAAACGCGGTGATGTGGTGATCTTCTTTACGGACGGCATACGGAGAGACTTTCTGTCCGAGCCAATTCCGGCGGGGTCGCCAGAGCTCATCGCCGGCCACATTTGCGACAAATACAAGAGAAGCACCGATGATGCTCTAGTCTTCGTAGGGCGGTACTTGGGATCGGGTAGAAATCGACTCGTCAAGGGAAAATCGTGGGTCCATTTCCGGCACAGGCTCGATCGGTAACGCCGCGATAACCCGAAAATTGGAGCGCTTTACCGGTCGCAATCCACACGAAGGCATACGGCAACGCGCGGAAATACTCCCGTCTTCCCCCACGCCGAGGACGAAGTAACGGCGCCGTAGCCATCTCCGATCATCCTCTCCGATCAACCTCAGATTTCCCTTGCAACTCTGCGGCTGTCCATTCATGGCGATATGGCGATATATGACGGCGCTCTCGACCATGAACCGGTATTCGGGAGCCTTTCTTGGTCTTAGTCTTAGTGGGCCTTGGAAGATAACCCCTAGTTCTGCACCCGGGTTTGTTCAGGGGGAGTCTTACTATCAGAACGCCGTACGTCTAGTGCGGCAAAGGAGTGAAACCGATGGCATGGCTTCGCGATCGTACGTGCTTGCGCGAGCTGGTCCTGATCTGCTCCATCACGATTGCGCCCGGAGAAGCGCTCCTGTACGGACAGTCGCCTCAACCGAGTCAACCGGCAGGGAACCAGCAAGAGCAGTTCATGAAACCGGAGCAGTTGGAGAGCCTGGTAGCCCCCATCGCGCTGTACCCGGATTCCCTGCTAGCCCAGGTCCTGGCGGCTTCGACCTACCCGCTTCAGATTGTGACGGCACAGCGATGGGTGCAGCAGAACAGCAATCTAAAAGGAAGGCAGCTGGTGGAAGCCGCCGGTAAGCAGGACTGGGATCCAAGCGTTCAGGCGCTGGTGGTGTTTCCCACGGTGCTGCAGATGATGGATCAGAGTCTAGACTGGACCACGGCGTTAGGCAACGCATTCTTGGCACAGCAGGCCGACGTGATGGCGGCAATTCAACGTATGCGGATGAAGGCCCAGCAATCTGGCAAGCTTCAATCCAACCCACAACAGCAGGTACAAAGCACCACGGTGGAAGGACAACCGACCATCATGATTCAGCCCACCGACCCGCAGATGATGTACGTGCCCAGCTATGAGCCGGCAGCCGTCTGGGGTGCGGCGCCTGCCTATTACCCATATCCGGCAGTCGGCTATCCGCTGGCCGCCGCCGCGATTTCGTTCGGAGTAGGTGTGGCTGTTGGAGCGATTTTTAATAGTGGCTGGGGTTGGGGTTGGGGCGTCCACTGGGGTCCCCGCCCTGCGCTCTACGTGAACAACAATTTCTTCAGGCACAACGGCAATACCTTCGTGAACCGGGGGAATTGGGGCAACGAATACCGCGGCAATGGCCGAGTAGGATGGAATCACAATCCGCGGTACCGCGGTGCGGTCCCCTACGCCAACCGCAGTGTGGCCAACCGCTATAACGGCGGGCGGGGTGGTATGCGCCCGACGCAACTGCCCGCGAACATGGCGAACATCAGGCCGCCGGGTGGGGCCAACCGGATTCCGGGGAACGTTGGTGCAAACCGACCGGCAGGTGGCCGCCCAAGCCAACTGCCTTCGAGCCCAGGCGCCGCCAACAGGCCAGGCGGGCGTGGTGGCGCGACCCAACGTCCAGCGACCGCAGCCGCCACTAGGCCAAGTGGAGGACGGGCCGCAGCTGCTGCCCGGCCGCCCGCTGCTGCCCGCCCACGCGCAGCGGCGGGCTCGGCGAGCCGGGTCGGCCAAGGCGGCCAGTGGGGTGGCTGGAGCGGACCCAAAGCGTCCCCGCCTAACCGGGGAGGCGCATTCGGAGGAGGCAGTGCCGCGCAGGCCCGTGCGTACAGCAACCGCGGGGCCCGCAGTATGGGCGGCGGAGGCGGTGGCCGCAGGGGCGGCGGAGGCGGAGGCGGCGGCCGTAGGGGCGGCGGTGGGCGCAGGCGGTGACCGACTCGAGAGAAGACTGAAAGAAACCAAGGAGCACGATGATGCAACGCAAATCACTCTCCCCGGGATTCACGCTGCTATTGGTGGTAGCGGCACTGGCGCTGTCGGCGTGGGCTGCCGCTCCCGCTACAGGACAACGCACGTTCGCGACACCCCAGCAAGCCGCCCGCGCTTTACTGGCCGCAGCGGAAGCCGATGATCTGCCGGCGCTGACGCAGATCTTCGGCCCGGAGGCCGACCAGATCCTCAATTCGGGAGACGCCGTGGCGGACAAGGCCACCCGGGCGAAGTTCGTCGACAGAGCCAAACAATCGATGAAGGAGAAAATCGACCCGGCTAACGCAAACCGAGCGACCCTGCTCATTGGCGCCGACGGCTTCCCGTTCCCGATACCCATGTTGAGGACCGCCGGCCGCTGGTATTTCAACACTGGGGAAGGGAAACACGAAATCCTCGCGCGGCGGATCGGATCGAACGAGCTCGATGCGATCGCGGCTTGTAAGGCTTACGTGGACGCGCAATACGATTACGCCACCGAGGATCGGAATAACAACGGCATCCCTGAGTACGCGCGCAAGCTGATCAGCTCTCCGGGAAAACGGGACGGGCTTTTCTGGCCTGAATCCGATGCTCCGCCCACCCAATTCGCCGCCGGAGTAAAGAAGGCTCAATCCGAAGGCTACCAAAAAGAGGACAACACGCCGACTCCCTATCACGGCTACTACTTCCGGATCCTGACAGCACAGGGGCCGAAGGCGCGCGGTGGCGCCTTGGACTATGTCCAGCACGGCTCGATGATCGGCGGCTTCGGCTTGGTGGCTTGGCCGGCAGAGTACGGCGTATCGGGCATGAAAACTTTCCTCGTCAACCAGGACGACGTAATTTATGAGAAGGACCTAGGCCCTTCCACCGGCGCCGCGGTGAAGGCCATGACGGTTTTTGACCCGGACAGGACCTGGCGGCGCGTACGCTGAGGACCGCTCCACGCGAAAGCCCTAGTCGCAGAAGGGCTTTTGATGTCGAAGATCGGGGAATTGTATTAATGTGCCGATCTCGTATCAAATCGACAGAACAGCGGCTCTGATTCGAACTCGATGTTACGGTCACGTCACGCTCAATGAAGTGCTAGGCCATTTTCGAGACCTGCGTCAGGAGTCTGCTCTACCGAAGCGGCTTGATGTGTTCTTGGATCTGCATGAGGTCACATCGCGCCCGACTGCTGAAGAGATTCGGGTTTCGAGCAAAGAGCCGGGTGCGCTCCAGGGTACAGTTACATTCGGATGGTGCGCCATAGTGGTCGATCGCGATGCGTTATTTGGCATGGCGCGCATGTGGGGAATTTTGGCCGAGGGCTCCTTCGCTGCGGTCAATGTATTTCGATCCACAGCCGAAGCAGAGGCTTGGCTCGAGGCACAGCGATTGAAGGAGTCCGACGCCCGCAACGACCATGCTGACTTAGAACCCTGACACTGCTCGGGAGACAGGTCTTCGCAAGAGTTAACAGGAACCGATAACGTCGGTCCGTGGTCAAGGTATTTTCGGGCTATTCCTTCCACGAAGACACGGTAGGTTCGGCGCGACCTTTAGCCGACCGCCGTGACGCGATGCCACTGCTCCCATTCTCGGCCAAGGGCATCGGCGTCGCGAATCGCTTCTACTACCAACGGTGGCTCAACAGGGAATGGTTCATTGTGTATGGTCTCGCCGTCGGCGGTGCTCCGCGCGGCGATCCGATCGAGCAATTCACCGGTGGCTTCAGCCAACCCGATCGCGGCCAGGGTCGTGGGAAGCTTGACTTTGGTTGCGAAATCCAAGACCGCTTCCAGTACCGACTCGGACTTTCTTTCAAGGACCAACTGAACCAGCACCCCGAAAGCGACCTTTTCACCGTGAAAGTACGAATGGGTTTGCGGAACAGCGGTTAGTCCGTTGTGGACAGCATGCGCCGCCGCCAAACCCGCGGACTCGAAGCCAAGTCCCGAGAGTAGCGTGTTCGCCTCCACGAGGCGCTCCAGAGCGGGGGTAGGGGTCCGGTTCTGGAGAGCCGCGAGCGCATCCACGCCATCGCGGAGCAAGGTGCGATAACACAACTCCGCCAGTGCTAGCGCGCTCTGCGTGGAGGCGCCGCCGCGCATATTCTTGACATTCCCTTCGATGCAGGTTCTGGCCTCAAACCAGGTGGCAAGCGCATCGCCCATGCCGGCCACGAGCAGGCGGGGCGGACTCTGCGCAATGACCTGGGTATCGACGAGAACCAGGTCCGGATTCTTGCCGTAAATCCGATATTGCAGAAAAGCGCCACCGTCGGTGTAGAGAACCGAAAGAGCGCTGCAAGGAGCGTCGCTCGAAGCGACCGTGGGGCAGTTAACCACTGGCAGTTCGAGATCGGCTGCGACGGCCCGTGCCGTGTCCAGCACCTTGCCTCCTCCGGCGCCGATGATCACCTCCGCGCGCTGGTCGCGGGCCTGTCGCTTGACGCGCTCGATCTCGGCTAGGGAACACTCACCACCAAAGGGGTATACCCGATAGGCGAAGCCGAAATCTCCAAGGCTTCGACGCCAGATGTCGGAGAGCGCGGCGGTCGCGGTTTTCCCGGCCACGATTAGAACTGGACCGGTCAGCCCCAAGACGGCCATTTCGCTCCCTAGGGAAAGCGTTGCGTTGCTGCCCTGGGTGTAGCGGCTCGGTGAACAGAAGACTGTGTGCATAGGAATAATCTACAGCTGTGACGCTAGGCCGAAGCAGTGCCGGCCCCCGACACCCGCCACGAATTTGCCCACCACCAGTCTGGGTTCCCGGAGCGAAGCCGCGTAACCACCCTTCATCAAGAAATAGCGAACAACCGGCACCCTATCCCGCTTCTTTGTGTACTTTGTGTACTTTTTTATCGCAAAGTATTCGGAACCCCATCCGGAATATCGTTGAAGTAAAAGTATCCGATTTTGTTGTTGTCCGAGCTGGCATACCACATCCGCCCCTGCGAGTCGATGAAGAACTCGCGCATCGAAATTTCAGCATGAGGGAAGGGATATTCGATAACATCGCCGGTCCTCGGATCCAGGCGGTTCAGTGTGTCCTGCTCGTGAGAGGAGTACCACACCATCTGATTCCGATCGATGCCAATTGCGTAGGGGCTTGCCGAGGGCCCTGGCAAATCGAACTCCTTGAAAGTCCCGGACTTGGGATCGAAGTGGCCAATCTTGTTTCCGACTCGCTCGCTGAACCAGATGGTGCCATCGGAATCCACCTGTAGCCGCTGCGGCTTGCCTTTGGTGGGCGGATAGAACTTGGAGAGTGTTCCGTCTTTGGTAACCCTGGCGATCGGGCCGTCATCTCGAAACGAAGTAAACCACTCGTCGCCATTCTGCCCGACCACATTGCCGTAGGTCGCGGGTACGTCAAAATGCGTGAACTCTTTGGTCAACGGATCGAACATCGAGATGGCAGGCCCGCCGCTTGACCACACACGTCCCTTCTCATCCACGCGGACCGTGTGCGTACCGGTGTGCCTCCCGTCGGCCAGGGGAGAATTCTGGTATTCCATGATCTCCTTGGTGGCGGGATTCAGACGGCCGATCCTGCCCAAAGCCGCTTCGGTAAACCAGACGCTGCCGTCCGGTGCGGGAACTGCCGAATGAATGCCGGCCGTTTTGGCAAACGGCAAGGGGAACCGCGTTAGCTCAGCTGTTTCAGGATTCAGGCGCACTACTTCGTTGCCGCGCCCATAGTAAGGAATCCAGAACATCCCATCCTTGTCTTCGACGGCGCTCCAAGGCCCCAAACCCTTTGCTGACCCAAAGTCGTATTCGACATAGGCGATGTTCATGGCCCGGGGGCTGAAGGTGCGCGCCAGGGACCTGTATTCCGGCAATTCCTCGGGCGACCGTGGTTTGGGCGAGCTGGGGCCAAACGCGGTCGTGAGGTACGAAACGATATCTTCGACCTTCTCGTCACTCATGGCGCCACCCTCGCCCGCCATAATCACGTCGCGCATATATCGGACCGCGGTGCGCCATCGGTCCTCATTCCACGTTTTGGTGGCCATTTGGCCCTGAAATGAGTGGCAGGAAATCAGGCAGCTCGTAAAGAAGGTGTCTTGGTAGCGTTTTGAGAGGTCGTGGGCTTTGGTCTTGGGCAGGAGCTGGGTTCCTTGAAAAGTCGTCAGGTCGCTCCAGCGCACAACTCCCTTCTGCAGTACGAAATCAATCGAAGCCCTTTGATCGGCGCTTAACTGCAAACTCGTGCGCGGATCGCTCGTGTAACCGATGGCCCGGATCCGCACGGAGTAGATCGCCGCCGGCAAGCTGCCGATGTGGTACCGGCCCTGCGCATCTGACAGAACGTTCGTCGTCATCTTGTTCTGGGTGTTCTCGGCGATCACAAATGCGCCCGTGAAGGGCTTGCCGTCGACTCCTTTTACGCTGCCCGTGATGGCCGCTCCGAATAGGGACGACACCATGGAGACGGCGGACGCAAGAGCAATGAACACGTGATTCGCTAAACGCATAACTCCTCCTGTCGGGGTAGCCAAGTTTACCCACCAGAATTTGCTTCCAAGCTGAAATTGACGCGTAGAGGGGGCGGCAGCAGCGGTATTCTGACCTGAGCTCGCAGACTTTTCCAGGTACGGCCTCGCGTCCATGAGTGTGCCGCCAAATATTCCAGGATCCGGGTAGCTCAAATTATCGTATACCGTCACTCTCGCTGCGAAGGCCCGGCTAGGGCCGAGACAGGCGGTGTCTGCCATGAGACCTGAGAATACACCAACACGAATGACCGCGGCAGCCCCAATCGGCTTTCGGCGGCGGGGCCCGGATTCACTTGCCGTCGAAGACGATCAGGAGTACGCGGACAAGTGCATGGGCGGGGCACTTCTGACTGCCGATATCGACCTCCGCAGAGCGCCGGATTCTGTCGGTCACGGTCCGATCTTCCGGCGATAGCCCTCACCCTCGAACTTCGGACCAATTTGGGAACCGCTGATCGCGCGCCAGTGTAGTGGTCACCGGGTGCAGGGTGGTGATCTTGCGCCCGGAAGCTTTGTCAAGCGGGGGAGATTGGCTTGTCGCTGCGCAGAGCCGTTCCGGCAGGGAAGCAAACACCTGATTTAACAGCTTCAGCAATTCTGGGTGAGACCGGAACTTGAAGAGGCTCGCACGAAGCCTTGTAGGAAGGATGCTCCACGGCACCCGTCCGTATTCTGAGGAAACCTGGGCCTCCAGATAGCGGATGCTCCAAAGCTGGGCTTCGATCGCCAGGTATGGCTGCGGCGAGCGGCTCATCAGAGATGCCGCAAGCCCCGATATGGCGCGTCCGAGCGGAATTAGTTCAGAGTCTCGAAGCTGTTCGATTGGCTTGCAGCTCCTTTGGAGAATTGAGCGCGTAAGAGCGTTCTCGAGGGCGGACCAGGCCAGATCAACGGATGCCGGCGGCGACCGCCGTTTCGCATCCCCAGCCGGCACGATCTCGCTCGATGGCAAAGCGCAAGAAAACACCAAATCGAGCCAAGTGCGTTCCGTATCCTGCTCCCATCGCGACAGGTACCATTTCCGACCGAAAATCTCGAAAGTGTCGGGAAAGTGAACGGCTCCAGACCAGTTCAACCGGGTTTCCGGCCACGGCGCCCGAAGTCTGAGGTGGTCGGCCGCATAGTCGAGTCGAAGACGCCCCATAGGCCGGTAGAGAACGGAATGCGGTTCCCCGTTCTGGTGACTTACCGCCTCCCACCACCGTCCATCCATGGTCACAATCACGGAACCGATCCGTACCGGATCGTCCTTCCGGATTGCGAGTGCTTCGACCGGCGCGATTGGAACGTGAAGTTCCTCACCTCCCGGTTGCGCTGCGAGGAAGGCGTGGCGAACCGCTTCCCCGTAATTCGCCGGCAACTGTGAGTCTGATGCGACACACAAAAGTGTGGCGGGCATCACAGACTGTGGAGGCGCCCATGTACGGCCGAGCCGCGAAAGGACCACGTCTTGCAAGATCTCCGCATCTGCTGGGTAAACGTCATGTGGAGAAAAAAGCTCGGGCTGAAGCAGCATCTCCAGAGCCCGCGGCGAAAGATGCTCCCTAACCAGCAGAGCTTCGAGCGCTCTTCCAATCGCCAGAGCTGGAATGCCGCCGTCTTCCGAAAGAGTGGATGCGTCTTCATTGACCAACAGACGGGCCACTTCCAAGGGCAACCATTCGTTCAACAACCGATTGATATAGGGCGCAAGCAGATCGGAATCCAGGGTGGCAAAAATGCGTTCCGATTGTGGAGACTTCGATTGGGGCGGCTGCCGGGTGAGAGAAATGGTCTGCTGGATCCAGGTCTGAATGTCCACGATGGCCTGGCGGGACTGGGAATCCGGGAGCTGTTCACCCAGAACCCCCTTTAATAGCTGGTTCAACTTCTTCCAGTGCCGGCGCTCATAGCCGCTCGCATCCACCGTCTTAAGCCAAAAGGAAGCCAACACCGGGATGGTCTCTGGATACCGCCGCAGTCGCATTCGAACGAGCAAGGCTTCGAGATCTTCCTCGACACAGTACTCCTTGGATTGCTTGACGAAAAAACCGGCAATCAGCGGCCCTGTCAGAAGCGATGCAAACGATGCCAGCATATGGATGTACCCCAGTGCCGAATACGAGTTCCGTGATCAGGATTACCAGGTACCGTTTTCTAAGTGCGGAGCGGCGGGCGTTTTACCAACGCCCTAGAGTCTTTCGGCCCTTCGCCCTTGAACCGCAATCTCCCGCGGATTCGGTTCGCTTCACACTGCGGGCATTTGATCTGCAGCTGACCATGCGCCAACCCCCGACGTCTTCTTTGCGGTCGTTTCCACCAGGGCGCGAGCCCGCGACTCTGCTACTCGATTCCATTCGTGGCGCGTCGGCCTAATTTTTTTGTCTGCGGGTGGTTACTTCGGTAACAATCTGAGGCTAGTCTGCTGCATGGAGGTGCGTTTTGGCACTCGGGACTCCGGTCATGAATCGGCCCCGCGTTGCTTCCCCTTAGGGTTCAGTAGAGCCATCTGTGCCGAAGACTACGACGCCTCTAGCGACGCTGGATCTTACCGGAGATTGCAGACTCGACGCGAAGCCGGGGCGTTCAGCAATGAAAAGGGTAAGGCGTCGGATGCGGAGACTTCGAGGATTACTCGCGACTGATGTTTCCGTACGTCTGGTGCGGTCAACCTGGGATTTCGCTCGTGGCATAAAGCGTGACAATCCACCCAAACGAAATCGGGCTCGTTCAGCGTCGGGAACGATACAGATCCATGAGAGCACCAGGCGGCGGCAACGCTCCGTACCTTCACCCAGTGACGCCGGCCGAAGAACCGTCCGACGTCAGGGCGCTAACCATCTTCACCGAAGACCAGAAATTGCATGGCGACTACTCGGAAAGCATAGCGCCGTTACCGGCGCCGACGCTTGTTCGAACACGACAGGCTGTTTGATCCAGACAAACGACTTGCCCATTTCGACGGCACCGATCTCGAGCAAACTCGGCCGCGTCTTGCGTTCCCTTGTGTGTTGCCTGCCAGGCGCACGAGAGCCACCTCCTAAGACGGGTGGTGTCCGTCTTCAACCAAAAGAACGATGAACAGGAGTTCAAAATTCTGTTGGAATTCCATAGCGAGTTTACTCACCCAAGCGCGCCCCGACCAGGGAGACGGCTGATAGCCACTTCAGGTGTTCGCTAGCGATTCGTGGTCCCGGTGAGGGTGCCTGATCCGTGAGACTCCCAACAGCGACCTCAAGGACAGGTGGGTCGGCGCCACCGCGGCTATTTTGCCGAGCAAGGCTCGACACACCATCGATCATGCTCGACAGCGGGTACCTTGCCGGGGGGGCGCCGCACTCTTCCCTTCAGGGTTCGCTTACGGCGTCATCGAGGCAATATAAGCCGTGATGGCGATCAGGTC
>Ga0306920_100007303_pt1 | contig 14533 bp, 19 predicted proteins | sample flu12Cox44000170_FD_204666 | JGI IMG/M metagenome (GOLD analysis project Ga0306920, IMG submission 204666) | Lab enrichment of tropical soil microbial communities from Luquillo Experimental Forest, Puerto Rico - flux4day.12C.oxic.44.000.170 (v2)... | ecosystem: Environmental > Terrestrial >...
TGGCCAAGACGCTCTCGGGCCATCGCCTTGGCTTGGGGTTCCGCTTCGTCAAGCTCGTCGAACACGATCAGATCGGCCGGCACGCTCTTCATCCCGACGTTCGACTGCATGCCGCGGAAGTAGAGGTGCGCGTCCCCGATCTTCTTGACGCCCATCGTGTCGGTGTCGGAGATGAGCTTTGCCAAGAATGGGTTCTCGGCCACGAGCGGGTTGACGCGAGCGCGTGAAAAGTCGAGCACGTCGCTTCGAGTCGGAAAGAAATACATCACGTCGAGACCGATGATGCAGGTGTGGATCGCCCGAAGGATCGCCGCAGTCGTGCCTCCGATCTGAGCGGCCTTCGAGAGGACGATGTGCGGCGCCTGGTCGTCGTAGACCTGGCGGAGGAACTCGTGGCCTTCGAATGAGAACGGCCTCGCGTCCAGGCGAATACGGCGGACGGCCCAGTCGGCCAAAGGCTCCGCAACGGCACGGGTCTCAGGCCGGGCCATCTCCATCATGCGGGCCCTGAGGTAGCTATCGATGCGCCGCGTTTGTCCCATCGGACTCCTCGTCTTCTTCCGTGCTGCGGGGGATCAGTTCCAGGACGGCTTGGGCGATCCGATCGCGGGTAGCGGGTTCCGAGATCTCCCTCTTGATCACGCGGAGGAACGTGTCGACCACGTGCCGCGTCTCGGCCGCTGCTTCGGCTCTAATCTGCTCCTCCGTCTCGCCATCGAGGGATAGGCCCCGTGCCAGCCGCTGCCCCTTTTGTGCACGCTCCAGGATCGCGGATACGCGGTCGAGGTCCCGGGTCTCGCTGCCATCGATCTGGCCCTTCTGGACGGCCGCAAACACACGACCGACGACGGCGTTCCAGAGTTTGAAATGCTGTGCGTTGAGGTTAACCCTTTCGCTTGCGAGTCGCTCGACGAGCTGCTCGGCCGCGCGCTTGTCGATCTTGATTCGGAGGCCGTCCCAGTCCTCTTCTCGCTTCCAGACCCCGACGGTGTGCGCCTTGACCCGGATGCGTCGTGCGATCTCGGATATCGAGGTGACTTCGCCGGTGAGGAAGAGCTGTCGCGCGTCTTCCCGGATCTTCCTTGAGTGACGGGCCACGGTCTACTCCTCAGTGGCAGGCCGCGAGAACCACGCCCACCACGAGCGTTGGAATCGGAACCACCCGGACACGAACGTCCATCCGGCCGCGGCGCCGGCGTTGGCGTCGTCGATGGTGAAGCGGCGGTACTCAGTCGTTGCCACGCCACCCCTCCGCTTTCCGGCCCGTGTACTCCTGCCAGCGCTGGACTGCCACGTCGATGAAGATCGGATCGATTTCCATCGCCAGGCACCGGCGCCCATTCATCTCGGCCGCGATCAGCGCGGTGCCGCTCCCGCAAAAGGGCTCGTAAAAGCACTCGCCCCGCTGCATGTGGTTCGTCAACGGGGTCGAGTACAGCAGCACCGGCTTCTGGGTCGGGTGGTTGACCTTGTCGTCCTCCGGCTCGTGCGCCGCCATGACCTGCTTCGGCGATGCGATCTCCCACACGGTGGACTGGTCGCGGGAACCGTACCAAGGGACCGGGCTACCGCGTTCGGCTCGTCGGGCGTAGAGGCAGGGCTCGTGGCGCCAGTGGTAGTGCTGACGACTCAGGATCAAGACGGGCTTGACCCAGATGATCTGCTGCGCGACCTCCCATCCGATGCGGCGCAACCCGGTTTCCACCTCGAGCTGGTGTCGCGAAGCGTGCCAGATGTAGCCGTAGTCCAGCGACGGCACGAGCTCGAACGCGTCCGACCAGTCAGCCTTTGTGTCCCCCTCGATTCCCGTCGCCCGGTGTGCCTCGCTGCGCATGTAGTTCGCGTTCGTTGGTTCGGCCTTGGCAAGGTCGTTCCGATCCATCCCGTCCCGCCATCGCGCGTCGTAACCGACTCCGTAGGGTGGATCCGTCAGCAACAGCTTAGGTAACTCATCGCCGAGCAGGCGCTTCACGTCTCCCGCATTCCGCGCATCTCCGCACAGTAGGCGATGTGCCCCGAGGACGATCAGGTCGCCCGTGCGGGCTTTGGGCGCTTCGGGAATGGGGGGGATTTCGTCGGGGTCTGGTGACCCGGCCGGCAATTCCAGCGATGCGAGCAGTGCATCGAGTTCTCCCGACTCGAATCCGGTGAGGGAAAGGTCCGCCCCGCTCGTGGAAAGCTCCTGAAGCAGCGTCGCGAGTTTCTCCTCGTCCCATTCGCCGTGAATGCGATTGAGCGCGAGGTTCAGTTGCCGCTCGCTCGGCTCGTCGAGGTCGACGTAGACCACCGGGAGCGTTTCGATCTCCTCCGCCAGCGCCGCCTTGACTCGCTGGTGGCCGCCGACGATCCGGTCGCTGCGTCGGTTGACGACTATCGGCTCGACCGTACCGAAGAAACGGAGCGATCGGCGCAGCGCCTCCAGATCATGGTCCGAGATCTGCCGCGGGTTGTAGGGCGCGGCCTTTCGCATCAACTCGTCCGTTCGGACTTCCGTCACTTCCATGGGATGCACCTCACGCGATGGAGCGGTGTTTGCACAATGCACGAATGCGGTGTGGGCAATCGCCCACTGTTTCTTTTTCCAGCGATCTGAATTGCCTTGATGCCATTCGGATGTGGGCGCACTCATGGTCGCGAGAAGGAGATCAGCGCCGTGACCATCAACGACGTCTTCACGCGCCTCGTCACCATCGCTGAGGCCAGCAACGGCGGCGCACGCGGGGCGAACGTCCTCTCGTGCGACATGCTCCACCAGAACGCCCTGTACGAGTTGCAGGAGGGGCTCGCCACGCTGCTCGCCGACGTGGCGAATGCTTGCGGCTCGAACGAGGTGCGCGTCCTCCAGAGCCGCTTCCCCTACTTGTTCGAGAGCCGTTGATTCAACCGCGGGCCGAGCGCCCGACAAGGAGATCGACATGACAGAGACCACCACGACCGACACCAAGGCACAGAAGACGAAGAAGGCAGCGACGCCGAAGGTCGCCAAGACGAAGACGGCCAAGGCGGAGACGAGGGAGCCGAAGCGGGAGACGAAGCGCAAGGCGCCGCGCGAGTCCCGCGACGGTTGGGGAACGTTCGCGCTGAAGCTCCCCGTGGCCGAACGAGAAGCGTTCCACAAAGCGACCGGTGCCGCCGGCGCCAGCCGGTTCGCGCGCACCATCCTCGTCGCGTTCGCCAACGAAGACGAGGCGACGTTCAAAGCCGCCCTCGCCGAGGCCCGCAAACTGCGCGTCTGAGTCCTCCTACTTCCCGCCTCTTTCCGACCCGCTGTCCTGGCGGGTCGTTCTCCTTGTGGCCGCACCGCACTCGACGTTCGGTCTGACGCTGAGCCTCCAGGCACAACGTACCGACTATCGATTGCGACGTGAAGGGCGCCTTGAGGTTTCTGCGCGATTTCAGCGAAGCGGACTTACACCGTGATAGGTTTTGTCCACCAGAACGAGTCATGTCCGGTTAGAGCCACCTCGCTGGGAGATCGAGTGCAGAGACGCAGTCGCACCCACTCACGATCGCAACCTTCCGCATCCAAACGGAACGAGAGCGGGATCCGTGCGATTCTGGGCCCTACGCTCACGGAAGATCTTGCCAAGGCCCTAAAGGCCGTCGTTCAACGAGCGCGCGACTCCATAGAAGGGGACGCGCAGGCCGTCACTCCGCGCGAGCACCGGGCTGCCAGGCGAAGCCTCAGCGCGCTCGTGAAGAGGGTGAACGACGTCCGGTCGATGCTCGCGGGGGATTCGTACCCGTCGTGGCTGCTCCAGACCGTCCTCGCCGAGGGTGGAGTTCGCGACGACGCCCTTGAGACGATTAGGGAGAACCTGAACAAGATCGAGGAAGCCGCCAGGGTGGCTCAGGCCCGCACAGGTACTCACGTCCTGCATGCAGTGCAGGATTCGTCGGGGCTATTCCCCATCACCGAAGAGAAGTGGGTCTTGGACGGTCGCGCTGGCCGCCCGCGCGAGAACGCGCGTTTCGTCATGGCTCTCAGCGCTGGTCTCGCACTCGAACGACATGGCATCAGAATTACGAAAACCCGTGGTGGCACCTATGAGCGCCTGCTCCGGAGTCTCTTTCGAGAAGCTGGTCTGTATGAGCCGACAGATCTGCATAGATTGGTAATTCGCACGGTGGACCAGGTCCGCTGGCTGCGTTCGCACTCCGATCTTTGAGTCAGGCCCGCTAGCCGACACGCGCGGCCGAGCCACTTGTCGGTCTTGTCACGGAGCACCCCCCACGCAGACAAGCCGCCTTCCCGTCGGCATGACTCCAACGCGCTGACGGGTGCATCAATCATTCGTTGTCGAGAACGATTGTTGCACCTACCCGAATGTGTTCCCTATCGGCACGCTTAGGTGGACGCCAAACGCTCCGCTCAACTGGAGCCGCCTTGGCGACGAGGGACGGCCAATGGCTACGCAACCACTCGATCTTGATGAACTGCTTACAGCGGCCGAGGTCGCGCGGGCGCTTCGCGTGAAGCCCTCAACGGTCTACGAGGCCGCTGCCCATGGGCGGATACCGTGTATTCGACTGTGGCAAGGCAAGCGACGTGCGCTTGTGCGGTTTCGACGTCAAGACATTGAGACATGGATGAACCGCGAGCTGCGGAAAGGGAACGGGCACTGATGAGCGAGTCCACGCCGCAAGTAAGTTCGGTCCTCCTCCCGCACCACGCCGCTCTCGTCAAGAACTCTGCGATCACCGAGTCCGTAGCCAAGGCGCGAGGTTATCGGTCGGCCACGACTAAGGCCGAGCTCGAGCGTTTGGGATTCGGGAGGAGCCAACGATTCACCCCCAGTCTGCTCATCCCGGTGTTCGACATTCACGGCGCCATAGCGCTCTACCAGAGTCGGCCGGACGAACCGAGGAGAAACAGCTCGGGAAAGCTCATCAAGTACGAGACCCCTGCCGGGGCTCAAATGGTCCTCGACGTTCACCCCTCGATTCGGGCTCGGATGGGCGACCCGAGCGTCCCTCTGTTCATTACCGAGGGTATTCGGAAGGCGGACTCCGCGATTTCGCACGGGCTCTGCTGCGTCGCGCTGCTCGGAGTCTGGAACTGGCGAGGGTCCAACGAGCGGGGAGGGCTCACGGCTCTCGCTGACTGGGAGTCGATCGCACTCAACGACCGCGCGGTGTTCATCGTGTTCGACTCCGACGTCGCCGTGAAGCAGCAGGTCGAGATGGCAATGCATCGACTGAAAAGGCTTTTGGAGCAGCGAAGGGCCAACGTGCGAATCATCTACCTTCGGCCGGGAGCGGATGGCTCAAAGGTCGGCCTCGACGACTACTTCGCAGCGGGCGGCACGGTGCAGTCGCTCTTCAGTTCAAGCACCGCGCCAGTACGAACGGGGTCCCCGCTCGGCGTTCACGAGGACGATGCGCTCCCCTACGTTGTCGACAAGGGTCACTTTTGCTTCGAGAAACAGACGAGAGACGGCCCGACTCTCATCACGCTGTGCAACTTCGTTGCCTCGGTCGGCGAGGAACTCGTTCTCGACGACGGCGAGCAATCGAGTCGCGCGTTTCTCGTGGGCGGCACGCTCGACAGCGGTGTGGAACTGCCGATCGCGCGGGTGCCCGTGGACCGGTTCGGCGCCATGAACTGGGTCGCGTCGGAGTGGGGCTTGCGGGCCGTCATCGGGGCTGGCGCTGGCACCAAAGATCGGGTGCGCGAGGCGATCCAGAAGTTCAGCCCGAAGGCGACGACCCGCACGGTCTACACGCATACCGGCTGGCGATGTGTGGACGACCGCTGGTTCTACCTCACTGCGTCCGGTGCGATCGGACGGGACGAGGTCGAGGTCGGTGTCCCCCCCGAGCTTCAGACGTATCGGCTCCCCGCGACACCGCAGGACGCAAAGGACGCGGTGAGGCGGAGCCTGGACCTCTGGAAGGTCGCGCGGATGGACATCACCGTGCCGCTGTGGGCCGCGACATTCCGCGCACCACTCGCCTCCGCGTTTCCGCTCGACCTCGCCCTGTGGATCGAGGGGTTTACGGGCTCGATGAAGTCGACGCTGACCGCGCTGTTCCTGTGCCACTACGGCGAGTTCAGCCGAACCACACTGCCCGGGGCGTGGTCGTCGACCGTCAATCACCTGGAGCACCGCGCGTTCGTCTTGAAGGACACGATCTTCGCGGTGGATGACTATGCGCCGACAGCGCTGGACCGCAAGGAGCTGGAGACGAAAGCGGCGAGGCTCATCCGCGCCCAGGGCAACCTTTCGGGCCGCGGACGCCTCAGGGCGGACCTGACCGAGCATCGAGTGTTTCATCCCCGCGGACTCATCGTGTCGACCGGTGAGGAGCGGCCCTCGGGTCAAAGCATCCTCGCTCGGACGTTCCTGATCGAGATGGAGCAGAACCACGTCGACGTGGCGCGCCTGACGGAGGCGCAATCGAGCGCCGTGGTTCTGATGCACGCGATGTCGAGTTACATCCATTGGCTGGCGCCGCAGATGGAATCCCTCCCGGATCAGCTGAAGTCCGAGTTCAAGGCGATGAGGGGCCGCGCGACGGACGGGAAGCCCCATCTTCGGGTTCCCGAAACCGTCGCCCACCTCGCCCTCGGACTCGACTGCGGTCTCAACTTCGCTCAGGACATCGGAGCCTGCAGCGCGGCCGAGGCAGACGAGCTCCGGATCAAGGGTTGGGAGACCCTAATCGAGCGCGCCAGAACCAACGCCGCCATCGTCGAGGCCAACCGTCCGACCCGCCTGTTCCTCGAGGTCGTCCAGACTCTCCGAGAACAGAAGAAGGTAATCCTGCTCTCGAAGGCCGCTTCCGACCAGGAACGCGCCGACGACCGGTTCGTGGGGTGGGAGGACGAGAACGCCTACTACTTCCTCCCCAACGCGATCTTCCAGGCGGTCTCCCGGTTCTGCCGGGATGCAGGTGAGCCCTTCCCGGTGAGCCAGAACCGGCTGAACCAGGATCTGCGGCGCGAGAAGCTCTCCGAGGTCGAGCCGAATCGCACGACGTGCGTGGTCTGGATCGCGGGCGTCTCCCGAAGGGTGTTGTGTCTACGGAAGGCTGCCATTTCCACTGCTCTCGGTGATGACGACTCCGAATCCTTACCGGTCCTTACCGGTCTTACCGGTTTTTCAGCAGGAGAGAGAGATGGCCTATAGACCGAGGCTGTCCACCCTCCTCCCCTCTCGCCACACGTCCACCGAGGCTCCCTCTACCTCCTCCTTACCGGTAAGAGCGGTAAGACCGGTAAGGGACGTGCCCGACCTGACCGTGAGCGAATTCGCGCGCGGCAACCAGATGTACGAGCTGCAGGTCCCCTACATGGACGAGACATTGTGGTTCGTGCCGGATGTGCATGCCGCCGCGCAGCTCGTCCGGGAGGGGGTCAGCCGAGGGCGGATCTGGACCGCGGAGGAGCTGCTGGACCTGGCCAGTATTCCCTCGCTGCCACGCGAGGACCTGCGACGGATTGTGCGCTTCAAGACGGTATTCGGGGCGGTGATCGTCGACGTGCAGTCCGACAACGACCGCGCTCCGGGCGGGGACCATGCGGTCGTCTGAATTGACGACGCCGGTGCGTGCGGAGCTCGCCGCCCTCCTCGCCCGAGCTTTCCTGCGCCTCCCCGAATCTGCGCGCCCCGTCGCCGTTTCTGGCGCCGCGAACCTGCCGGATCGCCTTGAGGTTTCGGCTCTCTCACGCCCTGATGTCGGTGGAAACGAGGCGGCGTGATGGAAACGATGCTTCTCGGTGAACTCGAACAAATTCAGCGGATGAGCGTATCCGAACTGCGAGTCCGATGGCGCGAGCTGTATGGGTTCGACAGCCGGAGCCGGAACCGCATCTTCTTGGTCCGTCGCTGTTGCTGGCGGCTGCAGGAGTTGCGGCTCGGCGGCCTCAGTGACACGGCAACGGCTCGTCTGGCAGAGCTCGCGCCAACCGGGTTCGAGCGAGCCCAGATCCCCCGCGGATTCGTGGTGGGTGTCGCCGCTACCCGGAGCCCCCAACGCGACGTTCGGCTCCCCGCGCCCGGCACGGTCATCACCCGGCGCTGGCATGGCAGGGACCTTCGCCTCCTCGTGCGCGAGGATGGCGGTTTCGAAGTCGATGGTCACGTCTACGGCTCGCTTACCGAGGCGGCGCGCGGTGTGACCAACTCGGCGTGGAATGGCAGACTTTTTTGGGGCGTTTCGAAACGTAGCAGGAAGCGGTGATGGCACAGGTGGCGCCGGGCGCGCGCGGTCGAGCCGCCGTGGCCACCGTCCATGCGGTCGTGCCGTGCGGTGTTTACGTGCGGAAGAGTACGGACGAGAACCTCGATTCGGCCTTCAACAGCTTGGATGCGCAGCGCGAGGCGTGCCTGGCCTACATTCAGAGCCAGAAGCACCAGGGCTGGACCCCGTACGTCGAGACGTTCGAGGACGCAGCAGTCTCCGGCGGGACCCTCGCCAGGCCCGCGCTCACGCGGCTGCTGGCCGCGGTCGAGGCCGGGGAGATTCGCTGTGTCATCACCCATCGGGCCGATCGACTATCGAGGCGTCTCCTAGATTTCCTTCAGCTCGTGGAGTTCTTCAACAAGCACGACTGCGCGTTCGTGAGCGTCACGGAGCAATTCAACACCTCGACTCCCGGCGGGCGGCTCTACCAGCACATGCTCCTGAGTTTCGCAGAATATGAGCGCGCGCTCGTTTCCGAGCGGACCAAGCTGAAGGTCCACGCCGCGAGACGGCGCGGCCAATTCGTGGGAGGTGCGCTCGTCTTGGGGTACGACCGCGGCGCCGTCGCCGGTCACCTCGTCGTCAACGAATCCGAAGCGGAGATCGTCCGGGAGATTTACCGGCTGTTCCTCGAGACCCGCTCGCTCGTCGCCACGCTCGACGAGCTCAAGCGCCGAGGCTCGAAGTTGAAGAAGTGGATCACGACGACCGGTCGGACGTATGGCGGTGGCGAGTTCGACACGAGCACGCTCCGACGCCTGATCACGAACGAGACCTACATTGGAAAGGTCCGGTTCCGCGGTGAGTTGTACGACGGCGAGCACAAGGGCATCGTTCCAGTCGCCCTGTTCCGCGATGTGCAGAAGGCCCTTCGTGAGAACCGGCACCGCGGTCCGAGCGCGCGGGGATCCACGAGCGTAGCGATCCTTCGGGGTCTGCTCCGGTGCGGTTCCTGCGATCGCGCGATGTCGGCCCAGTGGACGAAATCGCACGGTCGGCTCTACCGGTACTACGTGTGTAAGTCGGCGATGACCGCGGGGTGGGCGGTCTGTCCGACCAAGTCCGTCTCCGCTCCCACCGTCGAACGATTCGTCGTCGATCGCATTCGGTGTATCGGTCGGGACCCCGGGGTTCGCGCCGAGGTGTTCCGCCAGGCCGTTGGCCAGATCGAAGCCGAGCAACACGGGCTCCGCATTGAACTGAAGCGTCTGGAGCGCGAACGATCCCGTGCGGTGATCGGTGTCGAGCGTTTAGTTGCCGCCGTTACGGATGCGGACGGGACGGCCCGAACGGCGCTCACCGAAGCGCTGGCCAAGGCGCAGAAGGAGGTCGACACGATAGCCGCCCGCTGGACCGAGGCCGAGGCCCGTGCCAAGAAGCTGGCCGACCGGCACGTCGATGAGGCGAACCTCGTGCGGGCGCTGGAGAACTTCGACGACGTGTGGAATACGCTGATCGTGCCCGAGAGGATGCGACTCTTGGAGCTGCTCGTCGACAAGATCACGTTCGACGGCCCGACCAAGCAGATGACCATCACTTTCCGCCCGACGGGCATCGCGACGCTGGCGGCGGAGGTTGGGACCGGGGCCGAGTCGTGAGTGCGACGGCGACGTACCCGGTCGACTTCGGCAGGCGCCTGACATCTCCGCCCGCTCCCCCGGCCGGTCGCGTCCGCCGCATCGTCCGCCTCCTCGCCCTCGCCCACGACATCGAGCGCCGCGTGCGCTCTGGCGAGCTGGACGACCTCGCGGCTGTTGCCCGGGCGTACGGGCTGACGAGGGCGCGGGTGACGCAGATCACGAACCTGACTCTGCTCGCGCCGGTGATTCAGGAGGAGATCTTGGCGATGGGGCCCGTCACGGTCGGGCGCGACTCGATCTCGGAGCGGTCGCTGCGGGCGATCCTCGCGGAGCCAGCATGGGCGACCCAAGAGGAGACGTGGCGTACCCTGCGCTGCTACGTGAGATCCGAAGGGGGGCGCTAATGCCGATACGGATCGAGGGTCACCTTTTCTCCCTCTTCAAGGACTACGATCAGACCCATCTGGCGGAATTGACCTACGACGGTAAGGTGAGTTGGTTCGACGCGCGTACGCGACTAGTCTTGATTCGGCCACTCGACATACTCAAGCCAATCCGACGAGGGAAACGCCGACCTCGGAGAGCGTCGACGAAGCTGGTTTTCGGTACGGTTCTCTTTGGTGGCGTCGAGGCCCTCGGGACTTTCTACGCCGGGACCGATGGAACCGCTGCCACGTTCAAGAAGTTCCTGACGGACTTCATGGACCCTCGGTGGCAGCCGCATGTCGACGAACTTCGAGAAGACTTCCGGAATGGCCTCGCGCACGGCTTGACGGTGAAGCGCGGCGGGTTCGAGTTTCGGCAGCACGAGCCGTTCACGGTGAGTCCAGCGGGAAGCATCGAGGTCGATCCGGCCTTCCTCCTCCGAGACTTCAAGCGCGCTTACCGGCAATACGTCGCAAGACTGAGAGCTGAGGGATTCGCATCGGATATCGGAGCTGCCTTCCAGAAGCGATTCCACGATGTCTACGAGGCTTAGCCACCATGCCCCATCTCTCGCCCACCACCCTCACCTCCGACGAGCAGTCCCTTATCCTCCGAGTCACGCAGCCGAACCTCCGCGACCACGTCATCATCTCCCTGGCCCTCGGCACCGGCCTCCGCCTTGCCGAAATTGTCGGTCTCGACGTCGGCGACGTGTTCACGCTCGATGGCACGCCCCGTGTGCGCGTCCGCATCCGCAAAGAGATCGCGAAGGGCGGCCGGGCGGCGGACGTGTTCCTGCCGGATCGGCTCGTCACGAAGTTACGGCGCTACTGGACCTGGAAGCGGCGGCGCGGCGAGGACCTGGCACCCGACGCGCCGCTCCTCTGCAACCAGTCCGGCCGCCGCATCTCGAAGCGCCGGGTCCAGCACGCGTGGGCGGCGTGGCAGCGGCGGGCGGGATTCGACCGGGTATACCCGTTCCACTGCCTGAGGCACTCGGCGGTGACCAACGTCTACCGGGCCAGCCGCGACCTGTTCCTGGCGCAGAGGTTCGCCCGCCATGTCTCGCCCCTCACGACGACGGTGTACACGCATCCGAGCGACCAGGAACTGGAGACGAGACTGCGATCGCTCAGCTGCTGATGTGGGTCCGGGGCTACGACCCTTTGCGGTCGGGCGCGAATAGATCCGCGATGTCGCTGCTCAGCCCGCGCGCAGGGCTTCTCGAGCGTGTCAAAGGATACGTTCTGAATCTCGTTCTCGATCCGATTGATCGTTGGGCCTGACACGCCGACGCTCCTAGCAAACGATCCCTAGGGTCAGGCCATGTCGTAGTGATTCGGTCCGTTTGGGCACCGTCGAATGCTGCTTGACCGTCCTCTACACATGTATAGACTCTCGGAGTCATGTTGTTCCTCGTCTTTGGAGTCTTGGTCTTCGGTCAGGCGCTCGCGGAAGAAGCACCAATTGCCGCGTCCCCTCCGCCGTCAGAAGCCGATGTCATCACCTCATTCGAGCATGCCGCCCCTGATCTATTCGGTGCTTGGCTCGCCCCGAGACCTGTCGGTCTCAGACACGCTGAGTTAGGGACGATCCGACCCGCGCTGGCGTCGTGTGGCGGACCGTACGCATTCTTCGAGTTCGTCGAGTGCGGCGACATCGAGCCGCCGACACGCTTCGACCTTGATGTTAAGAAGACCGACTCAATTCTCTACCCATACCAAGGAACTCTTTCGGTTCCCGTGCACGTGACCTGCACGTTGCGTCGGGCCGTGCCAAAGGGGATGGTCTCTTGGACGAAGGAGCGCCTGGAAGCAATCGGAGGGGAGTGTCTCGGAAAGAGCTTCCAGGAATGTACTGCGAAAGCGGCCAAACCAGCGCCCAAGTTGGTAGGGGTCTATTGCACGGGCGGTCCAGGATTTCAGTTTGAGTATCGATCGACCGACGTGCTGACGTTCCGGTGGAGCCGAGGCAAGTGGGACTTCGAGTCGGAGGCCCCACCCCCTCCGTTTCCAGAGAAGGGAACGCCGCTCAATTAGCCGGGAGAGAACATCGACAGGGGGACTATCCACAGTAAGGGTGATCGCCGTAACCCAGGCTTGCTCCAACCTCGCGAGGGATTCGCCAGGTCTGCACGAGCGGCCAGCGCCACAGGTTGGGGCGTCCGCGTAGAAAACCATGCTCCGATCGCGGCAGGCGTCAGTCGCGCACCCCTACGAGAAGCCCCTGACGCCTTTCGCCGAGATCGCCAAGCAATTTGCGCCCCGTTGACCCCGCCCCTCCGTCCGGGGTATCAACCCCCCCGACGCAGGAGGACAGATCATGAAGCGATCGTCAGCGGCCGTGATTCTGCTGGTCTTTGCAACGGGATGCGTTTCAAGATCCGAGCTTGACCGAGCGAATCAGGAGATCCTGGTCCTGCGTGCGCAGGTGAGCCAGCTTCAACGCGATCTTGCAGACGCTACGGCCAGGCTCTCGGCAGCCGAAACGGCGGCCGCTCGAAAGCCGCCGCTTCCCGTAAGACTCTCATTCCGAAGGGCAGTGACCGATCCCAGCTTCGTCGCAGTCTTCGAGACTGTTCTCAAGACGAACCTTCCGGTCCTTGTTACGTGGAAGAGCAAAGCGTTGGGCACGAGTCGTCAGTTCCCCTTGAGTCTGCCGGCTTTGGGAGGAACAGAACTTGGTTATCTCCAGGGAGCCGCCATCCAGCCCGGCGACGAAATCATCATGTCGAATACCAATTACGAACCGATTACACAGACTTTCCGACCGCAGTAGCTACCCGACCGCGGCCGGGCGTCGTGGGGAGGCTTCCATGGCACTTCGCATGCCATTGCTCGCGCTCGCCGTCGCTCTTATCTCGCCCGCCCTCGCCAGCCAGCCGGGGCAGCCGTTGGACTGCGGCGATTGGGTTTTCGTGGAGCCGGGACTTAGTTGCAGCTACTGGGTCGAGTATCCGTGCTCGCCCACCGAGTACTGGTGCACGCCGCTGCCGTCACAGAGCCTGATGGACAACTCGGGTCGGGCATTCCGCGTCGACAACGACTCCGTTGCCGGAGCATGCGGATCGGTTACGCTTTTCCGGCATCGAATACTCGCATTCGACGGGTCATCCGAGAGAGTAATCGCATACATCGACGACCGCTGCACTCCCACCGGACGCTGGGACGCTGTCCAGCGCAATGTCGGAGTTGCACTGTTCGCGAAGGAAAATGGACAATTGATCACGGCAGCCTTGACGAGCGTGAATTGCAGTGCCGCGGATTGCACGCAGGCCTATCCTGCCACCCCTTGGGTGGCCGTGGTGTCTGGCTTCCCGACAACGTTCGATGTTCTCCAGACCTACACTCCCCCGCCGTCCCAGCTCGGGTTCCGCGTCCCCTACATGCCCGAGGGCCTCGGCGGCGCGGACCACTTCGACACCTACTGGGGTCCGCTCACGAAACCTATCGACTTCACGCAGGCGCATCCGCTGCAGTGCGGCTACCCAGCGACGCCGCCGCACGTGGGCGACTACGAGACGGTCGCGGACACGCTGCCGACGCCCGCGCCTGATTCGGGCTACTACTACCTCACCGCCACGACGTACCAGGGGCAGACGAGGGACGGGCGGAAGACGAGCGGTGGGAAGCTGAGCGGGAGGGACCCGGCGTTGCTGCCGGCGTGCGTGCAGCAGCCGTAGCGGGGTGGCCGCCACGTCAAGCGGAATGGCGGTATAAGTAGAAGCGATAGCCCGATCGATTCCGTGCACTGCAGGGGAGGGAGGCACGTGGTCGTACTCGACGTCGTGCTTCTGACTGGTCTCATATGCGGGGCTGGGTGGGGTGAAGTTGTAGCGTGCGATCAGGCTACGGCACCTCCGAAGGTCGAGTTTGGAGTCAAGGGCACTCCGTGCCTTCAGCCCATCGTCTTGTCGCCCGACGCAGAGCTGAAAGATTTCCGCATGGCTGAAGGCCGCTGGCTGTCCAAGCACTATCCGGGCCGTTCCGTGCCGCGCTGGGAGAGCGTTCTGGTGCTGCCACCCGAAACTCCGACGTCTGGGGCGAAGTCGAAGGCATTTTTCGATAGCGAAACGGCTTATGTCCAAGCGCCCGACGGCTCAGAGATCGCCGTGTGTTTCTATATCGGGTTGAAAACGGGTACGGGGCGGGCGCGTGAGTAGCGGCTGTCTGGCCAGCGCGTGAACTCGCCCCCCTCCGCCGTCCCGTCGCTTGCACGAGGCGGCAGGGGGCGCGGTGGCGGGGGGAGCGCTGCCCCGCATCGCGTTGCTCGTCTCGGCGCGGCACTTGGTTGGTGCCGCCGCGTGCTTCATGATCGGTTGGCTCTTTTACAATGAG
>Ga0306920_100007304_pt1 | contig 14533 bp, 6 predicted proteins | sample flu12Cox44000170_FD_204666 | JGI IMG/M metagenome (GOLD analysis project Ga0306920, IMG submission 204666) | Lab enrichment of tropical soil microbial communities from Luquillo Experimental Forest, Puerto Rico - flux4day.12C.oxic.44.000.170 (v2)... | ecosystem: Environmental > Terrestrial >...
TGTTATGACCGTAGCCGTCGGGAACGATTGTCGTGGTCGGCTGGATGATGGTGCCGCTGGCAGAGCGCTCGACGACTGGCTGCGGCGTAGGTGGCTGCTTTTTGGCGGCCGCGGCCGGCGTGGCGGTAGCGGCAAGCACGGCGACCATCAAGACGCTGAAGGTGACGCCGGTAAGCGGACGCATAACTGAAGACATGGTCCCTCGCTGTCGTTCTGGCCAATCTAACCTGATTTGAGCGCCGGCAACAGCGCCGTGAATAACCCTCACTGCCGCCACGGGTTTCACGCTCTGACGCCGGCGCGGGTAGGCTAAAGGTTGGCAGCCGCATCCGTGATTTTGGCCGGAGCACCTATATTCCCGGGACCCAGCGTTGTGTTTGCGCGTGTTCTCGCTTAGAAGCGCTTTCGCTCGGTTTCCCGCCCGGTGCAGGCGGGCCGTTTGTTCGGTGGAGAGTTAAGGATGGGTTACAACGTCGCCGTTGTCGGTGCGACCGGCAATGTCGGCCGGGAGATGCTCGGGATTCTGGCTGAGCGGTCGTTCCCCGCCGATGAGATCGTGGCGCTCGCTTCGCGCAGGAGCCAGGGCGTGGACGTGTCGTATGGCGAGCGCACGCTGAAGGTCAAAGCGCTCGAGCACCATGATTTCTCCGGTACCGACATCTGCCTGATGTCGGCGGGCGCGGCGGTGTCGAAAGAGTACTCGCCAAAGATCGCCGCCGCCGGCGCTGTGGTGATCGATAATTCATCGGCGTGGCGCTACGATTCCGACGTCCCTCTGATTGTCCCCGAGGTCAATGCCGACGCGGCCGCCGGTTTTCGCAAGCGCGGCATCATTGCCAATCCGAATTGCTCGACGGCACAGCTCGTCGTCGCGCTTAAGCCGCTGCACGAGCGCGCCAGAATCAAGCGCGTGGTCGTCGCCACCTATCAGTCGGTGTCCGGCGCCGGCAAGGAAGCCATGGACGAGCTGTTCACCCAGACCAAGGCGGTGTTTCAGATCGACGAAATCGAGGCCAAGAAATTTCCGAAGCGGATCGCCTTCAATCTGATCCCGCAGATCGACGTCTTCATGGAGGACGGCTACACGCGGGAAGAATGGAAGATGGTGGTCGAGACCAAGAAAATTCTCGATCCGAAGATCAAGCTGACCGCGACCTGCGTGCGCGTTCCGGTCTTCATCAGCCACTGTGAAGCGGTGAACGTCGAGTTCGAGCAGCCGATCACGGCCGACGAAGCGCGCGAGCTGTTGCGCAACGCGCCGGGCTGCCTGGTGATCGATTCGCGCGAGCCCGGCGGCTACGTGACGCCGTATGAGGCGGCCGGCGAGGACGCCACCTATATCAGCCGCATTCGTGACGACGCCACGGTCGAGAACGGGCTGTCGATGTGGATTGTCTCGGATAATTTGCGCAAAGGCGCGGCGCTTAATGCCATTCAGATCGCTGAGTGCCTGGTCAACCGCAAGCTGATCACAGCCAAGCGCAAGGCGGCTTAGGGCCCGTCATTCCGGATTGAGGCAAAGCGGCAAGTCCGGAATCCATAACCACTCGCTTTGGGTTATGGATTCGGGGCTCGCGGGCTTGCGCCCGCGCCCCGGAATGACTGCGCCTTGGCACCACGCAGGCAAAACCGTTAGCGTGAGGCGTCAACGATTGGGATTGCGAGTAATGACCGTCCGGCCGCGCCGTAGCGTTCTCTACATGCCAGGGTCGAACGCGCGCGCATTGGAAAAAGGGCGCGATCTGCCGGCCGACGGCCTCATTCTCGATCTCGAAGACGCGGTGGCGCCGGAGGCCAAGGTGCAGGCGCGCGAGTCCGTCGTCAAAGCATTGCGGCAAGGCTTCGGCGAGCGCGAAGTGCTGGTGCGCATCAACGGCCTCGATACCCGCTGGTGGGTCGAGGACATCGATGCCGCCGCTGCCGCCCACCCGGATGGCGTGCTGGTGCCCAAAGTCTCGTCGCCGCGGCAATTGCAGGACCTCGCGGCGCGGCTCGTCGATATGGGCACCGATCCGCATGTCCGCGTCTGGGCGATGATGGAAACGCCGCTTGCCATGCTCAACGTCCGCGACATTGCCGCCGCCGCGCTCGATTCAGAGACGCGACTTGCCGGTTTCGTGATGGGCACCAACGATCTCGCCAAGGATACACGCGCCCATCTCGTTGCCGGCCGCGCGCCGATGGTGCCGTGGTTGATGAATTGCGTAGCAGCCGCGCGCGCCTACGGGCTCGATATTCTCGATGGCGTTTACAACGACATCGGCGACGCGGAGGGATTCGCCGCTGAATGCCGGCAAGCACGCGACTTCGGTTTCGAAGGCAAGACTCTCATTCATCCACGCCAGATCGAGCCCTGCAATGCGGCTTTCTCGCCGAGCCCGGAAGAGGTGGAAATGGCGCGCACGATCATCGCCGCGTTCGATCTGCCGGAGAACGAAAACAAGGGGGTGCTGCAAGTCGACGGCCGCATGATCGAACGCCTGCACGCCGAGATGGCGCGACGCACGGTGGCCATCGCCGACGCGATCGCCAAAAGAAAACAGCCGGCTTAAGCGCGGCTTCCCGCCGTATTCCGCGCTGGTCATCTGCGAGCTTTAGGCGCTCGCAAGGGTAAGGTTCGCGCCGTTCAGTCCAAAGACGAGTCGAGTAATAGTTATCTTACTGACTTGGTAATCTGGAAAACTCTTTGTTGATGATCTGCAAAATGTACTCTCGATCCTCCTCCATCAAGAAATGTGAACCCTTGCGCACATGATTGGTGAACCTGCCGCGGGTGTGCTTAGCCCATCCGGCCGAGTCTTGTTCAGATACCCACGGGTCTACATTACCGACAAAACTGCTGATCGGAAAAGAAAACGGCTGCACAGGCTGATAATTATAATTGTACGCCATTCCAAACTCGGCGCGGATGGTGGGCAATAACAGCTTCCGTAGCTTCGATATACCCAACATCTTATCGGCGGCCGGCGTATCGAAGTGACGTACGATATCCACAAAGATTTCGTCCGCCTGGGCATGAGGCGGAACTCTAATGTCAAACTCCTTATGCAGCATCATGTCATAGACCAGATTGTCCTCAAACTGGCCTCTGCGCTTCAACAGATGCGGCGGTCTCACGCCGCAGGCAAAGACGTGCTTGATCAACTCCGCACTCCCGTTGGGTAGCGCACAAAGTGTCGCAAACATCGTCAGTCCGCCCAAGCAGTGGCCAAAAAAAGCCGAAGGTCTATCTAGCCACTCAAGCAATTCCGGCACCATGCTTTCGACAAAACTATCCATGTTGTCGATGGGCATTTCATTGATACGGGTCCCGCGTCCTGGTGGCTCAACGGCCACAATCTCTATGGACTCGTCGAGTAATTGCGGCCAAGCGCGAAACGATACAACGCCGCCGCCAGCATAAGGAAAACAGAACAAACGGGCTTTCGCGGCGGGGTTGGGCTGGGGCGCGATCAACCACTTTCGCGCTCTGCGAAACACAGGTTCATTGCTAACGTCGGCCATTGGACTGAAATTTTCCCTACCGGATCCATTTCCTTTACCGATTGCGATCCCCATGCGTTCCTCGAACTGGGCCGGTAACGGCGCGAAGGGCGGCGTCTGTGCAGGCGCGCTACCAATCTCATTGTCGGTCGATATCGCCGATGCCGGGCGCTCACTCTGCGCGGTGGCGGCAATCGCCGCGCCTCTTGTGCTGACATCTGGCGCCGGAACAGCCGCCGCGCCGAAAGCCTGATTGCGCTCTGTAGAGAAGCTGCCGACCAACTCGCCAAACACGCCGTCGACGAGCTGGTTAATGGTTGGTCCGCTGATGAGTTCGGCAATTGGGACTGGAATACCGAATTCGTCTTCGAGGCTATTCGACAAACTGACCGACATCAGCGAGTCGAGGCCGACTTCGTTTAACGGCTGATCCGGCTCGATCGCTTCGGAGAAGCCGAGTTTGACCGTGATGTGTTGTTGCAACCTGTTCAATAGGTGTTGGCGTGCGTGACCGTTCACTGCGCCACCCGGGGCATCCAGGGTGACGCTCCCTTGGGAAAATTTCGCTGCCTTGGATTCCCCATCCCCATTGAGAAGCTCGGCCAAGAACGAGGACCTGCCGGTTTTGTCGGCATAAGTCGGCCAATCGGTAACGGCTATCACGATTTGATCGATCTCGCGTTGCACCACGTTATCGAAGATCGCCATCGCGCGATCGGGCGACACGAATTTCATGCCGAGCGAGGACAGCATCGCCTCGCCGCGGGCGCCGGAAACGGTGGCCAATCCGCCGCCTGACCAGGCAGACCAATTGATCGCCATCGCCGGCAATCCGCTGGCGCGGCGGTGGACGGCTAAGGCGTCGAGAAAAGCGCTACTCGCGGTGTAATTTCCTTGGCCTGCTGAGCCCAATACGCTCCATAAAGACGACTGCAAAATAAAGAAATCCAGTTGTAAGCCTTTGGTGTATTCATGGAGCAGCCAGCCTCCATATACTCGCGGCTCGAATAGGGGCGCGAATCGGTCCCAGTTGAGTTGCGCCAATATTCCATCGTCCAAGACGCCAGCCGATTGCACCACACCTCTTAGCGGCGGCAGCCGGTCACCGACTGTCCGGATCAGTCGGCTTACGTCCTCATCGCGGCTGATGTCGGCCGGTACGACATGGATTGTTGCGCCGTTTGCTGACGCCTTGCGCAAGACTACTTGTGCGGCTTCGGCTTCGGCGCTGGCATTGCGTCCCGTCAGGACAAGGTGTTTCGCACCCTTGTTTATTAGCCACTCGGCCACGCTGCGCCCCAACATTCCCAACCCGCCAGTGACAAGGTAGGTGGCGTCGCTTCGCACGCGCAGCGGGCGTGGCGGCAGATCTGCAAGAGATTGCCTGACCAACCTCAGCACATGGCGTTGGCCACCGGCGGAGATGGCAATCTGAGTTTCACGACTAGGCTGGAGCAATTCTGCCGCGAGTAAATCGATGTCCGGCGTCCGATCGCCGTTCAGTTGCAGATCGATCAGTCCCCCCCATAGCCCCGGATACTCGTGCGCGACGGTTCGTCCCAAGCCCCACAGCGGCGCCTGGACTGGATCGACATACTGTTCCTGGCCGTCTGTGCTTTGTGTGTTTGCAGTTACAAGCCAGAGACGCCTGCCCGTCGGGCTGGTCGATCTCGTTGCCGCAAGCGCCTGCAAGATCGCCAAGGCCCCACGACACATTATCTCGCTACCGCTCTTCAAGTGAGCGGAAGTGAGATCCTCTATCGACGGGGCGTCCAGCGCCCACAGGTAAACGACGTCCTCGCACGGCAGCGCCTCGCTAGCAGCGAATTGCTCCAGCAAGTTGCGAAAATCCTGTGGCTGCCGTTCGTTCACGCTCCAGCTTCGAGCACTTTGCTGGGCCAATGCGTTGCCCCTGTAGACGAGGTGGCAATGATGGCCGGCCGCTTCCAGTCTCCTCGCCAGTACCGAACCTAGACCTTTCTCATCGGCGAAGATCAGCCAGCTTGCCGGAGCACGACGCTCCTGGTTGACAGGTCTTCTGACACTCTTGCGCCACGACAGCCGATAATACACGTCGTCGGCCTCGGCCCGGAACTGTATCACTTTATCGAGCGGCAATAGCCGAACCGCCAATCCTTCCAGTTCCGCTACCGATCGCTCGGCCATGTCGTAGACGCGGATGTCGAATAGCTGCGTGTCCTCCTTCACCACATCGCGCCGCTTGATGTGTACCCATGCTTCTTCGATTCCGTCTTGGTGACAGCGAAATCCTGCCAGCGAGATGGGCAGATACAAATTTCGGCGATCGCTTCCGGGCTGCGCGGCGCCATCAAGCACAGATGGGTAAACATGCAGGCAGGCATCCAAAAATGCCGGGTGCAGCGCGTATTGCGGATTTGCCAGACCCTCCGGCAAACGCACTTTTGTCAGCGCTTCATGCTCACCGAGATACAATTCGCGAATGCCACGAAAGCCTGGTCCATATTCAAGCCCGTGCTGTTCGAGCGCGTCATACAAATCGGAAGCGCTCCGCGTTTGCTGGCACCGAGCCCGGACCTGTTTCAGCGAAAAGTCGGACGCGGACGGTGCCTCCGATCTGCGTAGCGTACCGGTCATGTGAGTGTGCCAAACCTCCGACTCCGCGCTGTCTGCACTGAGGAGGCTGAAACGCGCCCTGTCCGGCTGCAGCGGCGTTAGCAACAACCGCACAACCCGATCTTCGCCATCTGTGAAGGGCATCGCCTTGTGATGCAGCGCATCGTCGAAGCTCAGGCGCGGCGTGCCAAAATGCATTCGACCGAGAGTCGTGGCCGCCTCCAATTCCGCAGTGGTCGGCAGGACAACCGTTCCTCTGACTCTATGATCAGACAAGTAGGGGGTGTGCTGCACCCCGTACCGCGCTTCGTAGCGCAAATCGTTGCTGATCGATTTTGTACGCGTGCCCACCAAGGGATGGGGCCGCTCAGCGGCATTGCGGGCTTTTTCCGTAACGACCTTATCGTCCTCCACCCAGTAGCGCTGCCGCTGAAACGGATAAGTGGGCAGCGGAATTCTTCGCCTGGACGCGTCGGCATGCACCGCCGTCCAATTTAGGTTATGCCCGGCGAGATACAACGCGGCCAGCATTTCGGTTATCGTTTCGGAGTTTGGCCTTTTACGATTAAGCGTTGCAATCCATGTTGCGGTTTTGCCTTTGGCGCCAAGGCAGATTTGTGCAATCGGCAGCAGCACCGGGTGCGGCCCGATTTCGAGAAAGGTCCGGCACTCGAGCTTGGCTAGCGCTTGCATGCCATCGCCGAACCGCACCGTTTCGCGCAGATGTCGGCGCCAATAGGTTTTGTCGGGCGCGGCCGACATTCGCTCGCCAGTGAGGTTGGATATCAGCGGCAGCTTGGGCGCGCGCTGTACGATCTGGGCTGCGACGCTTTCGAAGTCATCGAGAATGGGTTCGGTTCGCGGCGAATGAAAGCCATTGGAAATTCGCAACTCCCGATAGCTGATATTCCGCCGGTCCAGCTCCTGCGAGAGCATTTTTAGTGCCTCGCGCTCACCCGATACCACCGTATTTAGCGGCCCGTTTAGCGCAGCCACGGTAATTTGCGGGGCGATCTTTTCAATGAGCGCAACTACGACAGATTCGTCGGCAAAGATCGCCGCCATGGCGCCGCCGCTCGGCACACGATGCATCAACTGGCCGCGGGCGATAACCAATTGCATCGCGTCTTCGAGCGTCATTACATCGGCGAGGCAAGCAGCGGCGATTTCTCCCAAGCTGTGGCCAATCAGCGCGTCCGGCAGGATGTCCCAGGATTTCACGAGTTGCGCCAGAGCATACTCAACCGCAAACAGCGCAGGCTGGGTGTAGTCAGTGCGGTTAACCAGCGCATCGTCGCTTTCGGCAGCAAATATCACCTCGAGCAAGTCCCGCTCAAGATGGGGCGCGACCAAAGCGCGGCACCGATCCATGGCATTGCAAAAAACGGAATGCGTGCGATATAGCTCCCCGGCCATGCCGGCATTCTGCGAGCCCTGGCCGGAAAACATGAAAGCGATTGAGGCTTTTCCGGCGCGCTGCAGCTTCGAGGAATCTTCGCTCACCGTCCGTAGCCATGTCGTGAGCTGAGTTCTCAGTTCGGCTACCGATCGGGCAGGCGCGGCGAAACGAAACGCAAACTGACTTCGGCTGACGTTAGTGGTGTAGCAAAGGTCAGCAATTGCTGCATCGGGATTGTCATCCAGCCAATTCAGCAGCTGCTTGACACGTGCCACCAGCGCGTCCGCCGTTTTCGCTGACAGGGTCACCAAGCACGGGAAACTGTCTGGCCGTTGCTCCCTAGTCACCGCATTCGTCGGCGCCTCTTCGAGGATAGCGAAACAATTTGTGCCGCCGATTCCGAGACTGTTGAGTGCGGCGCGCCGCGGCGTATCGGTAAGCGGAAAATCCTGCAGCTTTGTGTTTACGTAAAACGGCGACGCGGCAAAATCGATTCGCGGGTTTGGCGTTTGGTAATTGATGCTCGGCGGGATTCGTTTGTGATACAGCACGAGTGCGGTCTTGATCAGGCCGGCAATTGCAGCCGCCTGTTCAGGGTGGCCGATATTGGCCTTAACCGAGCCAATCGCACAGTACTGGTTGCGATTAGTCTCGTTTCGAAAAGCTGTGGTCAGCGCTTCGATCTCCAATGGATCGCCGACGGTCGTGCCGGTTGAGTGGCATTCGACATAGCCGACGCTGTCCGCACTTACGCCGGCCACTTTCAGCGCATCCACCGCGGCTTGAGACTGCTGGCCTAGACTGGGCGCGGTGTAGCTGATTTTGGCTGAACCATCGTTATTCGCCGCCGTGCCTTTGATAACCGCGAAGATATGGTCGCGATCAGAGATCGCTTGCGGCAAAGGTTTGAGCAAAACAGCGCCAACGCCACTGCCAAAGATCGTTCCTTGGCCAACCGAGTCGAAGGGGCGGCAGTGCCCGTCGAGCGAATAAAGATTCCGCTTTTCCGCCAAATATCCCTGCACTTGCGGTACACGGATCGCCGATCCGCCCACCAACATCATATCGCATTCATCGAATCGCAAGTTCTGGCAGGCTTGGTGCACCGCCACCAAAGATGACGAACACGCCGACTGAATCGTGAAGCTGGGCCCCCTGAGGTTCAGCTTGAAAGAAACACGCGTGCTCAAGAAATCCTTGTCGTTATTGATGTGCGTAGTGCTTGCTGTCTGACCGGGAAAATCGGCGTGGTGCACTTTTGCCATCAAATAACTTGATACGACGCCGCCGGCGCTCGAAAGAACACCAACCTTTCCGGGGTAATTAGCCGGGTCATAACCGGCGTTTTCGAACGCCTCCCAGCACACTTCGAGAAATAAGCGTTGCTGCGGGTCCATCAACGCGGCGTCTTTGGGGGAGTAACCGAAGAACGCTGCGTCGAACGATTCGACGTCGCGCAACACCGGCGCGGCTTTGACGTAATTGGGGTTCGCGACCAAATCCGGATCGACACCGGCTTGCACAAGTTCCTGGTCTGAAAAAAATGTGACCGACTCAACGCCGTCACATAGATTGTTCCAAAATTCTTCAGCTGTGGCCGCCCCGGGGAATCGACAAGACAGTCCAATGATCGCAATGTCGATATTCTGCCGTGGAGCTTTCATGCTGGCACCTCGGCCATCACTGGCACTTGGGAGTCAATTCGAGTCCTTTGAAGGATCGTTAGGTCTTTCGGCTTTCCTCAAAGTGTTCAATGCGTCGAACATGGTGGTCAGAATCGCTTCTTGCGCCTCAATCAATTGAACAGAGGCCGAGGACACTTTCGGAGAGATTTCTTTATACGCGTCTTCCAGTTTCTTTTCGAAATCGCTGTCTAGGCGATTCCTCACCGTTCGCGTCGGATCCAGGATCATCATCAGAGCTTGGAATTGACGTAACGCGAAATTCTCGGTCGGCTTTAGACGGTTGGCGTCGGTAACGGACTTTTTCACGACTTCGAGTACTTCGCGCTGGAAGGATAGCCAAGGTAGTGTCAGCAAAATTAAATTTCTAACGGTATCTTCCTCAATCTGAGGCTGATCTGTTTTGCCGTCGTTTGGCATGTCCGCGCCCTTTCAACCAACTTCGCTGTAAGTCTCCAGCGTAACTCGCCTCGCCTACCCAAATGCCCCATCGGTTTTGGGATCGGGACAACGAGGCTCCCTTGTTCCGAGGCCCTGCCGCATTTCATATGTCTATTTGATGACGGTTTGCCACGACCCGAGGTTCGCAATCCGCTGCGCAGGATAGCCTACGACGGACCGCACAGTAAACCGCGCGCTCCGAGCGACAAGACACAACCCGGCACAATCCCGCTTTTCTTACAAGCTGGCTCGAGCTGTTAAAGCGACATTGTCTAAGGCTGCCTCGATCGACGCCCGATCTGCAATACCACCGGTGTCATTTGATCAAATGCTCAAAGTGCTATTAAATTGCGGCGTTTGTACTCCTCAAGCAAATCTCGCCCGTTTCGTGGTTGCAGTTGTTTGCCCACGGAGCATTGATACCCAGGAGGAAGATATGGCCAAAGAGACAGGACACTCTCAACCTCGGACCGAAACGGCGGACCAGGCTGCCGAGCACATGATAAAAACTGTGCTAAATTTAACGCCTTGGGGGATCATGCATCACGCCACAAGACACGTTGCTGCCGCCTTTACGTTTACGCAGAAAATAAGCCAAGCCTCGGATTTGCAAGACAGAATGAGCGTTCACGCCGAGCATGCGCAGATGCACATCGATTTATTCAATGAGCGCGCGAAGGAACTCAGCGACGTGATGGTGGTGGCTGGCAATATTATGGGCGCTGTCGTCGGGCAATTACGCCGGCACAAAAATATTCGTGACATGGAGCGCAAGTCGTCTGCGCACAGGCGGGCCGACGATGAGCATTAGACGCACGATTCTAAAGCCAAGCGTTAGCTAAAAACGACGGGATATCGACGCGAACCGCATGGTCGAACAAGCCATGCCCGTTCCAAGAACCTGGCAAAACGCGAAACGCGATGAATTAGGAGCGCCGGCGTGGCAGATACATCGCACAAAGACAGCGATTCCAACCCCAAGGAACGCCGCGAAATGAAGGCCGGTCAAATGTCCTTGCACGGGATGCCGTCAATGGACGAGATCTGGGGCTGGCACCAAGAGCTGGCAGGGATGGGGACGCGTTACACCGGCAGTAAGAGTCATGAGCAGTTCATCAAATGGCTGAAAAAGAAGTTCAAGGCCGTGCAGGGTTTTACGCTCCATACCGACCACCTCACGTTTCGCCGCTGGCTCGCGGAGCCGGAGGATTGCTCGCTCTCAATTCAGGACCCAGCGGCGGGTCTCTCCAAGAAGGTGCCGATCAGCTACTACTATCCTTACTCGGGCAAAACGGGAGCGAATGGTATCAGCGGCAGACTAGTAGACCTCGGCCGCTATGATCCAATCTGGTACACGCCGGGGGAATTCTGGGCACCCGCGGCCGGCGCCATCGCGCTCGTGCGCGTGCCTCCGTGCACGTTCACACTTGATTTCGGACAATTGCCGACCGGCGGCTTCGTGCCTGGGCAGACCTCACCGGACTCACTGGATGCTGCGGTCAAGTATCTGAAAGACGGAGAGTTGGTGACCAATCCGGTGTTCCAGATGTTCGCCGTCGTTCCGTTGCTGGATGCGAGGCAGGCCGGCGTTCTCGGGGTGATATGCATCTGGACGGGTATGTCTGATGACCAGGTCGCTAACCAGTACAACCCCATCACCACTGGGTACCCGACCCCCGACGGAGTGCCGCACTCAAATGATGACACCGGATGCCCGGCATTGTGGGTCGGTGATGGCACCGGTCAGTGGCTTGCTGATTGTGCAGCAATGGGCCAACCCAGCGTTACGCTGACGCTCAAAGCGTTGATTGAATGCGATGCGACCACCGAAACGATATGGGGCGTGATGCGGGGTTGCCGTGACGACGGCGGACCCGGCCTGATCGTGAACACACATACTGATGGCCCGAATGTGCCCGAGGAGAACGGCGCACTGGGCCTGCTCGCGCTTGCGCATTACTTCTCGAAGCAGAAGCATCAGCGCGACCTGTACTTCGTGATGGTGACCGGACACTTCCAGATTCTGCAGTTCATCCGGGAAATTCCGAACTCGCGGTTTGTGATCGGCAATGACGCGACCAGCCGGTGGATGCACGACCACCCGGAGATCTACCAGAACGCGCTCGCCGGCGTCACGATCGAGCATCTCGGCTGTCAGAGGTGGGCCGACGATGCCAATGGCCAGTACCGGTGGACTGGTGACTATGAGTGGGGCACTACCTATACGACCGGGCGGCAGGGCTCCCTCAACCTAACCAGCCTCGAACAGCGGGCCTACCTCGACGCGGTCTGGCATATGAATCATTCCGGTGCCATCGCCCATCCGGTTGTCACGACGCTGCCGGCACCGGTTTTTTACGGTGAGGGCGCGCCGCTCTACGCTGGCGGGCTTGGCACGGTTTCCCTTTGCCCGCTGCCGTCATACCTGCTGCAAGCCGGTTCCCGAGCCCATCCGGAAAAACTGAACCTCGATAAGCTCGACAAGCGGCTGATCTATGGGCAGATCCTCAGCTTCGCCAGGACGATCAGCGCGTTGGATGCAGCGGACGCAGAGGACTTCTGAGCGAACCCTCCTGCGCCGACCCCTCGGCTCGCACTCGCACGAACGCCGCGGCCCTGCCGCATCGATGGCGCGGATTAGGATAGACATTATGAGTGCGGCCGTACGACTGGTACGCATTCAAGGATGTCCCACACACGCGACCTCGCCTCCGGCGCGGCCGACGACTCTGAACAGACATGCGCCCAGGGCCAAGACCAGCTAGAATCTTCGGCGTCCAGGAGGAATATAGGGTGCTGCGGCTTTCAGATCTAAGTAAGGTCTATTCCGGCGGGCTGCGATGAAGACGATTGCGGATTGGCTCAGCCAAGTCGGTATGCACGAGTACGCCCAGCGCTTTGCTGAGAACGCTATTGATCTCGATATTCTGACCGACCTGACTGACCAGGATCTTGAAAAGATTGGCGTCAAGTCGCTTGGCCATCGTCGAAAGCTATTGCGTGCGATTGCTAATCTCAAAGCGGCCGAGAAAGCCACAGCCGCGTCTGCCGTTGCGCCACCTGCGTCGCGAACCGCGGACACTGCCGAGCGCCGGCAAGTCACCGTGATGTTCTCGGACCTCGTTGGTTCGACCGCGCTCGCCGCTCGGATGGATCCCGAAGACCTGCGGGAGCTCATCTCGGCCTATCACAAATGCGTCGCGGAAGCCGTTGGCCGTTTCGGCGGTTTCGTGGCGCAATATCTGGGCGATGGCGTGCTTGTATACTTTGGCTATCCTAAGGCCCACGAGGATGACGCCGAGCGAGCGGTACGCGCGGCACTGGAGGTGATAGCAGCGCTCGGCGCAATAAAAACGCCGGCTTTGTTGCAAACCCGAGTTGGGATCGCGACGGGGCTGGTCGTTGTGGGCGATCTGACGGGACTGGGCGAAGGACGGGAAAGCGGTATCATCGGCGAGACACCAAACCTTGCCGCGCGGTTGCAGGGGATTGCCGAGCCGAATTCGGTTGTCATTGCCGAAGCAACGCGGAGGCTTCTTGGCAATCTCTTTGAGCTACGGGACCTCGGCACCAGAGAGCTTAAGGGCCTCGCCAAGCCCGTGCGCGCCTGGTTGGCGCTGCGGGAGAGTACTGTCGAAAGCCGGTTCGAGGCACTGCATCCGAGCGGTCTAACCGTCCTTGTCGGGCGCGAGGAAGAAACCGAGCTGTTGTTGCGGCGCTGGTCGCGGGCGAAGAGCGGCAGCGGTCAGGTGGTGCTGATTTCCGGCGAACCGGGGATCGGCAAATCCCGGCTCACAGCCGCCCTTCTGGAAGCTGCTGCTCCTGAATCGCATACACGCTTGCGCTATTTCTGCTCGCCCCAGCACACCGACAGCGCGTTTTATCCGATCGTCGGTCAGATGGAGCGTGCCGCTGGATTCCTTTTCAACGATACGCCCCAGCAGAAACTCGACAAGCTCGATGCTCCGCTCGCGCAGACTTCGACCTCGGTCGAGGACGCCGTGCTCATTGCGGAGATGCTTTCGCTGGCGAACGATGGCCGATATCCCGCCCCTGAGCTTACCCCGCAGCAGCGCCGGCAAAAAACCATGGAGGCGCTCACCGCACAAATAGAGACGCTGTCGCGGCGAAAGCCTGTGATGATGATCTTGGAGGACGCGCATTGGGCCGACCCAACCAGCTTGGAAGCGTTCGGTCGGGCCATAGACCGAATTCGCAGGCTTCGGGTGCTCTTGTTAGTGACATTCCGGCCGGAATTCGACGTGCCGTGGGTCGCATGGCCTTACGTCACTGCGCTGATCGTCAATCGACTCGCAGAACACGAGGCTGGCGCCATTATCGATCGCATCGCCGGCAACAGGCCGCTATCGGCGAGCATTCGCCAAGACATCATCGAGCGTAGCGACGGTATTCCTCTGTTCGTGGAGGAAATGACCAAGGCGGTGCTGGAAGCAGGCGGCGAGCTGGCCGCCGAGCGCACGGTTGCCACGGTTCCCTCCCGCGCACTCGCCGTGCCCGCAAGCCTGCATGCCTCACTCATGGCGCGGCTCGACCGGCTCGGGGGCCCGGCCAAAGAGCTGGCGCAGATCGCGGCAGCGATCGGCCGCGAGTTTTCGCACCCCCTGCTCGCGTCGGTCCTGCGCCGTCCGGAGGCGGAGCTGGAATCGGCGTTGAACCGTCTTGTTGCGGCGGGGTTGCTGTTTCAGCGCGACGAGCCTCCGCATGCCACCTATTTGTTCAAGCACGCCCTCGTGCAGGACGCGGCTTACGGGACCCTGCTGCGCGAGCCACGACGCACATTACATGCCCGCATCGCCGAAACCATCGAGAGCGAATTCGCGGACATCGCCGAGAACAGACCGGAATTGTTGGCGAGGCACTGGACCGAGGCCGGCGTGATCGAGAAGGCCGCGTTCCTTTGGGGCAAAGCCGG
>Ga0306920_100007306_pt1 | contig 14530 bp, 14 predicted proteins | sample flu12Cox44000170_FD_204666 | JGI IMG/M metagenome (GOLD analysis project Ga0306920, IMG submission 204666) | Lab enrichment of tropical soil microbial communities from Luquillo Experimental Forest, Puerto Rico - flux4day.12C.oxic.44.000.170 (v2)... | ecosystem: Environmental > Terrestrial >...
GTGCCTCTAACTACACCGGCTTGCAGACGCAGCTGGATCGGAACTTCACCAATGGTTTGCAATTCCGAGCTGCCTGGACCTGGAGTCACGCCTTCGACAACTCGACGGCGGACGTATTCTCGACATACCTCACGCCACGCCGTCCGCAGGACTTCCAGTGCCTCGCATGCGACTGGAGCACGTCCGCGTTGGATCGACGTCACCGTGTAACTCTAGAGCTGATGTATGACCTGCCGTTCTTCAAGAACGACAATTGGTTCAAGAAGAACGTGCTTGGCAATTGGCAGCTAACGCCTGTTTACACATTCCAGTCGCCAGAGTACGCAACGGTTAACAGCCAAACAGATTCGAACCTAAATCACGACAGTGCTGGTGATCGTGCCATTTACAATCCAACAGGCGTTCCTGGTACGGGTTCTGACGTCACACCGCTGATGAACTCGGCTGGGGCGGTTGTTGGCTATTTGGCCACTAACCCAACAGCTCAGTACATCGTTACTGGTCCGGGCGGACTCGCCACAACGGCACGCAACACGTTGGCGTTGCCGCATATCAACAACTTCGACTTCAGCTTACTGAAGCGGTTGAACATCACTGAACGCCAATCCGTGGAGTTCCAGGCCCAGTTCCTGAACCTATTCAACCACCCGCAGTACCTTCCGGGGTACATCAGTGATGTGGCTCCACTCGGCTACACCGGTGGAAACGTTCTGAACATGCTGACGCCGTCACAACCATCATTCGATCAGCCAAGCCAGGTATTCAGCAACCACCCTCGGCAAATGGTTTTGGTGCTGAAGTACATCTTTTAGTGACAAGGTCAAATCTGTCGTACTTTGCGGGGAGCCGTCATGCTCCCCGCCTTTTTGTGCGCCGAGCATGATCAACTGCTTGGGGGTACGAGTTCCCTGCCAGACCAGATTGAGGTGAACGGCTAGCTATAGCTAAAGTACGCTACTTGAGAAGTTCAGGTGAGCTTCCATTCGAGAGGGGCGGGCGGTCATTCGAGAGGGGCGGGCGGTTGCTTCCCAATAGTATTGAAAATCGAGGAGGCGCTCGGCCAAGGCGTTGAGATCGCTAAAGTCATTGGGCGTGAGCACCTTGCGCTGGACAATCGAGAAGTAGATCTCGATCTGATTGAGCCAGCTGGCGTGAATCGGAGCATGCACGAGAGTCAGGTGACGATAGCGGTTTCGTTAGACTCTGCACGGCCTTGACACCGCGGTGGGACCGAGCAATTGTCGACGATCCAGAAAGCCCGACGGGCGTCATTGTAGGGCGGTCGTGTCATGACTTGTTCGACGAGCCGATCGAACGCTGCAATGCCATTGTTGGCTTCACAGCGGCCGAAGATTCTGGCGTGATGCGCCTCGAGGGCAGCGAAATAGGTCCAGGCGCCGCAACGAAAGTACTCGTGCTCTTGGCACCTGCTGCGATGCGTGGTTCCCGCCGCGACTTGGGCATTACGGCAAAGACCTGACCAGCAGCGATTTGCGTGCTGCGGGCTGGTCCCCTCCGCACTCAGGCGGTAAAATGACATGAGGAACAAATCGAACCGACTCCCAGGTAGCCTCGGTCCCACAGGGCCGGGAGTGATCAGGTACTGAATGAAGAAATCGGATGTCATTATCCTGCCCATCCTGCTGATAGCGCCTTTGCTCGCGGCGCAACAAGCAGCAACCCCTCAAGCACCGGCGCAGCCTCAAGTACAGGGGCAAAGCTCCGATGAAACGGTGGTCGAAGAGATCATTGCCCGGGTGAACAACAGCATCATCACGCGCGCTGATCTGCGGAAGGCGCGCGAGCAGCTGCTCAACGATGCTCACCAGGATCCTAACGTCACCCCGGAACAGATCAAGGAACACGAAAACGACCTTCTGCGTGACCTGATCGACCAGCAACTGCTTTTGCAAAAGGGTGAAGAGATGAGCATCTCGGCCGACACCGAGGTGGTCAAGCGGCTGGATGAAATCCGCAAGCAGATGCACGCCGACTCGATGGAAGATGTGGAGAAGGCGGCGCAAGCGCAGGGCGTTTCCTTCGAGGAATTCAAGCAGAACCTGAAGAACAGCATCATCACGCAGCGGGTCATCGGCGAGGAAGTCGGCGGCCACATTAATGTGACGCAGCAGGAGATCCAGCAATATTACGATGAACATAAGACGCAGATGGAGCGGCCGGAGCAGGTGCGCCTGAGCGAGATCCTGATCTCGACTCAGGTTGCGCCCGCAGTAAAGACCTCTAAGGGCGACACCGCGCTCCCCGAGACTCCCAGCCCGGAGGTAGTAGCGAAGGCGGAGTCCAAGGCGAATGAGGTTTATCAGAAGCTGAAAAAGGGCGGCAACTTCGCCGATCTGGCGAAGCAATACTCAGACGGACCAACTGCCTCCATTGGTGGCGACCTGGAATACTTCAAACGGGGCACGATGGCCGGTGAACTAGAGGCCAAGGCGTTCGCTTTACCCGTGGGTCAATATACGGAGCCCATTCGCACCAATCAGGGCTTTATCATCCTGGAAGTCACCGAACACCAGTCGGCCGGAATTCCTCCTCTCAAAGACGTCGAAGAGCAGATCCACCAACAGATCTACATGCAGAAGATGCAGCCAGCACTGCGCGAGTATCTGACGAAGCTCCGTGACAACGCGTACATTGATCTCAAGCCTGGCTACACTGACACTGGCGCGAGCCCCAACGAAACCAAGCCGGTATACACCACGGCAGCCGATCAGAATGCGAAGAAGATGAAGAAAAAGAAGAAGCTGGGGCTGTTCTAGGAAGGTTTCTCAGCGGGCTGCGGACGTGTCGATGCGCCAGCTTGTCTTGCTGGGCAGGCACGATCTTTTCTTCCCCCTGCAGTTCCGAGCCGCAACTTGTTGATCTGCGATACCATGAACATTCATTGCGAGCTGTTTCCGCGAAGTACGCACAGGCTTCCCCTATGAAAGATTTTTACATTCGCGATTGCGAGCAGCGGGAAAACCAGACCATAACCTCGTTCTTCGTCGTTGCGATCAAGCAGGTGAAGTCTAAGAAGAATGGGGAGCTGTATCTTTCGCTCCTGCTAGCCGACCGCAGCGGCCAGATGCAGGCCAACATGTGGGAGAACGTGTCCGATGCGATCGATAAATTTGAGCAGGACGACTTCGTCAAGATAAAGGGCGTCATCCACAAGTACAACGGACGCTGGCAGATGACGATCCACAAGCTGCGCAGGCTGACGGAGCACGAGATCGACTACTCCGACTACGTGCCCAAAACCGCCAAGGACATCGACCAGCTGTGGCGCACGCTGTGCGATTTCGTGGAGAGTTTCGAGAATCAATGGCTCAAGTCGCTGCTGAACGAGTTTTTGCGTGACGAGAAGATTGCAAGTGCCTACAAGTGCGCGCCGGCGGCCAAGACGCTGCACCATGCCTTTGTCGGCGGGCTGCTCGATCACGTCGTATCGCTGTTCACGTTGTGTGATCTCGCCGTGCGTAACTACCCGCACGTCAATCGCGACCTGCTGCTGACGGGTGCCTTCCTGCATGACATCGGCAAGGTGCACGAGCTGACCTATCAGCGTTCGATCGCTTACACGACGAAGGGACAGCTGTTGGGCCACATGATCATCGAGCTGCAGATGCTGCATGCCAAGATCGCTGTCCTGCCAGGTTTTCCCGAGGAGCTGCAAGTGCTGATCGAACACATGATCATCAGCCATCATGGGCAATACGAATTCGGTTCGCCCAAATTGCCGATGTTTCCCGAAGCGCTCATGCTGCATTACATGGACGACCTCGATTCCAAGATGGAAAGCATGCGTGCGCAATTCGAACGCGAGGCAGAACTGGAGACAGCATGGACCAGCTACAACCCTTCGCTCGGACGTCCGTTGCTGAACACGAAGAAATTTCTTGAGAAGGGACTCGCTGCGTCAGCCGAGGCAGAATCGCAGAAGCCGAAGGCGGCTGCGGCTGGAGTGGCTAACGGATCTTTGCCCGACGAGGAAAGTGCCGTAGCTGAGAAGGTAGAAGCGCAGGAGGGCAGTATCACGGGAGAGGGCGCGGGGAGCAAGTCTTCAGCAGCTGAGCCCTTGTCTCCACTGGAGGCCCTGCAACGAAAGTTCGAAGCACAGAAGCTGCGACCTTCAGGCGCGAAACCAAATTAAGCGAACTCTTCCCGGCTAGAAGAACCCGGGTTGCGTCCGGCGTCAGTGGTCCGCATGAGAGCACACCTCCCCTGCGGGAGTGCCCGCTCGCAATTACAACCAGAGAGAACACAGGATTACGAGGCAATGCCCATCGATTTTTCAGGCTTCGAATATCTCTCTTTTGACTGCTACGGAACACTCATTGATTGGGAGACCGGCATCCTCGGTTATCTCCGTCCGCTGCTGTCGGGCAAGGGTTGCGAAGTCAGCGACGCGAAGATCCTCAATCTTTACTCGGAATTCGAGCCGCGCGAGCAGGCGGGCACCTATCGACTGTACCGGGAGGTGCTGGCGGGCGTGGTCCGCGATTTCGCCCGTGAGCTGCGTCTTGAAGTCAACGATGCCGAAGCTCATGGGCTGGCGGAATCCATTCGTGCCTGGGAGCCGTTTGCCGATACGGTCCCGGCATTGCAGCGCTTGCAAAGGCGTTACAAGCTAGCCATTCTCTCCAACATCGATGACGATCTCTTCTCCCTGAGCAAGCCGAAGCTCCAGGTCTCCTTCGCTCACATCGTGACTGCTCAGCAGGCCAAAGGATACAAGCCGTCGCCAGGCAATTTTGAATTGCTGCTGCAACGCCTGGGGATTCGGCGTGACCGGCTCTTACACGCTGCTGAGAGTCAATATCACGATGTGGCGCCTGCGCGTTTGCTGGGAATCGCCACAGTTTGGGTCAATCGCAGACAAGACAAACCCGCAGCAGCGAGCAAGCGGGCAGACGTGCAACCGGATATCGAAGTAAGAAATGTGGCGCAGCTCGCGGACTTGGCTGGATGCTAGGTGCTCTTGCGAGTCTCGAATTGACCTGCGCCTATCCGACGGTTAAGTGTGCGGTCACGATAAAGGACAGCTCGCAAAGCAGGGCGAGGATCGCGAAACCTGCCTGGAAATGCCAGTTGTTTATGCGGATAGCGGCCAGGCTCAGAACCAGGCAGGATACAGTCCAGAAGTAATAGACAGGACCGAGCGTCTCGAGATATGGCAACCCTTTGATCAGCGTGTCGGCAACGTTCGCCAGTAGGAGCACGGCCGTGAAGCTGAATATCCATCTCTTTCGGGAACAGAAATAATCTTGGAACCCTGCGTAGTCCGCCATCTCCTCTGGAAAAAGTTCGAACTTATTAAGATTAGGGAACTCACTGCCACGCAGGGAGTCGTCGAACGTAAGACCACAATTCCAATACTCTCCAATTTTCTTTTCGAAGCCGCCAATGACCGACTGACCATCACGGCTACTGATCTTGACCTGAGCCCGCGCACCTCTTGCCCGGTTAAGGTGAAGCGCGAAGGTGCCTGCACAATTCCTGCCCGCAGGCTATACGACTATGTCAAACTGCTGCCCGACGGCGATATAGCAGGGTACAGAGCAGGTATTGCAGGATGACATAGAGTGCGACGAAGAGATAGAGCGGGAAGGTCCGTTGTGTCACCTGTCGTAAGCGAAATTCCCACCCCCAAAAATGAGTAAGGTAAGAAACAGAAATAGTGCCCAGACCATGTGGACCCAGCAGCACGCGGTACTCCTTGGGATGTTGAATTTTCCGAGTAACACCCCGCAGAAGCTGGTAGACGCCCAAGCCAAGAAGAATCGAGAACAGCACCGGACGTGCGAATAGAGATCCATGTGACAATGGTTGCCCGGGCGCTCGCGGCTTGCTGATTGTTAAATAGCGACGGGCGATAGGTTGCATCGCACCGTCGCTACCAGCTTAGGAACATGGATGGGCGCCGCTAGCCGCCCGCTTCTACTTGTCAAGGAAGACGGGGGCAGTGTTGGCAAGCGTCACCGAGCCTGCGAAAGCCATGACGGAAGCCGAGGCACCCGAGCCGAATGCCTATTGATTCACCGGAATCTTGATGATCTTCTTCTGGATAGCATAGGTAACCAGTTGCGCTTTGTTGTGGATGTCGAGTTTGCGCATCAGGTTGAATTTATGAGCCTCGACGGTCTTGACACTCAGGCCGAGTAGTACAGCGATTTCTTTCACGGAGTTACCTTCTGCCAGCAGCTTCAGGATTTCCCTTTCGCGCGGCGTGAGAGTTGAGATGCGCGGCCGCATTTTGGCATCCCGCACACGGGCGCGAAAGTCCTCAACCAATTTGCCGAGCACTTGCGAGCTAAGATATTTGCCGCCTTTATAGACATCGCGCACTGCGCTGACCAGCTGCAGCGCAGGCGTGTCCTTGAGCACGTAACCAGCAGCTCCGACCTCAAGACATTGCACCAGATAGTCTTCATCCTCATACATCGTAAGAAACAGGACGTTGGTTTCAGGCCGATTCTTTTTGATATGGCGAGCCGCCTCAAATGATGACAAGCCTGGCATCCCGATATCCATCAGGATCAGGTCCGGCCGCAGGTCGCGAGCCTTCTCAACGGCATCGCCGGCATCGGGCGACTCGCCCACAACCTCAAAATCGCTCTCACTTTCCAGCAGGCGGCGTACGCCTTGCCGGAACAACGTGTGGTCATCGACTAACAAACATCTGATCTTCGGCATTTTTCCACCGGGTATCTACTCAGGCACCTCGCGCTAGTGCGTCCGAAAGGCCATGGTTCAGTCCGAGTTCAGAATCACGTAGCAAGCCGGCACTCCCAATCGGGGCATTTACTTCGATGCGGGTTCCCTTGCCGCGGGAAGACGTCACCTTCAACTTTCCGCCGAATCGCGCTGATGCGTTCGTGCATTCCCGCCAGCCCAAAGGTCTGACGTCCGGGATTGGGCCGAACGGCAATCCCGATACCGTCATCGTGAATCACCAGCCGTACGTCATCCCCGTCGCGCGACATCTCTATGTTCACGGCAGTGGCGTTGGCGTGCTTGGCTACGTTGTGCAGTGCCTCTTGCACCACAGGTAGATCGCAGTCTCTAACGCGCCGGGCAGGCGACCGAAATCCGGGGAGAGCGTCACCCGCGCCTTGACCGCGGTGCTCTTGGCGAGATCCTTCGCCTCCTTGCGGACGGCTGCGATGAGTCCCAGCTCCTGCAGGACGAGGGGGGTGAGACGGCCGATGATACGGCGAATGCCCTCAATCGTGCGGTCGACAACTTCCAGTGTCTCGCGAATCTTGGCGCGCGCCGGGCGCGTGCCCACGCTGCCTTCGAGCATGCCAAGGTAGAGGCGGATCACCATCAAGGGTTGGCTGGTCTCGTCGTGCAGCTCGCGGCTGATGCGCTTGCGCTCCTCCTCCTGCACCCACAAAAGGTGAGCAGAGAGCTCGGCTATGAGCACCTCGCGTTCACGCAATGCGTCGGTCATGCGGGCGCGATCAATCGCCAGCGCCGAGCGGTCGGCAATCGCTTTGAGCAGTTCACGCTCGGTTGCCAGCCACTCGTATGGCCGCGGGAAGCCGATCACCAGCGCGCCGATCACCGCTTCGCCCGTCTTGAGAGGCGCACCCCAAAGGGCATGCGCGCCACCCTGAATCTTCGCCCCGACCGCGTCCGACATCCTGAGGTCGGGGAGAATGGCGGGCTCCCCGCTCTCGGCAATCTTCCCTGCGAAACCTTCGCCTAGCGCGATCGCAAGCGCGGGGTCATCGACCTCCCCGCCAAAGTCCACCTGAGCCTGCAGGCGCAGCAACTGCTGGTCACTGTCCTTCAGCAGTACAGCACCCAGCGTCGCTCCAAACGTGTGGGTGACGATCTCCAAGATGCGGACCAGCAAGGCCTTGAGGTTTCTCGCCGAGAGTTCAGCGTCAAGTACGGACAGCAGTGCTTCGGCCTCGATCCTTTGAGCGTCGAAGTAAGCGCCCGAAACCGCAACAAAACTGGCCCATGAGAGAGTCTCCATGGCAGCCAGCGCCTCTGGCAAACGCGAAGCGGGAAAGAGCTTCTCCAGGTAAGGATCGATCAGCTGCTGGTAAATCTCGAGCTATCGGGCCACGGCGCGCGAACTGACTTTCAGCTTCTGTAGGCGCTGCCCGTAATACTGAAGGCTGTCATAAAAAGCCGCAAAGTCCGTCTGCGAAAATATGGAAAAGCCTGTGCCGATGGTCAGGCGCTCCAATGCTGCCATCGCACGACCGTCAAAGTTGAATTCGGCGAACATCGCCCGCCGCCAAGATGCAGTGATCTCAGGGAAGAACGGCTGCAGGCTGCGAGTAACTTCGACCACGACGTCGCGAGCTTTCTTTCATAGGCAGGAGGGGCGACATGACACTCCTTTTACCCAGATGTGTATGATGCGGCGGTACTTAAGGCGAGATGGCGTAGCTGCTGGATAAAGTGAACGCACAACTCGAAATTTATGGTAACAGCTTCAGAAACGACTGGAATAGCCACATCGAAGCTTTAGGAAAACGGGGGCGAACGGAAGTTTCAATTGCCGTCGACGCCAGTACGCAGCTTGAATCCCGGAGGGTTTGGCGGGCATCTTTCAGAATCGGTAGAGTTCCTTTTCTGAGGAAGGGCCACGTTGAAAATCTTCATCCCCACCCCACTTCGGCAGTATGTGGAAAGACATCCTTATGTCGAGGTTCAGGCTGGAACCGTCGCTGAGGCGCTGAGCGCGTTGACGGCCCGGCATCCTGATCTACGCAAGCACCTGTACAACAATGAAGGAAAGCTGCGTGCGTTCGTAAACCTGTATCTGAACGACGAGGACATCCGCTATCTGCAGAACGAACAGACGCCTGTACAGGATGGCGACGCGCTTTCGATCGTGCCCTCCATCGCGGGCGGAGGATGTTGAGGCCAATGCGTTCGACAATCGAAGAGAAGCCGGCCCAGGCCGCTACGCTGAACAACGACGAGATTCTTCGCTACTCCCGCCATCTGATCATGCCCGAGGTGGGCATGGAGGGCCAGCTCAAGCTGAAGCAGGCCAAGGTGTTGTGCGTTGGCGCAGGCGGGCTTGGTTCGCCCCTTGCGCTGTACCTGGCAGCCGCCGGCGTAGGGACCTTGGGGATTGTTGATTTCGACGTCGTCGATTTCACCAACCTGCAGCGGCAGATCATTCACACCACCGAGAATGTCGGCCGCAAGAAGCTCGATTCCGCGGCCGAAACCCTGCACGCTATCAACAATAATGTCGAAATCCGCAAGTTTGAGACACGGCTGACCAGCGCCAATGCGATGGAGCTCTTTCGCGACTTCGATGTGATCGTCGACGGGACGGATAACTTCCCGACGCGCTACCTGGTGAATGATGCCTGCGTGCTGAGCGGCAAGCCAAATGTCTATGGATCGATTTTCCGCTTCGAGGGCCAGGCGAGCGTCTTCGCGACCGAGCGAGGCCCGTGCTACCGTTGCCTCTATCCGGAACCGCCTCCGCCTGGACTAGTACCCTCGTGCGCCGAGGGCGGAGTGCTTGGCATTCTGCCGGGGCTGGTGGGCGTAATCCAGGCGACGGAGACGATCAAGCTGATTCTCGGCTCAGGAGAACCGCTTGTCGGAAGGCTGCTGCTGATTGATGCTCTGGCCATGCGCTTTCGCGAGCTGAAGTTGCGCAAGAATCCGGATTGTCCGGTCTGCGGCCAGCATCCTACGGTTAAGGAATTGATTGATTACAATCAGTTCTGCGGAATTCGCGGTGAGGAAAGTGCCGCTGCTACCATGGCTGACATGACTCCTGAAGAGTTGAAGCGCCGCCTCGATGCAGGTGAGGATCTGTTCGTGCTCGATGTGCGCGAACCGCACGAATACCAAATCTGCAACCTTGGCGGATATCTCATTCCGTTGAACGACCTTCCGAAGCGCATCAGCGAACTGGACTCGAGCCGCGAGATCGTTGTCCATTGCAAGATGGGCGGACGCAGCGCCAAGGCAGTGGAGTTCCTCAACAAGTCAGGCTTTCACAAGGTGCACAACCTGGCTGGCGGTATCAATGCCTGGGCCGAGCGCGTAGACCCCAAACTACCGAAGTATTAGGCTGGGATGCTCCTCTGCCGGACGGGAACTGAACAAAACCAACCCGGTTGGTGTCGTGGTCTGGTCGCTGCTTGAGCAACATCTCAGCAGAGCAGCTCAAACTCCGATCGAGGAGGGCGGCGCGCTGGTCTGGCGTGCTAGAATCTGAGCAGATTACTCGTGGAGAAGTCCTGTTTTGATTGAGATAGCTCCGTCCATTCTGTCAGCTGATTTTGCCCGCCTGGCGGAAGACACCCATGCCGCCATCCGAGGCGGCGCCAAGGTTCTGCACGTCGATGTGATGGACGGGCATTTTGTGCCCAATATCACCATCGGTCCGCCTGTAGTGGCGTCGCTGCGTAAAGCAGTCGACGTGCTCTTGGACTGCCACCTGATGATCGAGAACCCGGATGAGTACATCCCGGCGTTTGTCGACGCCGGCGCGAACTGGATCACCGTCCATCAGGAGGTCTGCCGCCATTTGAATCGCACGCTGGAGTACATCCGCAGCCATGGCGCGCGGGTGGGCGTTGCGATCAATCCGGCGACGCCGGTGCAAACCCTTGGCGAAGTGCTTGACCTCGTGGATCACGTGCTCGTGATGTCGGTCAACCCCGGTTTCGGCGGGCAGAAGTTCATCTCCGGGGCACTCGAAAAGATACGCAAGCTGGCCACCATGCGTGCCGCCAAGGGCGTGGAGTTCCGCATCGAGGTAGATGGCGGGATCTCCCTGGAGACAGTGGGTCCGGTGGCGCGCGCAGGTGCTGAGATTCTGGTCGCGGGGAGCCATGTCTTTGAGCATGGTGATCCCGCGCGAAATGTCGAGGCCTTGCAAAGAGCTGGCGAAGACGCCCTTTTGCAGCGGGCCTGAAACAGGCATGTGACAGTCAGGAGCTCTCTTCAGAGCAGTGTAGCGCACGTCACTTCGGCGTGTGTTGGGTTGAACCAAGAATCGCAATTCCCAGAGGTGGTAGTGAGCATGTTTCGTCGCGCAGCCGTAGCGGTCCTCTTAAGCGCCTTGCTGCTGGTCATCGGATGTAGCAACAAGAAAGTTCAGAACCCGATGGCCAACATCGATTCGAAGCAGCCAGACAAGGTTTTGTATGACCGGGCCATGGATGCGATGAAGCATAATAAGTACGACGTCGCCCGCCTCAGCCTGCAAACTTTGATCAATACCTACCCGGACTCGGAGTACATTGCCCGCGCCAAGCTGGCGATCGGCGACTCGTGGTATGCCGAGGGCGGCTCGGCCGCCATGGCTCAGGCCGAAAGCGAGTACAAGGATTTCCAGACCTTCTTTCCCAACATGCCTGAGGCGTCCGAAGCGCAACTGAAGATCGCTAACATCCATTACAAGGAGATGGAAAAGGCCGATCGCGATTTCACCCATGCCAAGCGCGCCGAGGAAGAATATCGGCAGCTCATCCTGCAGTATCCTGACAGCAAACTGGTGCCCGAGGCCAAGCAGCGGTTGCTCCAGGTACAGGAGGTTCTCGCCCAACGCGAGTACCTGATAGGCCACTTCTACTACCTGCGGGAGAGCTGGCCGGCCGCTATTGCCCGGCTGAAGTCGGTTGCCGACACCTACCCGCTTTACAGCGGCGCAGATGAGGCGCTGTACGAACTAGGTAACGCTTACGAGCGAGAGGTCGACCTTATGCGAAGGTCGAAAATGCCCGAGTCGGTAAAGGGTCCGATCATCAAGAAGTACACCGACAGCGCTGCAGCCGCCTACGACCGCATCCTGACCCGCTATCCCATGGAGGAGCGCGCGGCTGACGCCAAGAAACGCCTTCAAGCCTTGAATCGGCCGATACCCACCGCTACCCCCGAAGCGATCGCCCAGAACAAGGCAGAAATCGCCAGTCGCGGTTCGCTTGGCATGACCGGCAAACTGATGGAGAACTTCAAGCACGGTCCGGATATGTCGCAAGCCGCGAAAGTGGGTGAGCCCACCCTGGTCGATCCCAAGCAGACGAGCGCGCCCGAGATGGTTCGTTCCTTCACCAGCGACGTCCAGGAAATCATGAAGGGCGGCACCGGGAAGGCTAAGGTGGAAACGCTCAAAACCGCCGGCGGTACGCCTCCTCCGGAAAATGCACCGGTGCCGCGGTCAGACACCGCACAGGGTTCGACCAACAACCCCGCCCCAGCCAACGGCAGTCCGGCTCCCGGAACCGGAGATTCATCGGCTGCTGGCACGAGCAACGATGCGGCCTCTGAGATGAAAAACGACCTCGCCCCGACGACGCCTCCAACGGCCTCGGCTGCGACTGCATCTGCTGCTGCACCGCAGCAGGCTCCAGCACAAGTGAACGACGCGGCTAGTGCCGGCAATGAGCCGCCTTCGGATGGAAGCGCTCAGCCGTCAGCCCAGGCCCGGAGTACCTCACCGTCGCCTTCCGCAAGTAGTGGAGCGCAGCAAACCGCGCCGGCAGCCGATCCGAACAGCGAGAGCACGTCCAAGAAAAAGAAGAAGCACCTCTGGCCGTTCTAAGCATGGGCCACCCCGTCATACGGGGTGGTTGTATGAATCCAGAAATTCTGAGAGTCGGGGTTCTCCCGAGATCTCGATGGCCCTTTCCGTGGCTCGGAGAAGTTAAAAATCTGCGCACAATCTGGCGCGACAGGGTCGAAAATCGCGTTCCTCATGCCGGATTTCCTAGAGGTTCGACTCGATAGCCAAGGGTCCGCAGTGTACGGATCATTCGCGCAGTGCGGACTCGCCTGGACTTTTGCACACTGCGGGGCCACGCTCCTCATAGCGAACACCGATCTGCAAAATTATCCAAATGAGCTGACAGAGACGATGTGCAATCGCCGCGATGGTTTTGTTGTGTCCTAGCTAAGTTGCTCATGATCCATGGCTCGCAACGGATCATGAAATGGACGGCATTGTTATAAGCTCCATCCGAGCTTGGCGCGGACGAAGGTCGATTCTAGACTGGCGCGGAAGAGCCCGCAGCTAAGTTTGACCTGGACGCTGTACGGCACAACGGATTGTCGCGGATTGTAGAGCACGAGAGGGAGACTTCCTTAACTCCTAGCGTCCTCCGCAGCCAGGCTCAGAAAGGAGCCTGTATGCGGATCGTTTATCAGCGTTGTTGTGGCATGGATGTCCACAAAGACAGCATTACTGCCTGTCTGCTACTCATCGACGAAGTGGGGGAGTTTCGAACGGAGAGTCGTCGGTTCGGAACGATGACGCGCCACCTGAAGGAGATGGCAGCTTGGTTAGCCAGTGAGGGTGTGCAGGCCATCGCCATGGAAGCAACTGGCGTGTATTGGAAACCGATATGGAATATCTTGGAGGCGGAGAAGAAGTTCGAGCTGCTGCTGGTTAACGCGCAGCAGGTCAAGCAAGTACCAGGGCGCAAGACCGATCAGAAGGATAGCGAGTGGATCGCAGAGCTGTTACAGCATGGTCTTTTGCGGGCTAGCTTTGTGCCGCCGGTGGAGATCCGGCACCTTCGCGATCTGACGCGCATGCGTGCCAGGATCCGGCAGACCCTGGCCAGTTTTGCCAATCGCATCCAGAAGGTACTGGAAGACGCCAACATCAAACTGGGCTCCGTGGCCAGTGATGTGTTGGGAGTCTCCGGACGCCACATGCTGAAAGCTCTGATGGCAGGCGAGCAAGATCCGCAGCGGCTGGCGAACCTGGCACAAGGGCACTTGCGGAAAAAAATCGAACCGCTACAGCTCGCCCTGCAAGGTCATTTCACGGACCATCATCGGCTGCAACTCAAGCTTTTGCTCGAGTTCGTGGAATTCGGCGAGCAGCAGCTGAGCCATTTGGACTCGGAAATCCAACTTCTGCTCAACAAGGTTCATGCCGAGCCTGATCTACCTGGCCCTGCCGAGGGGACGGTTGCCGAAGCGGAAGCCAGCCCGCCGCAACCGACCAGTCCCTTACAAACTGCCGTCGAGCTCTGGGACAGCATACCGGGTATCGATCAACTGGCGGCCACCACCCTGGTTGCAGAAATTGGGGCCAATATGGATCAGTTTCCCAGCGCGCATGACTTGGCCAGCTGGGCGGGGCTTTGTCCGGGCAATAATGAGAGCGCGGGGAAGCGCCGTTCGGGGAAGACCCGCAAGGGAAGCGTCTGGCTACGGCGTGCCCTCTGCCAAGCGGCGTGGTCCGCCTCGCGCACGAAAAATACCTACTTGGCGGCACAGTACCGCCATCTGATCGTGAGGAAGGGCAAAAAGAGGACCATTGTCGCGGTGGCCCACTCGATGCTGATTATTGCCTACTATCTTCTGAAGCGGCAGTGTACGTACCAGGATCTGGGCCCGGATTACTTCAATCTTCGGAATGAGGATGCTATAACTCACCGGCTGGTCAAGAAACTGACCGGGCTGGGATATCACGTTACACTTGAGCCGGCTCGCGCCGAAGCGGTGTCAGAGACAGCATAGGCGTCAGGCATCGTCAGGATGCTTCGGGCTAGCAAAATCGGCAGGGAGTACTTTT
>Ga0306920_100007307_pt1 | contig 14530 bp, 17 predicted proteins | sample flu12Cox44000170_FD_204666 | JGI IMG/M metagenome (GOLD analysis project Ga0306920, IMG submission 204666) | Lab enrichment of tropical soil microbial communities from Luquillo Experimental Forest, Puerto Rico - flux4day.12C.oxic.44.000.170 (v2)... | ecosystem: Environmental > Terrestrial >...
GTTCCTGCTGCGCAATTCGAGCGAGGCAATTGAATATTTTCGCCTACCGAGGGAAATGGTTTTTGAGATAGGGCGGCAATTCGCTATCTGATCTGCCCTGCCGGTCCGGAGGAAGCTATGCTCGTTCGACCAATGCCGTTGCTCTGTGACCTGAAACTCCACAGCTCCGACAAGTCGCGTGTCTCCTTCAGATTCGAGGTTCCATAGGAGGAGCGTGGCCTAATGCTATAGCGCGCCTGTGGTATGAACACTAGCGCTCTGTTTTTATCTTTACGAAACTATACTTGACGCTGAGCTGCAGCCGAGGGTCGTTCGCTTCTTGTCCATTCTGCAACACCTTCCAGCATATCGCGATCGCCTTCGGGGTTCGGCCGCGCTGCTGTCGAGAGACTACACCGCACAGGGTGCCTAATGGAGCTCGTCGGATGAGATTTATTCCCAAGCTGCTGCCTTGTAGCCTTCTCGTTTTGCTGGCTCTTCCCCTTTGCGCGCAGGACCTGGCACCGCGGGCCTATGTCATCACGCCAGTGGATGCAAATGCGATCACGTTGACATGGGCGTATTTCAACGGAGGACTGAACTTCAACGGCGCCGTCCCTATCACAGGCGCAACGGGAACATTCAGCGTTCCGAGTTTCACTTACTACCACTCCCTTAGCTTTTTTGGGCACTCCGCCAACATCGCAGCTTCTTTGCCATACGGGGTCGGCACCTTTCAAGGAGAAGTCCTGCAACAGCACCGCTCCGTTTATCGTTCAGGGCTATTGGATCTTGGTGCCCGCTTGTCGGTGAACCTGCTGGGTGGTCCCGCCATGTCTGTCGAGAAGTTCGCCAACTGGAAGCAGAAAGTTCTTCTCGGCGTAAGCTTGAGGGTCGTCGCCCCAACTGGGCAATACGATCCCACAAAGGTTGTGAATTGGGGCATCAACCGGTGGGCTTTCAAACCTGAGTTTGGCTACTCGGAGCGTTTGGGAAACTGGTTGCTCGACACTTACGCGGGCGGGTGGTTCTACACCACCAACTCGGCATCGTTTGACCTTCCGACCCCCAAACCACAATCCGAAAACCCCATCGGCTCTTTGGAAGGCCATCTAAGCCGCAACTTTGGGCGTGGCTCGTGGGTATCGTTGGACGCTAACTTCTGGTGGGGCGGCGTGACCAGTCTGAATGGCATACAGAACCTCGCGACTAAACAAACTGGATCCCGCATTGGAGTGACGGCTGCATGGCGCTTCTCCGCGCACCAGTCGTTAAAGGCCAGCTACAGTGATGGCACCTATATTCGCTTCGGCGGCAACTACCAGGCTCTGCAGGTAGCTTGGCAGTATTCTTGGTTTGGTTTGCCCTAAGACCTTATACACGCGATCAAGGCGGTGCTTGCGGCAAGCAATGTACCGACCCCGAAGTTCTCTAGTTGAAGGGCGTAGCGCAGCTTGCGCGTTGGGGGAGATCCTGCGCTAGACAATCCGCTGGTTCTGCAAGCTTCCGCCAGATGCTTTGATCGCCGCTAGGAGTGCCCCGAAAACTACCGCTGCTGTTCCTTGAATATCGTCGTTGAACGCGACTACGGGAGCAAAGGATATCTCGAGGAATACACTTGTGAAATCGAGGGCCAGCCCACTCGCGTTGTCGTAACCGTGACGAGCAACACCGAAGGCAAGTGTCAGCACCTCGTCGTGAATCACCGGCCGCGCAGTTCGGTGCTCCTCTTCGCGCGCATCATGGGAAAGAAATACGCAGGCACGCCTCTGGCAAAGTACTTCATCACCGGTGAGACGAGTAACGGGAGATTAAAAGCTGGCAAATATACCAGTAATACTGCTGTGTCTGGGTGGCAAATGCTTTGCGGGCCATCCTGCGCCGCTTAGAATGATGCTCCGCCATGGAACAAAGCCTAACTGGCTCCCAGGCCCTAGCGAAGGTGACAGCGTCCTTGACGTGGATGCGCTTCGTGCGCGGTTACGGAAGATGACGTATGCGCAATTACTGGAATTCGGGGAAGCGGCTCGGGATATGTGCTCGCCAAAAGCGAATGTGCGTAAACCGCGGCGAGATGTGTTCGTGATTCAGCTCAAACAGGCGCGCGCGGAATGGCGGCGAAGGAACCCGAGAAATGCCTGAGACCAATGATCCAGGTCCTGCAGAGGGAGCGGTTGCGGGAGAAATCGCGAGGTGTTCGCGATGTGCTGCACAGAAAAATCGCCGCGAAGATCAAAGCAGGCAAGCCTTCGACAGACGCAATCGCGAAACTCATCGCAGAGGAATTTGAGGAGCTAAACCCCTAGCACCCCGCTCACCGCCTGTTGCCCTGTGCCTGATTGCCCAGAGCAGGCCAACCGCACGAACAGATCGTGAGTCGCGCGGCGCTGTACCGGGCGGCTCAAGCTCGGAACGTCTCCAGGGGGAGCGGCGTCACATTCCAGATGTCCTCGCTGTACTCGCGGATCGCGCGGTCCGATGAAAAGTACCAGCAGCGCGCGACGTTGAGGATGGACATCCGCGCCCATTGCTCCGGATTGCACCAGACTTGGGCGCAATGAACCTGAAAGATTTCTCTGCGGAAATTGCCATCCACTTTCCGGGCCTCGAGAATATTGATAAACCCGTGGTCTTTGTGTTTCCTCCGCAGCTTGTCGTGTGCTTGGCCTGTGGCGTTGCCCGGTTCAGTGTTGCAGAAACTGATTTGCATCAGCTTGCGAAACACCACCCGTCGGTCACTCACGAAATGTCGCGTTCCTCCGGCTAGCACTAACAGACTGTAAAAATTAACAGGCCACCGAACGTTGGTCGCTGGATTCAGGGTCAGAGTGTCCTCGAGAAGGATGCCTGAATTATAGCCTCGGTCCGATGGACGAGTTTAAGTCGCGGCGCCACGTGTGGGGAGCACCTCTGCCCGACGACCGTAGCGCGGAGGCGCCAGGCAGAGGTGATTTGTCCTGAAGCTGTAAGCGTTTGGCACCCATTTATTACGGCGGGAATTTTCGGCAAATCGGTACTTCGCTGTAGGTAGTTTGCCGTAGCCTTTGATTTATTGTTGCAATCCCCTCCCTACAAGTTGGTCCAAGCGGCGGAGAGAAATTATGAGCGTTCCCACATACCACATTTTCTCGGGAGTTTTTCTACACAAAGATGCGGCGTGGATTGATTCGGTCGAAGGACTTGGAGTCGCGAATGAACGAATGAACGCGCTAGGCAGGGAAAAACCCGGCCCCTACTTCATGTTTTCTACCGATAGAAACGACTTTTTCACGATCGACACGTCGATCACTGCGGATTCAACTCCACAAATTCCGCAGCGATCAAGTCCGCTTGGCACGGGAGTGTAGCTCAGAACCGGCGAACTTTGCATTGCACGCCGACAATCGTCAGTTATGCCGTAAGCTTGTTCTCTCGCGTCTGCTTTGTCGCGGATCGGTCAGGCATCGGAGTTCACTCCGGGGAAGGATGCCTGATTATAGCCTCGATCCTAGCCGCTTCAGTACTCACAAACTGCAATTTCTGTGAAATTTGACAGGTGACCCAACCCCTGGCGTTTACGACGATGTGCGACCCATGATCCTTCCACGTCTCATCGGCTCAGTGTCGAGACCGAAGAGAGGTAATGCTGCTTCAGCGGTTTCCGCAAGTCTTTTGCTGAATCCGTTGTTCCGAATCCTCAACCTGCGATGCAGAAACTGGCAAGAGTTAGATAGGATGGCCCAGCTATACGTGGATGCATTCCGAGCTATGTCAGAGGAGCAACGAGACGCGCTGCACTATTTGGAAGCGAACATGGGGGTTCATTTGGTACTCCCCGAGGTCATTCAGGCTCAGAACCGATGGAACGCTGTGAGGCACCGGCCTGTTTTAAGACTAATTCCTGATCTGCAGTTTGGCTCGCGCTCAGAACAGCATAAGGCTATCCGCATCGGGCTGGTTTTCCTAGCTGCGTTTGCAGTCACCATCGTGAATAGCTTGTGGGCAGCTACATTGTTTCTGTTAGCGCTCCTAGCCGGGATTGCAGCTATTTGGGCACGCGATCTCGTCGTTATGAGCCGACTGAAAAAGTCTTCTGTGACTCCGATCACGATCACGTGACGGACGTCCGCACTTTGCACTGCACGCCGATAATCGTCAGGTAGGCTGTAAATTCAGGCTTTAGTGCGACCACCATTGTTGCGCTGCTAGCGCCAGAAGGATTCCGAATAGCGTCCCTAGGGCGAAGGCAATCGCAGCGATTTCCGTGCGATGGAGGCGGCGCATTTCTTTCATGCGCATGTGGTGTCTCAAATACATGTGGTGTCGTTAGCCGCCGTCGAGTGGGCTTTTGTTTTCTAGTCTCTGAGCAATTTGCCGATACAATCGTCAGAACACTCCTCAATTGTGAATGTTTCCCCGGGCTGGACAAGGTGCGCAGCCAAGCTGTTTGCTTCTAGGCTAGAGCTGAAGCACTGCCAGTCAAGGCTATCCATGCTCGACCATTTGATGTGGAAGTGGAGTTGTGCAGAGGAACGTCCCATACAGAGATTGCCTCCTATGAAGGCCCGGCCAGCGGGTGCTGATGATATTCATGTAGGACAGACCATCAGGAGAAGAGAATCGATATCTGCTTTCAAAGCAAAGCACTCGGTCGCTCAGCGTCAATAGACGCGTTCCAGCCACAATGGCTAGCTGGGCGCAAGGCCCTAACAACGCGCTCGATACGTCCGTCGAACTGGACGCGCTCCGCGCACGCTTGCGAGCGATGACCGACGACGAGCTCCTCAAGTTCGGGCGGCAGATACGCTCGCTGTGCCACCCGCTCACCTATGACGGCGACGGAAAGCCAAACGTCGGTGCGTTCCCGATCCAGCTGGACGAGGCCGCGCAGGGGGGGATGGTCGAAGCACTAGACCACAGGGTTGCAGCGACAAAAGATGGCTTCGTTTATAGCCTCCCGACGTGAATCGCTCTCGGATTGGCTCTACGTACCTTTCTTTAAAGAGGCATCGCGGATCGCTTTAAACTCTGCATTGGGCTTCCACTCTGGCATGTTCGCCGCATTCGCAACACGCAAGCCAACGAGAAAGTATAGTTGGCAGTCCTCTACGGCGCCGCTCAGATCCCAGTCAGACTTAATCACGTCACTGGGCTTGTGGTAATCATTCGCTGTAAATTCTTGGCGTTTCTTGATTCCGAATCCTGGCGGCTTGCCGACGAAGTCGACCCCTGCATCTGGGTGGAACGCGGGGATGCCCACTTTAGCGAAACTGAAATGGTCGGAACGATAATAATATCCTTTCTCGGGTTCAGGATCGTCCCGAACGATTCTGCCTTGCTCCTCAGCTACGGCGGCCACAACTTCATCGAGCGCTGACTTGCCTTTGCCAATCTCGGTGATGTCGCGTGTTTTGCCCCACACATCCATGCCATCCATATTGATGTCCGCTGCCGTACGCGACACCGGATAGAAAGGATGCTCCGCATAGTATTCTGAGCCCAGCAGTCCCTGCTCTTCGGCGGTTACCGACAGAAACAGAATCGTCCGCTTCGGGCCGTTCGGCAGCTCAGATTTCGAGAAAGCGCGGGCGATCTCGAGCAAGGCGGCCGTCCCGGAAGCGTTGTCGAGGGCTCCGTGATAAATCTTATCGCCATCTACCTCCGGTCCGATCCCGAAATGATCCCAATGGGCCGAGTAGATCACATATTGATTCTTTAACACAGGGTCGCTTCCGGTGCGCTTGGCGATCACGTTGTGCGATTGAATCGTGCGCATCGTGTTGTGAATATCAAGTCTTGCTTTCATTCCCAGTGGCACGGGATGAAAATCCGCGCTCACGGCTTTGTTCTTTTCGGCCTCAAAATCCAGCCCAGCCGCCCGAAACAACGTCTGGGCTTGCTCGTGCGTAATCCATCCCTCGACCGCCGCACGATGCATATTCTTGTCCGGAGCAACGAGATTGAACGATTCCCCGCTCCAGCTATCGCGCACGACTCCCCACGGATAACCGGCCGGCCCGGTTTCGTGCACGATCAAGCAACCCTCTGCGCCCAGCTCAGCCGCTTTTTCATACTTGTAGGTCCATCGCCCATAATAGGTCATGGCTTTGCCGCCAAACATTTTTTCATCAGGGACCGGCGGATCGTTGATGAGCACAACGATGACTTTTCCCTTCACATCGATGCCCTTGAAATCATCCCACTTGTACTCCGGCGCCTGTACGCCGTAGCCGACGAAAATCATGTCCGCGTCTAAAAGCACTGCATCGACCATGCGGCGCGTCTGGGCCACAAAATCTTTCTCGAAGGCCAGTTGCATCGTTTTCCCGTGACCTGTAAAAGTCAGCGTCGTGTTCGGGTCTGGACGAATTCCCACGAGCGGAACCTCTTGCAAATAGCTTCCGTCGGGATTGCCTGGCTCGAGTCCGATATCGCGGAACTGTTTTTGGATGTATGAGACGCTGAGTTCTTCGCCCTTGGTTCCGGGCCCGCGCCCCTGGAATTCATTCGACGATAGCGTGCGGATATGTGCCATCAGGCGGTCGGCTGAAAACGCTGGCACCGACGCCAGGCTCTGACCTTTCATGGCAGAGATAACGCCGAACGCTGCAAGCCACAAGCCTGCCGAAATGACGGCCAGCTTGGAGAGGAAGGTTTGGAAAGGCTTGAGAGACAAGATTGGTCCTCCGAACTCCAAAGGACCGATCTTAGTTGTTGAGCCCGTGTCACACAACGTGCAACTTTTTCCGATCGGATAGCGGCGGATACGTCCGGGGCCGCCGCATAGGATGTCCTACAGCGGAATCGAACGCGGGACCAGGAATGTGTCGTTGGTGAACATCGACAGGATCGCCAAGGGATTGAGGAAGAGCCTGCCTGATCTGTTCACCCGGATATAAAAGGTGCGAATCGTCGCCGCCGCGTTAGTCCTTCCCATGCTAGAGGCGGAACCCCTGGTCAGAAGGTCAATTCGGTTGACGTCACGTATCCGCGAGCCGTACGATCCAGCTACCTATAACCGGACGAGTTGTGACAAGGACAATTCTTGCGATGCGATTGCCGGCACGCGCGGCGGAAGTCGCCGCCCTAGTTCTGGTCCTGACAGCAACCGGTAAGGGTCAAACCGCGCCGTCCGCCACACCGACCTTCTCAAAGGATGTCGCGCCGATTCTTTACAACCACTGCGTGAGCTGTCACCGGCCGGGCACCGTTGCGCCAATGTCTCTGATTACTTATCGCCAAACGCGCCCCTGGGCGACGGTGATTGCACAAAAGGTGGCGCAGGGAGACATGCCGCCGTGGCATTCGACCGATCCTCGTGGCACTTTTCTGAACGATCGGAGGCTGACGCCGGAGGAGAAAGACACGATCCTGCGTTGGGTGAGCGCAGGCGCCCCAGAAGGGAATGCCAGTGATATGCCGGCACTGCAGGAGTTCGCCGAAGGATGGCAGATTGGCAAGCCAGATCTGGTCCTCTCGATGACCGAGCCCTACCAAGTCCCGGCGTCGGGCACGATTCCCTATCAGTATTTCAAAGTTCCGACCAATTTCACGGAAGACAAGTGGGTCCAGGCCATCGAGGTGCATCCGGGCGCCCGAAGCGTGGTGCACCACGTTCTTGTGTTCGCCAAAGCGCCGGGCGAGGGGCGGCGGAGAGACTTCACAACAGTGGTCCCGGAACTTCCGGTGCATTCGGCATCAGCCGAGCCGGATAACGGCCCGGGTGTGCTGATCGCGACCACAGCTCCTGGCACCAACGCGATGAGTTTCGAGCCTGGTACGGCCATGCTGATCAAAGCAGGCTCGGTACTGACTTTTCAGATGCACTATATGGCTATGGGCATGGCGATGAAAGATCAGTCAAGCATAGGGATCATTTTCGCGAAAGAGCCTCCGAGACAAGAGGTTCGGGCGGGCGCGTTCTACAACCCGACTTTGCTTCTTCCTGCCGGAAACAGCAACGTTCAGGTGGATTGCGTGATGGAGTTCAACCAGGACTCGCACCTCCTGGCGATTTTCCCGCATGCTCATTTGCGTGGGAAGAGTTGGGATTACCGGCTGATTTATCCCGACGGCACGTCGAAAACCCTGCTGACAGTGCCCAAGTACGATTTCAACTGGCAGACCTACTACATACTTACTGAACCCCTGGCAGCGCCGAAAGGCACGCGTATCGAGGCGATCGCACACTACGATAATTCGGCCAATAACAAGTCGAATCCTGACCCGACCAAAGACGTCCACTGGGGCGAACAGACCTGGGATGAGATGCAATACTCGGGTATCACCTATACGCTTGACGACCAGCCGCCTGTGCGGAAGGCCTCCCAGAGCGAGTGATTCCCGTGCGTGGAACGGAGCTCAGCTACGTGTCTCCGCGTTGTACCGGATCAGGAACATAAATCGTTAGGACTCTACGAGAAACTGTCAGTTTTAACTCCTGGCCGCAAGGGACAGATCCCTGGAACATCAAAAACGTCCTCTAGCCTATAAGGTGATTTTGGATTCAGATGCTCCTATAACAATTGGCTCTGGGGATGTGTGCCGCGCACACCTGAAGCTCGACCTGAAGGGGGTGCAGGAGATGTTCGGGCAGCGCGGAGCAATCGGGAAGTGGATCGTTGAACTCTTCCAAGACTTCATCACGAAGAACCGAGATCTTGTTGCTCAAGTGGTGGGCCCTCAACAATGGGTAATATGGGACATCGTCGTCGTGGCTGACACACTAGGATATACGCGTTTCAAGAGTTATCCCCGTCCGGACTTAAACACTGCGGATTTGACCTTCTCCGTCGTGAAGACGGGCAAGACAGTGAAGTGGATCACTGAAATCGACGAGAAGTCCGTGTGGGCGGATTTTCCTGAGATGTTTGCGCGACGCAATATCCTTTCTCCTCGATAACTAGGGTGCTAGGGCGATGTGCTCGCGCTAATCGGGCAAGGGCCGCTGAGGGTGCAAGAGGTGAAAACGAGTCGCCGCATCATGACACCTCGGATTTCCAGCTGATGATTCGCTGTCAGAAGTGACAGTTGCGCCAAAGAATCCCCTCTAGAATGATGTTTGTTGCGACCAACGACAATATCCTCGCTTCGACGCCTCCACACTTCTCCTCAGCCTCTAATACGCAATGTAGAGGTGCGTCGCATGGCTTGCAGATCTTGCGGTTCAGACCAGCAACACCAAGTCAACGGAGAAGTAGCCATACGTTTTCCTGGCTTGGACGGCCTCGACAAGCCCATCGTTTGGGTTTTCCCACGGCTTGTACTCTGTTTGGACTGCGGCGTGGCTGACTTTCAGATCCGCGACGAGGATTTATCAGTGCTTCGTGAGCACGGATAAATCGAACTGGGTGATGTGACCTGTGTTCGACTCGGGTTTGTCAGGGGAGTGTGCGGTCGTCACCTTCGTGGCAAATGCTCTCGGCACTTCAATGCACTGGGGAGGTGAGACTGTGGACGGACAAGGGGTGATCTAGAAAAGACCGCTGACTGCGCCCAGTCCGCACCAACGTCTCGCTTTCGTAAGGTTTTCAGCGAACGCAGTAGGCACGCTCAGTCTAACGCTCGATCCCCAGGCACCCCGCCACCTTCGTGAGGGTCGCGACTAGCCTCTCGATGTGCGCTTCGGTGTGTGCGGAAGTGCAGGAGATGCGGAGCAAATTGTGTGCCGCGGCCGGCTTCAGCACGGGGTTGACGTAGATGTTTGCCGCCAGAAGCGCCTTGCACAGCCGGCACAAATCGCCTTCCTCCCGGATCATCACCGACACGATCGCCGTCTCGCCGTCCAACACCGAGAAGCCGCAGGCACGCAGCTCCGCGCGGAGCGCGCGGGCCATCTGCAGCAGCCGCAGGCGCCGCTCTGGCTCCTTGCGGATGATTTCCAACGCCGCCCTGGCCGCCGCCACCGACGCTGCTGGCAGGCTCGCCGAAAACACGAATGGCCGCGCGGTGTGCTTCAGATAATCCACCACCTCGCGCGGGCCCGCGATAAACCCGCCCACCGATGCCAGGGCCTTGCTGAACGTGCCCATCACGATGTCCACTTCGTCCAGCACCCCCAGGTACTCCGCCGCGCCAGCTCCGGTCCGCCCCAACACTCCCAAGCCGTGTGCTTCGTCCACGTAGATGCGCGCCGCGTTGGATCTTGAAAGGTTCACCAGCCCGCGCAAATCGGCCAGATCCCCTTCCATGCTGAACACGCCTTCAGAGACCACCAGGATCCTCTCTCCGGGAGCACAGTTGTTTAGGCACCGCTCGAAATGATCCAGATCGTTATGCCGGAACCGCATCACCCGCGCTACTGACCGCAGCGCTCCTTCAACCAAGCTCGCGTGCAGGCTGTGATCGCAGATCATCACGTCGCCCTTTTCGGTTAGCGCCGAAAGCGCCGCATAGTTGGCCTGAAACCCGGTGCCAAAGATCATCGCAGCTTCCTTGCGCACGAAGGCGGCCAGCTCCCCTTCCAGCTTCACGTGCAGATCCAGGGTCCCGTTCAGCAGACGCGAGCCGCTGCATCCGCTGCCGTACTTCCGGATCGCCTGCACGGCGGCTTCTGTCACCTGCGGGTGCATGATCAGGTCGAGGTAATCGTTGGACCCGAACATCAGCACCTTCGACGAGCCGAGCCGCACCTCTCCCGACTGGCAGCCCTCCCGGTCTCCGAAGGTCCCGAAGTACATATACAGACCGGCTTTCTGGAGCTCACCCGGGCGGGTGAACGCGCGGCATTTCTCGAAAATGTCGTTGGCTCCGGCGCTCTTCTTTTTCGCGAAGGCCGTCAGTCTCGTGTTCAGTGCCATTCGTAGATTCGATAGGTCTTGTAGTGTCTTGCGCGCATCACTTCCAGAGAGCGTGTCATCAGAACGTTATCTTCCAGGATCCAGGACATTTCACAGTCGCCGCTGTATCCCAACCTACCGGCCGTCCGCGCGAGCGTGGCATAGAAGGCAGCCGCTACACCGGAGGTTCTATACTCCTCCACCACCCCAAGAGCAAGAATACGTAGACTCTTAATCAAGCGTTGATGATACAGAATCTTGAGCAGCCCCATCGGGAAGAGGCTGCCGTCAGCTGGCTTGAGCGCGAAATTGACATCGGGCAGGGCGAGTGCGAACCCAATCGGCCTTCCGCTGGCTTCCCCTACCAGCACCAGCTCAGGTTTGAGAATCTGCTTCATTTCTTTGCCCATCAGGAAGAACTCTTCGCGAGTCATCGGTACAAATCCCCAGTTGTGCTTCCACGCCGAGTTGTACACCTCCCAGATCCGTCCCACTTCGCCGTTGAAATCCTTCATGTTGATGGGCCGGACCGTGACACCGCTTTTGGCGAGCTTACGGTCCGCCACCCGCCCAATCTTCTGCAGCTCGACTGCCTCCGCGGTATTTACGTAAGCGTTGAGATCCTTTGCCTTGTGGAGCCCTACGCTTTGCATCAACGCCGGGTAATAGCGCGGGTTGTAGGTCGTCATGACCATCGGATTGGAATCAAAACCGTCGACCAACATGCCGCATTCGTAGTTGGTGGAGGGGTTCACCGGCCCCCGAAGCAGCACTGCGCCGCGGTCGAATACCCACTTTCGCGAGGCGCCGAGCAGAGCCGCTGCCACTTCCGTGTCGTTCGTCGATTCGAAGAATCCGAAGAAGCCAGCGTTCTCCTCGTGAAACTTGTTGTGGTTGCGGTTTAGTATAGCGGCGATCCGGCCCACCACGCGGCCGTCGCGCCGCGCCAGGAAAAACTCGGCCTCCGCGTTGGCGTAGAACGGATGCGTGGCCCGGTCCAGTAGTGCCTTCACGGCGATCCGCAATGGAGGGACCCAAAAAGGGTCGCCCTGATAGAGCGAGTAGGGAAACTCAATAAACTCGTTCAATGCCTGTTTACTGTCTGCCGTTACCACCTCGATCGGCAATCGAATCCTCTCTTCTTGTCAGCTTCCGGAACATCACGGGCCCGACCGCAATCAGGAGCGCAGCAAGCAGCGCGCCCGCCAACAAATCAACCGTGTAGTGGTATCGGAGGTAAACTGTAGCAAGAATGATACACAGCGTGTATGCCAAATAAACTCTGGAGAGGCGCTTCGAGATCTGTCGGCTGTTCCACCACGCGATGATCGTGAGCTCCACGTGGCCGCTAGGAAAGCAATCGTAATGGGCTGACTCGAGGCGATCTAGTGTCGTCCGCATCGCCTGCACCACCCATCCTCCTTGCAAAGGCGAATGCTGTAAGTGATCGAGCAAAAAGCGCGGCCCGCGCGCAGGCACAAGGATGTATCCGACATAAGACGCCAGAAAGCCCAGCGAGATCAGGAAAGCGCAATACCGAAAGTCAGAGAAGCGGCGTTTCTGCCATAACAGCCAGGGGACCAACAGGACCGCGGGAACAAACAGAGTATAGACAAGTTGCAAAAAGTCCGTGAGCACCGGCGTTTGGACGCGCTCTAGCCAGACGGTCGGATTCGCATGCCAGATCGAAAAGTCGAGATCCGCGAGCCATTGGTCGGTGGCCGCGCCTCGGACCGCTGGAATCAGGATCGCTATCTCCCTGTAGCAGAAAGCCACCAGCGGAAGTGGATACCAATGGCGGAAGTACCAAATCGCGCGACCACCGCGCGTCGAGGCCAGCACGATAGCGATGGCAGACGCAACGTGCAAGGCCAGCAATTCCGGGGCTTCCTCAAGCCGATTCCAGTACAGCGCGACCAACGCGGCGACGCCAGCAAGGTAAGCCAGGATCAGCTTGTCAACGGCCCAAAAGCGCCCATCTGAGTTCAATACTTCAGCCAACCGGCCTCCTTGTACCAGGTAAGCGTTTGGGCGAGTCCAAGCTCCAGAGGTGTCTGCGGTTCGAATCCGAGCTCCTGCGCCGCTCGGCGCGTGTTGCAGGTCCAGTGGCGGCATTGAGCTTCCTTTACCTTCTCGCGCGAGATGATCACCGGTTTCCCGGTAAGTCGCGAGCAAACTTCCGCGAATCCGCCTACCGCGTACGCAAGCGGCAAGGGAATCCGTAAGGCTCGCGTTCTTTTTCGCATGATGCGCGCTGCCACGGAACCCAGCTCGCTCCAGGAGACCGCCTTCGCGTGGGCAAGAAAGTACGCGCGGCCGCCGGCTTGAGGGGTGCGTGCAGCTGCTAGCAACCCGTCGGCCAGATTTTTTACATAGATCGCCTGAAACCAGCGTTCGCCGCCCGAGATTTCCAGCGCGAAGCCCCTATTAATCGACCTGAGCATTTCCAGCACGTCCGTGTCGCGCGGACCGTAGACCACGGCCGGCCGCACTATCACCGCGTCAGGAACCAGCGCACGCGCAATCCGCTCCCCTTCCAGCTTGGATTTTCCGTAGTGGGTGATGGGATGCGGTTCGGCGTCATCGGAGACCGGCGTGCCGTCGGTGCTGGGCCCGATGGCAGAGAGAGAGCTGACGTGCACAAGCCGAACCCCGCGCCCGGCGACCGCCCGCGCGAGATTCTCCGTTGCCCGCGCATTGCCCGAGTAGAACTCGCTTGTCGAGAGCGCCTTCGTCACACCAGCAAGGTGGATCACGGTGTCGATGCCTTCAAGGGCATCCCTCAGGCCCTCGCCGGAAACGAGGTCACCGAACACAAGCTCAGCTTTGGCAGGCAACGCGAAAGGATGTCGCTTGAAACTGTCGCGGCGGATCAGGCAGCGCAGAGGCTCGCCACGGGCGCAGACGGCCTCCACCAGATGGCTTCCGATGAAGCCGGTTCCGCCGGTGATCAGAATCATTACTGCGCTATATTACGGAAAACCACGTCGGCGAAGTAACTTTCCGCAGTCGAGCCAGTGTGCTGCGAATTGATCTGGAGGCTCAGCCCAGGCTTATAATCACCTCAGCATCTACAGCCAGCTTACAAAATAGATGAGAGCCCCGCTGGGGTTCATCATAAATGTTTTCGAGTGCTGCGAAAGAATCCACAACACAACAGTGCCCGATTAACGGGGTGGTTTCAATAGGTCGATGCAACACCAACTCCAAGTCTATTTCGCGGAGTTCAAAGGGCCAAATGGCAGGCATCGATTTAAAGAAAACCCCGTCCTGACTAGGTCTAATTGAGGGCAGTCAAAAAGATCGGTCTCCTCTGAAAAATCATTTGGAACTACCGATTAGAGAGTGTTGCAACGACCGTTTGAACTGGCAGGCTTCCCGGACATTAAGTTGAATCGGCGAAGAGTACTTGTTCGTTCCGCACTCAACAGGACCGTTGCGAATGCTCAGCGGTCGTCACTTCGCTGTTTTGTTACCTACCCACGTGCCGGTGTCTCCGTTCGTGCATCCGCCGGTTGCGGCCGTGTACGAGCCGTTCGCAGACGAGCCGTTATTCGTCACTTTGCCGGTGAAAATCACGTTCTGACCGTTCTCGCTGAGCGTCATGTTGATAGAATTTCCATCGAGCGTTCCCGACATTGCCGCGGAGTCGGCGCAAGGATCACCGGCTAGGCTGAACGAACCAGAGATGTGCGAGCCGTTTTGCGCAATCGTTCCCGTTGCCGTAATCTGATTGCCGAATTTCGAGGAAGTGACTGAGATACTCCAGCTGCCGGCAATGTTGGGAGGTTCCG
>Ga0306920_100007308_pt1 | contig 14530 bp, 16 predicted proteins | sample flu12Cox44000170_FD_204666 | JGI IMG/M metagenome (GOLD analysis project Ga0306920, IMG submission 204666) | Lab enrichment of tropical soil microbial communities from Luquillo Experimental Forest, Puerto Rico - flux4day.12C.oxic.44.000.170 (v2)... | ecosystem: Environmental > Terrestrial >...
CTCTTCGCCCTGCTCGGCCAGCCCTTCGAGCAGCCGGAGGCGCGCAGGGACTAGGCCTGTCCGGGGTGAAAGGTCACCTTTCACCGTCTCTTGGTCTTGGGCTTCCTCCGCCCGCCGCCCTTCTTGAACGGGGCCGCCTTCTTGCCGCCGAAGTTCGCCACGCCCTTCTTCCTCGCCATGAGCTCGCCTCCTTATGGGGTTGGCAGGCCGCCGTCGCCGCCGTCTGGCGGCTCAAGGGGCGGCATGAGCGGCTTGTGCGGCCCATGCTCGACCTCGGGCGGCGCAGGCACCGCAGCCGACTCGCCGCACCAGCAGCACGTCATTCCGCCCGCGTCCGTATGCGGGCAATGGGGCGCCTCGTTCGCGCGCTCGGGGCAGGGCTCTAGCGGGCTCACGAAGGTACGACGGCCACGACGCTGAAGGGGCCGAGGCGGTTGTAGTCCTCGCGGGAGAGAATGTCCCACACCGACTTGTAGCCGGGCGCGGAGTTCGCTATCCACAGGTTCGGGCCGTCCACGCCCCGCACGCCGACCCAGTGATACCAGGCGCCGCCGCTCATGACGCCGCCGTAGCCATGCGAGAAGATGGCGTAGGCCGTATCAAAGTCGATCCAGCCCTGGCGGGTGTCGAGGCCGCCCTGCTCGGCTAGGACGCGCTGTAGCTGCGCCCCGCTGCCGTCCATGAGCCCGTAGGTGCTATTCACGTTGCCTGTGTAGCCGATGGCGTGGGTCGTCTGCTCGCGGCTGGCGTAGATATCGTCCATGTTGAACCCGGACCCGTAAGCCCTCAAGAGCCAGTCGGTCGAGCAGCAGGAGCACGTCCAGTCGTAAAGCTGGCCGGGCTGCGAGGTATTCGGGTCGTAGGCGCGCGGCGGTACGGGCGGTACGTCGCCCACGAGTATCGGGCGCTGGCAGGCTATGTCCAGCGTCGGGTCGAGCGCGTGCAGGTAGGCGTCGCCCGAGGGCGGCTCGCCGCACCAGTAGCCCTCAAGCAGGGAGCGCAAGGCGTTCGTAAACACGCTCTGCTGATCGCTCAACTGCTGTAGCTGAGCTTCGAGCTCCGCGCTTGCCATTACGGGTAGCTCGGGGGGTTGCTGGCGATATTCCCGCTCAGCCCAGGGTCCAAGGAAACCAACCACCCCTCGACGCTATCGGCCTCGCCTACCCATCGGCCTTCGAGGGCCGCCTTGAGCGCCCGCGTCATGGCGCCCTGCTGCTGCTGAAGCTGCGTTATCTGCGCTTGGACCTCTTCGTCGGTCACCTATGGTTCCTCCTCATGGCCGTTGCCTGGCTCAGCGTCGCCGTGCCGGCGAAGCCTGTCAAGGGCAGGCTTACCCTCCGCCCGCCGGCGCCAGTAGGTCACTTCGAGTTCGAGCCGTGTTATCTGCCGGTCCTTGGCGACCATGAGCGCGCGGAAGAGCACGCCTACAGCGCCGCTCAGCCCTCCGATGATTGCCACCAGCGCGACTACTAGCTCGTTGAAGGTCACGGCTCACGGAGTTGGCGTAGGAGTCGGCGTGAGGGCAGCCGCCGTCTGCGTCAGTATCGCCTGCGCGGTACGGGTCGCCGCCGGCCTCGTGAGGCACTGGTTGCCGACCTGAACCATGCCGGGCGGGCAGGGCGTAGGGGAAGGCGTCGGGGTCGGCGCCGCCAGCGTAGGCGTGCTAGAGGGCGTCGGGCTCGGCGTGAAGCTGGCCGTTGGCGAGGGGCTCGGGGTGGCGGTCGCCGCGAGCGAGGCAGTAGCCGTAGCGGTGGCTGTTGAGCTCAAGGAAGGCGTAGGGGTAAGCGTCGGGGTAGCACTCGTCGTGGGCGTGGACGTAGCCGCCGCGCCGGTCGGCGTGGGCGTGGCGCTCGCCGTGGGCGTGGACGAGGTGCTCGGGCTCGGGCTGGGCGTGGCCGATGGCGCCAGCGTAGCCGTAGGCGTGGCGCTCGGGGAAGAGCCGCCGCCTCCGCCCCGGCGCGGGGTTGGGCTGGGCGTAGCCGAGGGCGTAGGAGTCGCCGTGAGCGAGCCGGTAGCTGTAGGGCTCGGCGTCGGTGACAGGCTAGGTGTCGCAGTCGGGGTGTAGGAGGGCGTCGAGCTCGGCGAGCTCGTAGGCGTAGGGCTCGCTGTACGGGTCGCTGTAGGGGTAGCCGAGGGCGAGCTCGTAGGCGTAAGGCTCGGCTCGGGAGAGGGCGTAGGCGCTGCTGTAGGCGGCGCTGGCGTCGGTCTGGCAGGAGCGGCTGTCGGCACCGCAGGCCGGCGCGCGGGGGTTGGCGTAGGCGGGGGCGGCGCGGCGCGAGGCGCTGGCCGAGGCGTTGGCGTCGAGCTCGGTGTAGCCGGAGCGAAGAAGGCGGCAGCCGGTGAAGGCTGCTGCGCTGGCGAGCTCGTAGGGCTCGCTGTACGGGCCGCCAGGAGCGCGGCCGTGGCGGAGGGCTCAGCAGTAGGGAGGTCTGCGGGAGAGGGCGCCAGCGTAGCCAGAGGCGGCAGAGCGATAGGCTGGGGCGATAGCGGCTCGGGGGGCGGCTCCTCTATGGCGAGCTCCGCCGTGGCGGTCGGCAGGGGAAGCTGTACGGGCGGCTCTAGCGGGGCTCCGGCTGCGCTCACGAAGGCGATAGCCAGGAGCCCGGCGGCCATGCCGGAGGCGAAGGTAACGAGCCAGATAGGGCGGCTGAGCCACCATGCTACGGGCGGGAAGTAGAGCAGCCAGAGCAGGCCCGCCGCGCCCCGCTCTATTAGCCGCTGCACTCACACTTGGTCGTTGAGCGGGACTTGGTCGGTCGCCAGCGTTACGCTCTCGTAAACCTCGATCAGCCGCGCGTCTACGACCCCCCACGTCATAGCCACCATTTTGTCGCGCAGGGTTTCCCATTCGCGGTCTTCGAGCTCTAGCGTGCCATTCGCTCGGTCGAGGGCGTCGAGCACCTTTACGCTCTGGCGCATCTCCTCGATCTCGATGCCCTTCGCCTTGTCGAGCGGCTGGCGGGTTACGTGGCGGAGTATCTCTACGGTGCGTAGCTCGGGCTTGCCGTCGGAGCTCTCGTAGACCTTCAAGGCGATGCGCTTCACGGGTTCCCTCCTCCTTGGCCGTGGCCGGTATGCGAGTCGAGCGAGGCGAGATGGGCGTCGATATCCACGAGGTGCTGGTCAATGGCGCTCAAGCGGGGCTCGGTCTGGGCCACGTAGCTCTTGAGGCCCTCGAAGGTAATGCTGCTGATCGCCAGATAGTCCAGCGCGAGGGGCTTGCTCAATTCTTCGGGGTCCATTGTTACTACGTTGGGCTCTACGGCGTGCCAGTCTTCGGCCACGAAGCCTACGTGATAGGGCGCCTCATAGTTGGGGGTTTCCGCGCGGGGCGCCTTGGCGTATTCGAGCTCGGCGGTGCTCTTGTAGAGCATGGCGTGAACGCGAGGGTCCATTACGACGCTAAGCGCATTCGGGTATACGTCCTCAATCTCCTTGAAGCGCTCCGAAGATACATTGTTGAAGCTCTGGCCCAGCACGTCGGCCCACGTCGCGTTCGAGTGGCGGAAGTTGTGCTTAGTAATGGGCGGCATCTGCACGATGTTGTAGAAGGCGCTGGCGCCGTCGAAGAGCACGTAAGTATCGCCGGTGCGCCCGATGAAGTGGCCCTCGCCCGCGTGTACGTCCTGCCCCGCCCAGAAGTGCCCTGTCGTCTTGGCGTGGTTAATCATCTCGATTGCGTCGAGAGTGCCGGTGTAGGTCTGGGTGCCCAGGCGAATAGTGGGGAACCCGCCCGCCAGGATCGTAAATGAGTTGGTCGCCGTCACGCTCGGGGCATTCGTGTCATGCGAGGAGACAATCCGCACCCCGTCCCACCACTGGCGAACGGCGCGCGAGCCCTCCCAATAGAGGTTCGAGCCGTGAATGGTGAGCACCCCTGCTACGTCCGTATTGGCCCCGCCGAGGTTGTTCGCCAGCCCCAAGTCCCAAGCATTCGTCACGAGGCGGCTCTGCGTTTGGAGCATTCCGTCGATCAGGACTTGGCTGTTGGTATGCACCCAGCCGTCCCACCACGTGCGGATCGTGCCGCCCGCCTCATACGCGAAGCCCGAGGCCGTATTCGCCATGACCCCGCGCAGGCCGGTCGGCCAGAGCCACGTACCGTTGTCGGTCCAGAGGTTCGGCGGAATGGGGAAGAGCGAGTAGGGCACCCAGTCAATCGCCCGTGGGTAATGATGAGCTCGTTCGTAGTAGTGGTCGTGCCTACATTGAGCGTCGAGGCTACGCTCGCCGCCGTAGCGATAGCCAGGCTCGCCGCGTTCCACGTGCCCCACTGGACCGTATTGGCGTTGTTGACCCAGCGGAAGGTATCGGCTTGCCCCGCCCAGAACATGGTGGCGCCGGCGGGCTCGTTGACCATCATTGAGTGGATCGAGGTATCAGGCCAGCGCCCCGTATAGCCTGCGGCGTTGCCGACAATCATGTTGCCCACGGCTTCGGAGGTCTGGCCTGCCCAAGCGGTCGTGCCTACGGTCAGCGCTGCCGTGATCGCCGCGTTGTTGAGCACAGTCAGGTCGGTCCCAACGCGGTAGCCGCCAGGCGTAGCCAGCAGGCCGTTCGCGCCGCCGTACTCAAGGATGGCCTCGGCGCCCGCATTGGCGCCGACGAATAGCTGGGCTACGGGGTTCATGCCGCCGGTGATCCGCATATAGCCCGAGGCGACCACGTTGGCGAAGGCGGCCGAAGGCCATAGGTCGATCTGGCCCCCGATAGGAGAAGCCAACTGCTGCCAGAGGGGTTCGACTAGGACGGTGGCGGGGTAGTAATTGAAGTCGCCGCCCGCCGCGTCCACGCCGAGCAGGTAGAGCGCTGCGGCCCCTGCCGTAGCTGCTCCCGTCATTGCCATGACCGAGCCCGTAACGCGGCCAAGGCTCGTCACGGCTCCGCCCGCGTCTACGGTCGTACCCACCGTGAGGCTGGTGCCGAAGGCGCCCGAGCCAGCGCCCGTGTAATTGCCGCCCGCGTCGAAGTTGGCGACCGAGCGGAAGTTCGGGCCTGCTACGTTCTCGCCGCCAGTCGGCACGAGCTCGGCGCCTACCACCTCCCATAGCTGGGCGGGCGGCGGGAATACGGTCGCGTAGTCGTAGTAGTCGAATACGTTGCCCTGCGCGGCCACCCCGAGCACGAAGGCGGGCGTGCCGCCGGGCGCCGCAGCGCCAGTCATGGCGAGGGTGCCGCTAACGGTAGCGCTGGTGACGGTCAGGTTGCGGCCAACGGAGATATCGCGCGGGCGCCCGCCGATGCCGCCAGCGGGGTCGAGGCCGATATCGTGCGAGTTGTCGGGCTGGAAGCCGATAGGCCCTGTCAGGGCTGTAGCCAGCGTCGTTGTACCGATCAGCGGGTAGTAGAGGAGGTCCGTCTCTGCCTGGCTCATGTAGAGCGCGTCGCCCTCGGCCTGCGTCAAGAAGAGGGCGTCGCCCTCGGCTGGCGTAAGGAAGAGCGCGTCGGCCTCGGCTTCGGTGAGGTACTGCGGGTGCGGGTCGCCTACGTCCGAGCCGACGATATCGGCATGGTCGATAGGGCGCCCGTACTGCGGCGCGTGGTTGTGGTCCTCGACCGCCACAGCCAACTGCTGTACGTCTTCCTTCTTGAACGGGTCCGGCGCGGTGTCGGCATAGGGGAAGGCGGGCGTGTAATTGACCGAGGTATAGCGCGCCATCAGCCCTGCGCCTCATAGAAGGCGAATGCGCCAGTCTTGAAGTCGATGCTCGTATCGGCCCGCCCTGGCGGAGCCTGCACTTCGAGCTCCGCGCACTCCTCTTGGAGCGCTCCTCGGAAGGCGAGCTCGGCCTGCTGCGCGGCATTCGCGGCGGCCTGCGCTGCGGCCTTGGCGCCCTCCGCCACGTAGAAGAGCCGCGCCAAGCGCGCCGCCGCTCGCGGCGGGAAGGTGCCCTTTACTAGAGGCGCTGGCTGGTGCCCATTCTGCGTCATGCGGCCTTCTCCATTGCTTGCACGCGCTGGTCGAGCAGCCGCACGGCGGCCCACAGCAGCGCGACCATATTCCCATACGTGACGCCCATTACGTCGCCGTTGGCGTCCCTGGCCAGGAACTCAGGCGCGACGGCCCCGACCTCCTCGGCTATAAGCCCTATCTGCTGCTCGGAGGTCTTGCCGGGCGCGGTTTCCCGAGCGTAGTCGTAGGTGTACTCCTGCGGCGGCTCGCCCAGCGTCACGCTGCCCTGCGGCTCGCGGAGCTTATACGTGTGCGCCTTGATCGCGGGGTTGGCTATGAGCGCCAGCGCCGCCTCGTCGCTCAGGTCGGCTACGTCGTCCTTGTCCTTGAGGGCCGAGGTAGTCACGTAGTTGTTGGCGAAGACCGTATGCTGCACGGTCAAGTCCCAGAAGACGAAGCCGTGGGCCACCATATAGACCACATTCGAGGGCTGGCCCACATTCGAGCCGGGGTACACGCCTCCGCCCGAGACTGGCCCGCCCGTACCGGGCCATGTGTAGCCAGGCCCTACGGGGAGGAAGGTGTAGTCGGCCTCGGCGCGGAAGCGGCCGACCGCATGGACGCTCCTGCTGGCGACGATGTACTCCACGCCGTCCCAGCGGAAGTTGACGGCGCCGCTCACGTCCACCCACGCCGCATTGCCGCGCGGGGAGAAGGCGACGGCGCTCATATTGCCGTCCGAGTAGGAGTTGTGGGTCGAGTGAACGTAGGTGCCGTCCCAATAGGTACGGACTGCGTTGGAGCCCTCCCAATACATCCCGCCGCCGCTCGAATGGAACTGCGTCGTATAGAAGCCATTACCGTAGGGCGCCCAGAGCGCCCCGAGGTCGCCCCGGTACTGGATGTAGACCTGTCGGGAGGCCTCGAAGTAGACCACGGTCCCGTTGGCTTGGAGGTTGGCGCCAGCCACGAGGTCGCCGTCCGAGTAATGGCTGTGCGTATTGTGGTGGTACGTGCCGTCCCAGTAGAGCCGTACCACGTTCGAGGCTTCGAGGTAGATGCCCGCCGCCGAATGGAAGGCGGCCCATGAGCGCACCGCGCGCCCTGGCGATAGCGGGCTCAGCGTAGCCCCATCGTCCTGCCAGTAATTCGGGACCGAGGCGGCTATATCGTCCTTGATCGACTGATAGGTGTAGTAGGCCATCGTGTCGGTCGGCGCCGCTGGCGGCCCCGGCAGGTAGGTCGGCAGGCCGCCGGGAATGGGCGCCGCGACCATAGCCAACTGCCCCGTAGAGGTGAGGGCGCTCACCGTAGCCGTGCCCGTAACCGTGAGCGGCCCCGTAAGGGCCTCGCTGCCGTTGATATTGAGCGCGCCTGTGAGGTCTTGCTGGCCGCTGTAGACATTGCCCAGCGTCAGGTGCATGGCCTCGTTGCCGAGCTTCTGGAAGGCGTTTGTGAGCACCGTTACGCGCACGCGGTCCTTCGGCTCGGGGAGCTCAAGGACGAAGCGGGTAGCGGTGAAGACGTAGGTTTCGGGGCTGGCAGGCTGGCCGAGCTTCTGGCTGTCCTGCGGTTGCAGTATGTCGTAGCTAGTCATGGGCTCCTCACGGGTTGGCGGGCGGGCATTGAGCGCTAGTAGGCTGGAAGTCGCGGCCCGAGTTCTCCCAATAGTCCCAAGTCCAGCCGCCGTCCGGTAGGTCGCCCTGCTGCGGGTGCTCGGGCGGCACGCCTGTCTCGGGCTGGCACCAGATGAGCCCGACCTCGGTGGCGTCGCCCCACGTAATGTAAATAATGAGGAAGGAGATGCCGAGGCGCGCGGGAATGAGGCGGATTATCTCGGCTTGAAGGTCGAGCAGGTTCTCGGGTACTGCGCGGAAGATCACCGTAATGTGGTGGGCCTCGTAGTCCATGACGACCTGGACCTCGGCGCCCGCGTAGGCCTCGGCCACGGCCTTGATCGCGTCGTTGGTCGGCACGCGCCAGGAGCGCAGGCGCCCGCAGATACGGTCCCGCCGCGCTTGGTCGCTCAGCCCCGTAAGGTGGCCGTCCGGTAGGCCCATCTCCTCCTCAAGCCAGGAGAGGCGCCAGGTCATGCCGAGCTCGGGGCGGAAGCCGACTTGCTTCACGAACATCTCGGCCTGCGTTTGGAGCACGTCGAGCTCCCAGTCATTGAGCCCGCCGTTGGTATCGGCCTCGCTCTGCCAGATAGCCCGGTAGCGGAGCGCATTGCGGAAGATCGGCGGCACGTTGCGCCTATGCACCATGCGCGGGAAGGCAGGCGGCCCCCAGACATGGCCGGTGCCCTCGGGCGGTACTGGCGCGCGGGGGGTCGGCTCGGGCGGCTGGCTCATAGGCCGTACGTGGTGAAGGTGCCCGAGGTCAGGTCGGCGGGCGAGGCCAGCGTAATGACCTGGCAGTAGACGCGCTGGCCCGGCTGGACGCCGTAGTCGGTGGTGACCGTAACCGTAGGAGCCACGGCCTGCTGCGCCACGCGGGTAATGGCGCCGCCTGGCGTCTCTACAACGATGGTCGCTATGGCGTCGGCTGGAATGGCGCCGCCGAAGGTCAGGCGCGCTTCGAGGCGGTAGGAGCTCGCGGCCGTAATGTCGAAGCCGTGGACCTCGCCAGCCAGCAGCGTGACGCTGCCCGAGGTTATCGGCGCAGCCGCCCAATTCGGGGCCGAGGTCGTATTGGCCGCGATTACGCCAACCGCCAGCGTGCCGTTGCCCGAGCCGAGCGAGGTAACGGGCGGGGTAATGATCTCGGTGAAGATGCACGTCCCGAGCACGGCGATATCGCCTGTCCAGATACGCACGTCCTCGACCCCGCCATTCACGCGGAGCGTAGTCGGGTCGTAGAACCAGATGGGGCTGTCATGCGCCCCGCCAGGCCCTCCGAAGCCGAGCAGCACGGCGCCCACCACGCCGTAGAGCACGTCATTAGCCCTGCGGTCAGGGAGCCCCTGCACGGGCGGCGCGGAGCCGCCGTAGACGATAGAGCGCAGGTAGTCGCTCAGAGCCGCCTCGCACCATGCGCTCGCCGCTGCCAGCGTCCACCCCGGCTTGAGCGCTACGTTGGCCTCGACCTCAATGGGGCGCGGAATGCTGGCGTAGACCTCCACGCGGTCGTCTACGGGCGCCAGCGCCTCCTGCGCGGGGTCGCTGAAGGTCGAGAGTATCCACACGCCGTGTAGCTCTAGGACGCCATTGCCCACGGCGGCCTGCGCTGCCGAGCGCATGACCCGCACCTCTATGTTCTTCTGTAGGGGAACCTGCGAGCCGTCCCAGAAGAAGTCGATGGGGTCAATGGCCGAGGGGTGCGTAGGCGGAGTAATCGCGAGCTCGGAGGCCTGATAGTCGTGCGTAGCGCCCTGCGGGGCCTGCCCATTCGGGCGGGAGTCCAGAATTACGTTGTCCGTGACATTGAATACCTGCGCTGTCCCTACGACCGTGGCGGGCGCGGGAATGGTGCCCGTGAGCGCCAAGGCGGGGCGCAGGCTCCATATGCCGGCTATGTTCATGTTCCGCGTCGGCAGGAGCACCGAGAGCGTCCCGCCCACGCCGTCGTCTGGCAGGCTCACGGCGGGGAATTGGCCCGGCTCTATCTCGACGGCGGGCATTCGCGGAGCGATGTACTGCTGCACGGCGTCCACGATGGCGGGCGCTGCCATGAGGCCCGTACCGGCGTAGGGAATGATTAACTGGTCGCCCGTAATGTAGACCCAAACCGTACCGGGGGTCGGCGGGATTTGGCCCTGCGGTCCTATCGGCTCAAGCGGGCGAATGCACTCGGCTCGCCCGCAGCCCGGCACCTCCTCGGCCCACATGCGGAACTGCGCCGCGTTGCAGCCATTCGGCGGGTCGCGGCGGTAGCGCAGCAGGCGCGTGCGGTAGGCGTCGTCGGCCTCCTGATCTGCGCCAGGAATGAGCGGCGTCGAGGAGGGGTTCGTGACCGAGGTAACGCCCGCAGGCGCGCCATTCGGGAAGCGGGTAACGCTGTAGGCCTGCACGTTGCCTACGCTGCCTAGCTGGGTGCAGTCAGCCAGCCCGCCGCCCGAGAAGCCGCCGGGAGCGCTTACGTCTGGCTGTAGCTGAGTGGCGGCTACGGTCAGGAAGCTCACCGGCGGGGAGGCCGTAGTCTCGACGCGGGTGCCCTGCGGAATGATCGCCGCCGCCGAGCCCTGAAACTCAAGCACGATGCGGGCGGGCGTAGCGTCCAGCCGAGATATCCCCATCTCCTGATCGCCGAGCTCGTCGAGGTAGGGGCCGTAGGCCACCATTCCCTCGGGGCCGACCAGCGAGCGCAGGTAGACGATGCGCTGTAGCTGGACGTAGCCCTCGGCTATCTCGTAGGCGGCGGGAGCGATGGCCTGATATGGCTGTGAGCGCTCGTCAGTCGCCCATCCGTCGAGGAGCGGGTTGCCGAGCATTCGCGCCAGCAGCAGCGGCCCAGAGGCTCCTGCTATGAGGTCTGGGGGCAGCGTAGCGCGGGAGCGCGGCGGGGTGGGCTGGGTCATGGCATCGGAATCCTCGTCTGTAGGGTGCGGCGCGGAAGCCCTGGCTGCATTACGACGACGAAGCGCAGCCACTCATGGTCGCGCGTATCACCGAACTCCTGCGTCACGAGGGCGCCCTCGGCTTGGAAGCGGTACGTCCCTTCGAGCACGGCGTAGCTCACGCCTTCGAGCTCGTCGTAGGAGTGGCGCTCCATTCGCTCGTAGGTGGGCGGAACCTCGGTGCTCGGGGGCAGGAGCGGTATCGACTTGCGAGCGCCTGTGCGCGTATAGGGCGCCCAGCGCGGCTCGATTACGTCGAAGACGCCGCGAATGGCGCGAAGCTGGCGGCGCACCATCTGCTCGACGGTGGCCCGGACCTGGCTGCGGAAGCGCAGGCGCATAGCGCCCTCGTAGTCCATGCCGTAGCGCCTCGGGTAGATGCGGAAGGAGGCCTGATCGATCAGGAGGTTTATCACCGTATGCTGAGCCACTACGTGCTCAGGGCGCCGTATCTCGACGCTCCTGCCGTCTGGCGTAGTGGTCAGGTCGTCGGCCAGGAAGTCGAACTCCCAGTCCCGCCGCACCGTGGCGCCAGGAGGCGGGGTCTGGCGGCCACGGTCGGGCGCCAGTTGCGCCGGCGTAGGCACGGTAGGGAAGAGCGGCTGCGTCATCGGACCCTCCCTATTACCACAGGCGTAGGCCCGAGCCAGCAGACCAGCACGCGGTCGCCTATCGCCAGCGCGAGGATCGGGTACTCGTGCGGGTGGCGGTGCAGGCCGTGCTCATGCACCCCGTGGTCATGGTCGCCGCCGCCGCCCTGGTGCCCGCCGTGGCCGCCGCCGGCCACTTGCTGCTCGGGCACCTCGACCTCTTCGGTGCGGATATGGCCCAGCAGGAGCGGCTCGACCACGAGGTACACGCCCGGCGCGAAGGCCTGCGCCGTCCACGTATCGGGCATGAGGCCCATAACGCCCTCGCCCAGATCGACCATGCGGCCCCACTCGATCTGCTGGCGCCTGCGGCCGAGCTCGCCGCTCACATGGCCGCCGAGCACGCCTGCCAGCCGCGAGGAGCCCGAGGCGGGAACCAGCGAGCCGCCTGCGGCCTGCTGCGTCACGGGGTCACCCACACGAGGTTGAAGTAGGGGCCGAGGCGCTCCCAGTCGGCGCGGTTTACAAGGTCGTTTATTCCCTTGTAGCCCTGCGCGGAGTTCGCCACCCAGATAGCGTCGCCCTTCACGCCGCGAATGGCGACCCAGTGATACCAGGCGGCCCCGCTCATCATTCCCGTCTGTTTCTTGGCCTTCTCGTAGACCTCATCGAAGGAGTGAACCTGCCCGCCCTTCACGGCTGGCACGCCGTAGTTCCCGAGCACGCGGATAAGCTGCGTCCCGCTGGCGTCCTGAAGGCCGCCGTTCTGGTCGCTGTCGTTGATATTGGTCGGGTAGCCGATCTGCTCGACGGCAAGCTGCTCGGTGAAGGTAGGGTGCGCGCCAGTAGCGCGGAGCACCCACGCCGTCGCGCAGGCGGAGCAGGTATAGCCGGCGGCCTGCGGGGGCATGGGCGTATTCGGGTTCCAGCCCTGCCAGTCGCTCGTGCGGCCCGTACCCTTCGTCTTCTTCTCGGCCGCTTGGGTGTTCTTGAGTTGGTCTAGCTGGCTCTCTAGCTTGAGCAGGTAGGCCTGGCGCTCGAAGTCCTCGGGCGTGATTAGCTCTAGCTCCATCGTGCCCGCGCTGGCGTCATGCGCCACGCCCGCGACGTAGAAGTAGCCGTCGAGCAGGCGGTCGGTAATGCGAATGCGGTCCCACTTGTGGAGCATGGGCACGTCGTAGGTCACGTGCCCGAAGGTCATGTCGGGGAAGCCCTGCTTAGCGAGCTCGGCGTCGGCTTCGAGCTTGGCTATCTCGGCGTTGGCTTGGTCGCCCTCCTTCTTCTCCTGCCGAACGATGATGCGCTGCGCCCCGCCGTACTCGCCCGCGCCCTCGGTCAGGTACTCCTGATCGAGCGGCGTCGGCTGCTCAGGCCCCGAGTAGGTGGTGCCAGCCCGAGGCGCGCGGCGCAGCGGCGGTAGCTCCTCCTCGTCGCCCAAGTCCTCCTCGGCCGTATCGTCGCCCTTCGCCCGCTCGACCATGACCTTCACGCTGCCGACCATGCTCGTAATGTCGATTGAGTAGGAGCTCACCCCTGCGCCCTGCCCGCTCTTGAGCCAGTAAACAGGGACATTCCCGCCGGCGGTAACTACGTCGAAGTGGTCGCCCTGCGCTCGCAGCAGGTACATTCCCGCGCCCTGGCGCGGCCCCTGCGCGAGGAGGTCGTCTATTACCTTGGCAGCCCGCTCGCCGCGCCAGGAAGTTTCGGGGCATTCCACGTCTGGCCCCGCGAACTCCCCGAGCGAGGCGCCCCATTGCGCGAATAGGTCGGTCAATACCTTCTTTACGGGCGTGCCGCCGGGTACGTGGAGGTCGAGGTCATGCTCTAGGAGTTGGTGCAGGCCGTCCGAGCCGCTTAGCTCTATGTCGGCCGCGTCGCCTCGCCGCGCCTGAGTGAGAATGAGCCCGCGCGTAAGCTCGCGTAGCTCCTCGGGTAGCACGGCATGGCTTGGCGCCGTGCCAGCCAGCGTCGCCACGCCAGGCGAGCGAGCGTGCGGCCCGCGCTCGATCACGCTCACGTAGTAGGGCGTACCGGGCGGGCAGAGCATCCACATGGGGCCTTGGTCGGTCATTACGTCCGGCAAGTGGCAGCGCGTGACCGTGGCGAGCTCCTGGCGCTGCTCCTCCACGGTGAGCCCCGCATGGGGGCAATGTAGGAGGCGGCCGTCCTTGGCGAGCACGGCGAAGTCGTAGACGAGCAGCGTCGGGTCGAAGGAGTCGGCGCCTGCGCTTACCACGAGCGCCGCCTTCGGCCAGGCGGCACCGAGTAATAGAGCCCCGGCGTAGGCGGCTCGCCCTCGCCGTGCGCTATCTCCTCATAGGAGGCGTCGGCAGGCGGGTCGAGCACCGGCTCGTTCGTGCCGCCGGGCAGCAGGAGCGTCTGGCCCGGCTCCACGCCGTCAGGGTTGGCGCCGATAGTCTCGCGGTTGGCCTCTATGTTCCATATCTCCTCCCAGCGGGCGCCGTCGCCTAAGAAGGCCTGCGCGATATTCCAGAGCGAGTCGCCGGGCTGCACGATGTAGTCGGCTGGCAGGGGCGGCTCGGGCTCGCCGTCGCCGCCGCGCACGGCCTCGGAAGCCGTCCATACGTCGCCGCTCTCGGAGCCGTCGTCTATGCCGATGAGCGCCGCGCGCCACTCGGTTAGCTCTATGTCGTAGGCGAGGTCGCGCCAGCCGCCGCGCCAAGCGAAGCCGAGCGAGGCGATGTATACGTCCTTGAGAATGGGCGAGAAGTAAACGTCGTCCTGAGTGACCGAGAACTCTAGGGGCTGTAGCGGAGGCCGCCTCGCCTGCCGGTCGTGCCACCATTCGAGCAGGTAGCGGCAGTCCTCGGGCGGCTTCCACAGCACGAGGGGGAATTGGTTAGCCCTGTCCGGGCCGAAGAAGGTGCCCGAGAAGCGGTAGGTCGTGGGGCTGCGCCCCGAAGGGCGAGCGAGCGTGCCGAAGTTGTCCAGCGCTATCTGCCGAGTCTCGGTGGCGACGGAGGTCTGTATCTCGGCGGGGTTCGTAGGGAAGTGGAGTTCCTCGCCGCTCTCGGGGTCGCGCAGGGTGACGGCCGGCATGGCCCCGCGAGGGCGAGGAGCCAGTATCTCGCCAGTGAAGCCGCCCGCTGGCGTCCACGGAACGGGCGTAGGGGCGGTAATGCCAGAGGGCGGAACCCACGCGGCGGGGGGCTGAGGAGGCCTGCTCATGCGCTCATATTGGCGAGGCTCGCCTCAAGGCGGGTGGCGAGGTAGGCGGCGAGCTCCTCCGCGATAGCTGGCAGCGCGTCGCCAAGGCTCGCCGCGTTGCCGCCCGGCGCGTTGATCCGGCAGGTGTGCGGCTGGCCCTCGACCACGGCCTCTCCGCACTTGGGACACGTCCAGACTCGGGTAGAATGTATGTACGACGAGGCCCCCGCGACGGCTAGGTCCGGGGGCGCGGCAACAGAAGGGATGAGCTTCCGATGCAAGTACAGGTTAGCAATTGGCCGTTCGAGGCTCGGGTGTGGAGCG
>Ga0306920_100007310_pt1 | contig 14527 bp, 12 predicted proteins | sample flu12Cox44000170_FD_204666 | JGI IMG/M metagenome (GOLD analysis project Ga0306920, IMG submission 204666) | Lab enrichment of tropical soil microbial communities from Luquillo Experimental Forest, Puerto Rico - flux4day.12C.oxic.44.000.170 (v2)... | ecosystem: Environmental > Terrestrial >...
TGGGTCTGTAGATTCAGTGGATCGAGCATGACCGCCCGGCGTGCGGCGGCCAGGCCCTCGGCACTGCGCCCCATCTGTGCCGCAAATGTACCGTAATTTCTCAGTATCCTCGAATCGCCGGGTGCCAACGCTACTGCCCGCTCGTATTCCACGCTCGCTTGCGAGAAGTCGAGCGATCCTTCGAGAAGATAGCGAGCCAGCGCGAGGTGGCCTTCAGCCAGCCCCGGCGCGAGCCTGAGCGCTTCACGCGCGTCGGCGAGCGCCTTATCGTAAGTAGCCCGGATGTCCCGCCCGCTCATATAGTTCCCAGCAAAGTAAACGAACGCATTCGACCGGTCGGCAAATGCAAGCGCGTAGCTCGGATCCAGTCGGATCGCCTCTGTGTAAAGACTGATTGCGTTTTGCAGGTGTTGTTTACCGGTACCGTTCCAGTATGCCCTCGAGGCGCGCAGATATGCGTCGAAGGCTGCCGGGTTGCGCGTGCCGCCGAGCTCGATCTTCGCGGAGACATCCCCAACTAAGGTGACTCGGAGGGAGCTCGCGACCGTGGTGGCGATCTCGGTCTGCAGCTTCAGCACATCGCTCAGCTCCCGGTCATAGGTCTTCGACCACAAGTGAAACCCCGTGACCGCATTGATGAGCTGCGTCGTGATCCGCACGGTGTTGCCTGAGCGGCGGACACTCCCCTCGAGCACCGCCCCGACATTGAGTTTGCGGGCGACGGTGGCGATGTCCGGGTGTTCCTTAAATGAGAAGGACGAGGCGCGCGCGGCAACCCGCAGTCCCTCGATCTCGACAAGGGAGTTAATGAGCTCCTCGGTGAGGCCGTCGGAGAAGTACTCCTGGTCCTTGTCCCCGCTGATGTTGACGAACGGCAGCACCGCGATGGAATGTGGGGGCGGGGAAAAAGCACCGGGCGGTGCTCCTAGAGACGATGGCGCGTTGGCCTTAGCCGGGGGTGCCGCCGGCTTCGAGATCCACGGTTTGCTGATGAGCACGTAAGCAAGCGCCGCGAGGACCAGCACGGCGACAGCCATGGGGAGGGCAGGCCTTAGCGGCGATGGCCTGCCCGTCGTCGAAGGGATTGGTGAGGAATCCGAGGCGGCACCCGCGGGCAACCGGGCGATAGTAAGAGGCCCCGGTGACAGCAGCCCCTTAACGCGCGCTACGAACTCAGGTGAAGCCTCGCCACCGGGTAAGCGCGTCCAGTGCACCTCATGAAACTTGTCCGGTACCGCCGCACCTCGCTCCGGCGTAGCGTCGATTGCCACCGGAAGAAGGAACGCCCTCTTTTCCAACATGTCATGGGTGCGATCGACCGCTAGCTTCCACTCGCGTCGGAAATAGCCCTCATCACGGGCTTCCGTATGGGCTGAAATAAGGGCTATGAACAGCCGGCAGTCGTGGATCCGTTCGCGAATCTGCCGATCCCAGGCATCCCCGCCTCTCAGCTCGCTCTGGTCGAGCCAGACTTCAATCCCACCGGCCCGCAGTGCCTCGCAAATCCGCTGAGCCGCCTCGGCATCTTGCGAGGTATAGCTTAGGAATACTGCACCCGTCGGTGTGCTCGCCGGCTTAGGCGACTCTTCCCCCATCCGCGTCCTCTTCGTCTTGTACGGGCCGAGGGAGAATGCCCTGAGGATGCCCTGACGGGCAATTCAGACCCTAGATTGTCCGCTTTCCCCTCTTTGCAATGGCCGCTCTTGAGAGGTTCATCAGACAGCTCGGGGTCGGAAGTGCCCATTCGCCGAAGTGGCGCTCCCGGGGCCAGGAGCCGCCGTCCAACTTTACCGCGTAACTTTCCCGGAAGCGGACGGTCATGGTCGTCCTCTGCCGGCGAGCCTGTCGACGGGCAGACGAAGACGCCCGCCGAATGCGGGCGCCTCCGTCGCGACGCTGAAGTGTTCGAAGTCGCGCTGCGGGCAGGTCGCTAGGGGCAATTCACAATCTTGCCGACTGCGCCAGGTGACCCGAACGTCGTTGTGTATTTCGGGTTGCAGACGATATCCCCCTGGCCACCATTGTTGCCGGTTGCGCTGAGGGTACCATCCCAAAAGGACGCACTCGAGAGGTTCGTCAGGTTTATCCCGGCGCCGGCATTGCCCGTTACGATGGAGTTCGCCGATACGGTAGCAGCCGAATTTTCCTCGACATTTATTCCGTGGCTGCCATTTCCACTTACGGTGCAGGCATTGCAAGAAAGTGTCGCGCCGCCTCGCACCATGATTCCCATGTCTGTATTGTTGGCGATTGTCGAACCATTTAGCTGCAGGTGCCCACCCTCAGCGACGACAGCGCCTCGCCAGTTGCTTCGCAAAGTCACCCCTTGAGCGCGTACTCTGGCACTTCGGATGGCCGCAAGGCCTACCCAACTACTGTTGTTCTGCAGAACCCCTCCTTCAATATCCACGTAGGAACCGCTATAAGCAGTGATTCCCCCTCCCTGAGGCGCATTCTGCACTGTGTCGTTACTGAAGCGGCAAACGGAAGCATCCAGACATTGAACGACATCGTTCCCGCTCGTGCCCGCCGCGTAACCGTTGACCACAAAGTTGTTGATAGCTACGTCCCGCGAGTCTTCGATGACTACTGTTACGTTCGCGCCCAGTGACGGATCATTGATCGACGCGCCGTCCAACGCGTTCAGCGTCAGGTGGTCCATGCTTTGTATGACAATGTCCTCGTTGCACGACCCCGACACGTTGATCGTGTTTGGACCGGGAACGTGCTGCAGTATCTTCAGCGCACCTCCTATGCTCGACAGGGCACCACCCTTCCGACCGCAGTCTACGGAAAGTGTCGCCGCGCTGACGGCGCCGGCCGACATCAGGAGCAGCAGGGACAAGCAAAGACTCAGTCCAGATCTGAAACGCGACATAGGGCCCCCCAGGTTTTGTTCGTTGCTTACCGATACGCGACCGAATGGTTCGGCCGCGCGATGTTCACCTTATGTAATTTACATCACGCCAGGTCAGTCCCGAGATCATTTCGCTACGGCAATGAACCCATGCTCGAGGCCGGCAGTAGTATCGAATGTGCTACCGGAAATGGCGCCGTTGTTTGCGATGCCCAGCCCATAGGTAGCGCCCTGCAGAGGACTGACCAGCAGGCTCGAATCCGGAATTGACACCGCCTGATAGCTCGATGAGCCCTGCAGCTTCGTGACGAAGCCTTTGAAGACGGTAGTTGGGTCATCCAGGAAGCCGGTGATCACGCCGGAGTCGGTGATCCCTCGGGCCCGTGTTGGCATACCGTTGACGCGGAAGAGCGTCAGGCGTCCGTCCGCATCGCGCACGAACGCGTAGGCGCCTTGGCCAGAGCCCGGGTACACCGCATCCGGATAGAGCCACACGCTGCCGGCAGTCTGTCCGCGGTTGTTGATGCCTGCAACGATAGTGATTGGGCTAGGGAGCATGGTGGTAAAGGTATTGGTCCTCGGATCATAGATGAATCCGACCCAGCTGCTCTGGTCCGCCGAATACGAGAACCCGGCAACGAGGCCGACCTCGTTGATCCCGCGGGGTTCGGTATTGTCCCAACCGGGCTGTCGGAACACGGTAAAGGTGCCGTCCTTACGGCGGATGACTCCGCTCTCGGTCCGGCTGCCATCGGAGTTCAGGGAATAGACGCTCCCGACCATGGTCCCTACGTTGTTGATACCCGTTATGTCGGTTTCGTCGTAGCCGGGCACCGATGGAACCACCGTGAACGTTTTCTTCTTCGTGTCGTACTGAAAGTTGATCGAGGTGACATTGGTGAATCCAAAGCCGTAGCCGACCGCCATCCCTGGGTTATTGATGCCAAAGATTGCCGTCTGCGGAGCTCCTGGGTAATCGACGATCTCGAATTTATAGCCCGCCGCCCACGCAGGACAGGTGCTGGCGATCGCCGCGAACGCCGTGCCAATCACGACGAGTAGCTTCTTCATGGTCGTCCCCTCTGCTTCTGTAGTTATGTTTGGCTCATCGCTAAGTTGGAGAGTCCCGGCTGCGTCGTGAGGGTTCGCGGGTTGACCAGCGGTGGCATGTCGCCGCCGGTAGCTACCTCACTACCACCGCCGCAAGCGACGAGCCGAACCAAGACTCCGGCCGCAAATGCCTTTGCGACGCATACTGGAATTCCCCCGATGCAACGCCTGTTAGGTATAGTAAGTACGTTGCGGTTTGTAATAGATTACACCGCGCTTACGGGACACGCTACATCGTTCGACTACTTTCGAGCGACCGCAATGTCTCTAGAGGGTCGACACTGCCCGTTCGACGGTTACGGCTCACAACGGCCGGGAGCAGCCGGTGGTCAGCGATGCCCCATTTTCCAGATAACTGTCATCGCCAGATCACGCCTAACAGTCCAAACGCGGCAACGAATTCGCTGAAGAGTGCACGCGTTTGCGCCACGCAGCGTACGGGACACTTATGATCATGCTCACCACGAACGCGAGCAGCACAGCTGCGGTGACCAGTCGCGGTGCCTGCGCGCTTGCACTTATCCCCGCCACCAACGCCACACCCGGGTGGCGCGACGCGGTCGCGAGAGCGAGCACCGTGCGGTTCTCGGGATCTGGACCGCCCAGCAGATGCCCGACCAGGAGACCGAGCCCGCTCAGGACGACCGCCGCGACTACCGTGCCATCTCCGAACAATGTGCGGATGGTCGGCCACTCCATCACAAGCACAGGGATGCAGGCCAGGATAAGAAGTGCCGTCCCGACCTTGGAAAGAATTGCGGCGAGGCGAGGCGCCTGGATCGGCCACTTTCGCTGACTGAAGAGTCCAATGGAAAGTGGCACGAGCACGGTCAGTGCCACCACGACGAACACCTTTACAGCACTCACGTGCCGCGTATGAAAGTGGGCGCTCAGCAGTGACACGGTGACGGGCACGAACACCACCGAGCAGATGGCAGCCGCGACCACGATGCCGTAGATATATCCGCGTGATGTGAGATTCAGGCGCTTTCCAGGCAACACTGGCGGCAAAGGCGAGATCGCCAGTGCTACCAGAGCAACCTTGACGGGGGTTTTGAAGTCGAAGCTGGACACGAGCCAGAGCGCGAGTAGTGGCATGATCACGTTCATCGCGATAAGTGACCGCACGAGCAATCGCGGCCGGTGCAGCAGATAGGGGGCATCGGATAACGCACACCGTAACCCGAGCGCGATGACAATGAGGATCACGCTGATCAGGATTGCGATGCGTATGAGCAGTGCCGGATCCATGCGTGATTTTGCGTCGAATCAACTGCGGGGTCCGGAATCCCTCGCTTCCCCTATTGGTCCAGATGCCGAAGTGCGCCGCGCAAAGGAGCGCTGGATATGGGAATCAAGCCGCCAAATGGCCGGTACATTTCCAGGATCAGGAACATCACCGCCGCAACCGCCAGTGCGCTGAGAGAGAAGGTCGCCAGAATCATCGCGTTCGGAGGCGCATGAAGTCCAAAACTCGTGAAGGTAATCATGAGGGAGAAAACCACGACCAGCATGAGCGGCACAGAGACGGGGCTGCTGTACAGCTGCTCCTCCATCAACCAGCGGGTCTGAAGAAGTTCACTCGCTATGCCAACAGCGCGGTTCTGCAACGCACGCTGCTTGTCGTCCTTCGGGACTAACCCTTCAATCTCTTCATACAGCAGTTCCGCACGTGCGCCGGTCGGCCCCACCGCCGGGGAATGCGACCCTTTTGCCCAGGTATTCTGAATCAGGTCCGACACGGCAACCTTTAAGAGGCTGCGAGCCTGCTGCGCTTCCGGTCCGTAATGAGCGAGCACTCGATCAAGTATGATGATCCTGGCGGAAAACTCTGTCAGCCCGCGACTTTCGGCGTTATAAGAGCCTGTTGCAGAAGCAACCAGCAGGCCGAGTACTAACGCCGTCATCGTTGCGATCGTTCCGATTCCCAACTTGATGAGATCTCTCGAGGCAGGACTCAGCTGTTGTTCGGGTAAGACAGTGCGAAGCCAAAAGCGGAGCAGTGCCGCTCCAAACAGGCAAGCGAAGATAACCGCGCTCATCGCCAAATCGGTCATGGACGCCCTCGCAATCCGAGCGATAAGCTGGCTAGCCAACGAATGTCCCGGTCTCCCTCTCGAGTCACGCTTTTATTTCTCTGGTTTCTCCGCCTCAAACATCGTGATCCCGACGCGCAGCGTCCACGCCGGATTGCCCTTGGTGTTCTCGAAGTCGTAATCAGTCTCAAAGTAAGGCGTCCACTTGCGCTCAGCAATGGTGAATACCTTGTCGTACCTCACTCCCAGCTGCAGCGACTTCCAATGCCCTTTCACCGTGTCGTACTCGAGCTGTGACTGCCCGAGTGTCAGCGCCTGCCCGTTGCCGAGTTTGATATTGACTACGGGCTGAAGGTTGATGATGCCGACGGGCTTGGCGTTGCTCGGAGCGTCGACGGACCACCAGCCGCGCAGGTAGGCGCCGTACTTGACGGCCGCTTCACTCGTGGTGAACCCCAGTGCCGGCCCCAGGCTCCAGGCGTGTGAGGTCTGTGACTCGGCGCCAGTGGGCGGCCTCGCGACCATTCCCACCAACAAGCGACCCCACCCCTGATCGATCAGGCGCACCAAAATCAGCTCTGGATCCTGGAAGCCGTTCTTGTTGTTGTAGGAGGAGATCGTGGCTTGCTGTGTGAACCGCACCGCGTAGATATCGCCCAGCACCGTGAACGGCAGGACGGCGCGAAACACGCCCTCGTTGATCGTGCCGCTCTCGCCGTGGACGCTTGCGTTGTACCAGTCACTGAGCTGGAACCATCGCAGCGGCGAAGTCGGGTCGTTGATCGCAATGACACCCTGATCGTCGTTGGTACTGCGGGTCTGGGCTTGTGCCGCGAGCGGCGCGACGAGACTCAACAGGCCAACAGAGAAAGCCTGTACGCAATGCCGCAAGCGTGCACGTCTCCTCTTCAACACCGTGCATCCTCGGGCCGGCGCCGCGGAATTCGCAGGCAACCCTCCCGCTCCTCTGTGGTCAGGGGCAGCATGGAGTGATGTGCATCTAGAGCGCTGGCGCCCAGCCGTCGCCGGGATTGTATTCGGCCACCATCGCCGCGGCCGCTGCGGTGTTTTCGCCGAGGTCCTTCTGATAAACGACGCCGTCGGGGCCGACGATGAATGTCATGATTCCCGAATTGCGGTATTCCATTGGGTAGGCAAGAAACGCAAACCCACCAGTCATCTTGCCATTCATGATGTAGTCCTTCGCGCCGCCGTCTGCCTTATCGCCCTGTTTGGTGAGGATGCGGAAGTAGTAGCCGTTGAAAGGTTGGGGTTTGCTTCCGGCATTCGTGTACCCGGCAGCCTTGGCAAAATTGCGAACGTCTTCGAGCGGGCTCGGTGCCTGACCGGTACTGACCGGCCAGTACAAACCATCCTGCCTCCCATCATCGCTGACGATCCGCTGGGCGTACTGCTTCACGGGATCGCCGTCATGGGTCTGACTGAAGTATTGCGCCTCGGCGTTCGCCAGAGCGGCGCAGGCTGAGATCGCGGCCAGTTCATTCTTGCCGATGCGGCGCGCCAGGATCTCGTCCCTGCCGGCGTCGGTGTCGAATTGCCAGGCACCCGCTGAATTCTCATCGAGCGGAATGGGGAACAGGAAGTTATCGGCGCCGATGTAGAGCATCTCGCCGCCGGCTCTGATCTTGCGCCAGCGGTGCATTTGCGTGTAGGCGGCGACGAAATCGCGCATGTTCCCCTGGTCCTTTACCGCATCCCCGGAGGAGATGATTTCCCTGGCATCGGGACCGAAGATCGCGAACAAGTTCGCCTGGTCCTGCGCCTGCGCCGCTGCCAGCACCGCGGCACCGGCTTCCTCCGGAGAGGCAAACGAACGTTGCACGGGTGGTGCGGGCTTCGATGCCGTGTCCGGCGCCTTGCCGCATGCGGCCAGGCCGGTGATCAGCACCAACGACGTAGCGAGCATCCTTACGCAGGCGTCGAGATCGTTCCTGTCGCGGACTGGTTGTGACATAAACCCTCCTCGTTAGCGGCGAAAGCCGCCGCCACCTCGTCCGCCACCGCCGCCGAAGCGGCCGCCGCTGTAACCACTCGAACGCATGCTTCCCCAGCCGCGGCTGCTCTCGGCGTTCGAGGACCAGCCCCCGGAGTTGCCGTAGCCACCGGAGTGTCCGCTCATGCCGCTGTACGCATCCGAGTGCGAGGCGCCACCGCTCTGCGCCCAGGAGTTCGAAGTGGTAGTCGAGTGGGTCGAGGGGTTGTAAGTCGTGCTGGTGCTCTTGGTGTAGCTCGAGGAACCTGGGCGGTTGGGATCGCTATAGCTGGTAGAGGTCGTGGCCGTATGCGTCGAGGAATCGTACGTCGTCGAAGTGTCCTTCGAGACTCCGCTCGAGGGGTTGTAGCTGTTCTGACTATAGCTCTTGGTCGCGGGATTGTAAGTGCTTTGGTTGACGCTGCGAGTCTGGCTGTTGTAACCGTCGTGGGTGTAGGTGTTAGTCGAGCTGTTGTAGCTGTTGTAGCCCGCGGGGTGAGAGTAGGCATTGTTGTAGCCGTAACTCCCGTGATAGCCACCGTTGTAGTAACCGCCGTGCCAGGCCGGATTAGGAGGGTATGCGCCGCCGTGGTAGACCACGACCGTCGAGCTGCCGTGCCAGCCACAGTTCCAGCTGCTCCAGCCCCAGGCGCAGCACGCACTATGCGATGAGGCGACCGCAACGCCGGCGGCGAATCCGATAACGCCTGCGGCAACCAGGGCGCCGGGTGGCGGCGGAGCGTACGCCGGGACGACGTAGGCAGTCCCGTAAACCACAGCGGGATCGTAGACTGGAACGTACACCACTTGTGGATTCGCAGGCTGAATCACGATGACACTCGGTGACTGCTGCACGACGGTCATTTGCGAGCCCGATTTGAGATTGCCCGCGGCTTTGGCCTGCGCGCGCAGGGTCTGAATCGCAGTCATGACCTCGGAAGTCTGATTGTGGTAAGCCTCACCGAGCGAAGACGTCCAGGAGAGATTGCCTGCCATGTTGCTGAGCACCGATGGGAACTGCGTCAGCGCCTTGACGCTTGGGTCCCAGGCTTGGGCATCGACGGCGGCCATCAAATTACTGCCCGCAGGCGCGGCATTCTGCTGGTACCAGGCATTGGCCGCCGCCACCTGGTCCGGGTAGGTCGAGGCGGTGAGAACCTGTGCGACGAGCGGATCGGGGTACAGCGCGATGGGCGCCACCAGAGCCTGCAAATCGCCTGGGCTCAGTGGTGCGGATTGAGTGGGGTTGCCGGGTGGCTCCTGGCCCTGGCCGTACAGGATCGCCGACGAGAAGATGGCGGAAAGAGCAGCGATGACCAACAGGGTCTTGATCGCACGTTTCGTGGCCATAGGGGCGACTCCTACATGAGTTCGGGAGCCGATGTAACGCGGCGCGTTACCCCGAAGACGCAGGTGAAGCGAGAACGGCACAACGCGGCCCGGTGGATCCGCGTGCGCACGCGAAAACTACCCGTGGCCGCGGTGCTTGTCAGTGGGACCATGGGCGTATCCCCGCGCGTCAGGCCACCATCTGCAGCGGCCCGAGCCTGGAGCGCTGCACCCTGCCCCTGCACTCACGCCGGCCGCATGCGCGTCACGATCGACTACTTCGACGATGACGTCTGAATTACGCTCTGCGCGCCTGCGGCGACGCAACCCGTGCCGCCCTCGGCACACACCACCCGGTGGGCGTCGCCACGAAGCGGTGTCGGAAGCGTGGCGAATGGCCCCGGTTATCTATGTTGTGTCGGTCCGCTCGAGCGGCTGAGCAAGATCTACTCGTACGGACGGTCGGCCATGACGCCCAACGCGGACATCGAACCTTTCGGTTCGCCCACGAAAACAATCAGAAGCGCCTCCTTGCCCTTCGCCAATCGATAGACGGAAACCTCTCGGTGCGCATCCCCGGAAAGCGCGGCGCGTTTTACGAGAGTCAACACACCACCCGGCCAGGTTGCTGCAAGTCTCTTTTGCAGCAACTGCAGGTGTTCGTCGGACATCACGGCGTCCCTTTCGCCAGAATTCATTCTGGCGGCAATCTCCGGGCTAGATTTCGGACGGATATCCTCCCCTGACGTGAGGCGGTTCAGACCCGTGCGCAATATCCTCGCAACCTCGGGCTTCGAGTCGGTGATCGGATCAAACTTGCTCGGCATCAACGGCGGATCAACCAGCCCGGCAATAACGCGGGCGATGGGTGCCGGGTCGGAATGCTCGGCGTCGAGATTGGTCAGCACTACCACACTGAGATCGTCTCCAGGGTAGCGCGAAATTTGACAGGTAAATCCCTGCCAGGCTCCGCCGTGCGAGAGGACCTCGTGGCCGTTCCGTCGATCGATCTTCCAGCCAAATCCGTAGCCATACCAATTTGGCTGGCCATCATTGAGGGGGTAAACGGTCCACATGCGATCCAGGCTGGCTCGTGACAACAATTGAGTCGTATAAAGCGCTTCGTCCCATTTAGCGAGATCGAGAACGTTAAAGTACAGCGCGCCGTCGGCCGTGGAGTTAAATGTCGGCGAAACCCACCCCTGATTCTTGAGCTGCCCGTCCTCGAGTTCATAGCCCGATGAACGGTTGGGAATAATGTCCCGCTCGCTGATAAGTCGTGTCGATGTCATGCCGAGCGGTCTAAAGATCCGCTCGTGCAGATACACGGCATAGGGTTTGCCGCTTACCTTGTGGATGACAAACCCCAGCAGAACATAGTTCGTGTTGCGGTAGTCCCATTTCTCGCCGGCGGGCCACTCGATCGGCAGAGCCTCAATCCGTTTTAGAAGCTCTTCATCGCTGAAGTCCAGGCGCATGTAGAAATCACCCTTGGGGCCAGTTCGTTCATCGGTCTCGTACTCGGACAACCCTGAGGTGTGCGACAGGAGATTCTTGATGAGGATCGCCTTCCACGTGGACGGACTATCTGGAAAATACTTCGTGATGCTGTCATCGAGCGAGACCTTGCCCTCTTCGACCAGCATCATGATCGCCGCAGAGACGAACTGTTTTCCGATGGACCCGGACTGAAAAATAGTCTCTGGGCGCACCGGCACGGAGAGCTCGACGTTGGCCAGACCGTACCCTTTGGCGAGGAGGATGTGTCCGCGGCTGTAGATTCCGATAGCAACTCCGGGAATCTGCTGGCGCACCATTTCCGAGCTCACAAAGGTGTCGATCGATTCGACCTGCCGAGTACTCAGGGAATTGATCGTGCCTGCAACAGCGGGGGCATGCACCACGCTCAGCGGAATCAGTAAGGCCGCGGTGAACACCGAGATTATCGTCAGACGCATAGAGTCCTCCCAAAGCCTGACGCGACGCGCGCGATTTGGCGCAACCACGGACTGAGATCGCGCCACGCCAATCTCTACGCGCGCGGCTTCTTTCGATACCGTGGGCGACCCGCCGGAGGTCTTCTCATTGCCTCGCCGCCGGGCGCGGTCAAGTCGTTCTACGAAACACGAACACGAATCGGTCGGTCTTGCCGAGCATCGGTGGCTTGTAGCTGATCTGGTCGCGCTTGTCGTCGGGCCGGCGCAGCACGTCGCTTTGGGCAACGAACTCAAAACCGTGCTTCTCAAAATCGGAGCGCGCATAGGCCTCATCGATGCGGTGCAGGTTTTGAGCATCAGCGCGACCCGTGCCCGGCTTGGCCGAGTGGTCGACCAGCAGCAGGATGCCTCCGGGCTTGAGTACCCGCGCCATCTCATCGAGCACCCTGCCAGGGCGCATTCTCGGCCAAAGACTCTGCGGGTCGTCGTCCACCCAGTACAGATCGTGATAGTCCTTGATAAAGACCTCGGCATCGAGTGAGCGATCGGCCAGCGGCAGGTGCTGCAGGTCGATTGTGCGGTGCTCGACATTGGGCAGGCGATTGTTCGCCAGGCGTTTTTTCCAGTAGTTGCCACTCCAGTTATCGGTCGCCGCGTTATTCAACATCAACACGTGACCGTTCGGGCCCACGATGTAGCTCAGCAGCTCGCTGTTGTAGCCGCCCGCGGCGAGGATGTCCGCCACCTGCATCCCTGGTCCGACCCCTGACAGCCGCAACACGTCCGCTGGGTGATCGATGGCGTCGCGCCTCAAGTCATCGGCGGGTCGACCTGGATGGGCAACGGCATCGTCGTAGATGTCCGGGTTGGCGTTCACCCCGACGATTGGGGCGGCGCCGAGCAGCAGAACGAGCAATGCCACGCACCGCCTTTCAAGGTTCATGGCAGGCATAGACCACTCCTTTTCGACTGTGGCGCGGGCGGCGCCGCCGCGCGTAGTATGAGCCACCTCATGGACCGCCCGGCGCAGAAGCGATCGCTCAACTGCTAAGCCCGTGTTCCCGCTGACGCCATTAAAGCTCAAGTAGGACCAAGGGTCCATTGCGCTGGTAGTGGGCCGACGACAAAAGTCCGGCACCGATTCACGCCGTAACCCCGGTGTCACCCTGTCGTCTTGCGCGAGATAAAGGAGAGCAGCATGGCATCGCAAAAGCAGCCCAACATCCTGATCATCTGGGGCGACGACATCGGATGGTTCAATGTCAGCGCATACAACCTGGGAGTCATGGGCTATCGCACGCCCAACATTGACCGCGTCGCAAAGGAAGGTGCTCTGTTCACCGATTGGTATGGCCAGCAGAGCTGCACAGCGGGTCGCGCGGCATTTATCACCGGCCAGTCGCCCATTCGCACGGGCCTGACCAAGGTCGGGTTGCCGGGGGCTGACCTGGGTCTTCGACCCGAGGACCCGACCATCGCTGATATCTTGAAGCCGCTGGGCTACGTCACCGGTCAGTTCGGCAAGAACCACCTGGGAGACCGGGACGAATTCCTGCCCACGGTTCACGGTTTCGACGAGTTCTTCGGCAATCTGTACCACCTGAATGCGGAGGAAGAGCCAGAAAACCCGTACTACCCCAAGGATCCCGAGTTCAAGAAGAAATTCGGACCGCGGGGCGTGCTTCACACTTGGGCGAATCCGGACGGCACGCAGAAGATCGAGAACACCGGGCCGCTGAACACCAAGCGGATGGAGACGATCGACGAGGAGTTCCTCGATGCGAGCCTCAAGTTCATCGACAAGGCCGTCAGCGACAAAAAACCCTTCTTTGTCTGGTTCAACTCAACACGCATGCACATATTCACCCATCTGAAGAAGGAATCGAACGGCAAGACCGGGTTCGGCCTGTATCCGGATGGCATGGTGGAGCACGACGGGCACGTGGGGAGACTCCTCGACAAGCTCGATGAGCTCAAGATCGCGGATAACACCATCGTCATGTACTCCACCGACAACGGTGCCGAGGTGATGAGCTGGCCCGATGGTGGGTCGACGCCTTTCCGTGGCGAGAAGGACACCAACTACGAGGGTGGCTGGCGCGTGCCGTGCGCCATCCGCTGGCCGGGAGTGATCAAGCCCGGGACTGTGTCTAACGAGCTCTTCTCCCACACTGACATGCTGCCGACGCTGGCAGCGGCGGCCGGTGAGCCCGATGTCGTCGAGAAGCTGAAGAAGGGTTACAAGGCCGGCAGCAAGACGTTCAAGGTCCACATCGACGGCTATAACCTGCTGCCATTCCTCAAGGGTGAGGCCAAGGAGAACCCGCGGAAAGGCTTCCTGTATTGGAGCGATGATGGCGACCTCATGGCCTTGCGGGTGGGACCCTGGAAGGCGCATTTCATGGAACAGCGTGCGATGGGCCTCGGCGTTTGGCGGGAGCCGCTCGTGTCGTTGCGAGTCCCGAGGATCGTCAATCTGAGGAGTGATCCCTTTGAGCGGGCACCCGAGGACGCCACCATGTTCTACGACCGATGGATGGCGGGCCTCGCTTTCCTGCTCGTGCCCGCGCAGATGATCGTCGGGGAATTCCTCAAGACCTTCAGTGAATTTCCGCCACGCCAGAAGCCTGCGAGCTTCAGTATCGATCAGGCTTTGGAGAAAGCCCGGCAACACGAGAAGGCATTGGCCGCTGCAGCGGGCGGCAAATAGGGGCGGCCCGAGCGGATTCGCTCCGAGCCGAGGAGCACTGGGGCGATCGCCAGATTGAGCTCATCGGGACTCCTATCGCCCGCTCATCAGTCCTTCATCCACTGCGCGAGTTCGACCGTGACCCCTTCGGGTCCTGACAGGAAGACCAGTTTGCGATCGTGAAACTGCATGATCTCGTTTCGCATCTCGACGCCACTCGCACGCAATTTCCTCACCTCGGCTTCGATATCGTCTACGGCAAGGCAGATATGGTTGAACCCCAGCTTGTTGAGCTTGAGGATATCCGGGTCCGGGATCGGCTGCGGATGACGATAACGCAGTAGTTGGACTTCGAGATGCGGCGTGGCATCGGCGAGCGCCAGGGTCACGTGTTCGGCTTCGATAGCGTCGATGCCCATATACGCCGAGAACTGCTCACCCGAGATGACCACGGTCTGCTGTTCAACGAACCCCAGCAGCGCAAAGAACGCCTTTGCTTCTTCAACGTTGCGCACGACGATCGTGACATGGTCGAAATTCATGATCATGCTGCCGCTCCAGCGCAATGCATTGCGC
>Ga0306920_100007312_pt1 | contig 14527 bp, 7 predicted proteins | sample flu12Cox44000170_FD_204666 | JGI IMG/M metagenome (GOLD analysis project Ga0306920, IMG submission 204666) | Lab enrichment of tropical soil microbial communities from Luquillo Experimental Forest, Puerto Rico - flux4day.12C.oxic.44.000.170 (v2)... | ecosystem: Environmental > Terrestrial >...
GGCCAAGGTCAGCTCGATCATGTACGACGAGGGCTGGCTGAGGCCGGTCTCGGTGAACGAGGCCACGAGGCAGTAGGTGACGAGGAACAAGGGGAGGGCACGCCGCACCCCCGGCGGCTGGAAGTAGGCGGCGACCAGCACGTACAGGACCATCGTCACGACTAGGACAACTCCGATCAGTCCCTGGTCGGTGTAGGCGGCAAGCCAGTTGCTGTCGATCGCCAGGCCACCGAAGGAGTTGTTCGATAGGCCAGCGCCGAAGATCACCTGGAACCAGTCGCGTGGGGCGTTGAGAACCGCTTGCCAGACCGGCGTCCGGCCGGTGAAGGAGCTTAGCTGCTGTGTGCTTTCGCCGCGTGCCAGCCATGTTGTCAGAACGCTGGACAGCGTGATCGCAGCGATCGACACCATAACACCAGCGGTCACGAACAGCTTGCGTACCCGGGCCTTGGCTATGAAGAGGCTCAAGCCAGCTACGAGAAGGCCCGCTACCATGCCGATAAGAGCGGTCCTCGTGTGTGTCAGGACAAGCATGCCCCCCGAGGCGAGCACAATGAGCAGCGTGGCGCGCCCGCGCGCCATCCCGCACAGCCAGAGCACTGCCATTATCCCGCCCGTGACCGCCGCGTAGTGTGCGACCTGTGTGGGAGGGATGGGCCAGATCACTCCGGTGAGCCTTCCGCCGAGGCCTCCGGCACGCCCGGGTGCCACGAGCTGCCCGAGAATCACCGAGCCGAGCGCCGCATACAGCATCGTCAGATAGCTGCGCACGAGTAGCAGATCTTGTCGGCCGAACCACGGCGAGAGCAGCCAGAGCACGGCCACGAACTCGACGAACCGGAAGGTTCTGTAAGAGGCGCTGACGAGGAACTGAGCGCTCATGGTGGTCATGAGTGCCTCGAGGAGGAGCAGGCTCAGCAGGCAAAGGAACACGTTCGGGCGTATGACGATCCGCGGATTCACGGTCAGCGCCACCAGCACCGCCGCTGGCAGAGCTCCTTGCGTAATCAACTTGCCGATCGTGGAAGGTATAGGTACGACGCTTATACCGGGATAGAAGGTCAGGATGTTGAGGACCAGCAGGCCCCATGCCAGGCTGACCCTGCGCCGTACCCAGAGTTCACGCGCTTGTGACGGCCGCAGCGCTACTCCTCGGCGGCCCGGGAGGACTACGGGAACGGTAGAGTTCATCGGCTTGTGGACCTAACTGAGCGGACTACGGTGCCCGCTCGCCTGCTATGCCCGGTCGCAGCCCGCGACCTGGCCGTGAGGTGTTCGGATGATGAGCTGGCACCGGGCTGCCAGCCGTGGGACCCGGGTCGGCTGAGGCTGGTCGGGCGCCGGGGCTGTCGTCGGGGTTCGTCCATATGAGGGTTTCATCGGTGTCGTCGGCTGGGACGAGCGCTGTGAAGATCGGTGGGGGCGCTGGTGGGGCGCCGAGGCTGTCGTCGGGGTTCGTCCATATGAGGGTTTCATCGGTGCCGTCGGCTGGGACGAGCGCTGCGGCACGCGGTGGAGGCGCTGGTGGGGCGCCGAGGCTTTCGTCGCTGTGGTCTGCCCCGATGAGGACGGCGGAGAGCAGGCGCGTCCCGGCGAGCCGTACCATCTCGCCCGCGCTGTGCAGCCTTTCCCAGGACGACTGCCCGGCAGTGACCGTCACCACGGCGTCGGCGGCCCAGGTCGGCAGGTGCTCCGCGCCGAGGGAGGGGTCCAGGGTGACCAGGGTGAACAGGTAGTCCGCCGCGGCGTACTCCGCGGCCAGCGCCTCCCCGCCGGGCTCGGGCTCGGCCGGCGCGGAGCCCCGGTGCACCGGCCCGGCCGGGGCGACCTCGCCGTGGCCGGGTACCGCCACCACCAGCTGCGCGCCGCCCGCGGTCACCGTGCGGACCCCAGGATCCACAGCGCCCAGCAGGCGCGCGGCGTGGCCGCCGGACAGGTCCGCCAGGATCACCCGCCGGCCCTGCCGCGCCAAGGACACGGCCAGCGACACCAGCGGCGGCGCCGCGGCCGGCGCATTGTCCACGGCCACGACGGCCAGGGCGGCGGCCCCGCCGCGCGGGCTTTCCGGCACGCTGTCACGCAGGTACCCGGCGATACGCTCCAGGTCACCGCGGCGCGCGGCCGCCCGCCGCGGCAGGCCAGGCCTCCGCCGCGCCGGGACGCTGGCGACGCTGAGCCGGACCGGGACGCCCAGCGCTCGCGCGACATCATCACGCCGCCGCAGCCGGTCCGACCCAAGCTCCAGCACCACCGCCAGACCCAACCCCAGCACCAGACCGGCAACGAGCCCTACGATACCGTAGAGGATAGCGTGTTTCATGGTGCTGGTGTGCTTGAGCGGTGAGGCAGTGTCAAGTACCTTGCTCCCGTCAATCATCGACACTGTCGCCTGCTGCTGGGTTACCTGGTAGGCCGTCGCGGATTGCTGCAGCCCGGTGAGCGCGCTCTGCGCCTCGCTGCGCTGGGCTTCCAAGCCGTTTAGTTCAGCCTGCTGCGCGGCCGACGAGGGCTGGGCCGACACGCTGGCGATCTTGCCGGAAATCGACGTGACGCGCTGCTGGGCCTGGCTGATCTGCTGGCCGAGTGAGGCGAATACCAGCTGCTGCTGGGCCTGAAGCTGCTGGCCGCGGTACTTAAGGAACTCGGCGGCCAGGGCGTTGGCCCGGCGTATCGCCTCGCCGCTGGACGGCGCACTGACCACCATGACAAGCACCCGGTCGGTGAGCGGCTTGACCGTGTACTTACCGACCAGGTTGTCAGCTTGCCCCAACTTCAGATCCTGCATCGCACGCTCCGCCACCGTGCGGCTTTGCAGCATGACGACGTCGTTCGGCATCTCCTCGCCGACCTGCGCGCCAGGCTCGGGAGTAAGCAGGATCGTCGTGGCTGCCTGGTAAGGAACCGGGCGTGCCACGCTTACGCCGAGGCCGACCAGCAGCCCGATCAAGGCAAAGCAGCGCCATAGCCTGGCGTGGCTTCGCACGGCCGCCCTGATAACCGGGAGGGTACCCAGGCGCGGGGTGAGATCGGCCGGGTAAGATTCGCCCGCCGAAGCGTCGTCGTACACACCAGCGCGCTCGGGCACGTTGCGGCCGAAGCCCTGAGATGTCGTCACCGCTGGCCTCCGTCATTCACGCTATGGTCGGCGCTGCTCCGGCGACCAGACGCTCCGGCGGTCCCCGCCGCATCGGCCAATTCGTTATTGCCGCGTACCGACGTCCTCGGGCATAGCAATTGCCTGCTCATCCGGTCACCGCCTGATTCCCCTGCCGCCCCCGTTCAGCGCGTCAGAGCCACGCCAAGACGATACCGCTGACCGCTTACCTGAGGCAGGTGCCGTGTTGCCGATGTCAAGGAACTCCAGCCGCGTGACGAGGGGTGCATCCGACCCGAAGCATCCGCGCCCGAGAAGCGTGTAGGCGGGAATGCGCTGTCCGAGCCCCCGGGAATACCAGCCGAGGATGGGATCTGTCTCTCCCCGGTGGAGGGTCCACCGCAGCTGACATGGCAGTTCCAGCCATGCCGCGCCGGGCGTCGGTGCTTCGGGCCAGCGCAAGATGGCTCGCGTCCCGTCGAGTTCGGCCTGGACATCGGGGCCGAGGTGAAAGGCAAGGCGGACATCGTGGCTGCCGTGATCGATCTGGTCAACGATGTCGAGAGCGCGCGACGCCCGGTCGAGCAGGACGGAACGACGATGCCGGACCGGCGGATTCAGCACCAGGTATCCATCATGCTCAGCCATCCATTCGACCGCGTCGCCAATATTCTGGACGCTCATTTCGCGAGCGTTCGCTTGGCGCAGCCATAGAAAGGGACCGCCTTCGACAGACTGGTTTCGTCCTGCGAGTTCCACGGTATTATGCGCGATTGTCGACCGGAAATAAGAGCGCCAGGCGGGTTCGCCGTGGTAGCAGTAGGTACCAGGATCGGCCAGTACATCCACGCCGCCGTACCTGACCTCGACGGAGAGGGCGTCGGCATGGGCGTGGGCGGCGATGCTGAGGTACCCGTGCGGACCACCGTCACATCGGCACCAGATCTCCGGGCCCTGCCCGCTGGTCGTACGAAGCAGAGTCGTCCCGGCATCCGCGAATCGCCAAGGCCGTTGCCGGGGCCTGCCCTGGACCGTGCGGGCTGCTCCGGCCAACGCGCTGATGATCGAACTGCCTGCGTCCGCGGGTGTTCCCTGCCACCAGTCCGGTCGGCCGAAGAGCGCGCCCCCTAGTGCCAGCAACGATGGCCAGCGGTTAGGCGTGGGAGCATCGAGAAGCAGGGCTCGCCCTTCGTCGCCGTCACCCTGACGGGGCGGCCGCAGTCGCTCGTCGAGGAGTGCGGCACCGCTGTCGATCATCGCGCACAGCCGCTGCCAGGTGGCTTCGCTGAGTGGGTGGTTGGCTGCCTCGGCCTCGACCGCGGCGAGCAGGCCGAGTTCCGCGACGAAACACTGGTAGTCCGTGGCCAACTCGCGGCCGATACCCGAGGGGAAGGTGTTACGGAGCAACTCGTCTTCGAGCAGGCGGGCGGACTTCCGCCGCCAGCGGTCGCTCTCCGCGAACCATGGGAAGGCGCAACTGGCTACGAGTTGTCCGGCCGCTTCCGCGATGACGTGATTGTTAGCCGACGAACCCCGGCTCTGGAAGGCCGACAGATACTGCTGATGCCAGCGGATCTGACGTACCGCGAGTCCGTCATGCTCGAAATGGGCGGGAGCTTCCGCCCACCCGTCCAGCAGGCGCCTGATCCAGGCGAAGCTGATCAAGCGGATGCCGATCTCGATACCGTTTGTCCAGTGCACGCCGGAAAGGAACGGGTTCTCCCGCCGCCACGTGGACAACTGGTCTGCCACCCGACGTGCGTATATCTCCTCGTGTGTGAGGAACCAGGCAGTAGCCAGCAGCGTCAGGTGCTGCAGGCGCGAGATCTCCCAGACCTGCTTGACGTTTCCCGTTTGCGCCTCGGAACGGTGGTTGATGCGGAACGCATACCTATCGGCCGGTGCCCGGCGGCCGGTCACGGGGTCGTGGAACCAGTCAGGCATGAGCATGTCCGTCCTGAGGGTACCCAGGACCTCCCATTCCCCACGCAACAGCTGGTCTGCGGCGGCCAGCACGGCCGCCCTGGCCTCCTCGGGCACGAGCTTGGCGGTGTTGGCGGGAAGGACCGCGGTGAACCGCAGCTTGCCATCCGGAACAGATACATCGACCGCAGCCTGCTCGCGGCTCACCTGCCTATTCGACCAGGCCGTCTGGAGGGTACGGTCGCGGACGCGCCATGCCATCTCGGCGGGTGACATCCGGGCCGCCCTGCGCGCATACCAGCCGAGCCGGGAAGTCTGCAACGCACTCACAGCCGTTCTGGTGCGCCACTCGACAGGCTCTGGCCTATTGCAAGCGTCGCCCGGGTAGTAGCCACTAGGGAATCCAGTGGAATGGGCATCGGAGCACCGGTCCGGATCGCCTCGACAAAACGCGCGATCTGCTGCTGCTGGCCCTTGTCCTGACCACCTCGCGACCGCTTGGTGGTCGTTCGCCGTCCGGCCCAGATCGTAGCCTGCCTGAAGTTATCGAGCCGTGCGCTCCGGCCGCCGGCCGCAGCGTCCAGCGTCTCCTTCGGATAGCGAACGTTGCCGACGGTGGCATAGGTGACGGTACCGGTGGAGCCATTCTGGAACCGGATCATTGCCTGAAGGTCGTCGTGTTCTGGGCCGCGAACGGCGTAGACCTGCTGGGGGAGGCTATCGGTCCACCAGCTGAGCGTGTCGATGAAGTGCCCGCCTTCGCCGGTGAAGCGCGAGCCTTCCTGCTCCTCGTTGCGATACCAGCTGTCGGCATCGAGTTGCCCGGCGTTCACCAGATAACGCGTCACCGAACTGGCACCGGGCTGGCCGAAGAGAGCCTTGAGCTGCTCGAGCATGGGGGCGAACCGACGGTTGAAGCCAACCATGAGCCGGTCGTTCCCCGTGCTGTTGACGACGCTGATGATCCGCTCCAGCTCCTCGCCGGTGAGCGCCAGCGGCTTCTCGACGAAGACCGCCTTCCCGGTTTGCAGCGCTCGGCAGACTAGATCAGCATGGGTGTGATGACGCGTCACGATGAAGATCGCGTCTAGCGACTTATCCTCGAGCACCGCATCGGCACTGGTAGAGGCGGTTGCAAAACCGAACCGCCGCTGGGCGTTGACGGCGGACAGCGACCTGGTCGTGGCTACGTGGGCCAGCCGGATGGTCTCGAGCCGCGCAAGGTGCGGCAGCAGCATCGACGACGCGTAATTGCCCGCGCCGACGAATCCGATCGCCAACTGCCTACCGGCGGTACCGCCGGGCTCGGACCGGCCTCCGGGGATGAGCAGGCGGCTGGTGGCAGGCGGCGGGCTGTCGGGGACCGGCGCCGGATACTCGAGCAGGACCCCCACGGCGTCCAGGGATCCGGAAGAAAGTTCTTTGTAGACGGCCGTCGCCTGCTCCAGCGGGAACACGCTGGAGACGAGCGACTCGACCTCGATGTCCTTACGGGCAATGAGATCGAGGAAGCATTCGAGGTTCCGCCTCTCCGTCCAGCGCACGTAACCTGCCGGGTAATCGATGCCTTCGAGCTCGTAGTGGTCGTCATACCGGCCGGGGCCGTAGGACCGTGAGAAGCGGACGTCGATCTCCTTCTCGTAATACGCGTTCCAGGGCAGATCCAGGCGGGTTTTGCCGATGTCCACCACACGGGCACGGTCGCGTGCCAGCTTGACAGCGGTCTCCACCGGTCCGTTGGATGATCCGCCAGCGGCCAGGAACACGTGGTCGGCTCCCCGCCCGTCGGTCAGTTCGGCCAGCACCTGCTGGACTGCGGCCAAGCCCTCGTCGGTGGGTGCGGCACACAGGATCGCGCCAGCTTTTTCCGCCAGCCGGCAGCGTTCCCCGATGACGTCGAGGCCCACGGTACGCACCCCGGCCGCGATCAGCAGCCGGACCACGATCTGGCCGATCAGGCCGAGACCGATGACGCAGGCGGTCTCGCCTAGCTGGACCTCGGCACGGCGCACGCCGTGCATGGCGATCGCCCCCACGGTTGAGAAGGCAGCATGCTCGGGAGAAACTCCCCGCGGCACCGGAACGCAGAGGTTGACCGGAACCCAGTTGTACTCGGCGTGCAAGGCATGTTCGTTGCCGGCCGCCGCGACTACCTGCCCGACCGAGAACTCGTCGGCTCCGCGGCCTACCTCCTCCACCACTCCGCACAGTGAGTAGCCGAGCGGTGTATAGGAGTCCAGCCGGTTCATAACCTTCTTGTACGTGGCGACCGCGCCCTGCTGGGCTACCGAGTCAAGGACCTTCCGGACCTGGTCCGGCCGCGCTCGCGCCTTGCCGACCATGGACATCTTGGCCTCGGTCACCTTCATCAATTCCGTGCCGGTGGAGATGAGCGAGAACAGCGACCGGACCAGCACGCCGCCTGGTCGGCACGCCGGAGCCGGTACATCGAGGACAGTGAGCTCTCCGGTCTTGTAGTTCTGAGCGATCTGCTTCATCGTGTCCTCTGCCTGGCGGTGTGTGTACGCGAGGTCGGCTTGCTTTGCCCGCGGTTCATACGGCGACGCCCGACGCGCGCGCGTTCCGATACCACAGCTCCAGCGTGAGGAGCTGCCATATTTGCTTGGCGTGATCATCGCGGCCGGCCTGATCATCGGCAATAAACTGAGCGAGCGGCTCCTTCCGGATCATCCCTGATGCCACCAGCTCGCCACTGATGAGCACGTCGTGGATGATCTCCCGCAGGTCATTGCGGACCCATGCGCGCAGCGGAGCGCTGAAGGATGCCTTGGGCCTGTGCACAATCTCACGCGGCAGCCAGCTCTCGGCCGCTTGCTTGAGGGCGACCTTGCCCTGGCGCCCTCGGATTTTCGCGCTGCCCTCGATCGAGAACGCCGCCTGAGCCACCAACGGGTCGACGAACGGGACACGCACCTCGACAGACGCGGCCATGCTGGCCCGGTCGGTATAAGCGAGGTTGAGGCCGGGCAGAAACATCCGCGTGTCGGCCAGGCACATCCGGTTGACCTCGTCGGCCAGCGAGTTGTCGTGGTATATCTCGCTGTGCTCCGCGACGATCTGGCCGACGTAGCCGGCCAGATCAGGACTCACGAGGCCAGCGAGCTCCGCCGGGTCGTACAGGGTGTAGCTGCGCCGGAACCGCGGTTCCTCTGGCAATTCGGCGAAGGTCAGGAAGCGCTTGGCCCACCGCGCGTAGCGGAGGCCACGCCCCGCCGCGCTAACCGGCATCCGGTCCACGGCGGAACGCACGACAGCTCGCCGGAAGCCAGCGGGCAGTCGTCCGTACTTACTGGCCAGGATGCAGGCAAGGTGCTTGCGGTAACCGCCGAACAGTTCGTCGGCACCCATGCCGGACAGCATGACCTTCACGCCGCGCTCGCGGGCGGCTTCGCACATGAGCAGCGTGTTGATGGCCGCCGGATCACCGATCGGCTCGTCAAGCACGTCGACGATCCGGGGCAGCAGATCGACGATGTCTGGCGAGATCTCGATCTCATGCAAGCTGATGCCGTACCGTGCCGCTACCTTCCTGGCGTAGACGGCGTCGTCCGGCATCGCCTCGAGCCGCTGGTCCTCGGGCCGGAAGGTGATCGTGTAGGCATCGATATCGGCGTCCGCCTGGTGAGCGAGCACGGTGACGATGCTCGAGTCGAGTCCTCCAGACAGGAAGCTTGACACCGGCACATCAGCCACTAGGTGTGCGGTGACCGATTCCTCGATCACACGCCCCAGATCGGCAGGCAGGCCCGCGGCGGCCTGCGCCGCCACTTCGGCGGCACGCCAGTAGTGCTGCACCGATACCGTGCCGTCTGGCTCCCAGCGGGCCCACGAGCCACTGGGCAGCTTGCGGACGCCCTCGATCGCGCAGCGCTGCTCGGGCAGCCAGTAATAGAGCATGGAAGCGACCAGGGCGCCAGGCTCGATTCGCAGCTCCGAGCCATTGGCTGCGACCAGGGCCTTCAATTCCGAGGCGAATACCACGCCGACGCCGCGGGGCATGTAGTACAGCGGCTTTATGCCCAACGGGTCACGCGCCAGGATCAGCGACCCGCTGCCCTCGTCGAACAGGGCGAAGGCGAACATCCCGCGGAACCGGTTCAGCGACGCCGGGCCCCAGCGCCTCCAGGCCTCAAGGACCACTTCGGTGTCCGACTCGGTGCGGAAGCCGACGCCGTGAGCGGCCAGTTCGGCCCGCAGCGCCTTGTAGTTGTATAGCTCGCCGTTGTAGACGATCGTCAGGCCGTTCTTGTGCAGCGGCTGATCGGCAGCGGCGCTGAGGTCGATGATCGAGAGTCGGCGGAATCCCAGCTGTGCGGACACCCGGTCGTCCTCATGGCCCCACATGCCGGTAGAGTCCGGGCCGCGGTGAACGATACGGTCGGTCATGATGTCGACCAGCTTTTGGCCGTCAGCCTGCTGGTAGCAGCCGGCAATACCGCACACGTCAGGTCCCCGTCCGCTGGCGGCGCTGGGCGGCGCCGAGAACTTGCCGGTAAACGCCGAGATAGGCACGTTCCTGGTAGCTCCAGGCCAGCTCCTGCTCCACGCGAGCCCGCCCCAGCTTGCCCATTAGAGACCGCCTGTGCTCGTCGTCTGCCAGTTCGACAATCGTCGTGGCGTAGGCACGTACGTCGTTCGGCGTGACATACACCGCGGCGTCGCCGGCCGAGACACGCGTCTCACGCAGGTCGAATGCGACCACGGGGAGCTCGAAGGCCATGTACTCCATCGTCTTGTTCATGGTGGACACGTCGTTGAGCGGATTCTTGGGGTCTGGCGACAGGCCTACATCGGCGCTGGAAAGGATGCGTCCGACTAGTTCGTCAGGTGCTCGCCCGGTAAATTCGACGTGGTCGGCAAGACCCAGCTCGTCCCGCAGTGCCACCAGGTCCTCAAAGCAATCTCCGGAGCCGATCAACGTGAAGGCGATGTCGTCACGGTGGAGTTCATGGACGATTACGGCGGCCGCCCGCACGACGATGTCGACACCGTCTTGCGGTCCCATGACGCCTATGTACGCGGCGAGAAAACGGCGTCCGCGGCGCAGTTCGGGGTGCACTCGCCCACGCCGCAGCCGCTGCGGATCCGGGCCGGTGCGCACCACGGTAACGGCGGTGGCCGATTTACCGCCCCTGATCATGGCGATCTCGCGGTAGGAGTCATTGGTCGAGATGACATGGTCCGCGGTCCGTTGAGTCCTGCGCTCCAGTACCCGCAGCCCCCGGTAGGGCAGCTTCGGGCCGTCAGGGAAACGAGACTCGTAGAGCTCGGGGCACAGGTCATGGTGGTCGAAGACGAACCTGGTGCGGTCGATGGCACGCAGTGCCAATGCGATCGGCCAGAAGATATCTGGCGGGTTACATGCCTGGAGAATGGCGAAGCGGCCGGAGCGCCTGGCCTTGAATGTCAGCCATGCGGTGGCGATAAAAGAGTACGCATACTCCTTGACGAAGCCGATCCTGCTACCGCCGGGGGCGTAAGGCTGGTACTTGTACAGCTCTACCTTGTCGATGACCTCATACTTCGGGTCGCCGTCGCCCTGGGGGCAGACCACGGCTACCGCGTAACCCGCCGACACGAGTGCCTGGCATTCGAGCCAGACCCGCCGGTCGAACGGTACCGGAAGGTTCTGGACGATGATTAGGACCCGGGTCACCGGCACACTCCCTCGCCGCTCGGACGTGGGTCCATCCGGCTGCCCGGCCGCCTGCCGAGGTCGGTTAGACAGCGCGTACCGGCAAAGGCTACCGACATGTCGCTCATCACCTCTCCTGGCTCACCCGCTATGGCTTGTGTGCATATGAGAACGGAACCGGCGGCTGTGATACGACGGACGCCATCCGAAGTCGGGACTCGTACGGCCGGGAGGACCATCCCCGATGTATCAGGAGAGGACCGTCGAAGGTCCTGTGTCTGGGTTGCCGTCTGGCGCCTGAGTCCAGCTCGTCATCAGAAGCTAGGGGGCTAGCGATGAGGGTCCTCGTTGCGGGGGATCGTGGTTACATCGGCGCCGTCCTCGTCCCGTACCTGCGCGCGGCCGGGCACGAAGTCGACGGTCTTGACCTCAGCCTTTATGAGGGATGCGATCTGGGTCCCGGTCCTGAAGACATCGGCACACGGCAGCCGCTCGACCTCAGAGAGGTCGTAGCCGGCCAGTTGACCGCCTATGACGCGGTGGTCTGCCTCGCGGCGCTGTCCAACGACCCGCTCGGTCACCTCAACCCCGCGGCGACGTATTCAGTGAACCACGAAGGGACACTGCGGCTGGCGCGGGCCGCGAAGGACGCCGGCATTGAGCGTTTCCTGTTCGCGTCCTCGTGCAGTCTCTACGGCGCGGCCGGCTCCGCGGGTGTGACCGAGGACGCAGAGCTTTTCCCGGTCACACCCTACGGCGAGACCAAAGTCCTGGCCGAGCGTGATCTCTCGCGACTGGCCGACGACTCCTTCAGCCCGACCTATCTCCGCAACGCCACCGCCTACGGCGCCTCGCCGCGGCTGCGTCTCGACATAGTCGTGAACAACCTCACCGCCATCGCGGTGACGGCGGGAGAGGTACGTCTGGAGAGCGACGGGTCGCCCTGGCGACCGCTGGTACACATCGAGGACATCAGCCGTGCATTCCTTGCCGTGCTGGACGCTCCTCGCGAGCTGGTACACGATGAGGCGTTCAATGTCGGCCGCCCAGAGGACAACGTGCAGGTCCGGGACATTGCCGAACTAGTCCGCGGCGCGGTGCCCGGCTCACGGCTATCATTCGCCGATGGCGCCGGACCAGACCTGCGTAACTACCGGGTCGACTTCTCCAAGCTGGCCGAGACCTTCCCGGACCTGAAATTGCGCTGGAGCGTGCGTGACGGAATCGATGAACTCGTCAACGCCTACATCCAATACGGCATGACCTACGATGATTTCATGTCATCGCGCTTCGTCCGACTACGGCGGATCCGTGAATTGCAGGCCGCTGGCCTGGTCGACGACATGCTGCGCCGGGCGGACGGCCGACCGCTCCCCGGGCCAGCCTTCGGGCTCACGTCAGGGACGTAGTGATGAGTACCATCTCAGCCTCGCGGCGCCCGCGGCCCCGCTCCAAGCTGGGCGGGCTCGTCGCGCCGCGGTGACCAGCCAGGTGAGGCTCTGGCTGCCGCGTGACCTAGCCGTCGCCTCAGCGTTCGTTAGCCGGGGTAGTGTCCATGTCAACTGACGCGGTTGGCGGGGTAAGGGCGCTACTAGCCAGAGGGTCCTTGACGTCGCTGCCCAAACGGCTAGTAGGCCAGGCTGCCCGCCGTCTTGGCTGGGGGGTAGCGGACCAGGCCGTGTCGAGCCTGACCAACTACGCCGTGGTCCTCTACATCGCCCGCTCGCTCGGAGCCGAACAGTTCGGTGTATTCAGCCTGGCCTACGTAACGTACGGGTTCGCGCTCAACGCGTCACGCGGCCTCGCCACTGACCCGCTACTGGTCAGGTTCAGCAGCGTGGACCATCCCGCATGGAAACGGGCCGTCGCGAGCTGCACCGGGACCGCCGTGATCGTGGGTCTGGTCACGGGGACGATTGTGCTAGGGGCAGCGAGCCTGCTGAAAGGGACGACCAAGTACGGCTTCGTCGCGCTTGGCCTGACGCTGCCGGTGCTGATGCTCCAGGACAGCTGGCGATACTCGTTCTTCGCGCTCGGGCGTGGCAGCCGGGCCCTGCTGAACGACGTGATCTGGGGGGTGACCCTGCTGCCCGCTCTGGCGCTGTTGCGGGCGACCAATCACGTGGACGTGTTCTGGTGCGTCTTGGTCTGGGGAGCGACAGCGGGTATCGCGGCCGCGATCGGACCTTTTCAGGCCCGGGTCGTACCCAAGCCGGCACATGCCTGGGGGTGGATGTCCCAGCATCGTGACCTTGGGTTCCGGTACCTGGCCGAGAACAGCACCAACAGCGCCTCGGTCCAGTTGCGCGCTTACGGTATCGGCCTCATCCTGGGCCTGGCCGCTGTCGGCTACATTCAGGCGGCCACCACGCTGATGGGCCCGTTCATGGTGATCTTCTTCGGGCTTGGCCTCGTTACCGTTCCGGAGGCCGCTAGAGTCCTGCGTCGCTCGCCGCGCCATCTGCCGCTATTCTGCCTGCTGGTTGGCGGCGTGCTCGCCGCGGGGGCACTGGCGTGGGGAACCGCGCTGATGGTGGCGCTGCCCCGGGGACTAGGGCAGTTGCTGCTGGGCCCGATATGGCGACCGACCTACCCCCTGGTGCTGCCGCTCACGATCACCCTGATGGGCGGATGCGTCAGTGCTGGCGCAGGCACGGGCTTGCACGCTCTTGCGGCGGCGCGACGCAGCCTGCGCGCGACGCTGTTCGCCTCGGGCGCCCAGTTCGCCTTCGGCCTGGTGGGGGCCCTGGTCGGAGGGGCCGTCGGGACTATGTACGGCTCCGCCGTGGCAGCGTGGATCGGCGCGCTGCTTTTCTGGTGGCAGCTACGTGCCGCGATGAGGAAGGCCAGCCATGAACATGTGGCCTACCACGCGCAGCCGCCGGAAAGGCTGCCGGGCGCTGCGGCCACGACAGCGGACATCGAGCAGGCGGTGGGCGACCGCGCGTCCGCTGATGAGCTGGCATCCGTCGCTGGCCCGCCGTCGTCCGACCCGGTGCCTGGCCACGCCATTGCGGCCGAGGCGGCAAGCACCCGTCCGGAACCCGTCTGGGAGGAACCGGCTCCTGCCGTCTATTCCCCGGCCCGCTCAGGGACGCAACACCCGTCAGAGGTATGGTCAAGCGCGCGGGAGGCACTGCGCCGCTATCGCGACGCCGCAATCGCCGACCCGCTGCTCTATGCCCTAGTTCAGACCTGCGTTGACTGGATCCGGTGCGGGTTCGCGCGCCCCATCCCGGAGCCAGACCTGCTCGCCCTCGCTCGCGACGCTCTCGCGGAAAGCCGGTCCGGCCTCGGCCGGTCGAGTGGCGAAATGGACGAGGCACTGTACCGGGCCTGCTCGCCGGTGGGCGAGGAAGGCCATATCGCACTGCTCCGCCGCCACGAACAGCCCGACGGAATCCGCGTGTACGAGGTGCTCGACCATCTGGTCGCCGCGGACGACGGGCAGGGCCAGCCCGCCCGGCCGGTAACCGAGGCGACCTGGCGGCGCTTGCTGGACATGGCCGCAGTCGCGGACGCGCTCGGCGTTGGCATCGCCGCCTACCGGCGCCGCAATACACCGATCGCGGTGGCGGCGAGCCGCCGTGCCGCCGAGGCCGGCCTGCCGGAAGGCCAGTACCACCTAGGGCTGCTGCTCGCTACGAGGCTGCACCCGCCCGACCTCGCAGGAGCCCGCACCTGGTGGGCCCAGTCCGCCGAGGCCGGGAACACCGACGCGCAATTCAACCTCGCCGTTCTGCTCGCCGACCGGCTGGACCCGCCCGACCTCGCCGGAGCCCTGCGGTGGTACCGCGAGGCCGCCGAAGCGGGCGACACCGACGCGCAATTCAACCTCGCCGTTCTGCTCGCCG
>Ga0306920_100007313_pt1 | contig 14527 bp, 9 predicted proteins | sample flu12Cox44000170_FD_204666 | JGI IMG/M metagenome (GOLD analysis project Ga0306920, IMG submission 204666) | Lab enrichment of tropical soil microbial communities from Luquillo Experimental Forest, Puerto Rico - flux4day.12C.oxic.44.000.170 (v2)... | ecosystem: Environmental > Terrestrial >...
CCCAGGCCGCACTGATCTCGGTGTGAGCGTGAAAGGTGCTGGCCTTGCACAGACTCTTGAAGATGCGGTCCATTTGCCCCGGCAGCCCGATCCAAGCAAACAGCTGACCGATCGTGACGTCGTCCCAGCGCCGGTAGTCGTCGCGGTGGCGGAAGGTGGCGATCTGGAGAAGCCGCGGCAGCGCGCGTGCGAGCCGGCCGACGTCGCGCGCCCCGAGGTCCAGCGAGCCACTCGCTCGGGCGAGGTCGACGAGGAACCGCCAACGGTTGGCCGCAACGTGCGAGGGCTGCACATCGAAGGGGGGCAGCCGCGTCAGCCTGCCGCCGACGTCCATGATGTAGCGGGTCGATGTGCACTCGCGCGCCGCGAGGTCCCATATCCCGAGGCGGCGGAGCAGCGCGCGCATGTTGTAGTACTGGAACCACATGCAGTGCTGGCCGTGATCGAGCGAGTGTTCGTGCGTCGTGCCGGCGAGGTCGAAACGGTAGGGGGCCCGCGCGCGGGTGCGTCCGCCCATGAAGCGCGGGTGGGCTTCGGCGAGCATGACCGGGACGCCCCGCTCGCCGAGGTGGAGGGTCGCGGACAGCCCCGCCAACCCGCCCCCGATGACGATCACCATCGCGTCAGTGCTCGCCGAAGATGTAGTCGCCTGACCAAGCCCCTTGCTGAGTCACCCTTCACGGTCTGCTTCACATCTCGCAAACAGGGCGCAATCGTCAAGGAAGCAAGCGTTTACGCCAGCAACAGGAGTCGACCGCGATCACGGTCACGTTAACGTTAACGTTAGCGTAAGCGTTGGGGCGTTCACGTTCACGTTGGCGGAACGTTGGTTGCCAAGTAAACGCTGACATTCCGACGCTGACATTCTTATGGGCTCGACGGAGCCTAGGAAGAGTCTGCCCGTTCTTTCCGGCTGAAAGGATCACGCCCGGCCGCCGAACGCGGCGGCGGGCTCTATCGAGGCGGGGCCGTCATGCGGTCGGCTCGACCGTTCCGACCGGCGGCGTCCGGAGCGCCTCGGCGGTAGCCTCGCCGAGCGCGTCCGCTGGATAGGCCTCCATCCCCATCTCCGAGAGGTCCAGGCCAGCACGTTCGTGCTCGGCGCTCACCCGGAGGCCCATCGTGCGGTCTATCGCGAACCAAGCCGCCAGCGAAGTCAGGAACGAGAACCCGCCGACGGCGACCACGGCCTCGAGTTGCACGCCCAGTTGAGCGAAGCCACCGCCGCGAAGCAAGCCGTCGTTCGCGAGGCCAGCGTACCCCTTCACCCCAAAGAGACCGACCCAGATCGTCCCCAGGATCCCGTGCACCAGGTGCACCGACGTCGCCCCGACGGGATCGTCCAGGTGCAGCCGATCGAACAGCAACACCGCCTCGGTGACGGTCACACCTGCGACCGCCCCGATGACGATCGATGCGCCGGGCGTGACGAACGCGCAGGGCGCGGTGATCGACACCAGCCCCGCGAGGCAACCGTTCACGGTCAGCGAGAAGTCGGGCTTGCCGTGTCGCCGCCAGGCGTAGAGCGTCGCCGTCAGCGTACTGGCGGCGGACGACAACGCTGTCGTCACCGCGATGCGCGAGATGGCGGCGGGATCGACCGCCATCGTCGACCCCGGGTTGAACCCGAACCACCCCAGCCACAGGATCATGCCGCCGGCGAAGACGTAGCCCATGTTGTGGCCGGGGACGTTCACCGGGCGGCCGCCCGGCGGATAGCGTCCGAGGCGCGGGCCCAGCACGATGATCCCGGCGAGGGCCGCCCAGCCGCCGACGCTGTGGACGACCGTCGATCCGGAGAAGTCTTTCATGCCGGCGCGCGCGAGGAAGCCGCCGCCCCAGACCCAGTGGCCGGCGACCGGGTAGATGACCGCGGTCAGGATCAGCGAGAAGACGAGGAACGAGCTGTACTTCATGCGCTCGTTGACCGACCCGGAGACGATCGTCGCCGAGGTACCGCAGAAGACCAGCTCGAAGAAGAACTTGGCCAGCAGCGGGACGCCGGCCCACCCGAGCGCGCCGAACATGCCCCGGTAGGCCGTCCCGGTCGCCGGGCTGTTGTCCGCGCCACCCAGCAACCAACCGCCCGACGTGCCCGCGAGTGTACCGTCCGAGAACATCAGCCCGAATCCGATCGCGTAGAACCCGAGCGTCGCGATCGCGAACACGACGAAGTTCTTGGATAGAGTCATCGTCGCGTTCTTCCGGCGGCAGAGGCCGGCCTCGACCAGCCCGAACCCCGCGTTCATGAAGAACACGAGGAAACCGGTCAGCAGGGTCCAGGCCAGGCGGTGTCGGCGGCGAACTTCAGTTCGTCGGGTGACAAGGGTCCGAGTATCCACGCCGGGCAGTTTCCGATTTGTGTCGGGCGGGTAAATTCGCCGCTGCCGGCGTCCAGGTACGGCGCCGGGCCTAATCCCAGAATCCGACGGACAGGGCAAACACGCTGTAGCGCTCGGCCCAGTCGCCTGCGGCGGAGAGCGAGGCGCGGTGGTAACCCCAGATGTGCAGATCGAGGACGCGCAGCTCGAGCCCGGCTGTGCCGTGCGCGCGCGACGCCACACCGGGGAAGCGCGAGGCTTCGTAGTACGTTCCGCCGCGCACACGGAACCAGCCCGGCACCACCTCGGCATCGACGCCCAGGCGTGGCGTCGCCGTCGCAGCGTTGCGCGTGGGTTGCAGCTCGTTGGCCGCGTAGGCCTCGACGCCGTTGCCGTCGTTCACGGCTCCAATGATCTCCACGCTCGCCGCGACGGTGAGGTTGTATTCGTCGCGATAGGCGCCGGGCGGCGGGATGTTCCAGCGCGAACGGCCCCAGCGGTACGCGCCCCCCGCGCTGATACCCCAAGGGGTGAGCGCGCCCGACGGAATGACGTAGCCGTGGCAGTCCAGCGGATTGCAGCCGAACTGCGGCGCGCCCCGATAGATGGGCACCGAGGCGTCGGCCCCGAGGCGAAAGTTGGCGTCGCTCGGGCGCCAGATGACGCCGCCGTCCAGGGGGAGGTTCACGTTCCAAAAGACGCCCTGGTGATCTGACACCGTCTGCGCGACGAAGAACAGGGCGCGCAGGCCCACCCCCACCGAGAGCTGCCCGTCCGCGAACGTGCGCGCCGCGACGAGCCCCGGCATGACCGTGATGGCCCGCAGACCCGGGACTGCGCTCCCCGACTCTGGTGTCATGTCCGTGGACGAAACGCCGGCGTTCCCCGCGATGCCCCAGCGCCCTACCCAGAACAGAAGGCTGCCCGCGCCTTGCAGCGCGTGGTCCAGGTTGATGGACGACGGGCCGTGATCGTTGATGTCGCCGGACGCCGATTCTCCGGTGATGGATCCCGTCCAGTCGAATGGGTCTGCATGATGATCGGGACGCAGCGCGACCGACGCCGGGTTCGCGTAGAGGCCCATCTTCCCGTCAGCAACGGGCGCCAACGACCGCCCCATGGCGATGAGGTGCGATTCGCCGAGCGTCGGATCCTGGAAGAGCTCCAGGTTGAAGCCGCGCCCCGTGATGGGCGCGTACTGCGCGAACGCTGAGCGCGCCAAGGAGGCGACGGCGAACGCCACCACGCCGAGACGGGCCTGCCCGGACGGGATCACCCTTGCAGCCTAAGATCCAGTCGCGCCCACAGCCGTCAGGCGGATCCGCAAAATCGAGGCGAGCCCACGCGGTCAGCGTGGCCTGGCACACGAAAGCGTTTCGGCAAGACCGGCGGTTCAACGCGCATTCGGCGGGAGAATGCAGTTGCGATTCCTGTCGAAGTCTTTCCGATCTCCGCAAGTCCGCCGAGGGACAGCGGGGACGGCGGTGCTCTCCATGTCGCCATCCGCCGCGACGGGGGTGATCGTCTGCTTGAACGGGAACGAGAAGACCCGGCCGGTGGTGCGCACCTGGAGGCAGACGATCCGAGCGTCCGCGTCGACGGGCAGGTAGACGTCCCCCGCGAGGCCTCGCGCAGGGAACAACGTGTTTCGGCGGAGGGCCGTGCTCGACCACATTTGACGTTGCGCCGTGATCGAAGAAAGGGTGTTCTCGTGGGCCGCCGCGCTGCTGTCTGCGGCGCTCGCCGCGAGCGCGGCGCCTTCGCCAGGGTGGCCCGTCCCACCCCCTCGCGCGCTCGCCGCGACGTCGCCCGCGACGCTGAGGATCGCCAAGGTCTCGAGGAAGACCTGCTCATTCTTAGCAGCGGCCTGCTCGCGGGACTCCTGCACGGCGAGGTTTGTGAGGACCGTTTCGGGATCGATGATCGGCGTGGTGGTGGCGAAAGTGTTGACGCACTCGCTCGCGCGGCTCGAGTATGTGAACAAGCGTGGGTCCACCTCGACGGCGGCGTCGGTGTCGTTCTCGAGCTCGACTCGGATTCCGAGGTTCGCGCCCTCCTGACGATCGAATGCCACGGCGACCTTGACGCCGTCCTGCTCCTCGAGGACGGCAGGGTGTCCCTCGACCCAGATCACTTGAGGAGAGGTGGGCTGGAGGCTGATCAGGGAGGCGGGCGTCGCGCACGCCGACCCAAGGAGAGCCAGCATGGCCGCGACGGTCATTGGAGCTGTCCGGTTCATTCGGCAAGGTTGAGCAACGCCTATGCCAATCGCGAGCCTGCCGAAGTCCCCGAGACGTGCACCTGAGACACAGGGAGCCATTGCCCGCTGCGGAGATGACGCAATCCTGACACACAGATTGGGGCGCCTGCTGTTGTGGGAAGGCATCGAGGGCGGACTGCGGCTTCGTGGACAACGGGGGCGAGTGGCGAGCAGGAGGATCTGAATCGCGGCGGGTGATAAGGAACGAGAACCCGCGGCTAGCGCGGATGTCTGTACGTTCATGAATGGGGTGCGGTTCCGGATGGGGGTCTGCGCCGCCTTCGGGATCCTGTCTGCCGCGGTCACGTCCGCGAACGGCGCCGAGGTGGCGTACCACTTCGATCGCAACGCATTCGCGGCCACCGCGCGCGCCGGTGACGGAGCCTACGTCGCCCTGACGGACAGCGGCAACCTGCTGGCGTTCGATTCAGCGACGTACACGGTGCTCGCCGAACGCGTTCCGAGGAGTCCTGCCACGTGCCTCTCGACGGTTCCTGGCGGCATGGTCGCGGGGCTCGACGACGGCCGCATCGTGAGCGTCGGCGTTCCATCCTTGCAGATGAAGAGGATCGGCGCGGTCGACGGCCGCCCGACGTGGATCGGCAGGCGGCGCTCCGGCGCGCTGCTCGTGGCGCACGGCTTCGCGCCCGAGAAGCCGTTCGGATGGTCCGATCGCGGCCTCGGCTCGCTCGTCGTCGAAGAGTTGGAGACGGGTCGCTCACTCCGGATCCCGTTCGTCGCCACGACGTTTCTCCTCGATTCACGCGATCGCCTATGGGTCGGCGCCGACGAGGGCGAGTGGGGCGGTCGCCTAGCGGTCGTCGACCTCGGGACGTGGACGGTGCGCCAGCTCGAGCACCCTCCGGCCGGCGTCTACGGTCTCGTCGAGGCCAAGGAGGGGCGCGTCTGGGCGTACGGCGGAACGATGCACATGGGGATGCACCAAGCGTTCTTGAGCTCGGTCGACAGCGGAGCCGTGAAGGTGCTCTTCGACTCCGGGTTCGTGGCCAAGAAACGCCCCGATCGTCCGACCCTCCCCATCACTCACCTCGTGCCCGCGGGCGGGGGGCGCTCGTTCCTAGCGTTCTCCTACAATCAGGTCTTCGAGGTCGACGCGAAGCTTTCGCGCTGGAAGAAGCTGCCGGATTTCAGGGCGCGCTACCACTGGGGGAGGCCGGACGCGGTCGGGTCGTATCCCGCAGTGCGATCGATCTATCTGATGGGCGAGTCTCCTCTTCGCCTGCTGGTCGCCACAGCGTTGGACGGTTGGATGGAGCTGCGGAATGGACGGTACATTCCGCATCAGGTGGCGGGTCAGCTTGCCGCTACGCGCGTCCGGTTGGTCGATGACCGGGCAGGCAAGCTCGTGGCACACGGCGAGGGCGAGTCCTACGTCCTCGGTTCCGATGGTTGGCATCTGGAGAAGGTCTCGTCACCGGTGGCCCTCCCGGAGGTCGCCCGGCAGAAGGAACAGCCGCAGCGAACCATTCACCCGGGCCCCAAGGGGAAGCTCTTCGCCGTCTTTCGAGACATGCCGGAGGGGTGGAGCGACGAGCGCCCTCATCTCCTCGTGACTGCCGAGTGCGAGGCGGGACGTTGCCGAACGATGGGTCAGGAGACGACGATGCTCGCTCCGACCAGCACCTTCGTCACACCCGATGCGGCTCTGTGGGCAATCGACCAGCGGGGGCTGTGGAGCTTTCGCGAGGGTCACTGGTCCGTGGTGCTCGAGGGTTCTGGGCCCAGGATGGGACTCGGCTTCGGGGTCCGCGTGGTTCCCACGAACAGCCAACCGTGGTTCATCGACGGTCGCGACGGTGCGAAGCTGCTGTGGCCGGGGGATGGCCGGACGGCGCCGCGTCTCGTCGACGTCACGGGGATGGGGATCGAGGGCCCCTACCCCGAGGATCACGACGTCATCGCCTGCGCGGGCCGCATCTACGTCGCGAACGCTGACAAGGTTTGCGTGCTCGACGACAAAGGCCGCTGCGCGCCTCTGGGCATCAAGGGGGCTCGGTGGCCGCGTAGCCTCGGATGCGATCGTCGCAACCAGCTCTGGCTCGGGGGGGACGGGCTCTCGCGGGTCGAGGGCGGCGTCGCCGTTCCCGTTCACGACCTCGATGGTTTCATCGGCGGACGAGAGGTCCTCGCGCTGAGTCGGGACAGCGGCGCCGGATTGGCCGTCGTGATCGAGGATCGCGGGATCGCCGTGCTCGAACCGGCGCAGCCGACACGGCCTACACCGCCGAGGGCGCCGGACGAGGGAGACCGTGCCCGCGGCGACCGCGTCCGTCAGGCCGTGTTCCTATGGATCGACCTCGGCGAACCGTGGTCGCTGCTCGATCAGCTCGACATCACCGTGCGCAACGCTCGGGCAGGTGGATATGCCGGCATTCGAGAGACCGGCGTCCAGCGCCCACACTTCTACGAATTCTACGGCCCCGACGCCCGGCGGTTGGTCGAGCTCATCCGCCCCCGCATCGAGAAGGAAGGTCGGACTGCGCTCCTCGTCCGACGCGACGGCGAAGCCGGCGCGCCCCAGACGCGCATGGAGATCCGGCCGCCCGCGCTCACGAAGCCCGATGCGGGATCACGAGACGCGGCGTCCAGCGAGCGATGAACTACGCACCGCCGCATCAAAAGGCCGTGTGGTGGAATTAGTAGAGGCGACTGTTGTAGTGCCACGCCATGATGCCCATGACGTCGCCTGCGAACATCCGGGCGTCGACTAGGACTCCGGACGCGGTGAACGGATTGCCGTTGGTGAGGACCCAGCTCGCCCGTTGTCAGATTCTTCGACCAAGCGGCGCCGTAGCTTAACGAACCGAGGGACTTGGGGGCCTATTGGGTTGTGGCGAAACACAACGTTACTGTGACTTCACCCGGCAGTTGACCGTGGCGGTCGCGCCGGGCAAGAGGCCTTCCACCACCGTGGCCACTCCACACTTGCACATCCGCTCGTAGGCGTCGTTGATGCGTTGCTCGGAGCCGGCGTCGTTCTGGACGATCAGCACGCCGCGCATGCGCGCCAACACGCGCCCGGTCGCGCCGTTCACGCAGTCCTGGTCCTTGCAGGCGCACACCTGCTTCGCGATCGAACTCAACTCGTCCGCCCAGGCCGGCCCGTCGACGACCTTTTCGGCCAGGCACGCGTCGAGCGCGGCCGTCAGCTTGGCCACTGGCTCCACCGCCTGCGGGTCCGGGACGACCCCCTTGTACTTGTCGCGGGCGTGAGTGACCTCCGCCAGCGCGAGCTTTGCGCATCCTGCGTCGCCGCAGCCGCAGAGGGCATTCTTGGCGTGCTCCAGATCGCGGACCAGGTCGAACGTGCCGTTGCGATAGCAGGCGTCGAAGCGCGCGTGGGCTTCGTGCACCTCCGGCGGCGCTTCGTCCATACCGCCGTGCTGGTCCTCCAGGGCCACGAGCGCCGCGCGCGTGCGCGTGAGACAAGGCTCGTCGCCGCAGGTGCATCCTTGGTCCGCCAGCGTTCGGGCGTCCTGCCACCACGGCGGCTGTTGGGCGGACGAACCGGAGGCCACGGGCGCTTCCGAGCGCGTGGTGCTGCAGCCCCACCACGCCACTGCGCCGGCTCCGACCGCCAGGATGCCCACCCACGTACGTCCAGCTCCTCGGCGCATGACGACTCCGAGATCCAACCGTACCAGATCCAAATCCGACGTCGCCATCAACGCGTTGGCAACAGGCCCCACACCGCGATAGGTTGCCATCCGTGCCGGTGCCTCTGGGTGTATCCCAGCGGCCCAAAGGGGAAGCCGTGAAGCGTATCGCCGACCGCGAGGCCAAGGGCAAGAAGACCGGCCAAGGCAAGACCGCCACGAAGCTGTTGGTGGCCATGACGGGTAAGGCAAGCGCCGCGAAGGCCGCCGAAGGCGACGAGCCCGTGTTCGCCTACATCGCCAGCCTGCCGCAGCCGCAGCGTGGCGTTGCCGAGCGCATCGATGCGCTGGCGGCCAAGACGTTGCCTGGCCTCCAGCGCGCGGTGAAGTGGGGGATGGCGTACTACGGTGTGGGCGGAGGCTGGTGTTTCTCGTCCGGTGCCTTCGTCGGCCATGTGAAACTGATGTTCATACGCGGCACGGAGATCGAGCCGGAGCCACCGGTGGCGCCGATCGGGATGGGCAAGTCCACACGGGGCGTAGAGCTGTCATCCGTGGACGATCTCGACGAGCGCCGGGCGGCGTCGTGGATGAAGCAGGCCGCCGCGATACCCTTCTTCGGGGGCAAGAAGCGATGACGAAGAAGGCCGCCGATCGACGTGATCGAGCTGAGGGCTACGTAGTCCGGTCCTAAGAACCAGAGGCCGGTAACGATTTTCGGTGGCTCCCATCGGAAATCGGAGCCCAGCGATCTTCGCGACCGCCATTTGCGGCGCCGTTTTGTGGCACGCAAGATGCTAACTGCCAGTGGCAGATGGGATTCATTGGGCGGCGGATGGTGGTGATGGGGGTCGCCGCCGTGGCGTCCCTTGGAGGTGCCTCAAGGGCGCGCGCACAGCAGTGCGTCCCCGGTCAGTTCAGCCCGACGGGCATGCAGCCTTGCCAGGAGTGCGCGGCCGGCACCTTCTCCCTCCAATCAGGCTCGACGTCCTGCCAGCTCTGCTTCGCGGGCTCGTTCTCGCCGCCCGGTTCGGGAGGGTGCATGGTGTGCAATGGGGCGACCTTCGCGCCGGTGCCCGGCTCGGCGGAGTGCACACCCTGTCTGCCCGGCACGTTCACGAACCACGAGGGGACGATCAATTGCACGCTCTGCGCGGCGGGCTTCTTCCAGCCGCAATCTGGCGCAGACAACTGCAACATGCCCTGCGCCGCCGGCTCTACTTCGGCACCAGGGGCTGCAACCTGCACGCCGTGTCCGGCCGGCACCTTCGCCTCGACGTCGGGCTCGGCGACGTGCAACGTTTGCCCAGCGGGAACGGTGGCGGGACAACCGGGCGCGGTGGCGTGTGTAGCGTGCGCCAACGGCACCGTGCCGAACGCATCACGCACCGCGTGCGTCGCGGTCGCCGTCCCGGCCCTGGGCGGCAGCTGGCCCGCCGCCCTCGCCATCGCGCTCCTCATGCTCGTGCTGGCGGCCGCCTCGCTCAGCTCCCGGACGAATACGCGAACTCGGTGAAGAAGCCGCCGGCATGAGTCGGCGAAGGCGGCCTGCGGCGGGAGCGGCGGCGCGGAGAGGCCGACCGCGACGCTGGTCGAGCGAGGAGCTTCGTCGGGAAGGGGAGGGGGCTCTCTCGACGCGCTCGTCGATCGCGGAGTTTTGAAACGGCGTTGCGTAGTCAGGCCTGTGTCCGGGCCTTCAAGACCGAGTCAGCGATCCCTGCGCCGAAGGCGCTCGGCCAACTTACGCATGACCACCAGAGAGAAGAACGGCGTTTCAGCCACCATGAACAGAAACTCCTTCTCGCTGATCGGGAACAGCTCACACTCGGTTTTCGCCCGCGCCGTCGCGCTACGCGGTGAGTGATCCACGAGCGCCAGCTCGCCGAAGAACTCGTCTGGTCCCACCGTCTCGACGACACGGTCGTCGATGACGATCTCGACCTCGCCGCGTTTAACCGCGTACATGAAATCGGCCGGCTGACCATCCGTGAAGATGGTCTCGCCAGTACGAGCCACCACCGGCGTCCTCCCCTTCTCGAAGATGTTGGGTAGCTTCAACGTCGTCTCCTTCTCGTCGCGCGACCTGAGCTGTGACGAAACTGCCATCTGTTCACAGCACTTTTGCAGGGCAGGTTACAGCTTCGTTACATCGCTAACTCCCCAAACTGTCACTTGCCAACTCGGACTGGAACGTGAAACACCGAATTTTCGGTGGCTGATAATCGGACTCGGAGCGATGCGACGGAGGCGACCCTCCCGCCCGATTCAGTTGCGCCCGAACAGGCTGCCCGCCGGACGACGAAAGAGCTCGGACCCGACGATTCGGGCGGCGAGATCGCGGCGAGCGACGCCGGCGAGGAGATCCTGTCGGTCGGCGCGCGCGTGGGCCGTTACATCGTCGTCGAGAAGTTGGGCGCCGGCGCCATGGGGGTCGTCTACGCCGCCTACGATCCTCAGCTGGATCGCAAGGTCGCGCTGAAGCTGCTGCGCCCGCGAGGCGGCGGTGCCGAGGCGCGCCTGACCGCGCGCCTCGAACGCGAGGCGCGGGCGGTGGCGAAGCTCTCTCACGCGAATGTCGTGGGCATCTTCGATGTCCTTGTCCACGAGGATCGGCTCGTGCTGGCGATGGAGTACCTCGCCGGAGGCACGCTGACGAGCTGGCTAGCCTCCAAAAAGCGGCCGTGGCGCGAAATCCTGAAGATGTTCGTCGAGGTGGGCCACGGCCTGGCCGCCGCGCACGCCGAGGGGCAGATCCATCGCGACTTCAAACCGGACAACGTCCTCCTCGACAAGAATGGCGTCCCCACGGTCGTCGACTTCGGGCTGGTCCGGATGCGCTCGACCACGGGCGCCCATGGGAGCTCGCCGGCAGACGACGCGGCGGACGCCGACGAGGAGGCCGGCCTCGAGCAGGCCGGGCTCGAGGGCGACGCGCAGGGCGACACGGCAGACGCCGCCCGACTCACCCGCACGGGCGCCATCGCGGGCACGCCGGCGTACATGGCGCCGGAGCAGTTCATTGGCGGCGAGGTTGATGCCCGCACCGACCAGTTCGCGTTTTCCGTCGCGCTCTTCGAGGCGCTCTACGGCGAACGGCCCTTCGCGGGCAACACCGTCATCTCGCTCGCAGAGTCGGTGACCTCGGGAAAGCTGCGGCCGCAGCCGAAGAACGCCGAGGTTCCCGGCTGGGTGCGCGCGTGCTTGGTTCGTGGTCTCAGTGTGAACCCCGGCAATCGGTTCCCGGATCTCGGCGAGCTCGTGGCGACGCTCGCGACCGACCCGATCGCCCGGCGGCGGCGCCGCGTGCTGGCCGCGGCAGCGCTGACGGTCGTCGTCGCCGGCGTCCTCACGACCGGCCGCTACGTCGGCGCGAAGCGACGGGAGATCGAGCAGCAGGTCGCCGGGCACGTCGCCGTCGCCGACGCCGCGCTGGCCGAAGCCGCAGCGAAGCGCGCGGACGCGAAGACACTGCGGGGTCGCGCCTTCGCCGCCTTCGACAGCTATGCGCGGGACGCGGGCGAGCAGCTCTGGTCGGAGAGCCTGGCCGCGGAGCGGGCGGCCGATGCCGACTACCAGCGTGGCATCCAGCGTCTGGAGGCGGCCGTGACGCTCGCGCCCCGCCGCGATCTCAAGGGCCGGATCGCCGACGCGCTGGTCGACTACGTGCAGCTCGAGGGGCTCGCCCAGGACGAGCGCGACGCGATCCGGCGGCGCCTCGCCGCCTACGATGAGGATGGTCGACGCGCCCGCGGCCTCGCCGCGCCGGCGACGCTGCGGATCGACACCGATCCCGTGGGGCTGAACGTCCGCATCGAGAGCTACGACTCCGTGACGCACCGGATGGCGGGACCGGCCAGGCCGCTCGGCCAGACGCCGCTCTCTCTCGAGCTGGCGGCGGGCTCGTACCGGCTCTCCTTCGACGAGACCGGGAAGCAAGTCGGTTTTCACGACCCGGTCCTGCTCGCGCCCGGCGAGACCTATCAGGTCTCCGTGCGCGTGCCGCCGCGCGCCGCGGTGCCGAAGGACTTCGTCTACGTGCCCGAGGGGCGGTTTCTGTTCGGGTCGTCGAACGAGGAGCTGCGCACCGCCTTCCTGGAGACGGCGCCGCTGCACGAGGTGCGCACGCCGGCTTTCCTGATTGCGAGGTACGAAACAACCATCGGCAGCTGGATCGCCTTCCTCAAGACCTTGCCCGCCAGCCGGCGCGAGGTGTTGCGACCTCAGGGACGAAAGGACGGCCAGGGCGGCTTCGTCGATGTGCACGAGACCTCCGACGGACGGTGGGAGATGTCGCTGCGCGCGACCGAGCAGACGTTTCGCGCGGGTGAGGGCGAGCGGCTTCGCTACCCGGAGCGCGATCGCCGGGCCGCGCAGGATTGGATGCGCTTCCCCGTCGCCGGCGTGTCGCCCGAAGGCGCGCTCGAGTATGCGCGCTGGCTCGATCGCTCGGGCAAGGTCCCCCACGCGCGCCTGTGCACCGAGCGAGAGTGGGAGCGCGCCGCGCGCGGCGCGGACGCCCGCGAGTTCCCGCACGGCAACGGCCTCTTGCGCGACGACGCCAACTTCGACCTCACCTACGACCGCAAGAGCGGCGGCTACGGCCCCGACGAGGTGGGGAGCCATCCGGCCTCGGCGAGCCCGTTCGGCGTCGACGATCTGGTCGGCAACGTCTGGGACGTCACGACCTCCGTGCTGGATCGCGGCCAGTTCGTGGCCCGCGGCGGCAGCTTCTACCAGTGCCTCAAAACGCTCTGGAGCACCAACCGGGATCCGGTCAGCTCGGCGACCCGTGATCACACCATCGGTCTGCGCATCTGCGCCGACGTGAACCTGTAACGAGAGAGGACATCCAAGTGCCTGGACGAATCGGAAGGGACGGCGGCTGGACCGGGACGCGACGCGTGGGATTGCTGCTGTTGCTGCTGGCGGGCAGCGCCGGAGGAGACGCGTTCGGTGGGATCGCCTCGCAAGGGATTGCCTCACAGGGCATCGCCTCGCAAGGGATCGCCTCGCAGGGCATCGCTTCGCAGGGGATCGCCTCGCAGGGTATCGCCTCCCAGGGCATCGCCTCGCAGGGTATTGCTTCGCAAGGGATCGCCTCGCAGGGGATCGCCTCGCAAGGGATCGCCTCGCAGGGCATCGCCTCGCAGGGGATCGCTTCGCAAGGGATCGCCTCGCAGGGGATCGCCTCGCAGGGCATTGCTTCGCAGGGGATCAATTTTCAAGGGATCGCCTCGCAAGGGATTGCCTCGCAAGGGATCGCCTCGCAGGGCATTGCCTCGCAAGGGATCGCCTCGCAGGGCATCGGTGGCGTCGATCAGACGCGAAACATCGTCCAGCCGCTGCAGTTCCGGGGCGTCTGGCGCGCCGACGTGGCGATCTCCAGCGGCAGCGTCCAGGGTCTACAAACGGGTGCGATCACGTACGCGCCGGTGGCGAGCCCGATGGCGGGCGTGCGCCTCCAGCGCAGCCCCGCGGACGCGACGCCGGGCAGCTACATCTACGTGCCGGGGCTCTCCGGAACGCCCGGCGACCTCAAGGGGTCGCTCTGGAACATGGTCCTGGTCGACACGTGCGACAACAACACGCAGTGTGCGGCCCCGGCGACCTGCACGAACGGGGGCTGCATCCACGCGTGCAGCGCGGACACGGACTGCGCGTCCCCCGCGACGTGCGTGGAGGGCTCGTGCAGCGACGTCGAGGGCGGCATCGCGCTCTACATCGCCGACGTCAAGCTCGACAGCCACCAGAACTCGTCGAAGTACCCCGCCAACGACGACATCTATCTGTACACGGTCTATTACCGCCAGCCCGCCACCGGGCAGTGGTCGGCGCTCTGCCCGCTCGACGTCTACGGTGACCCGACCGCCATCGCCGTCCCGATGAACCCGCGTGACTGGCAGAGCGACGCCTCCCGCGCGAACTTCGGCTTCGCCTGCACCGGCTCCGGCGTCGCCGCCAAGTGTGCGCGCAACTGGGGCTACAAGCCCTGGAAGTCGACGACCGAGCTGGTGTGGAACGGCTCCTCCTTCGTGAGCTCCAGCGTTCCGCTGGCGGCGCTCTACGACGCCTGCCTGATCGCCGCGCGCGCGGACTACTGCCAGGACGACACGAGCTACACGAAGAACGGCACCACCGTCGACCTGTTCGACACGCTCGACGGGTTCACGTCGATCAACGCGACCGCGGGGCTGCCGTACGCGCCCTACTCGACGGGAATCATGTTGCACGAGGAGTATCAGATCTCGGCGCTCGATCTGACGACGCTGGGCGGGACGCCCGCGCCGTTCCTGGTCAGCGAAAACTACACCCCCGACCAGCTGATGAGC
>Ga0306920_100007316_pt1 | contig 14526 bp, 10 predicted proteins | sample flu12Cox44000170_FD_204666 | JGI IMG/M metagenome (GOLD analysis project Ga0306920, IMG submission 204666) | Lab enrichment of tropical soil microbial communities from Luquillo Experimental Forest, Puerto Rico - flux4day.12C.oxic.44.000.170 (v2)... | ecosystem: Environmental > Terrestrial >...
GCTCGACGAGGAAACGATACTCGAAAGCGCACGCCGTACCGGCCGCGTCGTCGTCGTGGACGAGGCGAATCCGCGCTGCTCGATCGCGACGGATATCTCGGCGCTTGTCGCGCAGAAGGCGTTCAAGGAGTTGAAAGCGCCGGTCGGCATGGTGACCGCGCCGCATACGCCGGTGCCGTTCGCGGCGTCGCTCGAAGACCTTTACATTCCGTCGGCGGACAAGATCGCCGAAGCCGCGCGCGCAGCAAGGAGCTGAAGTCATGCCGATTCACATGATCACGATGCCCAAATGGGGCCTGTCGATGGAGCAGGGCCAGGTGAACGGCTGGCTCAAGTCGCCCGGCGACAAGGTCACCAAAGGCGATGAACTGCTCGACGTCGAATCCGACAAGATCGCCTCGGGCGTCGAGTGCGCGTTCGAGGGCGTGCTGCGTCGGCAGGTCGCCAAAGAGGGCGACACGCTCCCGGTCGGTGCGCTGCTGGGCGTGGTAGCCGATGCCGAAGCGGCCGACGCGGACATCGACGCCGCGGTAGCGGAGTTCCAGCGCGACTTCGTGCCGGCGCAGGCGGGCGACGCCGACGCGGGACCGCAGCCGGAAAAGACGCAGATCGGCGGCAGGACCACACGCTACCTGAAGCAGGGCGAAGGCGAGGGCGTGCCGGTCGTGCTGATCCACGGCTTTGGCGGCGATCTCAACAACTGGCTCTTCAATCACACCGATCTTGCGGCGGAACGCACCGTCTGGGCCCTCGATTTGCCGGGCCACGGCGAGTCGGGCAAGGCCCTGGAGAGCGGGAGCCTCGACGAGCTTGCGCAGAGCGTGATCGCGTTTCTCGACGCGCAGAAGATCGACCGCGCGCATCTCGTCGGCCACTCGCTGGGCGGTGCGGTGGCCATGGCGGTCGCCGAAAGCGCGCCGCAGCGCGTGGCCTCGCTCGCGTTGATCTCGAGCGCCGGCCTCGGCAGCGAAATCGACGGCGCCTACATCGAGGGCTTCGTCGCGGCGGCGAACCGCAACGCGCTCAAGCCGCACGTGACGAAACTGTTCGCCGATCCCGCGCTGGTCACGCGTCAGCTCGTCGAAGACCTCGTCAAGTACAAGCGGCTCGAAGGCGTGCAGGCCGCGCTTGGCAAGATCGCCGGGCAGGCGTTCGCGGGCGGCGCGCAACGGCGCGTGTTCCGCGAGCGTCTCGCCTCCCTCGCGCCGCGCACGCTCGTGATCTGGGGTGAGGCTGATCAGATCATTCCGGCGCGCCATGCACAGGGGCTGTCTTCGCAAGTGCGCGTGGAGGTGATCGCGGGCAAGGGGCACATGGTGCAGATGGAGGCGGCGCAGGAGGTCAATCGCCTGCTCAAGGCCTTCCTTGACGAAGGAGCCTGAGCATGGAGGCCGCTACGTCCCATACGTCCCGATCGTCCAGTACGGCGCTGGGTCAGGAGGGTTTGCGCAGCCGCGAGAAGCTCGCGCGGATTCCGGTGAAGATCGTGCCGCCCGCCGGCGCGGACGCGGTCTTGCCGAAGCCGCCCTGGCTGCGCGCGCGGCCGCTGATGAGCGATACCGTAGCGGGCGTGGCGGCTGTCTTGCGCGAACACCGGCTTCATTCGGTGTGCGAAGAGGCGATGTGCCCGAACATCGGCGAATGCTTTGCGCAGCGCACGGCGACCTTCATGATCATGGGCGGCCTTTGCACGCGGCGCTGTCCGTTCTGCGACGTCGCTCACGGGCGGCCCGCGCCGCTCGACGAGGACGAGCCCGCACGTCTCGCGGCGGCGGTCGCGGCGCTGGGCTTGCATCACTTGGTGATCACGTCGGTCGATCGCGACGACCTGCGCGATGGCGGCGCGGCGCATTTCGCGAGTTGTATCGCACAGGTGCGCGAGCGCGTGCCGGGGATCGGCGTCGAGGTCCTGACGCCCGATTTTCGTGGGCGGATCGGGCGCGCGCTCGACGCGCTGTCGCTAGCGTGGCCCGACGTGTTCAATCACAACGTCGAGACCGTGCCTTCGCTTTATCGCGCGGCGCGGCCGGGCGCGGATTATCGCGGCTCGCTCGATCTGCTGGCGCGGGCGAAAGCCGCGAACGGTACGCTCGTCACGAAGTCGGGGCTGATGGTGGGGCTGGGCGAAACAAATGAGGAATTGCTCGCGACGATGTGTGATTTGCGCGCGCATCGCGTAGAAGTGCTGACGATCGGGCAGTATCTCGCGCCGTCGCGGTTTCATTTGCCGGTGAAGCGCTACCTGCACCCCGACAAATTCGCCGCGTTGCGCACGGCGGGGCTGGCGATGGGATTCAGCGAGGTCGTGGCCGGGCCGCTCGTACGCTCGTCGTATCACGCGGCGCAGACGGTGGAGGCGGCGCGGCAGGGCGAGGCGCGGTGAGCGGTGTTTGCAACTAACCGCCTGCCGTGTCTCACGCCATCGGGCTACGCGCGCCGACGCAAATACCACGTACTCACGCGCGAGAGATAAAGCAGGAGTCCAGCACCCGCAATCACGAGACTCGCCATGTTGGCGAGCCAGAAGCCGCGCGCGCCCGTCGCCCAGACGGGGATCGTGCCCGTCACGTCGAAACCCAGCGCATAGCCGCCGCCAAGTCCCACGCCCCACAGCGCGACTGCATAGATGAGGGTCGGCACCACCGCGACCTTGTAGGCGCGCAATGCGAAGGCCGTGGTGATCTGCAGTGCGTCGAATACGTGATAGCAGGTGACGATGGCGACGAGCGGCATGGCTGCGACCGCGACGGCGGGGTCCGGTGTATAGCCGCCGATGATGCGCGGCCTGAGCACGAACACGATCGCGCCGTAGCAGCAGGCAATCGCCACGGCCGTCGCTACGCCGTGCCGCGCGAGGGTGCGAGCCTCGGCCGGGCGATTGCCGCCCAGCGCCTGGGCGACGAGCGTCGAGGTCGCCACGCCGATCGAAAGCGGAGTCATGTAGAGCACCGCGCCGACGTTGCCGGCGATCTGGTGCCCGGCCAGCGTGGTCGTCCCCATGCGCGCGATGAAGATCGCCATGAACGTGTACGACGTCACCTCGATGAGGTACGACAGCCCCATCGGAATGCCGAGCTTGAGCAACTCGGCCTGGCGCCGCCACTCGGGCCAGCAGAAGTGCTTGAAGATTTCGAACGGCGCGAACACGTCGACGCGCGTGAGCGCGAGCGCCGCGCACAAGGCGAGCGCCCAGTTGATCGACGTGCTCGCGAGCGCGCAGCCAGGGCCGCCGAGCGCCGGCACGCCGAGGCCGCCGAAGATGAGCCAGGTGTTGAGCGGGACCTTGAGCGCGAGCGCCCCGACTTGCAGGAACATCACGAGACGCGGCCGCCCTACGGCGTTGGCGAGCGAGCTGTAGATGCGAAAGGCCAGTGCCGCGGGCAGCCCGAACGAGAGCAGCCGCAGGTAGCCGACTGTGCGCTCGCGCAGCGCTTCGGGCGCGCGCGCCAGGTCGAGCAGCGGGCCAGGAAAGTAGAGGATCGCGAAGCCGAGCGCCATCAGCACGAGCGCGAGCCAGAACGCCTGGCGCACTTCGAGTCCGATTTCAGTGTCCTTGCGCGCGCCGTAGAGTTGCGCCGCGACGGGCTGCAGGGCGCTGAGAATGCCCGTGAGGGCGATATAAACCGAGACGTAGATCGACGAGCCCAGGCCGAGCGCCGCGAGGTCGAGCGCCGAGTAGCGGCCGACCATCGCGGTGTCGATCACGCCGAACGCGATGATCGCGAGCTGGCCGATCAGCACCGGCCACGCGAGCGCAGCGATGCGCCGGACGTCGCCGAGGAATGAGAGTGCCACCGCGGCCTCAGTCGGGGCGCTTGCGCCAGACGTGCGGCTTCTTGAGCGGGGTCTTCGGACGGTCGATGCGCACGTACAGGCGGAAGCGCTCGTCGCGGTCGGCGACGCGGCGGCCTTCCCACACGAGCTTCCACACGTAGTCAGGCATCGAACTCGGCTCGCCGTAGTCCTGGGTGTCCTGGCGCAGGATCACGTCGCAGTTCTCGTCGAACGCGAAATGCATCTTGCCGAAGTAGGCGAAGGTGGCGATCTGCGCGTCGCCGAGGCGCACTGGCGAGATGCACTGATAGTCGGCGGGCAGGTGCGCTGCGATCTGCTCGGCGACGTCCTTGTAGGTCCGGCTGTAGTTCACGACCGGCAGCCAGAGCGTCATGAGCAGCACCCACATGAGCGTGGTACCGCCGCTCGAGAGCACGACGCTGCGCCACAGCACCTTCGGATGGCGCGCCACGCGCCACTGCACGAGCACCATCCAGCACACGGTGACGGCCACCGCGCACGCGAACGAGAGAATCTTGAACTGCGGCACGAATCCGGGCGCGAGGCGCGCGAGATTGCGCGCGAGCGGCGCCGGGAAACCGGTCATGCCCGCGAGCCACACGAGCCATACGAAGGTGCCGAGTATCGTGAAGCTCAGCACCGCGAACCAGTCGATCGCATTGATCGCGCCGCGCTTGAGCGTGGGCAGCGCGAAGGTGGCCAGCACCGAAAGCGCGGGCAGCACGAGCATGAAGAGCCGGTTCGATTCGTGGCTCTGCACGATCACGAGGATGAGCAGCGGCACGATCACCGAGAGCGGAATCGCGATGTGCGGCTTGCGGCGCAGTCCGGCCCAGCTCACGAAGGCCCAGATCGCGAGCGGCCATGCGGGCCACGTGAAGAGCGGCAGGTTCTTTGCCGCATAGCGCAGCACGTAGCCCGGCGGGCCCGCGAAGGCGTTGACGTTGGTGCGCGCCCACTGGTTGAGGAACCAGACGGCGTCGTCGGGGTACAGGTGCAGCGCCGCGAGCGGCCACGAGGCCGAGACCGCGAGCGCGACGGGCAGGCCCGCGACGAGGAGCCAGCGCGAGCGCGTTTCGGGCGCGCTGGCGAGCATGGCGAGCGTGCCGATGAGGAGCGCGCCCACGAGCACGGGGCCGCTCGACAACATCACGATGCCCAGCGCGAGACCCCACCAGATCGCGCCCTGGACCGGCTTGTCGATGGCGCGCACGACGCCGTACAGGAGCATCGCGATGCCCACGAACTGCATGAGCTGCGGGGTGGTCTCGTGGCCGCGCTCGGCCAGGCCGAAGCACGCCAGCAGCACGAGCAGGGCGCCGTCGCCGAGGGTGCGGCCGTAGTCGCGCGGCTCGGGCTCGCCGCCGAACGCATACTTGAACGGCTGCACTTCGGGCCGGCGGCCCAGCAGATAGGCGCTGTACCAGACGAACGCGCACGAGAGACAGAACAGCACGCCCGTGGCGATGCGCGAGGCGTTGCTCGCGTCGACCCACGGCGCGAAAAGGCGGATGCAGGCGGCGCCCAGCCAGTAGCCGAGCGGACCGTTCTCGGTCACGTACTTGCCGACGAGATTCGGCAGCATCCAGTCGTGCGAGGTGCCGCCCGCCATCGTCCACATCACGCCGAAGCCCGCCGCGTCCTCGTTCTTCCACGGGTCGCGGCCAAAGAGCCCGAACGCCGCGAAGACGATACAGATGGTCAGCAGCAGCCAGCGCGGCAAGGCGCTGGTGGCGGAGGCGGTCAGTCGAATGGCTGGCTTCATGCAGTACGAAGGGAGACGGATAAACCCGGCGTGCTCGAGCAGGTGGCGCGCACGCAGGGGAAAGCGGGCTCGCGGGGCAGACGGTACACCCGGCCGTCCGCCGCGCAGCAATCCGGCATTCTAGCCGGGCCGGCAACCGCGCGTCACCGCACGAGCAGCGGGCTAATCCACAGAAACACCTGAAACAGGGCAGTAAGTCGCACCCGCGAGCCGCCTGAGTGGCGGCGCAAACGTGGCGCAAGCAACAAAAAAGGGCAGCGTACGCTGCCCTTTTTTGAGTACTTTCAATGCGGGACCGGCCGGAAGCCGGTGCGGCGAAGCATTTACTTCGCGGCCTTGCCCGAGGCGCGTGCGCCGAACTTCTTGTTGAACTTCTCGACACGGCCGGCCGTGTCCATGATCTTTTGCGTGCCCGTGTAGAACGGATGCGATTCCGACGACACTTCGATCTTGGCGAGCGGGTAGGTCTTGCCGTTGAATTCGGCGGTTTCGCGCGTCTGGATGGTCGAGCGGGTCACGAACCTGAAGTCGTTCGAAACGTCGACGAACAGGACTTCGCGGTAATTCGGGTGAATGCCTTCTTTCATGATTATTCCTTAAATCTGGCGGTAGCCAACCCGCGTGCCCCCAGCACCATGCTGAAGAACCGTTCGCGCGAGCCACTTACCCAAGGTCGAGAGACGGCAATTATGCCAGAAAATCAGCCGGTTGGCGATTTTTTGAGGCCCCGCGTGGCAGATTCTCAGGCAGGCTGGCCGGCCAGTACTCCCACGCGCGCCGGGTCCTGGCGGTAATAGCGCGCGAGGAGCCGGTAAAGCTCGGGATATTCGGCCTCGAACGCCTTCGGCTTGACGAACAGCGCCTCGCTGCACACCGCAAAGAACTCCGACGGGTGGTCGGCGGCATAGGGATCGATCAGCGAATCGCGCTCGAAACGCGCCCAGCGGCGCTCCGGCACGGCGTCCACCTTGTCGCAGAACTGGTCGTAGGCGTTGTCGAATACGTCGGCCCAGGCCTGCGCGTCGAGCGGCGCATGCCAGCGCCGAAAAAGGGGCGGATGACCGTCCGCCTCGCCGTTGAGCATGTCGATCTTGTGCGCGAATTCGTGGATCACGACGTTGTAGGCGTCGCTGCCGTCGGTCATCTGGGCGTCTTCCCACGAGAGGATCACGGGGCCGCCTTCCCACGCCTCGCCGCTTGCATCGTGCTCCACTTCGTGCACCACGCCGTCCTCGTCCTCCACGGTCTTGCGGATCACGAATTCGCCCGGATACACGACCACGCCCACCCAGCCCTTGTAGAGATCGAGCGAAAGATTGAGCACGGGCAGCGACGCCTGCGCAGCGATCGCCACCGTCATCGGGTCGGTCAGTTCGAGGTCGTGCGCCGTCGAGAACTCCTTTTGCGCGATGAAAAGGCTCGTCAGCTCGCGCAGGCGGGCGAGGTCGGCGGCGCCGAGATGCGCGAGGAACGGCAGACCGGCGAGCGTGGCCTGCCAGAGCGCGTCGTCGATCGCATGGGTGCGCAGCGCCTTCTCGCGGCGCCGCGCGCCGAACCAGTGTGAGAGTTTCGAAAGCATCGCTTCGGGTGGGTGTTCGGGGGCTTGCGGTTGTCGTTCAGTCGATCTGCTTTTGCCAGGCGGCGAAGATCGCGCCGCACAAGGCCACGCCGATCAGGAAATAGAACCCGTCGAGCGAACTCAGAAAGCTTGCCTGCTGCGCGACCATGCGGCTGATCTGCGCGAGCGCAAGTCCGTGCGCTTCGCCCGCCGGGCGGCCCATGAGTTCGAATGCGTGCGTCAACGTGGCGTACGTGTCCTGGAACGCCGGGTTGAGCGGGTTCACGAACTCGGCGAGCCGCGTCTGGTGCAGCGCGAGCCGGTGCTGCTCGATGATGATAACCGTGGCCGTCGCGAACGATATCGTCAACTGCCGGACGATGTTTTTCAAGCGGTAACCGTGCGTGAATTCCTCGATCGCGAAGATGCGGAACGTGAGGTTGGCGACCGGCAGAACGATGAAGAGCAGCAACAGTCCGCGCAGGAGCAGTGGCGGGATGAGCCACGCCTCGCTTGCGTCCGGCGAGAGGCGCGTCATCCAGTACGAGATGAAGGCCGAGAGCACGAAGCCGGGCACGATGATCCACTTCTTGTGCGGGATGAGCTTCGCGTAGCGGAAATAGAAAAAGAGCGCGCCGGCCGAGATGAGCGAGGTGATGCCGGTGAGGCGGCCGGCGTTTTCAACGGGATAGTTGAATCCGCCTTCGAGCAGCCGCGAGACCAGGTAGCTGAGTGCCGTGCTCAGGTAGTAGTAGATCATGTAGAGCAGGAGGCCCACCTGGAAGGGCTTCTCGCGCAGCGCATGCAGGCGCATGAGCGGCTTCGGATGATGCCATTGGTGCCAGCCGAACCACGCGAGCGCCGTGAGCCCGACGAGCGTGAGCAGGATGATTTCGGGCGAGGTGCTGAAGAGCTCGAAGCGGACCTGCTGCATGGCGATCTGCAGCGCGCCTTGTGCGAGCGCGAAGATGACGTAAGGCCAGAAATGCGACTCGCCGCGCTCCTCGGGCAGCACGTGGCCCGAATCGGGCAGCGCGAGCAGGGCGAGCGCGGCATAGAGCACGCCCGCGGGCGCGGAAAAGGCGAACAGGGCGCGCCAGTCGAAATGCGAGACGAGCAGACCGCCTATGAGCGGCGCGAGCGCGCTGGAGAGCACGATGAGGATCAGGAACGCACGTGTGGCGACCGGGCGTTGCTGCGGCGTGAAGCTGATCTGGATGAGGATGCGGCAGGTGCCCATCATCGGGCCGATGAAGTAGCCCTGGAAGCCGCGCGCGAAGGCAAGTTCGATCGACGATTCGCACGGCGCCGCGGCAATCGCGCCGGCCGAGTAGAGCAGCAGGCAGCCGCCCACGTAGCGCCGGTAGCCCATGCGCTCCACAAACCATTGCTGCTGCAGGATGCCGAGCACGGCGCACACGGCGTAGGCGCTCGACGACCAGACGAGTTCGTCGGGCGACGCGTTGATGCCGCCCGCGATATAGCTCGTGAAGAACGAGAAGATCGCGTTGTCGTAATAGTCGAGACCGGTCGCGAGGGCGAGCACCCACGGGAAGAAATCGCCGCGCAGGCGCGCCGCGCTGAACATCGGCTCGCGGGGCTGGGCAGTGCTCATGCGGGTTCGTCTGGGTCGCGCGTTTTGCCGGGCTGGTGGGAGTGGGCTCCGGCCTCCTTGCGGCGCCGTGTGGCGGCGAGGCGCTGCTCGATCATCCGATCGGACGGCTCGCCCGCGAGACGCCGCTGCAGGTAGTCGAGGTCGTCGGCAAGCTCCGCGCGCACCGTCTGCGCTTCCTTCAACTCGCGGCGCACGGCGGCAATGCGGGTGTCCAGCGTTTCGATCTGCCGCGCGAGCGCGTCGGCGATCTGCTGAAGCGACTCCTGCGAATAGCGCCGGCGGCCCTCGCCAGCCTGCTCGAGCGGCCGCTTGAGCATTTCAGTGATGCCGTGCAGCGAGAAGCCGAGCGCGCGCAGCCGCAGGATGCGCGAAAACTGTTCGAGGTCGTGCTCGTCGTAAAGCCGGTAGCGGCCCTCGCTGCGCGACGGGCTGACGAGACCCCGCTCCTCGTAGTACTTGAGCGTGCGCGGCGTGACATTGAGCCGCTCGGCGGCGTCGCGCACCGTGAGCAGCGCAGGGGAATCCTTGGACATGGTGAGCACTTTTTCCGCGTTGGAGCGGGCAACGTCTTGTCGCGCATTATAGTTAAACGTGAACGTTCACGTACAGGTTTGGGCGCACGACGAGCCGGTGCCGGAAAAGAAAAACGCCCGCGAATTGCGGGCGTTTTGGTGTCCATCAACCGGGCGAGGGCATCAGCCGCCGCGGCGCATCATGTCGAAGAACTCGGAGTTGTTCTTGGTCTGACGGATCTTGTCGAGCAGGAATTCCATGGCCTCGACTTCGTCCATGTCGTGGATGAACTTGCGCAGCACCCAGATCTTCTGGAGGATGTCCGGCTTGATGAGCAGCTCTTCGCGGCGCGTGCCCGACTTGTTCAGGTTGATCGACGGGTAGACGCGCTTTTCCGCGAGACGGCGCTCGAGGTGCACTTCCATGTTGCCGGTGCCCTTGAACTCTTCGTAGATCACGTCGTCCATGCGGCTGCCGGTTTCGATCAGCGCCGTGCCGATGATGGTGAGCGAGCCGCCTTCCTCGATGTTGCGCGCGGCGCCGAAGAAGCGCTTCGGACGTTGCAGCGCGTTGGCGTCCACACCGCCCGTGAGCACCTTGCCCGATGCGGGCACAACGGTGTTGTACGCACGCGCGAGACGCGTGATCGAGTCGAGCAGAATCACGACGTCGTGCTTCATTTCGACGAGGCGCTTGGCCTTCTCGATCACCATTTCGGCAACCTGCACGTGACGCGCGGCCGGTTCGTCGAAGGTCGAGGCGATCACTTCGCCCGCCACCGAGCGCTGCATTTCCGTCACTTCTTCAGGACGCTCGTCGATCAGCAGCACGAAGAGGACCACATCGGGGTGGTTCTGCTTGATGGCGTGCGCGATGTGCTGAAGCATCACGGTCTTGCCGGACTTGGGCGAAGCGACCAGCAGGCCGCGCTGACCCTTGCCGATGGGCGCGATCATGTCGATGATGCGGCCCGTCACGTTCTCCTCGCCACGCATTTCGCGCTCGAGCAGCAGCACCTTGTTCGGGTGCAGCGGCGTGAGGTTCTCGAACATGATCTTGTGCTTCGAGGCCTCGGGCGGCTGGCCGTTGACCTTGTCCACCTTCACGAGCGCAAAGTAGCGTTCGCCGTCCTTCGGCGTGCGCACTTCGCCTTCGATCGTGTCGCCGGTGTGCAGGTTGAAGCGGCGGATCTGCGACGGGCTGATATAGATATCGTCCGTGCTGGCGAGATACGAGGTTTCCGGCGAGCGCAAGAAGCCGAAGCCGTCGGGGAGCACTTCGAGCGTGCCGTCGCCGAAGATCGTTTCGCCCGTCTTGGCGCGCTTTTTGAGGATCGCGAACATGAGTTCCTGCTTGCGCAGGCGGTTCGCATTTTCGATCTCGAGGCCATTGGCCATCTCGATCAATTCGGACACGTGCAGAGACTTGAGCTCGGAAAGATGCATACGGAGAACCCGTCGGGGAGGAGTGCGACGAAAAGAAGTCTGGGGGAAAAGAAGCGAGCGGAACCGCTCAAGGACTTTTATAAGGGCGCCGGTGGACGCTTTATGAATTCTAGCATAGCACACGCCAGAAACCGTCAGTGCGGACCGACAGCAAGTTTCGACGTGTTTTCATGGTGCGTGTTGTCGCATGACAACACGCACCGTTGCGCGCCCCATCGTTGACTGGCCGGGCGGTGCGCCCGGTCAGCGCGGGACGGGCAAGCAGGCCTTTACAGGTGGCTATCCAGGAACGCGGTGAGCTGCGACTTCGAGAGCGCGCCGACCTTCTGCGCCGCCACGGCGCCGTTCTTGAAGAGGATCAGCGTGGGGATGCCGCGCACGCCGAACTTCACCGGCGTCGATTGATGCTCGTCGACGTTGATCTTCGCGACTTGCAGACGGTCGCTATAGTCCTTCGCGACTTCGTCGAGAATCGGCGCGATCATCTTGCACGGACCGCACCACTCGGCCCAGAAGTCCAGTAGCACGGGCTTGTCGGATTTCACGACGTCCTGTTCGAACGATGCGTCGCTGATATGCTTGATTTGTTCGCTCATTGTATGAATACCTCTTTCGATTCGAGGCTGACTAAATTGCTCGCCACGATACACCAAAACTGAAAATTCATCCGGGGCCGCCGAGGCAGCCAGACCGAACCCGCACCACACGCCATTCAGGCGCAAACCGCACGGCTCAGCCAATTGCCGACGCCAGTGTAGCCTAAATCCCTATGCGCTGCCGACGGTGATAGTACTCATACCGCAAGCAGGGTTTCCGTCCTCCAGACCACATTCGGCGGGGCATTCGGGCTGAGGCGAGGGCGCTTCGGTGTGGTCGTTGCGCGCGATACCGTGTGTTCCTGCACGCTATCTGGTGGCGCCGCCGGCCGTTGCAAGAGGGCGTCCAAAAGAGAGCCGGTCAGCACCTGTGAGCATGCGGGGACTGGCTCCGCGCGCTTTTTCGCACCGCAACAGTCGCAATGCGGCGCGACCGATGTTAGAATGCGCCGTGACGGGCCTCCTCGCATGGAGGGGCGGTCAACCTGGTCAGGTCGGGAACGAAGCAGCCACAGCCGTTTTCCGCCAGTGCCGAGGGTCGGGCTCGTCACCTTCCTCTTTTTTCTTCCGGTTTTTCCCCTGCATACGATGTTGACGCCGCGCAGTTGAGTGCGCGACGCGATGCTTCGTTTGTCACGATCGGCAGTTTCGTCACGTTTTCATCACGGCTGTTTTTGTCGCCCGCAATCGCTCGCGAGCCCCGTTCCGCGGCCGCCGCGGGGCAAGCCGTTCGGCGCCTTTCGATTCATCTGGGCGCGCGGGCGTTGCTGATACAATTTCCGGATGACCTATCAAGTTCTCGCACGCAAGTGGCGACCGAAGGATTTTGCTTCGCTCGTCGGACAGGAGCACGTGGTGCGCGCGCTCACGCATGCACTCGACGGCGGCCGCCTGCACCACGCGTACCTCTTCACGGGCACGCGCGGCGTGGGCAAGACGACGCTGTCGCGTATCTTCGCCAAGGCGCTCAACTGCGAGACCGGCGTGACGTCGAAGCCCTGCGGCGTGTGCCGTGCGTGCCGGGAGATCGACGAAGGGCGCTTTGTCGATTATGTCGAGATGGATGCGGCGAGCAATCGCGGCGTCGACGAAATGGCGGCGCTGCTCGAGCGCGCGGTCTATGCGCCGGTCGATGCGCGCTTCAAGGTCTACATGATCGACGAAGTGCACATGCTCACGAACCACGCCTTCAACGCGATGCTGAAGACGCTGGAAGAACCGCCGCCGCACGTGAAGTTCATCCTTGCGACGACCGATCCGCAGAAGATACCGGTCACGGTGCTTTCGCGCTGTCTCCAGTTCAATCTGAAGCAGATGCCGGCAGGCAACATCGTCGAGCATCTCACGCACGTTCTCGGCGAGGAAAAGGTCGAGTTCGAGACGCAGGCGCTGCGCCTGCTCGCGCGCGCCGCAGACGGCTCGATGCGCGACGCGCTTTCGCTCACCGACCAGGCCATCGCCTATTCGGCCAACCAGGTCACTGAAGAAGCGGTGCGCGGCATGCTCGGCGCGCTCGACCAGAGCTATCTGATCCGGCTGATCGACGCCCTCGTGGCCGGCGACGGCGCGGGCGTGCTGGCCATCGCCGACGAAATGGCGCTGCGCAGCCTGTCGTTCTCCACGGCGCTGCAGGACCTCGCGAGCCTGTTTCACCGTATCGGCTGGGCGCAGTTCGCGCCTGCGTCGGTACTCGACGAGTGGCCGGAAGCCGACGATATTCGCCGTTTTGCGCAAGCGTTGAGCCCGGAGCAGGTCCAGCTTTTCTATCAGATCGCGACGCTCGGCCGCAGCGAGCTGGGACTCGCGCCCGACGAATACGCGGGCTTCACGATGACGCTCCTGCGCATGCTGGCGTTCGAGCCCTCCGTGAGCGCGGGCAACGTGGGCAGCGCGCCGGCATCGAAGCCTGCCGCAGCGAGTGCGGGCGCACGTGCCGCGGCTCCGGCGGTGGCGTCGGCACGCAGCGCGGCGCATGCTGGTCAACCCGTTGCTCAAGAGGCCGAAGCGGCAGCGCCGCTGCGCGCCGCGAGCGTGGTCAACGAGGCGCCCGCCGCACAAACTGAGCCGGTCAAGGCGATCGTCGCCGATGCGGCGGCGAATCCGCCTGTGTCGCCTGTCGCGGACGCACCAGTCGCCAAAACCGTTGCTGAATCACACGTCGTGCCACCCTGGGAAGACGAAGGCGAGGCTGCGCCGAACGTGAATACGGCGCAAGCCGAGCCCGCAACCGATGTCGTGCGTGAAGCGCGTGAAGCTGCGCCCACCGCAGAAACGCAAGCGGTTCAGGCGGAGCCCGCCGCGCCTGCGCCGCAACCAGAGCAGGAAGACGCCGCCGCGCCGATGTCGGCCCGCGGCGGCGCAAGCGCGGCGCTCGACGTGCTGCGCAGCAAGGGCATGCGTGTTGCTCCGAACCGCGCAGCCGGTGCCGCAGCGAGCGCGGCAGCGCCTGCGCCCGCATCCGCGCAGAAGGCCGCGCCGCGCATGGAAGTGAAGGTGCCGACGCCCGATCCGGCCCGCCGTGCCGCCGCTGCACAGGAAGCGCAGGCGCGCCAGCCGGCCCGCAACGCGAACGCGCAGCAGGACGCCTCGGGTGCGCCGCCGTGGGACGACATCCCGCCCGACGACTACGTGCCGCTCAGCGCCGACGACGCGTACTTCGCGCCGCCCGACGATGGTTTCGCGCCCGCCTACGACAGCGAACCGTCCGCGCCGCGCGCCACGGCTTCGGTGCCGACGCCTTCACCGGCCGTGGTCGACGTGAGCAAGCTGCCGCCGGGCATTCCGCTTGATCCGATCGGCTTCACGGGCGACTGGCCCGCGCTCGCCGCGACGCTCTCGCTCAAGGGCATCTCGTACCAGCTCGCCTTCAACAGCGAACTGACGGCGCTCGATGGCACGCTGCTCAAGCTCAGCGTACCGGTGCCGCAGTACGCGGAAGCGTCGCAGGTCGCGAAGCTCAAGTCGGCGCTTGCCGAGCGTCTTGGCAAGCCTGTCGACGTGAGCGTGGAAGTCGGTCCGGCGCGCCGCACGGCGGCCGCGCTCGATGCCGCCGCGCGCGCGCAGCGTCAACGCGAAGCCGAGCGCGAGATCGGCGCCGACCCCTTCGTGCAGCAACTGATTCGCGACTTCGGCGCGAGCATCGTGCCGGGCTCGATCCGGCCGGTCGCGCCAGACGCCGCATCGGGCGGCACTCAGGCCGCCCACAGATTTGCGCCGCGCGGCGGGAGTGAGCTTCGCGC
>Ga0306920_100007317_pt1 | contig 14525 bp, 14 predicted proteins | sample flu12Cox44000170_FD_204666 | JGI IMG/M metagenome (GOLD analysis project Ga0306920, IMG submission 204666) | Lab enrichment of tropical soil microbial communities from Luquillo Experimental Forest, Puerto Rico - flux4day.12C.oxic.44.000.170 (v2)... | ecosystem: Environmental > Terrestrial >...
CACCGCGCTGCCCGGAGTGACCCCGGCTACTTTGGTCAATTGGTACACGTTCGCACACTCTCTGCGGTCACGGGAGCCTGCGCCGCCATCAGGCGATCGGTTTTCTTTGAAGTCGACGGGTTCGACGAAATCAATTTACCGATCGCCTATAACGACATCGATCTTTGTTTACGCCTTGGAGACCACGGGTATCGAGTGGTCTGGACCCCATTCGCAGAGTTGTTTCACCTGGAATCAGCGTCCCGTGGGAAGGAAGATGCTGAATCCGTCACGCAGGCACGATTCCTCCGCGAATGGCAGCACATGAAGGAAAAGTGGGGATCGATGCTGGAATGCGGGGACCCATTTCACAACCCGAATCTGGTCCTTCACCCCACCTGTTTCGAAGCGCCGTCTTCACCGCGCCGCGAAAGGCCGTGGCACCGGTTGGCTTCGAATCTTTCTGATTTGCAGAACTGTTTTTCGACTGAGGCGGATTCTCTTCACCAACAACGACCCAGCTGATTCGAATACCAGATGCATACAGCTGCTACTGACTCCGCCGATACAGAAACAATGCGCTGGCTTTTTTCGCATGATCTGGACCCTGTATTTTGGCGCGCCAGGCGCCTCGGCGTCGAGAGCGCCTGGTATGCGCATGTACCGTTCGCCCATTGGATAGTCACAGTTACCAGGCCGCGTCTCCTGGTCGAGCTCGGCACTCACAACGGAGTCTCCTATTCGGCGTTTTGCGAGGCGGTGGTGAACGGCAAATTGGAGACTCGCTGCTTTGCGGTCCACCCCTGGAAGGATGACGATTATTCGGGATTCTATCGCGAAGAAATGTATCTGGACTTTTCCCGCTTCCACGACCGGCGCTATGGCGCCTTTTCCAAACTTCTCCGTTGCAGATTTGACGAGGCTCTTTCGTCTTTCGCCGATTCTTCAATCGACATTTTGCACCTTGATGGTCTGCACACCTATGACGCAGCGCGCCATGATTTTAAAAGTTGGCAGCCAAAGTTGTCCGAAAGCGCAGCGGTCCTTTTTCACGGTACGAACGTCACAGAACGAGATTTTGCCGTTTGGCGCTTTTGGGGAGAATTGCGCGCGCAATTTCCCTCGTTTGAATTTTTGCATGGTGAAGGCCTCGGTGTACTCGCCGTCGGACATTCGACGCCTCGGGCGGTACGCGAACTTTGCATGCTGCGCGATCCCGCGGCGATCCAGGCAGTCCGTGAGCGATTCTCGCTGCTGGGCGAACGGTGGTCGTTGCCTGTGCAGCAAGAACTGAAGCACAAGGCAGAATTAGCGGAGACTCAATCGCGTATTGAGTCTCTTAAAGAAAAGTTGACCTCCCGCGAAGCGCGCATCGCTTCGCTGGAAAATGAGCTTGCGCGTCTAACTCATTGCGAAAAGCAGCTGAGGGCACGAGCAGCACACCGTGCGGAGCAGGCGCGTGCGGAGGCAGCGACCGCCGTCGCAAAGAACGTCGCAACCGGACCCACGACAGACCTGCCTTCGCCCACCACCGGAACCCGTTTGCTCTACATCTCCGGCGAACCCGACACTCCCGGGAACCTCTATCGGGTGGTTCGTTACGTCGAAGCCGCAAATGCTGCCGGCTGGCAAGCCTCATGGATACGGTTGGATCAGGTGAACCAACATTCCGATGAAATAGCCAGAGCCGATATACTCATCATCTGGCGTGCTCCCTGGGGTAAACCAGTCGAAGATGTGGTGAAGACCGCCCGCCGCGCCGGCGCAAAAATCGTGTTCGATATCGACGATCTCCTGGTGGACCCGGATCTGGCGCGCGTTGAGGTGATTGATGGAATTCGTACGAACGGCACAAGCGAACATCAGTGGCGAGAATCTTGTGCCAGGTTTCATTCCACGATGCTGGCTGCCGATTATTGTACGGCCCCGACCGAGGAACTGGCGGCGAGTATGCGCCGGTTCTCGGTTCCGACAATGACTCTGCCGAACGGCTTTGATCGTACCAGTTACCAGGTCTCGCGTCGTTTCGTTCGGCGCCGGCGGCAAGAGAAACCGGAAGAAATGGTGCGGATCGGTTACGCGGCGGCACCAGGACCCATCAGCGCGACTTTTCAGTCGCGGCCGAAGCGATCGCAAGAGTTTTGCGGGAACGCCCCTCATGCCGTCTGGTGTTATTCCGGCTCCAGATTGGGCCAGCGGCCACACTGCCCGCCATCGAGATCGAGGAATTCCCAAGCTTTCGAGGAATCGAAGACCAGATCGAGTGGCGTACCATTGTTCCCTTGCCGCAACTCCCGGAAGAAATGGCGCGTTTTGACGTCAACATCGCCCCATTGGAAATCGGGAACATGTTCTGCGAAGCAAAAAGCGAGTTGAAGTTCTTTGAAGCCGCCTTGCTGGATGTTCCAACGATTGCTTCGCCGACTGGCCCCTACAAGCGCGCCATCAGCAATGGGGTGACAGGTTTTCTCGCGGATTCTTACGAGGAATGGTATGCGGCGTTGTTGCGTTTAGTTGATGAACCTGCGCTCCGGAACCGAATTTCGCGTGCCGCAAACCGGGATGCGCTGCGGCGATACGGTCCGCTGCGGCGAGCAGATAAAATGCTTTCTGCGCTGCCGCAACTGCTTGGAGACAGCCGGGCAGCGGCGCACGGTTACGCTTTCGAATTGTTTCGTCGACAAGCCGGCGAATCGCCACCTATTTCCATCGCGGAAGCCGATATAAAATTCGAGTCTGACCAACTCGACGATGCCGAGGTCACGATTCTGCTGTCGTTGCAGAACGACGGACCGAACCCGGAAGAAGCCCTGGAATCCATACGTGAACAGACGTTGTCAAAATTCGACCTCGTTGTGGTCCACGCCTTGCAGAAAGAAGCGCCTGTTTCAAGAGTGGTCGACTGGGTGAAACGCCATGCGGATCGATTCAACCGTGCAGTCGTGCTACAGCCCAAGCAAAAGAGCTGTGCGGGCGGGGCTCGCAATGTCGGGATCGACGCATCCGATACCCTCTGGACCTTGTGTTTAGATGGAGACAAACGGCTTTTGCCCCAATGCGCCGCTGCCTGTCTGGCTGCTGTCCGGGATACCGGTGCCGCTTTCGCTTATCCAAGAGTACGAAGGTTCGGCGACTGCTCAGACACGTCAGCGAATTACTTGTTCGATCCCAGTCATTTCGCCGGCGTAAGTGATGTTAACTTTACCGCGATCGTAGCGAAAGAGGCGTGGGCGGCAGTTGCCGGCTATACAGAGTCACCATCGGAATGCGACTCTCTGTTTTGCCGCCGGTTGGTCGAATACGGGCTGTGGGGTTGTACTGTCGGGGATAGCCCACTTGCTGTGAATTTTGCGAACAGAAAAAGGTAGACCAAACTCACTCAGTCTTAGCCTAACCGTTCGTGCACGAGCATTCCAAAAAATACCAACCCGCGAACAACGTCAGCCATTTCGACCACCAACTACATCACTCTTTCAATTTGACGCATGACAATCGAAACAAAACCGCCACCGCCTTGGATTTCCGCTACTCGGATTATCGTGCTCGCTTCACCCGCGCTCACGATTTTCATCCTTATATTTGTCTATGGCGTGAATGTTCCGTTCGCGGATCAATGGGATGAAGTTCCCCCACTTATTGAAAAGATGCATAAGGGAACGCTCGGACTGAGTGATTTCTTTGCTCAGCATAACGAGCATAGGCTTTTCTTCCCGAGACTAATCATGCTTGGTCTGGCATTGCTAACACGTTGGAATATCAAAGTTGAACTATTTACCTCTTGGGTATTAGCCTGCATTTGTGCTTATAACCTATGGCGCATGTCCAGGGTTACCGGATTTAGCGGCTCCAACACTGGCTTTTGGTCGCTATTTGCAGCTAATGTTTTGCTGTTCACACCATTGCAGTCAGAAAACTGGCTTTGGGGATTTCAAATTGGGTTCTTTTTGCCTGTGGCTGCGCTCACATCATTACTTTGGATGGTCCCCTCCTCGCGGACTTCCGTTGCCTTTCCAGCTGCTATCGTGTTTTCCATAATAGGGAATTTTTCGATTGCCAGTGGATTTATTTTTTGGCTTTTAGCGCTGCTTTTGTTGCTTCTCCCCCACGGAAGATTCGATTGGCAAAGCCGGAAAAGCTGGCTGATCCTGTTTTTTCTAATTTTTATTGGGGCCCAGATTCTATACCTCCGGAATTATCAAAAGCCCGCTCACCATCCGGATCTGCTAATGGCTATACGCCAACTACGAGAGGCCATGGACTATATCCTTGCATACTTTGGCTCTGCGTTCGCATTGGGAACGGCATTCAGTCCCATTAACGTTGCCATGATGGTGGGTGCCAGTTTGGTAATTCTATTTGGCATTTGTGTAACTTACGTTTTATCATGCCGGAAGGACCATATTCTGGTCGAGCGATCTCTGCCATGGATTGCCCTGTGCCTATTTTCGATCAGCACGAATATTTTGACGACCATCGGGCGAATGGGTTTCGGAACCACGCAGGCTTTGTCATCGCGCTACGTCATTTTTTCCGCGCTGATGCCCATTGGTCTGCTCTTTCTAATGCATCTGGTTTATTCTCATTGGCGAGAGCGAACCACTTCAGGGCAATATTTGACACCGGTCAGGACTGGCATTATTTCCGTGACTGCGATCCTTGGCACTTTATTGATGTTGTCGTCGCTCGCAAGCTTGAGAACATGGGCGGGAACCAGACGGGACCGCATCTACGGGAAGGCCGTGATTGAGTTAATCAATGTAATAGACGATTCACCTGATTTTTGTAAATATGTGTATCCGGCTGCGATCCGCAAGGAGACGTGTAATGAGATGGCCCGATTGGGCTACCTGCATCCGCGCTTAATGAAAACGAGGCTCATTCGCGAGATTGCGAAACCAACTCCGCTCGGAGAGTCAGCTTCTGGTTACTTCGACGAGCTTACGCAATCCCGTGACGGTTATTTTACTGCAAGTGGTTGGTCTGTCTTGCCTGAACGAAAGGAGGCAGCGGTCGCCACGCTACTCACGTATGATGATGACCACGGCCAAGCAAATATATTCGCCATGGCCATGGAGAATACACCGAGGCCGGACGTGGTGAGGGCGCGTAATACACAAGGCTATTCGGATTCTGGATGGTCTTGCACCGTCGAAACAAAGGTACTCCCTCCCGGTCGACGAACAATTAGGGCCTGGGCCTTTGACCCTGAAGCGTGTCGCGCGTATGAACTTAGCGGGACGAAGTTAATTGCCACAAATTTGTGAATTCAGAGCGATCCCCATCGGAACTTCGCATCTGGGAGCGTTGAGAGCTCGATGCAACTCTGTTGTCATCGGATGGTGTAATAATCGATAAAATTGTCCCAAAATAACCGCTCATCCCAGTTCGGAATCATGTCACGCGCCGCTTGATCATTGAATCTCACGCGTGGTTCGGGAAATTGGGTCTGTTCTGACAATTCAAGAACGCACGGAAGCCCCGTCCGCGAGCGCACTTCTTTCGCGACCCGCTCAGCGAACTGCCCTTGCGTTTCCACATAACCGCTGGGACGGACAATCGCTTGCCTGAGCCTGGAATTCGAAAGCAGATTATCGAGGAATCGCACGTAACACGAGGCCAACAAGTCAACCGGGATATTATCTCTGATATATGCCGGTGTGTTAACCCCGGCGGGTTTCGATCCTTTCCAGGTTTTCATCAGATACGCCGTAAAACGCGGTTCTTCATATACACCAAACGGATTTGGAATAACAAATTTACCGAACGTTACTTCGTTGACCACCGCATAATATTCAAAGATTTGAGAGCTCAGCGTTTTCGATAGCCCGTAAAGAGAAAAAGCCCTCCGAGGCAGTTCGCCTTGACCTTCGTTTGCTTCAAAGACTGTTCCTGTGATCAAGAAGAGCCTGCCGCTTCCCGAAACAAAACAATTCAGTACATCCCCAATCTCCTTTGTATTGTTTGCTACGGCAGCGAGCATGTCGAAATCCGGACTGCGGTAGTTCTTAACGTACGCGCCGTGATGACAGAGCGCATCGGGACGAAAATCTCGAATCAGCCGGATAAATGACTCTGTTCCAAAAGCCGCGTGGCGAACGATGTGGACCGACTGCGGCAAAGCCTCCATGCGATTCTTACGTACTCCCTCATACGAACCATCTCCCGTCAACGGGCAGCAAATCTCGTACCCGGCTTGTGCAACAGCTTTAGCTATCCAATACCCAGTGAAAGAACTAACACCGGTAAGCAGTATCTTCATTGAGTTTTCAGGCAAGAGGCCAAGCAGCGCACAACCTTGTCTTCCGCTCGTGGAGCTAGTTGATAATGCATGCCCCGCAGCGTTCCGGCCTGCGCGCTCAAGGAATTGTTGATCTGCACAACGTCAGAGCAAAGATTGTGAACCGCATACTCATTCTTGCAGAAATAGCGCGCAAAGAATCCCCGCTCATCTCCCCTCTTTTCCAGATCGATGACATAAGCCTCAGGAAGGGGCGTCTCAGTAAATTTGTCACACATGTGATGCATTCGTAGTGATAAGCTCCTCATTTTGCGCCGTCTGCGCTTGTAAGACTTCTTGTTCCAATGGCCACACCACTATATAACTTTAATACTCAGTAGTCGAACACCCATACTTCGATGACTCTAACACAGCATTCCAACTGCATTTCCTTCACTTCTCACTTCAATTCTTGACTTCGACCTGACCCCGTGCAGAATTTCCGCCTCAATGGAGCCGCACTAAAGGATGAGGAAGATATCACGCTCCAATCTGAACAATGCTCCGCAGGAGATAAGATGCGAATGAACTACCTGCAAGAACGCACCCTCACCCCGCACGCTGGGAGAGATTCGGAAGCACCACCCCCGCGTGGGGCCATTCGAAAGGCGATTAGGACGCTTGCGCGCCCTTTAAATGACGGCTTTTGGTCGCCCCGCTGATCAGTGCGGCCTTGCGTATTGGATCGGCAAACTCGAATTAGGAGCACCTCTAGAGGTTGTAGCTGAATATTTTGTGCAATCGGTTGAATTTCAAACGAGCGGGGATCAAGGTGACCTCAATAGAAAACGCTGAAAGTGCAGCAGCTGCGACCAATGCAGCATTAAGCCTCGCGGCAGGTGAATTTGTAGCCTTTCTCAAAACTGGCGATATCCTGCCGGAACATGCGCTTTACGAAGTAGCATTCGCTCTCGGAGAAGATGGGCGGAGAGATGTTCTTTACACTGACTCTGATCAGGTAAGCCCTGACGGGCAGCGATCTAATCCATGGTTCAAACCAGGCTGGGATCCGGACCTGCTGCTTGCCCAAGACTATATCAGCAATCTAGTCGTCTATCGGCGCACCTTGGTTGAGAAGGTCGGGCTCCTGAGGCTAGATTTTGAAGGAGCCGAATTTCATGATTTGGCCCTGCGCGCCACTTCGGCAAGCCGGCCAGATCGTATTCATCACATTCCGGCGATCCTCTATCATCGGCGACGCGAAAAGGAGACAGACCATTTAGAAAAAGCTTTGCCGACCCTGCGCGCTATTAGAGCCGCGCATCGTGCTGTCTACCATCATCTAGATCTCGAGGAAATACCAAGACAATCCTGAGGCCCGCTCCACAAGACCCCAGCGCAATTCATGTAGTTTGGCCGCTAGCAAAACGGCTGCCATTGGTATCAGTAATCATTCCGACCCGCGATCGGGCAGATCTTCTAGCACAATGCGTCGATGGGGTGCTCCATAGAACTGGTTATTCCAATATCGAATTACTGATCGTCGACAATGAGAGTACCGAGCCAGCCACGCTCTCCTTATTCGACCACCTAAAGCGTGTGGACCGCCGCGTTCGCACTTTGCGCCATCCCGGGCCGTTTAACTATTCAGCCTTGAACAATGCCGGAGCGCGTGCGGCCAATGGTGAAGTTTTTTTACTGCTGAATAACGATATTGATGTGATTGAAGCAGGCTGGTTGCGTGAACTGGTATCGCACGCCCTTCGACCGGATGTGGGTATCGTCGGCGCTAAGCTGATATATCCGAACCAGACCATTCAACACGGTGGTGTTACTCTTGGTCCAGGTGGTGTGCCGGCTCACTTGTACTCCTTTGCTGATAGGAATGACCTCGGTTATTTCGGTCAACTTGCGCTGACTCGCACGCTTTCAGCGGTGACCAGTGCCTGCGTCGCCATTCGTCGATGCGTGTTCTTTGAAATCGACGGATTCGACGAAATCAACTTTCCCGTGGCCTTTAATGATGTTGATCTCTGTTTGCGAATAGGAGCCCGCGGTTATCGCGTCGTCTGGACGCCTTTCGCGGAACTGTTTCATTTGGAGTCCGCTTCCCGAGGATATGACGTCGTGGATCCGACTAAGTACCAGCGCTTTCTCCGTGACTTACAAAAGATGCACACCATTTGGGGAGCCAAATTGCACTCAGAGGATCCGTTCCATAATCCCAACCTTATCTTTTGTGGCGCCCAAGTCGAAATACCTTCCTCGCCCCGCCAGCAAAGGCCATGGCGCCGCCTTTGCGAAGAAGTTTCTTTCAGATAAATACAGCTTGCTGGAACTCAGCTCTGGCCGAGAAACGAACACCTTTTTTCGAAACGCCGCTTTGTCAGATTAGCCTTCTTCGAAATGCATGATGAAAGCGTTAGGCCACATTATCAGCTAGTTAAGCTAGGTGTCTGTTTAGCGTATAAGCACTGTGTAATTGAGGCATTTCAGGAGGTACACCTCGAAGCACGCCGAAGGCGTGAGAGACCTCAGCCCAGGGTCGAGCGAGCGGCGAGCGAAGCGGAACCCTGGGTACTGATATGAGTAGGTGGCCCGCTCTGAAGGAGCGGCAGACGTTTGTATACCGGCGAGCGCGTATCTAGACGATCTGAGCCTCGTGGCTAAAATGCTCGAACGGAGGCTGTGTCCTTCCGAGTCTTCGAGCAAGACAATCTGCCGCTCTTTCAGAGCGGACGGCACTCGTTTTCAGTACCCAGGGTTCCGCTTCGCTTCGTGTGTGTTTAGCGAGACATATATGACTGGAAGGTTGTTGGTAGGGGCAGATCTCCGAGCCGCCCGGGGAGAATGGGGTGCAAGCGTAAACCGGCCGGCTCGGAGATCCGGCCCTACCAAAACCGAACATCATCGGGGACTATGAGCAATCCAGCATTACGCCAATCTGTAATTTTGGCGACGACTCCATCCAGGCTAAACAGATATTTCGCTTCACCCTGGGCTGAGGTCTCTTACGCCTTCGACGTATTTGCGGAAAATCTCGTGGTACCACTTAATCGAAGTGCGTTTGATTACGCCAAACACGTACCCGGCGGCAGCCGGAGAATTCCGCTGCCAGAGCCTGCATTCAGCACAAATCCTTACCCAATTCAACGCGACTGTATGGCTACGGCTAAGGATTTGTGATCAATGCATTTAGGAAGGTCCCGCCGTGATCATGTGTCAATGCAATTGAGGTGTCCTCGAAGCGCCTTATATTTCCAACATACTGCAAAAAGCGCGCAGAAAACCGCGCAAGAATTCCGAGATCGGGTAAATATAAAGAACTTGGTCGTTTCTCGCCGCAGTTTTCGGCTCGCTTGTGCTGGAAACAAACCAACCAAGGAGAATCGAGTAAGGAGAATAAATAAGATGAGTGCTATTGTGGACAAATTACCGAAAACCATGCCGGCCGTCATGGCACATGGGCCTCATGACTACCGGTTCGAAGAACGTCCAGTTCCGAAACCCGGTCCGGGTGAAGTCTTGATTCGGGTGGCTAGCGCCGGTATCTGTGCGAGTGATATCAAGTGCTATACAGGCGCCGCATTGTTCTGGGGCGATGAACACCGCGTCGGCTACTGTCAGGCGCCGGTTACGCCCGGCCATGAATTTGTCGGTGAAGTTGTAGGACTCGGGGATGGCGCCGCTGAAATCTATGGCTTGGAGATCGGTGATCACGCCGTTAGTGAACAGATCGTACCGTGTTGGGACTGTAAGTTCTGCAAGATGGGCTCCTATTGGATGTGCAACCCTCACGATATCTACGGTTTTCGACAACGAACGTTTGGGTCCTGGGCTCAGTACATGATCTTCCCGGGGGGAGCGCTCAATTACAAGGTGCCGAAAACAATTCCTTTTCATCATGCCGTATTCATCGAGCCGCTTGCGTGCTCAATCCATGCGGTGGAGCGCGGCGATATTCGCTACCAGGACACCGTTGTCATCGCCGGATGCGGACCTCTCGGGTTAGGTATGGTCGCGGCCGCGAAGATGAAAGGGCCCGAAAGGATTGTCGCTCTCGATCTGAGCGATGATCGCCTCGAAGTTGCAAAGCGGACAGGGGCGAATATTGGCATTAACGTAAAGAAAGAGGACGCGGTACAGAAGGTTCGGGACTTAACCGGCGGGTACGGGTGCGATGTCTACATCGAGGCAACGGGCCACCCAAGTGCGGTTGAGCAGGGCCTTCATATGATTCGTAAGCTTGGCACCTTCGTCGAGTTCAGCGTGATGCGCGAAAAGGTGACCGTCGATTGGACGATCATCGGCGATTCAAAAGAATTGAATCTGCATGGATCACACCTCGGGCCGCGATGCTATCCTGTCGCAATCCGAATGATTCAACAAGGGCTTCTTCCGATGGATGAAATCGTCACGCATCGGCTTCCCCTTACCGACTATCAAAAAGGCATCGAGATGGTCATTTCAGGATTAACTTCGGTGAAGGTGACTTTGGAACCGGTCTAGAATCCTTGAAAAGCAAAATCGGTTGCAGTTGAGTCAAGTTTTTCGATATCAGTGTATCACCATCAAATGGCCTGCTTTTCAAGGATTCTCTTGCGTTGCCTGAACTTGAGGCGCGTTCGGATTCGAGAAATCAATGAAATAGAATTTGCTCCTCGGGTTGCTTCCGTGGGATTTGGCGGCCAATCGAACACGAATTTTTGTTGAAGAGATCCAACCCGGGTCAACGACAAAGCGAGCCTCGTCGGTGGTTTTGGGAATAGGAATGAATTGTTCCGCCCGATACTCATTTGCTTTCCCTTCCCTCAATGTAAAAAAATATAAGCGGCCCGCGCGCCTGCGATTGAGTTCATCCAGCGCCACAACCGTGCTATCGCTATTCCAATATACGGCGACGGCATCGGCATACCGCATATTCATTGCATTGGCGCTTGGGTAATAACAGCTGACATTAGCGATCGCATCGCCTGTGGCGACATCGATGAGTTCGTATCGGATTGTTGGACTTTCGCTGACTATCCAGTCATATTTTCTGTCTGGGCTCTTAGTCCTTCCGCGTCTTGCGTAAGGATCCGCGGTTATGGGTAAATTCTGCGCAGACAAACAGCCCGCGGCGAAGAGAAGTGTAATTGTTTGCAGGATAACTTTTTTCATGCTGAATCTTGGTATCACCTGATTCCCTTTTTCCAACTGTCTCCCCTGCTAACGACATAGATCTGGCCGAACTCATTTCCCCCCACCCAGCTCGCGAAATCGTGTTCTACCTGACTCGATGACCTTCCCCCGGCCAGGTTGTAAACGTCGACTCGACCGACCCCCTGCGTTCCATAGTCGCTCAAGCCTGCATCGGTTTGAGCCCATTGACTCGTTGCGCCGGTGTCATTAGCTTCGGCGTACATTTCAAGTGAGGGAATATAAAGCAATGAACCACGTGGAATGCGACTGAAGTCGACGGCTACGGTTGTCCCTTCGACAGCCAGTGGGTCGCCGTTCCAGGTTGCTCCCACCCAATTGCTGGAGGCTGCCGTGGGGTATGGCCAATCAGCATCTTTGTCTGATTGGTCCTATCCCGGCATATCTTGGCAAGTCTTCAGAAACTTTACCAGAGCCTATTCATCAGATGATGAGACTAAAATGGACTTGCCAAGATGTCGATAGATGTTCTAAGATTCGTTATAAGCAGGCCTTTATGGCAAGTGTGTGGAAACATCCAGAATCCAGGTATTGGATCGCTTGCTTCCGTGATCAGCACGGCAGACAACGCCGCGTCTCGACCAAGGAAACCGACCGTAAGAAAGCACTGCGCATCGCCGAGGAATACGAAAAAGCCGTGCGCACCAAACGCACCATGCGCCAGACTCTGGCCGTGCTGGCCAGGCTGCATGAGGAAGTTTCCGGCGAAGTTGTGCCGCAAAAGAGTCTGCGCGCCTATGCAACCGAATGGTTAGCCGCAAAAGCCCCCGAGATAGGTTCCCGAACCTATGACTTTTACTCTGGTGGACTGGCTCAACTTTTCAACTATCTCGGATCAAAGGCCAATGCACCGACAACCGACATCAGCAAGTCTGAGCTTCTGGCCTACCGCAACTATCTCTCGGTCAAGCTGTCGAGCGTAACCGTCAACAACCACCTCTCCATGGTCAGGATGCTCTTCAAGAGCGCGCGGCGCGACGGAGTGTGCCTGGATAATCCCGCCGAATTTATCGGCCCGGTCCGCACCCAAAAGAAATCCGTGCAGAAGCGTTCCTTCACCTTAGCCGAGCTTAAAGCAATCCTGGCTGTATCCGATCCAGAGTGGCGCTCACTGATTCTGTTCGGTCTCTACACCGGCCAGCGTCTCAGCGACCTTGTGTCCCTAACGTGGAACAACATCGATTTGGAGAATGACGTGGTGCGTCTGGTAACTGGGAAAACCGGCAGAAGAATGACTATCCCGATGGCGCTTCCGTTACGCTCGCACGTCGCATCATTGCCGGCCGGCGATAACCCACAAGCTCCATTGCACCCCCGTGCGTTCGCTATTGCCTCGCAAACCGGCAATGTCAGCGCTTTGTCAATAGCGTTCAGCGACCTCTTGGTTCAAGCCGGTTTGAGGACCAAACTAACCCGAGTGAGCCATCGCAGCCGAGGGATAGGACACAGTGGACGACGGAAAATCAACGCGCTCTCTTTTCACAGCCTACGCAGGACGGCGACAACACTGCTGCACGAGGCAGGAGTGCCCAGCACCGTAGCCCAGGCCCTAATAGGCCACGATAGCGCAGAGGTTCACGCCGACTACATCACGATCGGCATGGAAGCTCTCCGCAATGCGGCCAACCTGTTTCCGACGTTTTGACATAACCAACTCCCAAAAAATTGCCTCTTGTTCGCGCTCCAAGCCGGCCGCCCTGAACGAGTTGACGATACCTGACATGGCTTGGGACAAAAACCTGCGGCAGCGGATACTCACTAAAGGCCTTTATTAAATGGAAAAAGAGAAAAAGCCCTGGGACAAAATATATTGCGGCATGGTGGCAATCTTAGCGGCGCTGTATGATCCAAAAACTTTGCGCGAAAATCCTGGTAATGCCATACGCTCGGCTGATCGTCTGATTAAGCGCGTGCCCAAGTATCTCGCTACTAAGTCGCCGTTGGAGCAACCACTGGACGAAGTATCCGAAGGCTATTGGGCAAAACTGGACGAGGAGTATCCGGAGGATAAGAAGTGGGGTTTTCGTGAGAACGACGGCACGAAGGTGCCAAAGGAGAAGATTCTTTCGTTTGACCAAGCTGTTCCGAAGCCATGGTGCAAATTTAATATGGTGAAGCTTGTGAGGTTTTTGGAACGAGTCGGCTATCCCAAGAAGTATCTTGAGCGTCGGGAGATTACGAAGGTGGGATACGATAAGGCATTAGAAAACGATTTAGAGCTAAGGCGACGGTCGGATCGGAATCGGAGGAGGGAGGACCGACAACGGAAAAAAAGCGAAGCTTCCCGAAAACAAAAGGGTGCACCCCCGGAAGGTCCCTAGTTTCCCTCTTTAGGCTGGGAGTCGACGATATGTTTGATACTGGGGCTCACTTGCTGTAGGAACAATTGCATCTGCTCGTGTTTTTGCGACTCTCTTGAAGCACAATCCAGATTTAACTGGATTTCAGGCTTTGCAAATCTTTCAGGATATTGTCGCTCCATCGCCCAAGCTGTACCCTGCCACCCCGGTTCACCAGCCTCAATGCGTTTGAGTCGGGTGAGTTTCCGTGCCGCGACAGCCCTTTTTATCGCGCCGGAAAACTCAGGGATCTTTCGCCATTGCGTTAATGTGTCGTCATCAATTCCAACTACCGCAGCTGCTTCGTCATCAGTAAGTCCAAAGCTGATTGCTTCAGCTATCCGTGCCGTGATTTCGGGTGTTCGCTTCGTAGGTCGTCCGCCAGGATGCTTGGCTCTTGCCTCGCCCTTAGAGGAGACCTTGAGCGGCATTTTCTTACCAGGAGCCAAATTCAATCTTTCTTTCCGAGTTGTCCTCCTGAATCTCGAGGCACTAACGTGTCTTTTGCTCCCGTCGACGGTCACCGGCCCACCATTGGAGCTAGAAACATTGATGTTCGAGAAGGGCGAAACGACCGTGCCTGTTTGCGCTGTGGAAACCGGAATGGGAGAATTTGCCGAGGCCGGATTCAAATGCGACGCATTTGCTATGCAAGATTCTGACGTCTTAATCTCCGACTGAGCTGACTGAGTAGAATTCTGGACTTCTTGTCCAGGGGAAGAGTGAGAGATAGCCGCTGCATTGGTTGGATGCTGAGTAAAAACGTCCTTGTAGTTGAAAACGAACCGGAT
>Ga0306920_100007319_pt1 | contig 14524 bp, 11 predicted proteins | sample flu12Cox44000170_FD_204666 | JGI IMG/M metagenome (GOLD analysis project Ga0306920, IMG submission 204666) | Lab enrichment of tropical soil microbial communities from Luquillo Experimental Forest, Puerto Rico - flux4day.12C.oxic.44.000.170 (v2)... | ecosystem: Environmental > Terrestrial >...
GCCGGCATCGGCTCTCGCGAGCCACGGCGGGTGGAGACCGAGCCCGGAGTTCCCAGCGTCTTCGCGGTCAATGTGCTTGCGCCCTACATTCTGACGGTACTGATCGAGAGACCGGACCGGTTGGTCTATCTCAGCTCCGGCATGCACCACGGCGTGCAGCTGCGCATCGACGACCTGCTCTGGACCAGGCGCGCTTGGAGCGGCTGGTCGGCTTACGCGGAGAGCAAGCTTTGCGATGTCCTGCTCGCATTTGCCGTCGCGCGTCGCTGGAAGCACGTCCGATCCAACGCGCTGGAGCCTGGATGGGTGCGGACGAGGATGGGCGGCCCTTCAGCTCCAGGCGATCTTCGCCAGGGGTCCTTAACCCAGGCGTGGCTCGCCACGAGCGAGGACGCGTTAGCCTGCTCGACGGGCAGGTATTTCTATCATCAACGCCCTCGTGCGCCGAACCCGGTCGCGAACGACGTAGGCACTCAGGAAGCGTTACTCGCCGAGTGCGACCGCATCTTCGGTATACCTCTCCCCGACTGATCTCGACCTTGCGCCTTGGCGAGCGCCGCCCGGTGCGTCACGAACCAAGAACGAATATCCCCGCGGATCGTCCGATAGAACGGTGCTCGGGTCACGGTGTCGGTCGTCGGGTCACCAAAAGGACGAGCGGTAGTGCCCATAAGCTAATTCGCTTGACGCGCCGCGGGACCAGTTTGTCTTGACTCAGCGCTGGAGGAAGATGGATTCGAACCTGTATGGGGCTTTTCCTGTCAAGTGGTGTTTTTGATCGTCGCTGCATTTGACTGATGGAGTGACCTGATGCCGCAGCGAACGACTTGAGCAGGTCCCTCGTCGCCCTGGATCAAGATAGCACGATCATTGCCGTCGTCGAGATGAGCCAGTCGAGTTGGCTGGTTGGCAGTATGCTTCCCGGGATTGAGCGCCAACCGCGCAAGAAGCTGGAGCCGAAAGCAGAAAGGCTGCTTGGCCTGCTGCATCGCTGGCGCGACGAGGCGGTCAAAGCCGGCCGCAAGATCACGCGGATTGCACTAGCCTTTGAAGCTGGTCGTGACGGCTTCTGGTTGGCGCGCTGGCTTCAGGCGAGCGAGGTGGATGCGCACGTGATCCATCCCTCGAGTGTGGCAGTTTCGCGGAACATCGCCATAACCGTCAACCGGCTCGACGAATAACCCTGCCGCGCCGAATAGCTGAAGCGCATCGCCGGCGGCGAGCTGGTCGAATAAGCGGCGGAGATGGCTGTTCGATACGCCGCCGGAGACCGCCGTTTTCGAGTGTCGCGAGCTCTTCCCTATTCCTTGTCGGTGTGTACGTCTGGCTTCGCGGGACCTGCGGAACCCACCATCGAGCTGTCATATGTTTGTGTCGCACGGTTGATCAGGCGCTGACTGTCTCTAATGACCTGCCGTGTGGTCGCGATAACATGCTCGAATGCCGCTCGATTTCTCCTGCTTTGTGCGCAGAGGAAACGCGATCGTGAGATTGTATAGCGAGACATCGTCATACTCTCCGCTTTGCAGATGCAGGCGGGAGCGTGCCGTCTTTGGTGGCAATCTCTCAGCCGTCAGCGCCCAATTGGTCATTGCCGACGATGAAGGGCCTACGCCAGTCTTGCAGGAAAGTTCCATACGAAGGGTTACCTCAGCGCCACCGAGCAGCCCCGACACTATGACGCTGCGGGTTAGGGGCATTTCCATAGGGCACTATCCTTCAGCTTTCTCAACTACCATGCCGGGACGAAGGAGAATGTGAGGGACCAATGTTTCTGCGCGATGTCGGCGCACAGCATTGAGGGTTTCAATTGTTTCAATGAACCTGCGCTGGGAGATCACCGTCACGAATTACGTACGAATTAGGATGCGTGAACGACGCGCCCGAGCCACCGATCTCGCCTGGCTCGCTGCTGGAGGGAGATGCGTTCGAACCTCCGGTTCCACGCGGAATTGATCACAATTTAAAGCTTTCATTCTTGATCGTTGTGGAACCTGTTCCCGTTCTGCCAAGGGCACTAACCGATCAGGGACCGGAGTTTCGAATCCATCTCCCTCCAGCGAAGAGTCAGCCAACGAACTGTGGCAGCTGGGGTGGGGGTGCATTTTGAGGCATATCGTGAGTTGCTTCACGGCTGATGAAGGCCCTGCGGATCTCAACCGCGATCTCCTCCTCTTGAAGCCACGTCGTCCGAAAGGGTCGCAGTTCTGCGAGCGCCGCCTTCCCCTTCGCATGGAAGCCTCCCTTGCGAGCTAGGAAGTGGAGGCGGCCGGAGCCGCCCCCCTTTGACCTCACGGAGGATTGAGGAAGAACAGCGGGCCTTGGGTATCTTTGTAATTCGAAGTGTTTAACGCTTGGATGCCCGCTTTGTGATTGCTGGTAAACGGCGTCGGCGTCGCGGGACATCCGGCATTTCTTGCGTCGTCCGGGGAGCTGAACCAGATGCCGAGATGGTAGATCTGCACCGGCGGAGTTGGCGGGTTGGAGCTGGCGTTGTCAGGAAACACCTGGGGAGCCGGCGCCGATCCCGGAGCCAGGATGAATGTGCCCCGTTGGAACCGACCGACGAACGAGGCTTGAGCGTCGCCCTTGTCGTTGGTGTCAAAATCACCCTGGTACCACGACAAGCCGAATGGTGCGGTCGGTTTCTGAATGATGAACACGGAGAAGGAGGTGTTGGGTGGCAACTCCTTACCGACCAGTTGCAGAACTTCGAAAGGTCCGACCGATAGGACGTTTGCACTGACCCGGGCATCTTTGTCGAAGCAGGCTTTTCCGCCGGATTGAACCAGGTCGAAATCGATCGATTGGACCGGCGCTGGCGGCGCCGCGTACGCTGTGCTACCCAGCAAAAGCGCTGGAAATGCCAATGCTGCAATCTTCCTTTTGAACATGATTTACTCCTCGTCATTCCGTGCCAGTGAAGCGGACGAACACGGCTCGGTTGCCCCATCATTCACTGGGCTCCCACCGGCCACCACGACCGATGTGAGAGGGAATCTGGAAATCGGATGTTTCTGTACGATGTCCCGCAATGCGCAAAATGGTTTCAGTTGTTTCGGTGACCGAGCGCTCGAGTATGGCAGACAGAACAAGGGCTGGCGCTCATCACTCCAGCCCTCCCCAATGCTGTAGGTGATGAAACGAGATCGTAAGTAGAGCAACGCGGCTGATGCCAGGTCGGGTGCAGGCCACCGTGCGTCGTAATTCGAGATGCAGCACCGAATTAATTCACGACCGAATTCCCTGAAACCTAGCTCAATTCCCGGTGAGACTCGACTTGGGACAAGTTGTCGGCAGGGGGTAAAATCTTTTGGCGCATCACATCGAGAACACGGTTGTTATCCACGAGGCCGCAGATATCTTTGCTCATTCCGCTCTATTTGGAACGTTGGACTACCTCATATGGGATCGATGTACCACTGCGCTTGGATATCACCCGCGCGCTCCGCCCGACTTGTGGTAGTCGTCACGCAGCGCGCGGGTCCTACCCGCCCCATTTGAACAAGCCGTTACGTTCTGAAAAGGCTGAGGCAGTAGCGGCTAGTCAATAGCGACGGGGAAAGTCAGAATTTACTGGGTCTTTGAGACCACTTTCCATTACCACCATAGGCAAGCATTGGTCATATAGGTGTTATAGGTCGCTTGGGTATTCCTCGTATAACTGTCTAAAGCGGCGTTAACCGAATTTCTCCAGTCGACGAGATCCGCATGGCGCGGTCTGACGCTATACATCATCTTTTCGACATACGCATTATTTGCCTGATCAACGGAAGTTTGGTATTCATTTTGAAATTGATTAATTCTGTTACTATAATCGACGCGGGTGTCACACGCAGAAGCGTCAAAGGAAGCGATACCTGCAGCGAGAGCGAGAGATACGAAGATAGCTAGTCGCATGACTAAATCCTTTCGTCTTTGAATCCCCCATTCGCGCCGATATCAGAACTCGTCTGCTTTAAAAGAACGTGAAGACGGCGGGCAGCTTGGCTAGACCGCTTAACATCAATGGTGACTGCGTAGCGGCGGTCAGATCAAAATTTGCCGAAAGTCTGCAATTCCTCTCGACACGCCTCGCTGAAGTCACGCAGCGGATCGATATGCCGTTCGACCCAAGTGTCTCGCAACTCCTGCAGCGTCATGTTCGGCGAGAGATACGCATCCATTATAATTTGGGTCACGGCTTCAGCACTCTGGACGACGCGAGCCGACGAAATCAGACGTATGCGGCTCGTCAACCCGTAGATGCCGATCATCAGCGCAGCCGCATCCTCTCGCTTATTCTGCAACGCATCTGCGTATAGTTTGGCCGCCTCATCGACAAATTTGCCGAACAAGGCTTCCCGCTTATCCCTTTCATTGGCGACCCGCTGTGCCCGAGTTTGCGCCCGCTGGATCGTCCATGAGGTTGCAAACGATGTCAGGCCGCCGATCGCCGTTCCGGCGAGCGCCGCCAAAGCCGATATGTATGCCGCCTCCATCGGAATTCGCCGCCTGCCGCCGGTTGCTCTTGGAGTTTTTAGCAGCAAGAGGGCTGCCTCGTGTCAAGTGAGCAGCCGCCGCGCGCGCGTAGGCGGCGGATCGATCCGATTGAAGGGATTTGCGCTCGTGATGGTTGGCGCGGCTTATCAAGATCTTGCTATCGGAGATCATCGTCATACATGACGTGGCTCGGTTTCCGCCGGGCAAGCAGAAGCATCGCGGCGTCCTCATCTTTAATATTGCGAGACTGTTCCAATCATGGGTTTTAGTTGCGGCATTGTCGGATTGCCGAATGTCGGCAAATCCACCCTGTTCAACGCGCTGACCGCGACCGCCGCGGCGGAAGCGGCCAATTACCCGTTCTGCACGATCGAGCCCAATGTCGGGCGGGTTGCCGTGCCGGACGAGCGGCTCGAAATTGCCGCCTGCCTCGCCAAATCGCCCAAAATCGTGCCGACGCAACTCGAATTCGTCGATATCGCCGGGCTGGTCCGCGGCGCCGCTCGCGGCGAAGGGCTCGGCAATCAGTTTCTCGGCCATGTCCGTGAAGTGAATGCGATCGCCCATGTGCTGCGTTGTTTCCCGGAAGGCGATGTCGTGCACGTCGAAGGCTCGATCGATCCGATCCGCGACGCCGAGACGGTCGAGACGGAGCTGATGCTGGCCGATCTCGAAAGCCTCGAGCGGCGCGTTGTGCCAATGGCCAAGCGGGCGCGCGGCGGTGACCGCGAAGCGAGGCGCCAGCTCGACGTGGCCGAAACGGCGCTGGCGGCGCTGCGGGAAGGCCGGCCGGCGCGAGATCTTCTCGTCGGGCACGAGCGGCAAGCCGAGCTCGGGGCATTGCAGCTCCTCAGCGCCAAGCCGGTCCTCTACATCGCCAATGTCGACGAGGCGAGCGCCGCCTCGGGAAATGCCGAGAGCGACCGGGTTGCCGAATATGCCGAACGGCGCGGCGCCGGCGCCGTCGTGATTTCGGCGGCGATCGAGGCGGAGCTGGCGCAGCTCGCCGATGCCGAGGAGAAACGCGAGTTTCTGGCCGCGCTAGGACTCGACGAGCCCGGTCTGGCCCGGGTGATCCGCGCCGGCTACGCGCTCCTCGATTTGATCACATTCTTCACCGCGGGCCCCAAGGAGGCGCACGCCTGGACAGTCGAGCGAGGCACCAGGGCGCCCCAGGCGGCTGGCCGCATCCATACCGATTTTGAGAAAGGCTTCATCCGTGCCGAGACGATCTCCTACGCCGATTTTGCCGCGCATGGCGGCGAGCAAGGCGCAAAGGAAGCCGGCCGCATGCGTCTGGAAGGCGCCGATTACGTCGTCCAAGACGGCGACATCATGCACTTCCGTTTCAACGTTTAGCGACGGCATGCCGCGATCATTGCTTCGGGTAACCCGGCCCGGCGCAACGCGTTTTCAAGCGCAGCTATGTTCTTCGGGTCCACGTAGCGGGCCGAGAGGATCGCCGTGGCGACGGTGAGACCGGGCTGAAGATCCAGCAGCCGTTGCACCACCGTCTTGGCGTCCTCGCTCCGGTCGAGACAGCCCAGCGCGGCAGCAAGCAGGATAAGAGGAGTGGTGAACCGCGGGTTCGCCTGGTTCGCCAGATTGGCGGCAGAGGCCATTTCTTCGAAGCGGCCGGCGGCAAAATGTGCGTAGGCCAGGGCGATGTAGGGCAGATATATCAAGGAATCGAAGGGGCTGAGGCGGAGCGCGCGGTTGGCCTGTTCGACCGCGATCGCGTCGTCACCCTTCCAGGCGCGCACGAGCGAACTGAAACCGAGCGCTGGCGCCAACGAATTAGAGAGCGCGAACGACCGATCGAATGCGGTGAGCGCGGTTTCATAATCGCGCCCGCAAACGGCGATGACAAAGCCAGCAGTGGCAAGCGCGGCTGCATCATCGCTGCCGCCGGCGATCGCCAGGCGTGCATGATGCAAAGCGGCAAGCCGCGTCTCCTCCTGCATTCCGCCCCGCAAGTACCGCGCCTCATGGCACCAGGCGATGGTGGCATGCGCGGCCGCATAATCGGGCTCCAGCTCGATCGCCTTGCCAAGCAGAGGCAGTGCTTTGTCTGCATCCTCGGGCATCGGGGTGAAAGCGTAGGGCAGAGCGCGCAGATAGAGGTCATAGGCATCGAGGCTGTCGGGCCGCTTGCGCCGCGCGCGATCGATCTCGCTCTGCCGGAGCGTCGGCTCGATGACACCGGCGACGCTGGCTGCGACCGTGTCCTGAAGGTCGAACACGTCTTCCAGCGGCCCTTCGAACCGGTCGGCCCAGAGATGCGCGCCGTTTGTCGCATCGATCAGCTGCGCGGTGATGCGCACCCGGTTTCCGCCCTTGCGCACCGAGCCTTCGAGGACATAGCGGACACCCAGCTCGCGGCCGACGTGCTTCACATCCACCGCTTGGCCCTTGTACGTAAAGCTCGAATTGCGGGCCATGACGAAGAGCCAGCGGATGCGGGATAGTGCGGTGATGATCTCCTCGACCATGCCATCGGCGAAATATTCCTGCTCCGAGTCGCCACTCAGATTGGCGAAGGGCAGCACCGCGATCGAGGGCTTATCGGGAAGCGGCAGCGCCGGAGCAGGCTGCGATGGTCCTCTGGCGGCTGTGGCGTCGCGAACCCGGTAGACCCGGATCGGTCGTACAATATTCTTGAGCGCCTGCTCGCCGGTGTCTTCGAAGGCGAGGTCGAGGCGCCCTGCCGCATCCTCTTGAACGCGGGCCGATACGCAAATGCCGCCTGGCTCGGCCAAGCCTTCGAGCCGCGCCGCGATGTTGACGCCTTCGCCGAAGATGTCGCCGTCCTCGACGACGATGTCGCCGACATTGATCCCGATGCGCAATTCAATGCGGTTGTCGATCGCAACGCCGGTATTGCGCTCGGCGACCGCCTGCTGCACCTCGACCGCGCAACGCAGCGCGTCGATGACGCTGGCGAACTCGGCCAGGAGACCGTCACCGGTGGTCTTGACGATGCGCCCGTGATGGCCGGAAAGCTTCGGATCGATCGCTTCGGCACGGAGCGCCTTGAGGCGGCTTAGCGTGCCTTCCTCGTCGGCCCCGATCAACCGCGAATACCCGGCCACATCGGCGGCGAGGATCGCTGCGAGCCGGCGTTCGACGCGAGCTGACCCTGCGGCCTCCATGGCGCCTCCCTCCTGGCCGGTAATACTACACCAGTCGGCGCCAGACGCGCATTAAGCCGCGAAGCCGGTTCTCGTGTTCATGCCGCGGCTTTCCGAAAGCGGCTGTCGCGTCGGGCGAAATATACCTAACGTTAATCTACTGCGATTACGACATCCTGCTGGTTAATTCGAGAGGACAAGGATTATGACTACCGTAAAGAAGGTTGCGAGTAAGAGCCCCGGCAAGGCGGGCAACGTTCGACCCAAGGCTGCCTCGGGTCTCGCCCAGGCGAAGAAGAAGCCGGCGAAAAAGAAGTAGCGTCTACTAAGCTGGCCCCCGGCGACGCCGGGGCAATCTGAGGAAAGGGGCGCCCTTTGGGCGCCCCTTTTTGATCGCCGCGCGGTGCGGTTCCCGTCGTGTAAGTTGTTTGGCTCATTCGGCCTCGCCGGCCGCCAAGCGCAGGCCAGACACCAGTAGCTCGCGGTGCTCCGGATTTCGAAACTGTGTGGCGGTCGGAACCACGACAGGACTGATGGAGCGCAGGCGTCTGACGACATCGCGCGCCTCGTTTAGCCGCCCCATATGCGCATAGCACGAGGCAAGCCAGCGATAAGGGACAGGGGAGTCAGGCGTCTCTTGGATCGCTAGCAGGAGCTTCGGCAGCGCCTCGTCAAAGCGCCGGTTGACCAAATGTGCGGTGCCGATGATTCCGACCGTCGTGCCTACGCGAGCCCGCGGGCTCAGACGCAGCGCGGTCTCGGCATGCTTGATCGCTCGTTCCGGTTGCCCGGCAAACAGACCGAGCAGACCGCTCCAAGTCCACCCGCGCGCAAAGCCCGGATTGAGCACCAGAGCCCGGTCCACCAACGCCATCATCGCCCCGATGTCCTCGCCAAAAAACGCGAGTGCGCCGGCGGCACTGACAATGGTGCCGGGATCATCGCCGCCCGTTCGCAGGGCTCGCTGGGCGAGATCTGCGCCCCTACGGGACTCGGCTTCCGGATCTTCGCTCCAGCCGGCGATACAGCGTTGCGCATGGATCTGAGCTGCTAAAGCGAGCGCTGGTGCGTAGTGCGGATCGCGTGCGATCGCTTGATCGAGAAGGTGCAGAGCCTCGGGCGCCAACGACCATTCCATGGTGCAAGCGCGCAGGTAAAGGTCGTAGGCGGTCAGATCCTCAGTCCGGCGCGCGACCGAGTAGGCAGTTTCGGCCGCCTGCAAAGCCGGCTCGATCACCCCGGCGACGCTGACCGCGACCTTGTCCTGAAGGTCGAACACGTCTTCGAGCGAGCCATCAAACCGGTCGGCCCAGAGGTGCGCGCCGGTCTGCGCGTCGATCAGCTGGGCGGTGATGCGCACGCGTCCGTCGGCCTTGCGCACCGAGCCTTCGAGCACATAGCGGACGCCGAGTTCGCGGCCGACCTGCTTCGCGTCGACAGATTGGCCCTTGTAGGTAAAACTCGAATTGCGGGCGATGACGAAGAGCCAGCGAATGCGGCTGAGCGCCGTGATGATCTCCTCGACCATACCGTCGGCGAAATATTCCTGCTCCGGATCGCCGCTCAGATTGGCGAAGGGCAATATTGCGATCGACGGCTTGTCGGGGAGGGCAGGACCGGAGCCGGGCGGCATCTCCGGCCGGGCGGCCGTGACCACCCGGTAGGTTCGGACCGGCCGCGCGATGTTCTTGAGCACCTGCTCGCCAATGTATTCAAAGACGAGATCGAGCTTGCCCGCGGCATCCTCCTGCACGCGCGCCGCGACGCAAATCCCGCCGGGGTCGGCCAGTCCTTCGAGGCGGGCCGCGACATTGACGCCATCACCAAAGATGTCGCCATCCTCGACGACGATGTCGCCCATGTTGATGCCGATACGAAACTCGATGCGGTTGTCGGGCGGCACGCCGGTGTTGCGGCCGGCCACCTCGCGCTGCACCTCGACGGCACAGCGCAACGCATCGACGACGCTGGCGAACTCGACAAGTAGACCGTCGCCCATTGTCTTGACGATGCGCCCATGGTGTTCGGCGATCTTTGGATCCGTCACCTCGGCGCGGATCCCCGCAAGCCGTTTTAGAGTTCCACCTTCGTCGGCGCCGATCAGCCGCGAATAGCCCGCCACATCGGCCGCAAGGATCGCCGCCAGCCGACGGGTCTGGCTCATTCCGCTTCACTCGCCGCCAAGCGCAAACCCGAGAGCCAAAGCTCCTCGTGCGCGGGATTTCCCATGAACGGAGCATGTTCAGGGACGACTTCGACACCGGTCGCCCGCAGCCGCTCGATGAGACTCCGTGCCTCGTCCATCTTCCCCATATGAGCGTAACACGACGCCAGCGTTCGATAGGCCCCTGGAAAGGGTACCTCGCGCAGCGACAAGGCCAACAATTCCGCCGCTTGCTCAAAACGCCGGTTGAAGAAATGGATCGTGCCAAGGGCTAGCCGCGGCGCGGCCAGATAACCGCGCGGGCTCAACCGAAGCGATGCTTGGAGATGTTCGATCGCCTCCTCGTAGCGGTTAGCTCGGGAGCGCAACATACCGCTAATGTACCACGCGCGGGCATGGCTGGGATTGAGCGCGACCGCGCGATCGGCAAGGACGATGGCCGTGTTGAGGTCTTCGCCAGAAAGGCCCAACACGTGGGCGGCGTTCGCGAGGACGCCGGCATCCTCCTCGGTGAGAGCGAGCGCCTGCTCGACCAGAGCGAGCGCCTTGCGAAGGCTCGCCGTCGGGTCTTCCGCCCAACCGTCGAGACAGATTCTGAAGTTACACACGGCGGCCCAAGCAAGAGCCTGACCGTAGCGCGGATCGCGTGCGATCGCACGGTCGAGCAGTTCGCATGCCTCGAACAACTGCTCCCTTCCGGGCATGGGAAGGCCGACAGCGCCCGCAGGTAAAGGTCGTAAGCAGTCTGATCTTGGGGCGCGCGTTCCGATGAGCGCCGTACCTCGTTAGCCTGCAACGCCGGCTCGATGACACCGGCAACGCTCACGGCGACATGGTCTTGAAGGTCGAAGACATCTTCGAGCGAACCGTCAAAGCGATCGGCCCAGAGATGCGCGCCGCTGGTCGCGTCGATTAGCTGAGCGGTGATGCGGACGCGGCCGCCCGCCTTGCGCACCGAGCCTTCGAGCACATAGCGCACGCCAAGCTCTCGCCCGACCTGCTTCACGTCGACGGTTTGGCCTTTGTAGGTGAAGGTCGAGTTGCGGGCGATCACGAAGAGCCAGCGGATCCGTGACAGTGCGGTGATGATCTCCTCGACCATGCCATCGGCGAAATATTCCTGCTCCGAGTCGCCGCTCATATTGGCAAAGGGCAGCACCGCGATCGACGGCTTGTCGGGAAGCGGCAGCGCCGGGGCCGGCTGGACCGCGGCCGTCCCGGCCGCATGCGGGCCCCCTGTTCCCTGCCAGGAACAGGCTCCGGCCCGGGGTCCGACGCGATAGACCCGGACTGGCCGGGCAATGTTCTTGACCTGCTGCTCGCCCAGATCCTCAAAGACAAAGGGCAATCGGTCGCGAACGTGGTCATGAACCGTATTGGAGACGAACACCCCGCCCGCATCGGCCAGGGCCTCGACCCGTGCGGCGATGTTGACGCCGTCGCCATAGAGGTCGTCGCCTTCGACGATCACATCGCCGAGATTGATGCCGATCCGCAATTCAATGCGGTTGTCCGCTGCGACGCCGGTGTTCCGCTCGGGTATCGCCTGCTGCACCTCGACCGCGCAGCGCACCGCATCGACGACGCTGGCAAATTCCACCAGCAAGCCGTCGCCTGTGGTGTTGACGATGCGGCCCTTATGCTCGCCGATTTTCGGATCGAGAAGCTCGCGGCGCAGCGCTTTCAAACGTTCGAGCGTGCCCTCCTCGTCCGCCCCCATCAGCCGCGAATACCCCGCCACGTCGGCGGCCAGGATTGCGGCGAGACGGCGGGTCGCGGTCACTCTGTCTCGCCCATGGCCAGACGCAGGCCCGATTCGAGAAGCTCACGGTCCTCGGGCTTGCGATTCGGTGAGGGGTGCGTTGGGATCACCGGGGCGATCGCGCGGAGCCGCTCGATCACATCGCGGGCGTCGGAAAGCCGGCCCATATGGGCATAGCAGGCGGCCAGAGTCCGGTGCGCCAGCACGAAACCCGGCTGCTCCTGGATCGTCATCTGCAGATGTCGCGCCGCCTCCTCGAACTGGCGCTTGAAAAAATATTGCGTGCCCAAAACAAACAGTTGCGGACCGATGCGGGCCCGCGGGCTCAAGCGCAGCGAGATCTGCAGCCGCTCGATCGCGGTATCGTGATCGCCCGCCCACGATTTCATATGGCCGCTTATATGCCAGCCTCGGGCGTAGCTCGGGTTGAACGTCAGCGCGCGGTCGACGATTGCGAGCATCGTATCGATGTCCTCGCCGTAATGCGCCAGCATATAGGCGGCATTGGCGAGCGTCACGGCATCCTCTTCGCCGGCGAGGAGTGCCCGACGCGCATATTCCACGCCGATATTGCGATTGCGCTCGGGGTCTTCGCTCCAGCCGCTGAAGTCTACTTGCATCCGGCACAGCGCCGCCCAGCAGAGTGCCGGCCCGTATTGCGGGTCGCGCTCGATCGCCCGTTCGAGCAGGGCGAGTGCCTGAAGTATTGCGTCCTTGCGGAAAGACCAGAACAGCGGCTGTGCGCGCAGACACAGATCGTAGGCAGTGAGATCGCTGGTGGGTTTTTGGACCGCGCGCCGAATCTCGCTTGCCTGCAGTGCCGGCTCGATGACGCCCGCCACGCTCGATGCGACCTGATCCTGCAACTCGAACACTTCTTCGAGAGAACCGTCGAAGCGGTCGGCCCAAAGATGCGCACCAGCCTCCGCCTCGATCAGCTGCGCAGTGATGCGCACCCTCTTGCCGGCTTTGCGCACCGAGCCTTCGAGCACGTAGCGCACCCCCAATTCGCGCGCCACCTGCTTCACATCGATCGCTTTGCCCTTGTACGTAAAGCTCGAATTGCGAGCGATCACGAAGAGCCAGCGGATACGGGAGAGCGCCGTAATGATCTCCTCGACCATGCCGTCGGCGAAGTACTCCTGCTCCGGGTCGCCGCTCATATTGGCGAACGGCAGCACCGCGATCGACGGCTTGTCGGGGAGCGGCAGCGCCGGAGCAGGCTGTGATGGTCCTTTGGCGGCTGTGGCGTCGTGAACCCGGTAGACCCGGATCGGCCGCGCGATGTTCTTGAGTGCCTGCTCGCCCATGTCTTCGAAGGCGAGGTCGACGCGGCCAGAGGCGTCCTCCTGAACGCGCGCCGAGACGCAGATGCCACCCGCCTCGGCCAATCCTTCGAGGCGAGCGGCGACATTGACGCCATCGCCAAAGATGTCACCGTCCTCGACGACGATGTCGCCCTGGTGAATGCCGATGCGGAACTCGATGCAGCGCTCCGGCGGCAATGCGGCGCTTGTCTCGGCCATTGCCGCCTGCAGCTCGGCCGCACAACGAACCGCGTCGACGACACTGGCGAACTCGACGAGCAACCCATCGCCGGTGGTTTTGACGATGCGGCCGCGACGATTGGCGATCTTCGGATCAATCATCTCGACGCGAAGCGCCTTGAGGCGCCTCAAGGTTCCTTCCTCGTCCGCTTCGATCAGCCGCGAATAGCCGGCAACGTCGGCGGCAAGGATCGCGGCAAGCCGACGTTCGACGCGAACTGGCCCTGCGGGCTCCATGGCGCCTCCCCGGTGGGGGATGATCTTACTCCATCCATCGCGGCGAACGCATTAAGCAAAGCGACTTGCGCGCATCTGGATAACCGGTCGGAAAATTGACGCCATTGCGTGTATAAGGAGCTGATGGCCGATGATATTTTTCTAATAATTATGAATGGACATGCTGTTTTCACGGCAGTTTACAGTGACATTCCGCTGTTCTTCACTGTTATCGCCCGCTGTTTCTCGCTGTTATTTTTCTCCGGTGATTGGCCAAAACCGAGCAAATCTGCGGCTCAGGCCGGATTCCCGCTGTATTTTTTTCGGAATAACAGCGAATAACAGCGGAGGCACAAAGTAAAAGGGCGCCCGGAGGCGCCCCTCTTGGCCTCGCGGAGCTGGCCACTCAGGTTTCGCGGCTAGAAAAGCGCACGGTCGTGGCGCGGGCGCGGTAGTCGGTCTTCACGTTGACGAAGCCGACCATGCCCTCCTCGACCTTCTTCCAGGCGCGCTGCAAGGCCGGGCGGATGTCCTCGGGCTCTTCGACATATTCGGCGTAGCAGCCTAGGGCCTCGGCCATTTTGTCGTAGCGCGTGTAGCCGAGATCGCGGCCTGGCTTGTCGTGCTCCGGGTCCGCGGTCCAGCCGCCGTTGAGGCTGATCACGCAGAGCAAAGGCAGTTTGTGCCTGACCGCAGTGTCGAGCTCCATCGCGTTCTGCCCGAACGAGCCGTCGCCGTGCAGGCAAATCACCTGCGCGTCGGGTTTGGCGGCCTTGGCGCCGACCGCAAACGGCAGCCCCACGCCCATCGTGCCGAACGGCCCGGAATTGAGCCGGTGTCCCGGGACAAAGGTCGGGATCGACTGGCGGCCGTAATTGAGGATCTCCTGACCGTCGACCGAGAGGATCGCTTCGCGCTGCATGAAGTTCTTGATCTCCTCGCACAGCCGCAGCGGATGGATGTCGCCGTCGGTCGGGTAGTTGCCGCCGGCGCGCATGCGCTTTTTCCCTTCGCCGTCGGCCAGCTTCTGCCGCCAGCCCTGGAAGCGGTCGGCAGTGCGGGCGTCGACCGCTTCGCACAATTGCTGCAGCACCGACTTGCAGTCGCCGACGACCGGAATGTCGATGTTGCGCGCCGAGTTGCCCATCTCCTCGGGGTCGATGTCGATGCGTGCGACCTTCGCGTCAGCGCTAAAGCGCGGCGGCAAGGCGTGGCCGATCAC
>Ga0306920_100007320_pt1 | contig 14523 bp, 12 predicted proteins | sample flu12Cox44000170_FD_204666 | JGI IMG/M metagenome (GOLD analysis project Ga0306920, IMG submission 204666) | Lab enrichment of tropical soil microbial communities from Luquillo Experimental Forest, Puerto Rico - flux4day.12C.oxic.44.000.170 (v2)... | ecosystem: Environmental > Terrestrial >...
AGCGCGCCGAAGGCGAGCTGCGTGACTTTACCCATTGCACCGACAGGCGTCGTATCGGTCTCGCCCGTCACGCGACAGGCCACAAGCGCCAGCCAGAAGGATAGCGCTACCGCGATAGCACTTTGCCAGATGGGCATACCGAAGCTCGCGTGCCCGAGCCAGGCTAGGGCCACAAACGACACGATCTGGCCAACGACGAACCAGCTGGTGGGCGCCTCGATGCGGCCGGCTTCGGTCGCAGCCGCGGAGCGATAGAGTATTTTTCCCAGATCATGGAACGCCCTCAATGCCGTGCGCCAGCTCAGCGCAAAACTCAACAATCCTGCGGCTACCATGCAGGACGCGCCAAACCAGAGCGTCCACTGCACGATGGAAGCGAAGCCCATACCTTCGATGACGCCTCTCGTTTGCAGGACCGGCACGACCACAGCCCAACACAATGTGCCCGAGACGAACATAGTTGCGCAGACCCGCATACCGGTGATGGCGCCGGCGGCGAGAAATATGAAATCCCAGGAAAAGACAACGGTGCGGCCCGACCACGCTCCGTAGTGACTGCCGAGGAGCCACTTCTGCAAGTCCGTCAGAAGAGCCTCGCTCGAAAAGCGTTCGAGGCTCCCGCTGATCGTCGACAGGCCCTCCGACCAGACCTTGTCGACCGCGGAAATGAGCCCGGCGAGACCCAGCGCCTTGGCCGCGCGCAGACCCTGCGAGCTTTTGGCATGCAGCGCACGCAGCGTTTCAGCCGCCGCGATGCCGGAAGGGAAGCGCAGCTGCTCGATATTGATCATCTGCCGCTTCATGGGAATTGCCATCGTGACCCCGAGCACCGCGATAAAGAATACCCAAGCCAGCATTAGCGGCACAGAGATCGACTGATGATTGACTATGATGTAGGCCGCAAAGGCCGAGATTAGGGTGCCACCCGTGGAGTAGCCAGCGGAGCTGGCCGTCGACTGCATGCAGTTGTTTTCAAGGATGGTCATCGGCGTGCGCGCGAGGCCTACTTTGAGCAAGCTCGTCCAGATCGCATAAGACAAGATGCTGGCCGTGATTGCGACCCCGAAACCCCAGCCCGCCTTGAGGCCGATGTAGAGGTTGGTAAGCGACAATACGCCTCCTAAGCATGAGCCAATCAGCACCGCGCGCCAAGTAAGTTGCGCCATGCTGTCCCCGCGGCCGCGATAGACCTGCTCGTACCACTGCTGCTCGATCTCTTCGGCTCTGCCTTTGAATCCGGTGACAGGCAGCGACCGGTCTCGATCATCAGTAGCTTCAACAAATAGATCCATCAGTGGCACTGATCATTCTGGAGAGCGGGTTGAAGATCGACGGCAAGTTTCCACGGGCAAGATCCGTGATAGCCGAAGCTGATCAGAACACGTCCTGGCTGCTGCCGCGTAGGAAGCAGTAAAGCAAGCGTGGTCAAGAAGAAATCGGCTTTGGTCCTCGGACAATCCAGCCTTGCTCATGTTCAGGCCAACATTGGGACGACGATAGACGATTGCTTCCATTGGCCATGCCTATATGGTGATCCAATGACGGGTACGGCCACGTTCTTTGCTTCGCTGCACGAGTCCGGAATAGCGGTGCGCCCCGAAGGACCATCAGTGGAGAAAGAATCCACCAGGATCAGCTGCAAGTGCTACGGCCAGATACGCAGCTACGTGGCAGGGGTATTCACCAGCCACGCGCTGGTAAACTTATTTGGTCTCGGCCAGGTCCTGTGGCGACAGGCGAATGCATAGCGCCGCGACATTCTCTTCGAGGTGCGCGATCGATGACGTTCCAGGTATCGGCACGGTGATGGGAGAACGTGAGAGTAACCATGCAATGGCGATCTGAGCGGGGCTTGCGTTGTGTCGCGCAGCTACCCGCGCCAAGGTGCCGGTGCTGCTTGCGCTGCCGCCCGCTTCGAGCGGGTACCAAGGTAGAAAAATGATGCTTTCTCGCTCGCACTCGCGAAGTACCTCTTCAGATGAGCGATCCGCGTAATTGTAGCGGTTCTGAACCGTGGCAATTGGCACCAACCGGCGCGCCCGCCGCAACTCATCAACGCTCACGTTAGAGATCCCGATGTGACGAATCTTTCCCTCGCCTTGCAAATCAGCGAGAGCACCAACGGATTCCTCCAGTGGCACCCGAGGATCGGGCGCATGGAGTTGATACAGATCGATGCGCTCGAGCTTTAGCCGTCTGAGGCTCCCGTCGCAGGCAGCACGCAGGTACTCTGGACGCCCGTCGTTCTCCCAGGCTCCGGGCCGTGGCCGCGTGAGCCCACCTTTGGTCGCGATGACGAGTTCTTCAGGATAAGGATGTAGGGCCTCAGCGATGAGCTGCTCATTGACCTCAGGTCCATAAGCGTCGGCAGTATCGATCAGCGTGACGCCGAGCTCGATGGCGCGCCGGAGCACCATCCTGGCCGCCTCGGAATCGCGGCGCCGACCCCATGCGCCTGGCCCACACAATCGCATGGCGCCGAAGCCAATTCGGGCCACGGCCAGGTCCCCACCGATCGTAAGAGGTACACCAAGGCGCTCCGATGTCTTCCCGATGTGGTTCTGAGGCTCGGGACTCATGCCTTTCTCCGTTGAATTCGAACAGCCAGGTTGTGAGCGACTGACGCCCATGAACACATCATTGGGCAGAACCAAAAAACGGAGTCAATCCGCGCACTTTTTTCAGCTACAGACAGATGGAGTGTTCAGGGAACGAAAAACGCCCTGCATTGGAAATAGTAGTAGACGAGGACCGCGGGAGAGATGACGACCGTTGACGATCAATCTTTGTACTCGTCCATGCTGGCAACAGCCGCTCTGAGGGCTTTGGCCCATTGGTTGGAAAGCTTTCGATAATAGTCGTTATTCTCGTCGATTCTCTGCACGCGTCGCACATCCAGTGTGTCGCGCTCATACAGCAGGAGATCGATTGGCATGCCGACTGAAAGGTTAGAGCGCAGCGTTGCATCGAAGGATAGCAGAATGAGCTTAGCAACTTCACCAAGCCGCATTTCGGGGTGCAGCACACGGTCGAGAATCGGCTTACCATATTTGTGCTCGCCGATCTGGAGATATGGTGTGTCGTCAGTCGCCTCGATAAAATTGCCCTCGTCATAGATTTGGAACAGCCGCGGGGCTTCATCGCCCACCTGACCGCCCAGGATACACGATACAGAATTATCTGCGTCGAGTGACGGTCCATCGATTGCACGAACCTCACGCACGGCACTGCCGACAAGACGCGCGGCCCGATACATCGAGCTAACATTCATTAATGTAGGACGGTCAGCCGGTACTTCGGGAGAAAGTTGCTCGTTGATAATGCTAATCACGGACTGGGAGACCGCCAGGTTTCCGGCAGTGAGCAGCACAAGAACGCGATCCCCAATCCGACGCCAAAAATGTAGCTTTCTAAATTGTGAGACGTTATCGATGCCAGCATTGGTGCGGGTGTCGGCGCCAAATACCAGTCCGCGCTGCAGGCGAACCGCGACAGCGTAGGTCATCAGGTTCACTTTCGTTCGTTGTTCATGAATTTAGGTCTGGTCAAAGCAGCTTGCTATGCTGGCAGCCCGCCACAGAGTGCCCGCGAGCTACCAATTTCGCGAATTCGTCGCAGTCCGGGGGCCTGATGAGCTACGGAACAAACCGGACCGACACCCATCGTCACGCTGGTGTCTATGCCGGTCCGAATCCTCAAGGCGAAAGGCCGGCCGACCTGCGCGCGGCCAACCAAGTTTGAGTTCGTCATCAACCTGCAAACGGCCCGGGCGCTCGGCCTCGAAATCCCGCCGGCTTTGCTCGCCCGCGTCAAGGGGGTTGAGTGAGCGCGCTAGGCAAAGCTAGTGCGATCCTGCCGGTGCCAAGTGCGGCCCAAGTAAGGAATAGCGGCCGCTTGGTGACGAGTGTTGCGTGGCCTGCAACGATCAGTGCTGCAAACGGGAAGGTGTGGTATCGTTCAGGCCGCAATTGGCGGTGCGGCAGCTGCCCCAGGAGGGAATTCATGCGTATTGGGTTCGTCGTGTTGTTCGCGCTGCTCTGCCCGTCGGTCTTCGCGCAGCAGCAGACGCCATCCATCATCCGATTCGATTCCGTGCCTGATCCGCTTAAGCTGCCGGCTAACCTCTATTTCGGCGAGGTCAGCGGCATCGCGGTCAACTCCAAGGGCCACGTCTTCGTCCTGTCGCGTGGCAACACCACCGGCCCCGCTTATGCTGCTGCCGCGGCGCAGCTCCTTGAGTTCGGCCCCGACGGGAAGTACCTGCGCGAGATCGGCCACAACCTCTACGCTTGGTCCTTCGCCCACATGGTCAAGGCGGATCCGCACGACAACATTTGGGTCACCGACAAAGGCTCGGACATGGTGATTAAGTTCACGCCCGAGGGTCGCGTCGCCATGGTGTTCGGCCGCAAGCAGGAGGCCTCGGACGAGGAGACAGGACCGCTAAAGCATCCGAACCCCCCGTTTCCCGCCGAGCCCGGCCGCTTCCGGCAGGTGACCGACGTCGCGTTCGACGCCGCCGACAATACCTTCATCAGCGATGGCTATATCAACTCGCGCGTCGCCAAGGTGGACAAGGACGGCAACTGGCTCAAGTCATGGGGCGAGCGCGGCAACGGGCCCGGCCAGTTCAACACGCCGCATTCAATCGCGGTGGACGCCAAGGGGAACGTCTATGTCTCCGATCGCGGCAACCACCGCATCCAGGTGTTCGACGGTGAAGGCAACTTCCTGCGCCAGATCGTTATCGACGTGCCAGTGCCGCCCGGCGCTAAGCCGGCGATCGGCAACATCCCAAGTGAGGCACAGCTTGCGGCCGGCACCTTCACGCCCGGCTCACCCTGGACGACCTGCATCACGCCGGGGCCGAACCAGGTGATCTACAGCGCCGACGCCTGGCCCGGCCGCATCTACAAGCTGACGCTCGATGGCCGAGTGCTGGGTGTGCTTGGCGAGAGTGGCAAGCAGTTGAAGCAGTTCGGCTGGATCCACGAGCTTGCCTGCCCCTCCGAGAACGTGCTCTGGGTCGGCGAGCTATTGAACTGGCGCGTGCAAAAGCTGGTGCTGCACCCCTAGTCAAATCCCCCGGGATTTTCCATCACCGAGGCTGCCAAATTTCGCGACCTGAGTCGGCAATCTCAGTTCGACTGATTTATATCTGCTGATTGGACTGAAGCGGAACGACTCACGACGCCGTGGCTGTTGGTGCGTTATGAGCCACGCATGCCGCCATCGTCGAGCTCGATCCTGAAGCCGGCGCGATCCCGATTAGGAAATATGTCGTCGTTCATGATGCCGGAGTCCTGATAAATCCCATGCTCGCCGAGGGAGAACTGGTAGGCGTCCGCCAGGAATGGGTGGGGCGCCCGTAGACGAGATGGTCTATGATGAGAAAGCAGCGAGTCGGGGCACTGTTCGAGTATTTTGGTAGGAGGTTTAAAATGCGAAAGCGAGTTCTGATGCTCACGACGTCTGCCTTTATTCTGGTGTGTGGCGCTGTCGCTGCGAGCGCCCAGCAAGGGGCGATGACGCAGCCACAAGCTCCGCAGCAGCAGCAACAGGAGCAGGAGCATCAACCGCACCACAGAATGGGCATGTTTGGTCCGGGGGGCATGCATTCCGGCATGATGATGCGGGTACTTTTCGCCATGATGGACAGTGATGGTGACGGAACCGTTTCCTTGCAGGAGTTTCAGGCGGCTCACGAGCGGATCTTCAAGGCAATGGACGTCAACAAAGATGGCGTCCTTACCCTGGAGGAAATACAAGCTTTCATGCACGGTACCAGGGCACAGGTACCCCCGGGCACGGGGCAACCCACCCGGCGTTCGCATGACTGACTAGAACCTATCTCAAATCGTCTGAAAGCGACGACGCGGCGAGCTGAACAACGATTTGCCAATGGCCGCGTTGTCACCGTTCTCGACGACTGGGCCCCACCGCCGTTCGAAGCGCAGGCCGACATAGCACGGATCTTCGATGCCGATGCGATGACGATCGGGCGACTGCAGCCGGACGGCGGCCGCCCTTTCGGCTTGGACGGCGCAAGCGTGGCGGGGTGAAAATGAAGCGCCCCGGAAAGGGGTGAGCAAACCGGGGCGTGTTCAGAGTGGAATAACGATCCAGCGTGCGACCGGTTTCCCCGATCCCCCCGAACGCGAAACAGGCTAGAGGGCCAATCCCTAACGAGTCTTAACCTCCGTCGAATTTCGCCTTGGCGATGGTTAATTGCAGTAGCCATAGCGAGCTTCTTGGGTTGCTCCCCTCCCGTTGACGAGTCTTGCCCGGTCTGGGGCGCGTTTCGAGCTCTCCGCAGGAACCGGAGCGACGGCCGTTCGGAATTGACGCGAGCAAACAACCGGCGCACGGTTGCAGAAATCAGCACAGACGGGGAGAGGAGTATGTCCACGACGCGCCGCCAATTCCTGGCGACATCCGGTTCGTTTGCCCTCACCGCCACGGGAGTGGGCTTGGCAGCAGCCGCCATGGGGCCAAACGACAAATTCGATCTGGTGATCAAAGGAGGCGACGTCCTCGACCCAAGCCAGGGCTTTCGGGGACAGCGCGATATCGGCATCCGCTTCGGCCTGATCGAGGCGGTCGAGGCGGACATTCCGGCCGCACGCGCGCGCCAGGTGCTCGACGCCGCCGGCAAGCTGGTCACACCGGGGCTCGTCGATCTCCACACGCACGTGTATCCCTATGGTTCGGCGATCGGTATTCCCGCCGACGAGCTCGTTCCTCATCAAGGGACTACGACATGCGTTTCGGCGGGCGACGCAGGCGCAAACAATTTCGCCGCCTTCCGCCGCTTCGTCGCGGCACAATCGCGGACCCGCCTCTACGCCTTCGTGCATATCGCCAACATTGGGCTGGCAGGCTTCCCCGTTGCCGAGCTTTTCAACATCGATTTTGCTCAACCTGACAGCGCGGCAAAGGCGATTGCTGAGAACGTCGACATGGTACTCGGCGCCAAGGTGCGCATGTCCGAGAACGTCATTGCCAAGCACGGTATCGAGCCGCTCAAGCGGGCGATCAGCGCGTGCGAGCAGGCCGGCGTCGGCGCCAAAGTGATGTGTCACATCGGCGGGGTCGAGACACGAGAGCTCATCTCGCAAATCCTTGACACGCTGCGGCCGGGCGACATTCTGACCCACTGCTATTCCGGATTCCCGAATGTGGCCGGCGACTTCACCAACATCGTGCAGGACGGGCGGGTGATACCTGCTGCTATGAGCGCCAAGCAGCGCGGGGTGATCTTCGATATTGGCCACGGCGGCGGAAGCTTCGATTACACGGTGGCCGAGGCGGCGATTCAGCAAGACTGCCTACCCGACACGATCTCTTCCGACATTCACGTGTTCTCCGGCAACACGCCCGGCATGCCCTACCTGACCTGGGTGATGAGCAAATTCTTGGGGCTAGGCTTCTCGCTCGAGCAGGTAGTGGCCATGGCGACGCTCAAGCCCGCGGCGGTCATCAACCGGCTGCCCAAGCTCGGCACACTGCAAATCGGTGCCCCCGGCGACGTCTCCATCTTGGAGCTGGTGGAAGGGCCAGTGTCGTTCGTCGACACCCACAACAACAAGCGCGAGGGGAAGGTCCATCTCAAGCCAGTCCAGACAGTCGCCGCCGGCGTCACGTTCGGACGGCCTTACGCTGCTCCGTTTTCAGTGCGCTGACACAGAATAATTCCTGCGGTGCATTAAACTGGCAAGCAAGAACTTGAAAGCACATCCTCTTGACACAATCACCCTATGCCATTCTCAAAACATCCGAGCGGAATCGCAGGTGAATGCCGACACCAGCTACTGCTTGTGTGCGACGCTAGTCGGAATGTGATTGAGCTCCTCGCAACCCGTCGAGGTCACGACCACTGAGCCGCCGATGTTCACACGGTGGTTTCCGATGCAGGCATTTGGCTCGAACGCGAACACCATCCCCGGCTGCAGCAGGGCTTGACGCCGGCGCGCGGCATTGGGTCCGACGAAGGGCACATTGAGGTTTGCCTGCTCCTGATTAACTTGGGTTCGGCCCGCCAGAAAATGCGGGCCGAGTGAGTGCACGAGTGGCGTGTAACCCCAGCATCCCGCTGAGTTGAGCGGCTCTTCCATCACAGCCAAAAGATCGGCAAAACTCATGCCTGGCTTCAACGCCTTGATACCGGCATCATATGAGGCCCGCGCGACTTGCTCGCACTTCAAATTCGTATCATCCACCGGATCGAGGGCCACGGTCATCTGCACCTGAACCTCCTGGTTGCCGCATAGGGGCATGAGCTCCATCTGCAGCAAATCGCCGCGCTCGAGAATGCGCGGTGCCTCGCCGCTCGTCGTCCAACGCGGCGGCCCCCACGATAGAGTGTGCGCGCCCGAATTCATGACAATCGTGGGGTAACGTAGCCCGATGCCGTGGCGCAACATCTCCCTCGTCGCCTCGGCGAACACGACCTCCTCCCCTATACCGGGCACTGTCAGCTCGACAACCACCCGGCAAGCCGCCTCGGCTGCGCGCGCAGCATATCGGACCTGCGCCAGCTCCTCGTCACTCTTCACCAACATCAAATGGCTGAACTCCTCGGAGACATCTTCCCATCGGGCCTTGGGCACCGCCGCGGTCAACTCCATCCAAAAATTGGCCGGTATCGCGCCGTAAATCTCAGTGGGCGCTTGCGAGCTGAGACCAACCACGCCCAGACTACTCCCATCTAGGCTTTTCTCGCGCAGCACTTCTGCTACCGCGGTGCCGCTTGTCGCGACGCGATAGTCGTCCACCCAAAGCTTAGTGCCGCGTTCCTGGGACCAGCGGGCGCGCATCACCCGCAAGTGCGCCCAGGTGATGACAACCGGATTTCCTTCAAGCGGAAAGATGACGCAGCCTTCGTTGTAATCATCGGTAATGTAGGTTTCGTACATCTCACGTGACCGGAAACCCGCTACCAGAAGTCCGTCGAATCCGCGTTCGCGCATCAGACTGCGGACCCGCGCCCAGCGCCGAGAGCGTTCGGTCAATGATAGGATTGGTGGCTGGATCGGGACGTGGGTCACGATGTCTCCTTTCATTTCGGCCGGTTTGCCCACCCTTAATGAATGAAGCCAGGTGTCCCGTTCACCTGCTCGGTTCACGAAGGGGCTACCGGAGGTGGATATACGCGTGAGCCCGCCGTGTGGCGTGATCCGTTCTTTCATCAGTGATGCAATGATGGTGAGCCTGTCTCGCTAACGAAAGGCGCTCCGCGCCAGGAGATCGTCAGGACTATCTTAGATACTTACATCAGGCAGTAGAGATCATTCTTCTCACCCGCCTCATCATCGTCTGGCATGCAGTACTGAGCAGCCTTGACCATTTGATCCTTGTTGTGATCGCCGCGGCTCGCGGTCGCTACAAGCAATGCCAATGAGATGACGCCGTCACGACTGCCATTGCCATCCTGAACGACATGACGCTGCCTCCTTGATCGAAGTAGCTGGATCAAGAACCATTTTCGCATGGCTCTTCCAATCTCATAACTCTCATTTAAATGGAGAATGGCCGGCTGCGCCGGCCATCCCCCGGTTCACTGGAGTGCCGCCTAGCCGTCAGCAAATCCAGTGGTAGTCGCCGTCCCAGGGCCGGCATTCATCCGCCTTGGATTTTGCAAAGGCCGGCGCGGAGGCGATTACTGCGAACGCGAATATAAGCGCCAGTGTGATCCTGATCAACATAGCCATTCTCCTTGTAAAAGCCGGATGTGGCTTTGTAGACTCGATCGCGGCCAAGCGACATTTATTCCCTCCCGCCATGTCTACGGCGACGGATTGTGCTCCACGCTCATCACATCGATGTGATGAATGCGCCGAGGAAATCTGCGCGCTGGCTTACAAAAGGAACTGAGAAATCCGTCGTGCAGAGAGCCCGTCCCCACTGCGACGAAGTTAAGCAACATCGTGATCATCGATTACGAAAAGTCGGGAATAAATCTCTCACATCTTCGGCTGCTTGCGGTCCACCGGCTCATTCAGAGCCTCGGCGAGACCGCCAAGATGCCATTCCGCATCCACCCACACATGCTCCGGCACGCCTGCGGGTACGAGCTTGCGAACGATGGCCACGATACTCGTGCGCTGCAAAGAACATCCAGCATACCGTCCGGTCTACCGAAATGGCCGTAGATCGGTTCAAGGACTTTTGGCGGAGATGATGTCTGTTGATCGAACATAACCGGACGCCAATGCTGCGATGCGGTAACCGCCGGTTGTGACCCAAACCGGTCCTCCGGCGGGACGAAATCCCGCAGCGCACCAAGCCCCCTGACCGATCCTTGCCTATCGGATATGCTGCCCAGTCCCTGGCTGGGGTTGTGGATGCAATTTGATCGATTGAAGCGCCGCGAGTTCATCACGCTGCTTGGTGGCACGGCTGCGTGGCCGCTCGTGGCGCGCGCGCAGCAGGCAGGGAAGCTGCCGATCATCGGGTACCTCGGCGCGGGTGCTACGGACTGGCGTCCATGGACTGACGCCTTTGTGGGTCGACTGCGTGAACTCGGCTGGATCGAGGGTCGCACCATCGCGTTCGAGTATCGCTGGTCGCAGGGACGCCCCGACCGCATCGCCGAGATCGCGGCCGAGTTTGTCCGCCTCAAGGTCGACGTCATTGTCTCGTACGGAGGCGCCATCCCCATAATAAAGCAGGCAACAGCGGTCATTCCCATCGTCTTTGCATTGGCGATCGACCCGGTCGGCCAGGGTGTGGTTGCAAGTCTGGCGCGACCGGGCGGCAACGTCACCGGGTTCTCGCTCCAGAATACCGATCTTGCGGGCAAACGCCTCGAACTGTTGCACGAGGTCGTCACCGATTTACGGCGGTTGGCGATCGTAGCCAACGTCGGCCATCCCGCCGTTGTGCTGGAGGTGGATAAGGTTCGGACGGCCGCTCGCATGCTCGGGCTGGACGCGGTCACCTTTGAAATCAGGCGAGCCGAGGATATTGCATCCGCCTTCGCGCCGCTTAGGGCCGCCCAAGCGGACGCACTTTACGTTGTGGGTGATGCACTCGTTAGCGCCAACAGCACGCGCATCATCACGCTGGCGCTCGGCGCGCGGCTGCCGACCCTCTTCAGCAGCCACGATTTTGTCCGAGCCGGGGGTTTCATGTCTTACGGACCAAACTACTCGAATCTGTTTCGGCGCGCCGCTGACTACGTCGACAAGATTCTGCGCGGGGCGAAGCCGGGTGATCTTCCCGTAGAGCAGCCGACCAAATTCGATCTCGTCATCAATCTCACGACGGCCAAGGCGATCAGGCTGACGATCCCGGAGTCATTCCTGCTGCGCGCCGACGAGGCCATCGAATAATCTTTTTGCTGCGATGCATGAGTCGGCTTGTGGCACACAGCGGCGGTAAGCCTTTGCGCCGGCATGTCCGCAGCCGGTGGAAGCTGACATAAGCCCGCCGGACGGCCCGAGCTGACATAGGCTGGTTTGAAATCCCGCAGCGCAGCACTGCTGTGTGTGATATCGTCCCCTCCGTTGCACACCCCCTCGTGGGAGGGTCGCATGGCAAAGCATCTTCGGCGGCGAGAGTTCATTGTCGCGCTTGGAGTGGCGGCGGCTTGGCCGCTTGCAGCGCGCGCGCAGCAGCCGCCGATGCCGATTATCGGGTTCTTCCACCATGCTTCGCCGAAGGTGGCTGAGCCGTTGACTGCGGTATTCCAGCGGGGCCTCAAGGAAACGGGATTTATCGAAGGCCAAAACGTGCAAATCCAATACTGGTGGGCCGAGAACCACTACGATCGATTGCCGGAATTAGCGGCCGATCTGGTTCGTCGGCAAGTGGCCGTGATCATCGCGAATACGCCCACGATGCAGGCGGCAAAGACGGCAACCTCCACAATACCGATCGTGTTCGTGAGTGCCGAGGACCCGGTCTCCTTGGGTCTTGTCGCGAGCTTCAATCGGCCCGGCGGCAATGCCACCGGCGTCTACTTTCTCATCGCCGAGCTGGAAGCAAAGCGAGCTGAGTTGCTGCATGAGGTCGTGCCATCAGCGGCCACGATCGCACTGCTCGTTGACCCGAATTTTCCGAGCGCCGAGATCCAGTCGCGGGAGATGCGGGAGGCCGCGCGCTCGCTAGGCCTCAATCTTCTTGTCCTGAAGGCCGGCGCCCCGGGCGACATCGATGCCGCCTTTGCGACGCTGTTTCGCGAGGGTGTCGGCGCCTTGGCCGTTGCCGCCAGCGGGTTCTTCTTCTTCCAGCGCGAGCATTTGGTCGACCTGGCTGCGCGCTATGGCATCGCCGCGATCTATCCCTGGCGCGACGCCGCTACCGCCGGCGGTTTGATGAGCTATGGAGCCAGCCCGTTCGACGCTTATCGCCAAGCCGGCATTTATGCCGGCCACATCCTCAAGGGCGAGAAGGCGGCCGATCTGCCGGTGCAGCAGTTGGTAAAGATCGAGTTAGTGATCAATCTGAAGACAGCCAAAGCGCTCGGCCTTACTTTCCCGATTACATTGCTCGGCCGCGCCGACGAGGTCATCGAGTAGTTGCCTTTTGCTGCACCTGCTCAGGTCCGTTCATGGCACATAGCGGCGAAAGGCTAACGCTGCCTCATGTCGGCAGCAGCTGGAGAAAGCGGACAATGGGCGGTGGGAGGGGAACGCCGGTTATGACCCACTGCGGTCATTCGGCTGCCTATTTTGCTGTGATGCAAAATCGCCGTGGTAGGGATCTGGTAGGTCGTCCTGGGCTGGAGGCGGTCCGCGACCCTTCTCCGATCAAACCGCGCCGTCAAACCGGTTGAGGCTTCGTCGCCGAGGCATAAAGGACATTTGCTTCGACCGATTGCACCCCCGTCCTACGGATAAATGTAAGACACTCGTCTCGAACACGTTCGCGCGCCGCCGCATCCAGTTGTTCGACCGTCCCGCGATACCCAGTTCCAAGTACCATAGGCCACCAGTCGTCCGGCGAGCCCAGTGGATGTTGACTTATGTCCGCGACGACATCGGGTGGCACGGTGCCAGCGTCGATGAAGAGGGCGCGTAGCGCATCAGGTTCGGAAATGCGATCCCACGGATTGAACCCTTTATAGAGATCAGGTCGCGCGGCGCGCACGGCATTCCAAAATATGCTGTTTACAGGTTCAAAAAAGTGGGGGCCCCAAGTGGTAATAGCAAGCTGCCCGCCTGGACGAACGTGTCGCCAAAGCTCGGCGACAGCAGCCCGCATATCCGGCACGAAAAAGATGCCAAAGACGCAAACTACGGCATCGAACCCGGCCGGCGAGAGCTGCAGATCAAGCAAGTCGCCGACGCGAAATTCGGTGTTTATGAAGCCTCGGTCCTTAGCCTTGGCTCGTGCAAGAGTCAGTAGATTATCTGCGAGGTCGACTCCAAGAACAAACCCGCGAGGCCCAATCGCTTCTGCCGCCGGGATCGCAGATGCGCCACTGCCGCAGCACACATCAAGGACGCGCCCTCCCGCATTGAGGCGCAGGCGCGAGACGGTGCGACGACCATACCGCTCCCAAAAGGTATTGACTGGATGGTCGTAGAAGCCGCGTTGTACGTATCAGCAGCCCTTTGTTTCGCATCGATCGGGGTGCTCACGTTCGCTCCTCCGGTATGGATGGCCAAGTGTAATGTAACCAATTCAATGCCGGTTGGGCACGTCAGTACTTGAGCGAATCCGCTTTGTGACGAGGGTCCTGGCACTACGGCCATAAGCTCATGCAACGGCATTTCCGCTGCTGGCGAGAGCTGACATAAGAGCCCGGATGGTCAATTCCGGGTTTGACCCTGAGCGGTCAATCGGCGGCAGACCTTGCTGTGATGCACAACGCGGTATTTCCTACCACGGTGTGGTAGGGTGCGATCCTCGGATTGAGGGAAGCACATGAGGCGGCGCGAGTTCGTATCGCTGGTCGCTGGTGCGGCGGCGTGGCCGCTGGCCGCGCGGGCGCAGGGGCCATCTGCAGTTGTTGGGATGCCGCGGATCGGGATCATCGACGACGAACCCCTTTGGGACAATTTCCGGCAGGGCTTGCGCGATCTTGGTTATATTGAGAACCAGAACATTGCCATCGAATATCGATCTGCGGAGGGCAAGGTCGATCGACTCGTTCAAGCTGCGCGCGAACTGGTATCGCTTCCCGTGAATACGATCGTCGTGTTTGGTTCGACGGCGGCGCGTGCGGCCCGACAAGCTACATTGACGATTCCGATTGTCGGGATCGCGATCGGTGACCCGGTGAGAGCGGGTTTCGCCGTGAGCCTCGCACGACCGGGCGGAAACATGACCGGAAACTCCTCTCTGGGACCTGATCTCATCGGCAAGCGTTTGGAAACTCTAAAAGAATGCGTTCCCACCATGGCCCGTGTGGCCTTTCTGTGGAATCCGGACAATGACTCCAATTTGGCTTTCCTTGAAGAGCTTATTATTGCCGTTCCGGGACTGGGCTTGCAGTTGATCTCCGTTCCAATCCGCAATGCGGATGAATTCGAAGGCGCGTTCGCAGCAATGACGCAGCGACGGCCGAATGGGCTC
>Ga0306920_100007321_pt1 | contig 14523 bp, 15 predicted proteins | sample flu12Cox44000170_FD_204666 | JGI IMG/M metagenome (GOLD analysis project Ga0306920, IMG submission 204666) | Lab enrichment of tropical soil microbial communities from Luquillo Experimental Forest, Puerto Rico - flux4day.12C.oxic.44.000.170 (v2)... | ecosystem: Environmental > Terrestrial >...
CAGAAATGATACGAGTTCTGCCCGTTGGGCGGGAACTGATCGCACATGAAGAGGGTAGAATCATCCGGGTCGACACCGTTGATCCAGGAATAGAAACCGGTGTCGAACTTGCCGCTCTGTAGGATGCCGCCCGCCTGCATGGTCGCAAAGAACAGCGGTGTGATGTAGTTCTTGATATCGCCTTGCACCCCGATCTGTTGCCACTCACGCTGCACAATCGTCTCGACATCACGTGTCTCAGCCGAGCCCGTTGCTCCGGACATGCCGAGTTCCAGCTTCTGCCCGTTCTTATAGCGATAACCGTCTGAACCAAGGGTCCAGCCCGCCGCGTCGAGCAGCTTGGCGGCTGCAGCCAGATCATGAGGATACTGCTTGACGTCGGCAGAGTGGGCCCACAAAAAGGGGGGCTGGTCGGTGTCGCCTCGCATGTTCACGCCGTGGCTCACATTATCGATGAGCTCTTTTTGGTCGATCGCATAGGTGAGCGCCTGACGAACGCGGATGTCTTTGAGGATGGGGCTGTTGAGATTGAAGCCGATCTCACGATAGTGGGTGAACGGTGTCAGATAGATGTGATACCCCGTGAGATCCTTAAAACTCGGAGTTTGCGATGAGGGAGCGTTGTATTCCATGTCGATCTCATGCGAGAGCAGCTTCGTGAGGATGGTCGTCTCATCAGGGATGATCTGATAGTCGACTTCTTTGAGCTTCGGAGCCCCCCGCCAATAGTTCGGATTCGCGGTCATGCGAATGATGGTGCCCCTCTGCCACTCCTGCACGATGAAGGGACCTGTGCCAACGGGCTTCGTGTTGAAAGCTGCTTGGTTGATGTCGGGAAGCTGCCCTAAGATATGCTTGGGCAAAATCGGGTACGGTGTCGACGACATCGTGAAGAATGTGTTCACAAACGGTGCCCAGGGTTTGACCAGATGCACGACGATCGTATACGGGTCTTTCTCATCGATACGTGAGATGTAGTGCTCATCGTAGCCTGTGCGCGTCTGAATGTTGGTGCGTGGGTTGATGACCACTTTCCACGTGAAGATGACGTCGTCAGCCGAAAACGGCGCGCCGTCTTGCCACTTCACGCCCTTGCGCAGGTGATAGGTGACGGTCAAGCCGTCGCGGCTGATGCCGCCGTTCTCTAACGTCGGCACCTGTGTCGCAAGTTCGGGAACAAATTCGTTTTGATCGCTCCAGTTGAAGAGGTAACCACCCCAAAACATGGAGAGGTCCGCCTCGATCTGCTGGTTTCCCAAGAGGGGATTCATGTTATCGGGTTCGGAGTTGCCAGCCCAGCGAAGGACGCCATGAATGGTCCACGGGTTGCCGGCGGTGCCAGTTCCGGTGCTCGTGCCAACCTTCGTGCAACCAGCGGCCACCACCGCGATACACGCGGCGGCCGTGAGAACAGCAATAGATCGTTTCATGCGTCGCGTTGCGCACCTCGTGTCAAGACAAGCGGAGCGTCGATCGGCAAGGTCAACGCCCACGCAGGTATACCCAAATCGTCACGTACGTCGCTGAACTTGCAAGGGTTGAATGTAGCATCGGTTTTGACGGATGTAGCGCGTCCCAACATATGCCGCAGGGGCTTCGGCGTCGGGTCTGTTCGAACCGCGCCAGTGGGTGCTATTGTGATGCCGTGCATCGCCTCCGGCTGGACAGCAAACGAGCCGACGGTCAGAATTGAACTGACGACCCGCGGTTTACGAAACCGCTGCTCTACCTCTGAGCTACGTCGGCACGGCGTTTTGGACTGCTCAAATTCTCGCCGGTGCGCGCCCGTGCCTCTCAAGGCTCGGTACGTTGGGTCTCTAAATCGGCAAACGAGGTGTAGCGCTTGTCGAAGCGGAGCTGCACGAGACCGGTGGGCCCGTTGCGCTGCTTCGCTATATTGATTTCCGCGATATTCTCGTTCTCGGGCGTGGGCGGGTTGTAGTATTCGTCGCGATAGATGAAGGCAACCACGTCTGCCTCTTGCTCGATGCCTCCGGATTCGCGCAAGTCTGAAAGCATCGGGCGCTTGTCGTTGCGTGATTCGGGCGACCGGTTGAGCTGGGCAAGAGCGATGACCGGCACCCGCAACTCTTTTGCAAGCGCCTTGAGACTGCGGCAGATCTCGTCGATGATCTCGACCCGGTTCGTCGTGCGAGCATTGGCAGAGCGCAAGAGCTGCAGGTAGTCGACGATGACGAGATCCAGACCGGTGGTGGCAGCCATGCGCCGCGAGCGCGAACGCACTTCGCCCACAGTCAACGCAGCCGAGTCGTCGACGTACACCGGCACTTCTGCAAGCACGCCCATCGCGCGCGTGATCTCGCCCCACTCCTTGTCCTTGATGTTGCCGGTGCGCAGCGCCTGGGCGTCGATGCGCGCCTCCATGCTCAAAAAGCGCTGCACGAGCTGGTCGTTACTCATCTCTAGCGAAAAAACCGCGACGTGCTTGCCGGCATCTTTCGCAGCATTCATCGCCATATTGAGGCAAAGCGACGTCTTGCCCATCGAAGGACGCGCAGCGATGATGATGAGTTCACCCGGTTGGAAGCCGGTCGTGAATTGATCCAAGCGCGCGAAGCCCGACGGCACACCCGTGACCGTCCCCTTCTGATGATAGAGCGTGTCAATGCGCTCGAAAGCCGTCTTGAGCAAGTCGCGCACCAGAGTGAAGCCACCAGCTGAGCGCCGGCCGATGTCGAAGATCATCTGCTCGCAGCGATCGACGACATCGTCGACATTTTCCGGCTGCTCGAACCCGATGGCGGCGATGCGTCCGCCAGCCGTGATGAGCGATCGCAAGATAGATTTTTCCGCGACGACACGCGCGTAGTACTCGGCTGAGGCTGCGGTCGGTACGGTGTTGAGCAGTTGGCTGACGAAATCCGCGCCGCCAACTTCTTCCAACAAGCGCCGCCGACGCAGCTCCTCGGTCACCGAGACCTTGTCGACGGGCTCACCTCGCTCGTACAGTGAGATGATGGCATCATAGACCGTCGCATGGTGCGGCGCGTAGAAATCCGCTTTCTCGACGATCTCGGAGATGACCGGGACGAGGTCTCGCTCGACCATGAGCGACCCTAAGATCGCTTGCTCCGCCTCGAGGTTCTGAGGTGGGACACGTTCGAGCGCGGTCATCACCATGGACGAGGATCCTCCTGCGCTGCGCTCACTATTGCGGCGTGACGCGGACCGTGATCTGTGCTGTGACCCCGAGCGGGAGCTTGACGACTGCCTTGTGGTCGCCTGTGGTCTTGATCGGTTCGGCCATCTCGATCTTGTGACGATCGATGTCGACACCCAGCGTGTGTTTGACCGCATCTGCGACCTGGGCGTTGGTCACCGCACCGAAGATCTTTCCGCGCTCACCAGCCTTAGCGGCGATAACGAGGGGCACGCCGGCTAGCCGTGCGGCGATTTCCCTCGACTCCGCCAGCAACTTCTCGTCGCGCTTGGCCTGCGCGGCCTTGGCCTGCGCCGCTTGCGCTAAGTTTCCTGCGGTCGCCTCGTGCGCGAGCTGACGCGGCAAGAGATAGTTGCGCGCATACCCATCGGAGACGTCAATGATGCTACCGCTCGTGCCGACGCCTTTGATGTCCTTGCGGAGGATGACTTTCACGGGCTGATGAGCGCCCTCACTCAGCGGTGAAGGGTAACAGTGCGATGACCCGCGCGCGCTTGACGGCGTCGGTGAGCCAGCGTTGATGCTTGGCGCAGTTCCCGGAGATGCGCCGCGGTACGATCTTCCCGCGTTCGGTGATGAAGCGGCGTAGGCGCAGCGTGTCCTTGTAGTCGAGCGCCGTGAGCTTTTCGGCGCACATCGAGCACGACTTGCGCTTGGGCTTGCGCTCTTTGGTGGACTTGCGCTTGGCGCTGGCGCCCTTCCTTGAGGGTGGCATACTATCTATGTGGTTCCTTCGTTAGCTCTACAGAGAATTGGCTTAGAACGGCACTTCTTCGTCCGCCGGATTATATTCGTACTCCGGCAGATCGTTGGCGACGGCTCCGGTTTGACGCGGCGCCGCACTATCTCCGGGTGGGCGCGAGTCGAGCATCTGGAAATCGTCAGCGACGACGTCCACCGCGGTCCGCTTATTGTTGTCGCGATCGGTATATTCGCGGATCTGGACGCGCCCCGCGATCAGCACGAGTCGCCCTTTCTGCAAGAATTCCGCGGCGCGCTCAGCCCGCTGGCGCCAAACGCTCACTCCGAAAAAGTCAGTCTGCTTCTCTCCATCGCGGCTCTTGGGGCGGTCGACGGCGATCCGGAATGACGTCACGGGAACCCCGCTTTGGGTCTGGCGGAGCTCGGGGTCGGCGACGAGCCGGCCGACAAGAACGATATGGTTATAAGATCCAGCCACATTGAACCTCGCTTTACAAACGTACCAGTAAAGCCCGCAAGATGTCATCGTGCAGACGCATCTGGCGGATGACTTCTTTGGCGGTGTCGGGATTGCCGGCGAATTTCATGCAGACGTAATGACCTTCGCGCAACTTCTGAATTTCGTAAGCCAGGCGCTTCTTCCCCATCCGTTCGGCGAGGATCTCACCACCGCCGTTACTCTTCGTGACCTCGGAGAAATGCGCCGCTAGCTCGTCGACTTGAGGATCCTCAAAAGACGGGCGGACGATATACGTGATCTCGTAACGCGACATGCGAATAAACGCTGCCTCCCTCTGGGCGTAAGGCTGGTCCTTCGACCGCGAGCACGCGGCATTAGAGGACGAGCAGGAAGGAAAATCGGGCAAAGGTTGCTGCCCGGCAAGCCCGGAGAGTATATCACACGGCGAAATCGAGTGACAAGGGAGCGCCTGTGCATAAGTATGTGGGCGGACTGTGGCGTGGCGGTGCGCTGTATGTGGATGGAGGTGGATGAGAACCGCCGAAGCCTCGCCCCTCATGACCTCCCGGCGTCCACCGCTTGCCCTCATTCTGCTCGCACTCGTCGCCGCACTGTTTTTGTACCACCACCGTTACGGCGTGATCGCGCGTGTGCGCGCAGCACTCAACGTAAGGCCGACCGGCAAGGCTCTTTTGGTGGCGGGCCAACCGCTCCCAGTCGTCACGCTCACGAACCTTGCCGGTGAAACACAGAAAATCGAACCTCGTCCGGGGCGGGCGCTCTACGTAAACGTGTTCGCGACCTGGTGTCCCGACTGCCAAGAGGAGACGCCTGCGCTCGAGCAGCTAGCCAAGTCCACGGCACAGATGCCGGTAGATATCGTCGGCATCTCGCAACAAGAGGACATCGATCCGGTCAGCGAGTTCGCCCAACGTTACGGGCTGACATATCCGATCTTTCTCGACGAACAAGGCGTGTCACATGCCCTGATGGATGTCCGCTACATTCCGACGAGCTTCATCGTCGACAGCCACGGCATCGTACGCGCGCGGATGACCGGAGCCCTGACGTTGGATCAGATGAAGAGCGCGGTCACCGCGGTGCTCCAAGGGCGTACGGTCGCAAGTAATTAACCGCGCTCCTGGACGCGTGCTCCTGCCGTAGCTTGGCGTGCCGCACCGTCGGACGTGACGTGCAGAGGTGGGATCCCAGCGCCGAACATCGTCATGATGTTGTGCGGTATCGTCTGCGCCGCAACCGCGACCTCTTCGAGTTTCACACCGGCAACGTCTCCGACGATCAGCGCCTCATCGGTTGCCGACAGGGTCACATTTGGCGGCACCGCGACCATCGTGAAGTTCATGCCGATCGCACCGACGATCTGACACTGAACACCCGACAGCACAACGCAGCCGCGACCTGACAGGGCTTTGGGCATGCCTTCCCCATAACCAATGCGTAGCGTCACGATCGTCTGCCCTGGCAAGGCGACATAGGTGCCGCCGTAGCCCAGCGGCATCGGCTCGCTATAGCGGCGGATAGCATACACCGGCGCTCGCACCTCGAGCGCTGTGCGTAGGCGCGTGCCTTGCGTTGCATCGCCCATGCTCGCTCCATATAGGCCTACGCCGATGCGGGCGGCCCCCTCCCGCAGATTCCACACCGTGGGTCCCGTGCTTCCGACGTGGAGCACGGGTACCGCAGCGCCGTGTTCGCGCAGCGCTGCGACACCAGCGTGCAGCTTGTGCAGCTGTGCATCCATAGAGTCGCGACCCGCAATGTGGGTCCAAGCACCTTCCCACTCGATGTTGGGAAGCTGGGCGACCCGCGCTGCGAACGCGTGAGCGTTGGCCGGCGTCACGCCCCACCATCCCGTGCCCGTCTCGATTGCTATATGCACCTTGGCAGTGACCCCGAGTCGCTCGGCTAGGGCCGAGATCGTTTGCGCGCGGTCCACATCTGCCACAGAGACGATCACATCGTGCCGCAGCGCACTCTCGAGATCTTCGGCCGGCGTCGCTGCCACGTGCACGATCGGTGCGCGCACGCCTGCGGCGCGCAGCGCTTCAGCCTCTCGGATCTCAACCACGCAGAGGCGCTCGGCGCCAGCATCAAGGCACGCTCGCGCTACCGGCACCATGCCCATCCGGTAGCCGTCGCACTTGACGACCGCCCATAGCGGCCGCTCCGCCAAGCGTTCGCGCCATGACCGAACATTGTGTCTGATCGCGTCCAAGTCGACCCGGAGCGTGGGCCTCAAAACGCTTTCCTTGAATCGAGCAAGATGGTAACCGGCCCCTCATTGACGAGCGTTACGTGCATGTCTGCTCCGAAAATTCCCGTTTCGACGATGAGTCCTTCCCGGCGGATGAGCTCGACCACGCGCTCGAACAAGACCTTTGCTGCTTTGCCCTCGGCCGCATCGATGAAGCTCGGGCGCCGGCCCTTGCGGACGTCGCCGTACAAGGTGAACTGGGAGACGGCAAGCACAGCGCCACCCACGTCCTTGAGAGCGAGATTCATCGCGCCGGCCTCGTCGTTGAACACCCGTAAACTCGCGATCTTGCCGGCGATAGCTTGAGCGTCCACCTCGGCATCATCCCTTGCCACGCCGACGAGTGCCAGAAAGCCATGGCCGATAGCACCGCAGACCTTGCCGTCGACCTCGACTGATGCGCTCGAGACCCGCTGGACGACTGCCCGCATCCGGTCAGATCAGCTGTTGAGATGGGGCGCGACGAGCACCGGCAGCGGTGAGCGAGAGAGCACATCCGCCGTCTTAGAGCCGAGCACGGCGCGCGCGATGCCGGTACGCCCGTGCGTTCCCATGACAATAACGTCACAACCGTGCTCATCGGCTGCGGTCAGGACCGCCTCACTCACCGAGCCGCCCACGAGCTCAGTCTCGGCCACAACACCGGCATCTTTGGCAAGCTTCATCGCCCCGGCTAGGATCTCGTCACCGTGGGTCCGTTCCTCTTGCACCATCTGTTCACGGGCAAACCCGCCCGCGTCATGCACCGGCAGCGGGACTGCCACGGCATGCAAAAACAAGAGCTTGGCCTTATATTCCTTTGCCATGGCGATAGCCAGCTTGACTGCCGCATCGGACGGCGGCGAGCCGTCCACCGGAGTCAGGATGCTCGTGAACATGTGCCCTCGATTCGTACAGTTAGCCGCCCGCGCGCGCCTCGCGCTTGGTCACTCGATAAGCGCTGCGCACGTCACGGACCTTGTTGACCTTCTTCAGAATCGAGCTCAGATGGTCGAGATCGCGGATCTCAAGGCTGCAGGCGACGGTAGCCGTGCGATCGCGTTTGACTCGCGCGGTGACTGATGTGGCATTCGTCTTCTGTTCGGAGAGCACGCTCATGATATCTTGCAAAAGGCCAGGCCGGTCGAGCGCCTCGATCTCAACGTCGACGAGATGTGATTCGGTCGGGGACACATCCCAGCCGACGTCGATGAGCCGCTCTGGCTGGGCGCTCAGGCCCACGATGTTGGGGCACGACAGCCGGTGAATGGAGACACCTTTGCCTTGCGTGATGAAACCAACGATCGCATCGCCTGGGACCGGGGTGCAGCAGCGCGCGAATCTGATGGGCACGTTGTCCGTACCGCGTACTCGCACACCCGATGCCTGGCGTTCTCGTGTTTTGCGCGCGGGCGTCGTCTGCCGTTGAAGGGGCAGCGGCACGACCTTTTCGCGCTTGTCTTCTTCCCGCAGGCGCCCCAAGAGCGACGCAACGGAGATGTCACCAAACCCGATGCCGGCGTACAAGTCGTCGATGGTCGAGCAATTGAACCGGCTGGCCGCCTTGGTGAGCGCCTGCGCGGTGGCGATGTGTGTCAGCTGATTTCGCGCGAGCTCGCGTTCGAGCGTGTCGCGCCCGGCGGCGACGTTCTCCTCGCGGCGGTTCTTGCGGAACCACTGTTTGATCTTGTGCTTAGCGCTGGACGTCTTGCAAATGGAGAGCCAGTCAAGCGATGGGCCGGGGCTTGACTTGTTGACGAGCGCCTCGCAGATGTCGCCGGTGTGGAGCTGATAATCGAGCGGCACGATCTTGCCGTTAATCTTGGCGCCGATGCAGTGATGGCCGATCGAGGTGTGCACGTGGTAGGCGAAGTCGAGCGGCGTCGAACCCGCCGGGAAGCCCATTACGTCGCCCTTCGGTGTGAACACGAAGACCTGATTGTTGAAGAGATCGAGCTTCAGGTTCTCCATGAACTCGCGGCTGTCACGCATGTCCTCTTGCCATTCGAGCAAGGAGCGTAACCAGGCGAGCTTCTGATCGAAGTCGTCGCTCGTACCACCCTCTTTGTAGCGCCAGTGGGCGGCGATGCCATACTCGCTCGAACGGTGCATCTCGAGGGTGCGGATCTGGATCTCTATCGGGTCTCCACCCGGGCCGATGACCGTCGTGTGCAACGACTGGTAGCCGTTGGTCTTGGGCATCGCGATGTAGTCTTTGAAACGCCCCGGCAACGGCGTCCACAGGCTATGGATGATGCCGACCGCGCCGTAGCAGTCTTTGACTGAATCGACGATGATGCGGATGGCGCTGAGGTCGTAGATCTCAGAGAAATCTTTGCCGTGCTGCAGCTTCTGATAGATGGAGTAGAAGTGCTTGGGCCGGCCCGAGACGTCTGCTTTGATGCCTGCGGCCTCGAAGCGCTGGCGGACATCAGCGATGATGGCTTGCACGGTCTGCTCGCGATCGGCGCGGCGCTTGGCCACTTTCTCCGCGATGTCACGATATGCTTGTGAATCAATATAGCGCAGCGCCAGGTCCTCAAGGTCCCACTTCATCTTATAGATGCCGAGGCGGTGCGCGAGCGGTGCGTAGATCTCAAGTGTCTCTTGGGCAATGTTCTTCTGCTTGCTCGCAGTCAGGCTGCTGAGGGTGCGCATGTTGTGCAACCGATCGGCGAGCTTGATAATGATGACCCGGATGTCTTTGGCCATGGCCAAGAACATCTTGCGCAGATTCTCGACTTGAACGTCTTCTTTGCTCTGGTAGGGGATCTTGGTCAGCTTGGTGAGCGCATCGACGAGCGAGGCGATGTCGGCGCCGAAACGGCGCTCGATCTCCTCGACCGGAACGGTGGTATCCTCGACGACATCATGGAGCAGGCTCGCGGCGATGCTTTGCGGGTCCATCTCGAGCTCGGCAAGGATGGACGCCACCGCGAGCGGGTGGGAGATAAAGCTTTCGCCCGAGGCCCTTGTCTGACCGTCATGGGCATGTTCGGCGAACGAGTAGACGCTCTCAAGCCACGCGGCATCGACTGCCGGAGCGTAGCTCTGGACCCTCTCGATCAGTTCGCCAAAGTTGTTTGCCATCGCCGCCTACACTATATATTGTAGCGTTTGTACGCCCGATGGCACAAGCGTTCCCGCCAGGCTCGCACGGTCTGCCGGGGATTTGAGCGCCTAGAAGGTCATCAATGTTGTGACCGGCGTCGTGCCAAGCTTGTCACGGCCGTTCAAACTCGCCAATTCGATAAGGAAGGCAAAGCCGACCACCTGACCCCCGAGCCGCTCGACGAGCGTCTTGGTCGCACTCGCTGTGCCTCCAGTCGCCAGCAGGTCGTCCGCGATGAGCACCCGTTCACCGTGACCCAGTGCATCTGCGTGCACTTCCAATGTGTTCGTCCCATACTCGAGCGCATAGTCAGCTTTCAGCGTGTCGAATGGCAGCTTGCCAGGCTTGCGTACAGGGATCAGGCCGGCGTTCAGGGTGTGAGCAAGCGGCGCACCCACGAGATAGCCGCGCGCCTCAATCGCGACGACGTAGTCTATCTTTTTGCTGACATGCGGCTCTGCAAGCATATCGATCGCTGCCCGGAAAGCCTCCGCGTTTTTGATGAGCGGCGTGATGTCACGAAAGAGAATCCCCGGCTTTGGAAAGTCCGGAATCGCGCGGACGAGCGATTGCAGCTCGGCGACCTGCACGTGATATCTCCGATCTATGAACGGCTTATTGCGAGTCCCAGGCCTTGGTGAACGCGTCGATGAGAGAGCTTGCCTTTTGATCGGTCGGGCCTGTCACCTCGAGCGCGATGTGATTGGTGAGGCAAAAGACGGTGGCTTGATAGGCCCCTTGGTCAGCATAGAGCACCACCGTGCCGCTCTTGTGCACGTTACCAGACGTCACATGTTTAAATCCACCGCCGGTGAACGCCGCGGACGCCTGCACCGCACACTTCTCGCCGGTGAGATCCGTTTTCCACTCATTCGTGCTGACCGATTGCCCGTCGGCCAGCGCAACTTGAGCGGCAAGCATCGTGGCCATGAGAGCAACGGCTGTTAATAACTGCTTCATCGCTTATCCTTCACCCATGATCGTAACGCGACACGTCTTGGCTCGCTCAAGTGGCGTGCCGGGGCCCCCTTCGCTTCCTATGGGCGGCGACCTGCGCTCGACGGCCGCTCTAGACGTTTGCGCTGTCGCGTGTGATAGTTGCCGGCACATAAGGCAACGGAGGTTCGGCATGCAGCAATTGACGGTCAGTAGTCTTGACCAGCACAGCATCGTCTTCGGCGTGTATCGCGATGGGGACAACAACCTGGATGCGGTGCAAGAGCGCAATGTAACCGATTTCGTCAAGGCAACCGCTGCCAACCCCGATCTCAAAGTCGTCACCGAGGACACTACCCGAGTAGGGCGAGCGCCGTTCTTTCGCGGGCAGCTGCGCACGGAATGGTCGACCATCCAGAGCGGCACGCAGCACATCACCCGCGTGACCGGTCCTGAAGACATGTCTGACCGCCGATCACTTGCGGCGTTCGTTGAACGCACGCTCGAAACTCGTTTAAGCGATCCGTCGTTTTCAAAGGCAGACGTCTGGATCGATCTGGTCGACCACGGCGGAGGCGATGGCGGCGGTCTTCAGGCGGATAGCTCGGGCGGGTTTATGTCGTTACAAGATATCGCGGGTGCGATCGGCGATGGCAAGGCCGCGTTCCGCAAGCGCCATCCGGGCGCCGATGACACGGTGCGCGGCGTACTTGCCAATCAGTGTCTTATGGCCACTGTTGGGTTCGCTGACACGCTCTCTCACGTCGGCGTCCACTACCTTGCAGCCTCGCCGGAGACGATGCTCGCGCCGGGGGTGCCTTCTGCGGCCTTTGCCCAAGCGCTCACGCGGGGAGGTGATTGGCCACACGACGCGGTTGAAGTCACGATGCACACGCGTTATGGCAGCGGCACGCAGTTGTATCATCCTGCGGCGGCCTTTGACGTGCTCGATATCGACGCTCCCAAGATGCAACGCGTGCGTTCCGCCATCGGTGCATTCAACCAGGCGGTCAGCGGCGTTCCTCACTCTAAGGAAGGCCGCGCCGAACTTGCAGACATCCGCGGCGACTTGCGCGCGGTGCGCGGGATGGTGCGTTTTGACCACTCCGCAGATATGCCATGGCATGCAGACCGGCCAGCCATTGCGTCCTACGAGGCGGTGGCATCGGATGACCGGCTACCAGAAGTACTTCGCGATGTCGCGAAGGCTGCCGCAGATGCGGTTGGCGATCTCGTGCTTGCGCATAAAGAAGCTGCGTCGTTTGGTCCTTTCCACGCCTCGTATGCGGATGCAATCGGACCAACGGTCCACCTGCCGGTCACAGCTCGTTCCTACGATGCGTGGGCCGCGCAAGGTGTCGTCGAAACGCACAATGACTTTTATGATGCTGTGCACGGTCGAGATCTTGCCCGCGCGATCGGAGCGTATAACCCACGCGACGATGCTGCGGGTGCCGTAGCGTAGTTGCTCGACCCTGTCTCGGGGCTAGCGCCAAAGTTTTAGGTGTCGGGTTCGAGGTGGATGAGAACGTGTGCGCGCGGAAACGCGTCTTTGATCGCAACGACGATGAGGTCAGAAAGGTCGTGTGCCTGCTGTAACGGCATCTCGCCCTTCATCTGCAAGTGGAAGTCGATGAACTCACCGCCCCCTGAGCGCCGGGTGCGCAGCTTGTGATATCCCGCATACAGGTCGTGGTGGCGATCGATGATGGTGCGGATCTGCACTTCATCTTTGGGCGGCAATCGGCCATCCGTGAGGTCGATCAGGGCTCGTACACTTACGTCATACGCCGATTTAACGATAAGTCCCGCGATCATAAGTGAGATGATCGGGTCGATGAGCCAGACGTTCGTGAAACGAATCGCGATGAGCGCGACTGCGACGGCTGCGGCCGTCCAGACGTCTGCACGTAGCTGCGCGGCTTCGGCTTGGAGTGATGGCGATTGCTCAATTGTCGCCGTATGGGCAAGACGCCGAGACACAAAGACGTTTACGATCGCCGACAACATCATGACCCCCACACCGAGATCGAGATGCGCGATCGGCGTGGTGGACCGTATGCGCTGGATGGCCTCGGCGACGACGACGCCCGCCGTCGCAAGGATGAGCAGGGCCTCGAACGCTGCGCCGATGTTCTCGAACTTGCCGTGGCCGTAGGCATGGTCGGCGTCAGCTGGGCGCGCGGCGAGACGAACCGAGACGAGCTGCAGACTCGTAACGACTAGATCGACGCCGGAATGTAGCGCCTCAGAGAGGACGCTGACCGACCCCGTGAAGAGCCAAACGACAAGTTTGAGCCCGACGAGCAGCGCGTTGGAAGCCAGCGGCACGCGCAATGCTTGAATGCGCGCGACGCCGGTCAACCGCAGTGCTTCGTTATAGTTCCGGGTGCCCTGGGAGCTGGTCGTCGGGGACAGGCCGATCTGCGAGCTGTCCGTCTGCGGCGTCGCCTTCATCGCTTTCCCCAAGTTCTTCCAGCAACCCAAGGATTCCGGTTGGTCGCGAGCTGTCGCCCGGGGCAGCCGGTGTGACCCGCCGCTTGCGATAGCGCGGTGGTGCTGATGCCTTTGCTTTGCGTTTTGGAGGCGTCCGCGGAGCTGTTGCGATGCTGGCGGTGCTCGAACTCTGCACAGACGATGCATCGCGAGTCGCAGCCGCAGTGCGGACCGCCTGGCGCTTGCGCTGGTCAGCGTGTTTCCACAACACAAGGAGCGGGCTTGCGATGAAGATCGATGAGTAGGCGCCGCTCGTTACACCGACAAGCAGCGCAAAGGCGAAATTCTTGAGCGTATCGCCGCCGAAGAAATACAGCGCGAACAGCGTGATGAGCACCGTGGCCAGCGTATTGACCGAGCGGGTCATGGTTTGGAGCAGCGACGTGTTCACCATCTCGTCGTAGGGAACGTCGGGCATGATGCGTCCGTTCTCACGTATTCGGTCGAAGATAACGATTGAGTCCATTACCGAATAACCGATGACGGTGAGCAGTGCCGCAAGGAACGCATCATCCGCCTTGCGGTTGGCGATCGCGTAGATCCCAACCATGACCAACACGTCGTGGACGAGCGCAATGTCCGCTACGATCCCATAACGTAACTGATTTCCGAACCGGAATGCGATATACAAAAGCTGGAGGACGAGCGCGATGACAAGCGCCCACAGTGAACGGCTCAAGTACTCGCGGCTCAAACTCGGACCGACAGACGTGATCTGGCTCTGACCGCGGTCGACGGGAATGCCGGCAGTGTCGAGGGCTTTGTACACGGGGCCAGGGTCATTGATCGCGGACTGGGTCTGGATGATGACGCGATCGTTGGGTGCCACGTCGCCTTGCTTGAACGCGAGCTGCAGGCCCTCGTCACCGGATTGGATGGCGGCGTACTGCGACCGGAATTCGGCGCTAATGCCCGAGAGGTCGATCGCCCGCAGCGCATTGCGCACCTGCGTCTCGGTGACCGTTTGCGACAGCTTGACGTCGATGGTCGAGCCACCCGTGAAGGAGAGCCCAAGCGCCAAGCCGTGATGCGCTACAAGCGCGATGATGCCGGCGATGATGATCGCGCCCGAGAGAGCAAACCAGTAGTTACGCTGCCCGATGATGTTCCACTTGAGATTGCGGAAAAACATCGGTTTATGCTCCGTACAGCGCGGGCGAGGTTGCCAGATCGTTATCCACAACCGCGTCCATGAACGCCCGCGTCACATTGACTGCGGTCAGCAGCGAGAAGACGGTGCCCACGAGCAAGGTCAGGGCGAACCCCTTGACCGTTCCCGTCCCGAGCCAGTAGAGGACGAGTGCGCCGACGATGGTCGTCACGTGCGAGTCGAATACCGTCCAGAATGCGCGCTTAAACCCGACGCCGACGGCAGCGCGAGT
>Ga0306920_100007322_pt1 | contig 14523 bp, 12 predicted proteins | sample flu12Cox44000170_FD_204666 | JGI IMG/M metagenome (GOLD analysis project Ga0306920, IMG submission 204666) | Lab enrichment of tropical soil microbial communities from Luquillo Experimental Forest, Puerto Rico - flux4day.12C.oxic.44.000.170 (v2)... | ecosystem: Environmental > Terrestrial >...
ATCCATAACAACGAGCACCATCGCCGCGCCAGCTTTGTTAGCGCGTATCATGGACCCACTCCAGCGCGCGAAGTGATCGCGCCCGCCAGGCGTCGGGTTACTATAAAGAAGCACTGCCTTGCCGCTGACGTTGCGGTCCTTGAAATCCGCCGGCGTGCCGAGGCCCAGCCAAATCGCCGGCGCTTCGATTATATTCGCCCCCGTGCCGACCGTATCCGTAATCGGAAACGTCGTCTTGAGAGGTGTAACGGAATCACCAACGGCAAAACTTGCCTCCCAGGAATTCGGGTACCACAGCGGCGACATCTCGAGTTCTTGCCGCCTCACCCGCTCAAGTCCCAGCGCTTTGAATTGCTGCACAACCCAATCCTGGATCATCCGGTCATACGGCGTGCCAGCGATTCTGCCCCAGAATTGGTTCCCGTCGTCGCGGCTCTTGCGCGAGATCGCCGTGATCTCCGAGATTTGACTCTTCATCGCCATGCCGTCGATGCCGGCATAAGCCTCCTCGCCCGCGGGCAACGGCCAACGAAGGTAGGCGTCGTCCGGCAGGCGAAGGTTATCTTCGTAGAGCTTGCTTGGCGTGGGTGGCGACTTGTCCTTGGTCAACCCTTCGATTTGCGCCTGACCAGAACACGGCGTTGCAAAAACAAGCGTCAAGGTTATTGCAACGATGAACGAGTTCCTCATGACAATCCCGCGCTTCAAGGCCTTTGAGGCCGCACCGGGTCCACGCTCGAGTTATGAGCGGCGCATCCGCGATCGACTTCGAAGACGCCCGCCCAATTTCGGTATTGAGAACCTGCCTCACAGACGGTGTTGCTGTCTACCTATTCGTTCCTTTGGGTTCCTGAACCTCGCGCGGACCTTGCGCCACTTTTAAAGGCTCGGGCCTGGCCGTGGGAAGTCCGCAAGTGACCCCTGGGCGACAACCCGATCGGCGGCTCATGCTTTTGCAGGTAAAGCGGCTCTGATTTTGGAGTACACACCCCAGGATAAGTTAGAGGCGGGGTGCGCGCGCTTAAGAAGAGGGAAGGAAGAGTTTGAGATGATCAAAATCAATCCCGACCCAAGTAGCCTGAAAATACGAGACGGACTTGTTAGCGCCGAGAGCAGACAGGGCTCGAAGATCGAACCAGTTCTTCTGATTCACGGCACGTTCGCAAACGAGCGCAGCAATGAGAAGTTGAACTGGTGGGAGCACAACAGCGACTTCTGCCATCAGCTCGACGAGCTTTTCCAGGAAGAGCGCGTCGCGGCGCGGTGCTGGGCAAATATTGGAACCACTTTCGCGTGGACTGGAAAAAACAGCGAGCTTGACCGCCGCGAGGCCGGCCGCGCGCTTGCCGCCCAGCTGACCGCCCTTGAGGATGACAATGGCACGGAGCGGTATCACCTGATTGGTCATTCGCATGGAGGGAATGTTATTCTCAACGCTCTTTGCCAGTTGCAACGCAATCCAAGGAAACTTGGCGCGGTTGTGTTCATGGGCACACCGGTCCTGTCGTTCCGTCACAGTGAATCGCTCGATCCGCGCTGGATCGCGATCCCGCTCTATATCATTGCGCTCGCGGGCGGCATTTGGGCACTTCCGTATTTCGGCAACATTGGCGCCCTTTGGATAACTTTTGTGCTGGTTCCAATCTTGTATGCGATGCTCGCGGATTTTTTTCTCCTGGGCTCGTATGCTGGCAGCTTGCAATACCCTCAATATGGAAGCGGCCATCCTTGCGCATTTGTATTCAGTGGCCACGACGAGGCGATTAATTCGCTCTTATTGGCTCAGAAAATCATATGCGACCCCGGACGCTTCATCGATCAGTTCGTTTCGACCAAGGTCCGGGCCGACACCGCCGTCGAACCGACGCTGGCACCACCGCTCCTCTCTAGCCAGATCACCCGAACTGGTGCGTATTGGTTGCTTTCTTCTTCCGTGCCAGCGGAACAATTGTCAGGTGTCGAGAGGTTCTTGGCGCAATTCAGAATGAGGCCATTGCCTGACTCCAGTTATTGGCTCTTGAAAGTACCGAGCTACGTCCTGTTCTGCTGCGCAATTCTGCCTCCGCTGATCAGAGCGATATCAGTAGCCGTCTACTCGTTCACGATGCGAGCCGTGAGCGAGGTTGGCAACAGAATTGGCCTGCGCTTCGCTAAGATACTCGGCCGCCTTGTTTTGAAAAAACTCGTAAGAAAAGCGATATTCGGCGAGGATCAAGGCAGGTTCTTGGAAATTCGAAATTTGCCACCCGGCGTCAGTAAGACGATCGCTACAGAGTTGTCTGACGAGGCGGAGGGACTTAGCGGGCAGCTCGTGCAGAATACAACCAAAGCCATGTTCGACGCCATTGCCAATGGGGACGCCTTTGAGATCAAAGCGGTAGTTGCCGATGCGCTTACGAACACCAAACTTGTCCACAGCCACTACTATCAATCAGCGAAGATCAGGCAGGAAATCGCGCGAGAAATCGCGACTCTTTCGCAATCGCCGCGGCCGACGCCGATGCCGCCGTGGGCTACTTCCGGTTTTGGGCCTAAGCGGACATGACGGTGCGTGGCTCTGAAGCCCGTTTTCGGGGGTAGAGCGGACATCGGCTTGGACGCGCTGAATGTCTGAAAGGTCTTTTCGTTCAGTGACACCGCTCCCGTCCTATTCCCATTGGCGGCGGTGAGGCGTCAACGTTAGGAGTAGCGGTACATGCTTGACCGTCGCCGGGCTCGGCGTAGCTCGGTCGGATTTCATCACGCCAGTTTAGTTCAGTATCGCCAGGCGATCACCGGTCCATGAAGTTTCGACGAAGCAGCCGCTCAAGAAGGCGAATTCTTCTGTTTTGATCTAAATCAAAACCCGCAATCCCAATCGATCCCAACCTTCAGCCTTGCCTCGTCGGCAGGTGGCGCTCCTCCGGCCGAATGAGGGCGGAGAAATAATTGGGTCGACGCGCAAGTGCAAGACCGGAAAGGGAAGCCTGTCCGCCAGGCTCCGTTCAACCTGTCTCAGCTTCGGTCGTAGCGAGTCTCGAAGATGATGGCACCTGGTCGAACGGCATTGGCGCTCATTCTTGCTCTGACATCCCTGAGCGCCATCTCCCAGCGGGCTCGCGAACAAGGCGTTACCGACACTGAAATCCGTATCGGCAATATCATGCCGTATACGGGGACGCTGGAGACATTCGGCGCGATCGGAAAGGCCGAAGCCGCCTATTTCGAAATGATCAACCAGCGCGGCGGGATCAACGGCCGAAAGCTGCGCTTCATCTCACATGACGACAATTCAAACCCTTCCACCGCACTGGACTTGACGCGTGAACTGGTTGAAAAAGACGGCGTCCTGTTGATGTTCGGTTCTTTCGGAACGCCCGGAAATCTCGCTGCACGAAAATACCTGAACGAAAGGCAGATTCCCCAGCTTTTTGTTGCCTCCGGTGACGAGCAGTTCAGCAATCCGACGTTGTTTCCCTGGACTATGGGTTGGCAACCGTCATTCCGGGCAGAGGGGCGCGTTTATGCCAATTATATTCAAGCGCTCTATCCCGGGCGCAAGATCGTCGCTCTTTGGCAGAACGACCAATTCGGGCGCGACTTGTTCAAGGGATTGGAAGAGGGTCTTGGCGACCTTGCCAAGATGATCATCGTCGATATCGCCTACGAGATTTCAGACGAGTATCTGGAGACGCACGTTTCGATCCTCAAGCGATCAGGCGCCGACATACTGGTCTTTGCGGGCGTTCCGGCCAACGCCAATCAGGCAATCCGGATAGCGGCAGACCTCAACTGGCACCCCGTGTTCATCGTCAACGACATGGCCGCCTCGATCGGCACCGTGCTGAGGCCTGCGGGGTTGGAGAATTCCGTAGGAGTGATCTCCGCCACTTTCCTCAAGGACGACAACGATCCCGCCTGGAAAGATGACCAGGCCATCAGGGAATGGCTGAACTTCAAGGATAAATATTATCGCGGTGCGGGCAATAACGACAGCGCGGCCCTTTACGGCTATGCGGCCGCCGAGACGTTGATCGAGGTACTCAAGCGGTGCGGTGATGACCTGTCTCGCGAAAACGTCATGCGGCAGGCGTCGGCGCTCCAGGACTACCAACCCTCGCTTTTGCTGCCGGGGATCGGGATAAGCACCGGGCGTTGGGATTTTCAGCCGATCAAGAAACTGCGATTGGTGCAGTTCGATGGCCGGACGTGGCAACCGATCGGCGACGTGCTCGAAAATGCTTTTTCGGGTTCCGCAAAGTAGTTGCATTCCGGCGCCCGCCAGCGCTTCGGCTTCCAGTCTTTCGCAGTTGTTGTGCTTCGGCGACCTGGGCCGCGTCCATGCGCTGCACGACTCGCTCTCTGTTCCTGGTCGCATCCGGGTTGCGTTGCAACGCTTGAGAAATCAAAACCATTTGAACGGCCGCCTAACCCGGCTTTTGATGCGGCGACCCTCCCGGATTGCGCAATCGGCGGTCCTGCCGGAGTAGCAATGTGTTGGCCGTGGCCGCCACCAATACCAGCAATAGCGTAACTGACATGATCACGTCGACGTTGTGCAAGCCGATGGCCGTCATCAGCAGATAGCCGAGGCCGCGTTGGGAACCGAACATTTCGCCGAGAATGGTGCCGATCAGGGTGAGCGAGAAACCGATGCGTATCCCGGAGAAGATATCGGGCAAGGCCGCCGGCAGCAGCACCGAGCGGATCATGTCCCAGCGCGTGAGCTGCATCGTAGAGGCGGCGCGGAGCAGGATTAGCGGCACATTGTTGCATGCGGTGAGCGTAAAGATTGCCACCGGCACCACGCCATGGATCGCGCCGAAAGCGATCTTTGCCGGCATTCCAATGCCAAAGATCAGCAACACGATCGGATATAGCGCGATTTTCGGCACCGAATTTCCGGCGAGCAGAAAGGGCTCGAATACCTCTGCCATCGTCCGGTTCATTCCGAGTGCCAGACCTATCGCCAGTCCCGCCACCACGGAAATCAGCAATGCGATTCCGAACGCCACTCCGGTCTCGGAGATATGGCCCCAGAAGCGCGCCGTCTGTAACAACCTGGCAAGATGGAGAACGGTTTCGACAGGAGGCAGCAATGCATTCGGTCCAACCAGCCAGAAAACGATTTGCCAGAGCACCAGCAAACTGATGACAAAAAACAGCGCTGGATGGGCATAGACAATCCGGCGCATCATCCGCGCTCCCGTCGCGACCTGAGCGCGCGGTCCCAATGGTCGAGACTCATGTTGACCGCCACCGCGATCAACAGGATCAGCAGGATCAAGGGATACATCACGTCGTTGTCGAGATTGTCGTAGGCAAAGCGGATCTCGTAGCCCAGCCCCGTGCCGGACATGATGAACTCGGCACCGATGACTCCGATGAAAGCATAGGCGACGGCGAGCTTCACTCCGGTGAACAGGTAGGGAGCGGCATAAGGCATTGTCACGCTGCGGACAGTCTCCACCGGGCCGAGCTGCATGACGCGCGCAGTCTTGCCCAGGACCGCTGGAACACTGTCGAGCCCGGCCAGCGTGCTGACGATCATCGAGACCACCGCCAGCATGACGCCGATCAGCACCTGCGGCGCGTCACCAAGGCCGAATACCACGATGAACAGCGGATAGAACGCGTAGATCGGGATGGCATAGTAGGCCGCAAATAGTGGCTCAAGCAGCGCGCGCAGCAGGCGGACCCGATGAATGACAGCGCCAGCCGCAATTCCGATGGCGACCGACAGCACGATCGCCAGGCCAACATTGGCCAGCGTCTTCAGAATCGCTGCGCTGAAGGCACCCTTCTCGATAACTGCCAACAACCCGACCAGTATTCGGCTCGGCGCCGGCAAAATCAGCGGTTTGATGACGTGTTCGCGGCAGAGGACTTCCAATATTGTCAACGGCAGGAGTACTGCGATCAGCCTGTAGAACACAATGCGCATGCTAGACCGGCTCCGGCCGCAGTGCCTGCATCGACTGCGCCCGCAGCAACGTCCACAGTCTGGCCGTGATCGCGCCGAATTCGGGGACGGAGACGATTTGACTGTCGCGTTCCCGCGGCCAACCGGTTTCGATCACTTCCAGTATCTTTCCGGGTCGTGCCGACATCACGGCCACCCGGTCAGCCAGCATCGCCGCTTCATCGAGCGCATGGGTGATCAGCAATACGGTCGCCCCGGTTGCCCGCCAAATGCGAAGCAGTTCGTCGCCCATCAGAAGGCGAGTTTGCTGGTCGAGGGCACCAAACGGTTCGTCGAGCAAGATCAGCCGCGGCTGCATCACCAGTGTGCGCGCAATGCAGACACGCTGACGCATGCCGCCGGAGAGTTGAGCGGGGAAGGCGCGCGCGAACTCCTGCAAGCCCATCAATTGCAGAGCGTATTGCAAGCGCCGCTCGACTTCCGGCCTTTCAACCGGCTGCCGGCGCAACCCGAAGGTGATGTTGTCGGCGACGTTGAGCCAGGGGAAGCAGGCATTCTCCTGGAACACCACGCCGATGCCGTCCGGAACAGTGTTGCCGATTGGCCGTCCCTCGAACGTCACCTGCCCCGCGGAGGGCGGGACGAGGGCGGCGATCACATCGAGCAAGGTCGACTTGCCGCAGCCGGATGGGCCAACAACGGCAAAGAACTCGCTCCGGCGCAGCTCGATATCGATTGGTCCCAAAGCGTGGGTGCGGCCCAGTTTGGAGTCGTACTGCTTGGTGACGCCGCGCAGCGAGACGTGGATCGGGGACTGACTGACCACTAGTAATCTTTCTTGAGATCATCGGCGAGAAAGCGGCGGTCGATCATCTTCTCCCAGTCTGGTGTGCCGGAGTACGCGCCCACGGCACGTTGGGCCGCGATCATGGCGTCCATTCCCTGGATGTCGAAGCGCCCCGCGCCCCAGTAGGGGCGGGTGGCGCCCGATGTCATGGCCGTGAGGTTTCGCACCGCCTGCCGGGCAATTGCGGGATCGAGATCATAAACCCTGGCGACGATATCACCGGCTTCGTCGGGATGGGCATACATGAACTCAACCGCCTTGCGACGTGCCCGCAGTACGGCGCGCAGAAAATCGCCATGCTCTGCAATTGCCTTGCCTGTAGCCACACCGACGACGTTGCACAGCGGCGGTAGCGCGTCGGCGGCGCGGACCACGGTACGCAGCTTGGCGCTGTTCTTGGACCAGACCGGATCCGCCAGCGTTGCAACGTCGATCGCTCCGATATCGAGAGCTACCACCTGTTCGCCGAAGCCGCCGACTTTGATCGGATCGATATCGGCTGGAGCAAGTCCGATGGTTTGCACCAGGAGGATGTTGAGCGCCTGGCTGGTCGAGCGCGGGTTGGTGTAGCCGATCTTGTGACCCCTGAAGTCGCTCAGGCTTTTGATCGGTGAATCCGGTTTCACCGCCCAGACGAATTCGCCGACCGTGAGTACATTCTCGCTGATGATGTGCAAATCGTTGCCAAGTTCGATCGCGGCCACCGTGCCAGCGAGATCAACCTCGCCATAGCTGAGGTTTCCGCCGAGCAGGTTGCGGATCGTGGTGCCGCCGCCGCTGGAGGAGAGAATGCCCGAGACGTCCGCACCCTCCTGTTTGAAGAAACCCTTCTCCATTGCAACCGCATATGGCATGCCATTGGCGGCGATGCCGTAGTTGCTGACCACGATCTGCTCTGCCCGCACGGCGCCTTCGAAGGTCGGGGCGGAGAAGGCTGCCGCCAAAATCAGGCATCGTTGAATCATCCGCATTGCGCGCTTCTCCCACATCGGCCAGCCTTGAGCCTTAATTTCTTGCAGCGAAGTCGAATCCAGGCGAAACCGGAAACGGGCGATGGCATCGACCTCTCCGAGTTCAAGGTCCGGCCTCCAACCGCCGACCCAACTCCAATTCTCGATGGATATTTTCTCTACCTGCGTCGGAACTGCAAGCGTTGCCTTCGATTTACGGTCTCCGTGGCTCGGCGTTGGGATTGGACCTGCCATGGCATGCTCGGACGGCCAGCATTTCACCCTGACGATGGCTTTTGCATCACCGGCATCTCGCGAGAGCTTGGCAGCGCTGCCTCAAACCGCCTAATTTTCCTGTGCTCGGAAGATAACGAAGAGAACCATGATCGTTCAGATTTATGAGGTCTCGAGTGTGGAAGAGGCGCGTGCCTTGTGCGGTATTGGCGTCGACCACATCGGCGTGCTCGTCGGCGCCGGCGGTTTTCCCCGTGAGCAATCGATCGCGCAAGCCCGCAAAATCCTTTCTGCGATTTCGGCCCCGTCGCGAGGCTCGGCGCTGTGCCTCTCCGACGACCTCGGGCTCATCAGGAAGATCGCCACAGAGCTTGATCCGAGCATCCTGCATCTGGGCGCTTCGACCGAGCTTCTCACGCCTCAAGATGTGGCGATGCTCAGAAGGGAGTTTCCGCTGCTCAAGCCCATGAGGAGCATTCCCATGATCGATCAGGGCAGTGTCGAGATTGCAAGGAGCTACGATCGTATCGCCGATATCCTGCTCCTCGATAGCCACAAGGCAGGCGACAGGCAGATCGGCGCTTTGGGTGTAACGCACGATTGGGAACTGGACCGGCAAATCGTCGGAAGCGTCAGCATCCCGGTGATCATCGCGGGAGGCCTGGGGCCGGAAAACGTTATCGATGCGATCAAATTTGTCCATCCCGCCGGCGTGGATTCAAAAACAAGGACCGACAAGGCCGATGGCAGTCACACCAAGGACCTCGACAAGGTCAGGCAATTCGTCGAGCTGGCAAAGACGATCCGGAGCAAACCTGCCGAGTAGCTAGAAATCGCAAAAAGCTTTTGGCTCGTCATTGCGAGGAGCAAAACGACGAAGCAAACCAGACTTTCTTCCATGTCGCTGGATTGCTTCGCGGAGCCTGTCATCGGGCGCGCATTCGCGCGCCCCGTTGGCTCGCCATGACGAAGGGGTAGCTCAGTAACGGGGGTCGAACATCTGCGATTCGATGAATCCCATCATGTTGTTCGGCTGCGGTGCGGTTGCAAGGCCACGCTTGTAGGCGACTTCGGCAACGGCAGTTGCGATATGGGCCGAGGCCTCACGGATCCGCGGCAGCGCGGGATACAGACTGCCCTGCTCGATATCGTCGGGGTTGACGAGGCAGGCAAGCGTCTGTGCCGCTGCCATGAACATCTCGTCGGTCACAAGCCTCGACCCGCTGGCGATCGCGCCGAGACCGACGCCGGGGAATATATAGGAGTTGTTGCCCTGACGCGGCACGAAGGTCTTGCCGTCGATCTGCACCGGATCGTAGGGACTGCCACATGCGAACAGCGCGCGCCCCTGCGTATGGCGATAGGCCTCCTCGGCCGAACATTCCGATTTCGATGTCGGATTCGACAGCGCAAAAACAATCGGCCGCTTGTTGATCTCAGCCATCGTCTTCAGCACTTCAGGCGTAAAGGCACCGCCAACTGCCGCAACCCCGATAATTGCAGTCGGCCTGAGCGTTCGGATCGCCGTCAGGAAATCGCCGACCTGCTCATGGTCGTGGGCGTAACGCAACTTGTGCTCGGTAAGGCCCGAGCGACTCTTCACCACGAGACCGCGCGAATCCACGAGCCAGTTGCGGCGCAGGGCTTCGGCTTCCGACATGCCTTCCGCAATCATGGCTGAGACCACCAGGTCGGCGATGCCGGTTGCAGCTTCGCCCGCGCCAAGGAACAGCAGCTTTTGCTCGCTGAGCTTTCCGCCGCTCACGCGCAACGCCGACAACAATCCAGCGAGCGCCACTGCGGCCGTTCCCTGGATGTCGTCGTTGAAGACGCAGAACCTGTCGCGATATTTATGCAGGAGCCGGAACGCGGAGTGATTGGCAAAGTCCTCGAACTGGATCAGGACGCCCGGAAAAGCCTCGCGCGCCGCATTGATGAATTCGTCGACAAACTCGTCGTAGGCGGCGCCGGTCAGGCGCTTCCGGCGCAAGCCGATATAATAGGGGTCCTGCAGGAATTTCTCGTTGTTGGTGCCGACGTCCAGCATCACCGGCAGGCAGTTTTCCGGATGCACGCCCGCGCAAGCCGAATAAAGCGAAAGCTTGCCGACCGGAATCCCCATGCCATGGGCACCGAGGTCGCCGAGGCCGAGGATGCGCTCGCCATCGGTGACGACGATCAGTTTGGCAGGATAAGGCCAGTTGGCGAGAAGCTCTGCGATCCGGCCACGATCATTGGCACTGATGAACATGCCGCGCGGCCGTTGGAAGATGAGGCCGAAACGCTGGCAGGCAAGGCCGACCGTTGGGGTGTAGATCAACGGCTGGATTTCGTCGATGTTGTCGCAAACGACGCGGAAGAACAACGCCTCGTTGCGATCATGCAGCGAATTGAGCGCGATGTATTTTTCCAGATCGTTGGGCAGGCTGCGCAGATTGGTGAGGACGCGCGCCACCTGCTCCTCCATCGAGAGCACATGCGCAGGCAAGAAACCGCGCAATCCCAGCGCGTCCCGCTCCGCTTCCGTGAATGCCGTTCCCTTGTTGAGCAGCGGGTCACGCAGCAGCGCCAGACCTCGCGCTGGATCAACATGTTTCGAACTGGGCAAGGCCCGGGCAGGTACGCTCATAATGTTTCCCCCAAAGGGCAGTTTATTTTAGTTGACAGCATCCGCCGGCTTGAGCGGGAAGCAGTTGACAAAAATCAAGGCATGGACTCGATTTTGTCGTGAAGCTTCAACACCATTTCGCCCGAATTGGCAATTGAAAGCAACGCGGGCCGGGTAAACCCTGCCTTGCGTCTGGAAATGACACAAAGGCGGGCCCCATCGAGGCGGTAACGGTCAGATTTTTTGCGCTGCCGTTGCTCGCGGCACCCGCGCAAGTTTTGTTGCAGAGCACAGTTCGCCCGAAAATGTCCGGGCGGAGTCGGTCCGCGATATTTCGACAACATTTGACTTGCCATTTTGATGTCAATTGCGGAATCCACCCCACTGGGTGCGATTATTTCCGAACCGGGTGAGGGTGCGATGAAGAGGCCGGTCGTTCTCTGGCTGTGCATAATCGGTTTGACGACACTGTTGGCGGTGGGGTCGGCATTTGCCGCCGACGTGCAGGTGATGATCTCTTCCGGTTTTTACGGGGCCTATTCCGAGCTCGGTCCGGCTTTCGAACGCGCAAGCGGCCATCATCTGGTCACGACACGCGGTCCGTCCATGGGCGATTCTCCGGAAAGCATCCCCGCTCGCCTCGCGCGAGGGGAAATTGCCGACCTCGTCATCCTCGACGGAAACGCCGCCGAGGAACTTGGGCAGAAGGGTCTGGTGCGCGCGGAAAGCAAAATCGAACTCGCCCGCTCGCTGATCGGCATGGTGGTGCGCGAAGGTGCCGCAAAGCCTGACATTGGCAGCGTCGAATCGTTCCGGCAAACGCTGCTGGCAGCAAAGTCGATCGCATATTCCGACAGCGGCAGCGGCACCTATCTTTCGACCACGCTGTTTGCGAAACTCGGCATTGCTGAACAGGTCGCGCCCAAGAGCCGGAAAGTGCGGGGCCCTCCGTCCGGGGAACCGGTCGCGGCGGTCGTCGCGCGCGGCGAAGCCGAGATCGGTTTCCAGCAGGTCAGTGAGCTGATCCATGTTCCCGGCATCAGCTTTGTCGGCGCGATTCCGGCCGAACTCCAGCCGAAGTTTTCCTTTGCCGCCGCCCTGACGAGTACGGCGCGCCAGCCGGACGCCGCGGCCGCGCTGATCCGTTTCCTCGCTTCGCCCGAAGCGGCGCCGGTGATCCGCAAGGCCGGTTTGGCGCCACCCGCCGGACTTTAGCATTGGATCTCGTTTCGATCGGTGCTCTTGCTTGAGCGCCCACCAGGAAGGTGGAGCGACAGGGCGTGTGCGGGCCGCTGCGAATCGTTTGAGCTGCCTGCGCGAGTGATACCGAATTGACTCCGGACAAATCGAAATCTTAATAGTCGGAACGAAAAAGCGGAGCTGCGGAGCGCATCTGTTCGATTTGCTCCGGGTTTCATCAGTGCAGTGCAAAACGAAGGCAGCCGGAGAGCTTATCCATGCGTATCATCCATGTCGCCGCCGCTCAGATGGGTCCGATCCAGCGGGCCGAAAGCCGGCAGGTCGTCATTCCACGCATGCTTGCTCTCATGGATGAGGCCAAGGCCCGCGGGGCGGACCTCATCGTTTATCCCGAACTGGCGCTCACCACCTTTTTTCCGCGCTGGTACATCGAGGAGCAGGCCGAGGTCGATGCCTGGTTCGAACGCGAGATGCCAAACGCTGCGACGATGCCGCTGTTTGCCCGTGCCGCGGAATATGGGATGGCGATGAGTTTTGGCTATGCCGAACTGACGCCGGATGGGCACCATTTCAACACCTGCATCCTGACCGACAGATCAGCGAAAATCGTTGGCAAGTATCGCAAAGTGCATTTGCCGGGCCACTCGGAGTTTGACCCCGAGCGCTCCTTTCAGCATCTGGAAAAGCGGTATTTCGAGCCCGGCGATACCGGATTCCCGGTGTGGCGCACCATGGGTGGCATTTTCGGCATGGCGATCTGCAATGACCGGCGCTGGCCGGAGACGTATCGCGTGATGGGATTGCAAGGAGTGGAGATGGTCGTACTCGGTTACAACACGCCTTCCGTCAATTCGCAGAAAAGTGAGGAGGGTCCGGAAAAGCGGCTGTTCCACAACCGTCTATCGGTGCAGTCCGGCGCCTATCAGAACGCGACCTGGGTCGTGGCTGTTGCCAAGGCCGGCGCCGAGGACGGCTTCCCTCTCATTGGGGGCAGCCTGATCGTCGATCCCAACGGCGAAATTGTCGCGGAAGCCAGCACCGAAGGCGACGAACTTCTGTTCCACGCTTGCGATCTCGACGCCACCGCCTTCGGCAAGAAAACCATTTTTGACTTCGCCCGTCACCGTCGCATCGAGCACTATGGCCTGATCACGAGCCGCGTCGGCGCCATCCCGCCTCCGTAAGTGTGAGACTTAACGCCCCTGTGAGGGGCTTCCAACCAAGCGCACGCAATGTCTGGATTTTCGCTCCGCGATCTCAGCAAGCAAGACCGATACAAGCTGCTTTCCGGGGTCGTGATTCCCCGACCGATCGCGCTCGTGACCACGCTCGATGCCAACGGCGCCGTCAACGCCGGCCCGTTCAGCTTCTTCAACGTGTTTTCGGAAGACCCGCCGCTCGTCGCGCTCGGTCTGCAGCACAAGGCCGACCGCACGCCCAAGGACACCACGCGCAATATCCATCGCGACGGCGAGTTCGTCGTCAACATGGTGGACGAGGCGCTCGCGTCGGCCATGAATGATTGCGCGGTTGATTTTCCTTCCGGCGAAAGCGAGGTGGCCGCGCTGGGACTTGCGGTGTCGCCGTCGGTGGATGTCAGGGTGCCGCGTCTTGCGGCCGCGCCCTTTGCGCTCGAATGCAAACGCAGCGTCTCGCTGGCGTTCGGGCCGGGCCGCGAGCTTCTGGTCGGTGAGGTGTTGCGCATTCATGCGCGCGAGGGCCTCGTTGATGCCGCCAACATGTATGTCGATCTTACGGCCTATCGGCCGATCGGCCGCCTGTTCGGCAATCTCTATACCTATCAACGCGAGTCCTTTGCGATGGATCGCGAGACCCATTCGCAGTGGAGCGCGCGCGTGGGTGCCGGTGACAACGACAGCTGACGCCTGATCCGAAAACCAGGGCGTGATGGCGAGTTGGCCTTAGCCCACGCTTTGGTGCCGTGAAAATTGCACCGCGCCGAGCGCCATGGCGGTAGCTGCCTGGGTGGGGTCGATCACGGGAATGCCGAGGGCGTCTTCCAGCGGAACTCGCATGCGAGCCATGCCGGCACAGCCCATGACGATGGCGCCGGCGCCATCTTCCTCCTTGAGGGCGCGGCCGACCTCGATCATCTTCGAAAGTGTCCCGGTGCCGGACGCCGTCTCCGCAACGCTGAGATTGAGCGGTCTCTCGCCGGCGAGCCGGTCCATCAGCCCCATCTGGCGCAGATAGCGGATATGACGCCGAATCGAGCGTTGCGCGATGGCGATGACGCCAAAGTTCTCCGCGCGCGTCATCGCGGTCAGCACGCCGCACTCGGCGATGCCGAACACCGGCCGGTCGGTTCCTTCCCGGCAGACATGAAGACCCGGATCGCTGTAGCAGGCGATCACGAAGGCGGCCGCGCTGTTGTCGCTTTCGATCAGCCGGCGCAGCGGCATCGCCACGCTGTCGGCATCGGCCTGGCTCTCGATCCCGTAAGGTCCCTCGGCAAGCGTCGTGCAGACGATCTCGGGCCCATCGGCGAAACCGAGCGGCTTGAGGGCCTCCTCGAGCCCCCGCGTCACGTTGACGTTCGAATTGGGATTGATCACGAGGATGCGCGCGCGCGACATGTCTATTCCTTGCCACCAAGCATGGCTTGCAGCTAGCATATTTTGCATAGTTTCGAACATGGGTTTTGCGCAGCAAAGCAATTTCCCGTGACTTCAACGGCCGCCATTGGTGCTTTTGGACGCTCTCTGCCTCGGAGGATCCCATGACCGAACCCGCGTATGATCTCGTGATAAGGGGGGGACGG
>Ga0306920_100007325_pt1 | contig 14521 bp, 12 predicted proteins | sample flu12Cox44000170_FD_204666 | JGI IMG/M metagenome (GOLD analysis project Ga0306920, IMG submission 204666) | Lab enrichment of tropical soil microbial communities from Luquillo Experimental Forest, Puerto Rico - flux4day.12C.oxic.44.000.170 (v2)... | ecosystem: Environmental > Terrestrial >...
CGCCACGCAGCGCCAGCGCGAAATTGGTGCCGTCGGCGGAGATGCCGAATCCGGAAAACATCCGGCGGATCGTCACCGGGCCGAAATCGGAAAAAAGATCGGTCAGGAAGTCGCGGTCCATCGTCGCACGCCGCCGTTTCGCGGCGTCTGGCACACCATGATCAACCTTCGGCCTTCGCCGGCTTGAGCTGCACGGATTCGCCGCAACCGCAGGCTCCGACCTGGTTCGGATTGTTGAAGATAAACTGGGCCTGCAACTTGTCGGCCTTGTAATCCATCTCGGTGCCGAGCAGGAACAGCACGGCCTTGGGGTCCACCAGGATTTTCACGCCCTTGTCCTCGACGACCTCATCGCTCGGGCGGACTTCATGGGCATATTCGACCGTGTAGGATTGTCCGGCGCAGCCGCCGTTCTTGACGCCGACCCGCAAGCCGACGATCTCGGAATCGGCGCGGCGGGTCAATTCCTGGATGCGCTGCGCGGCGGCCTCGGTCAGCTTCATGACCTGCGGGCGCGGGCGCGGCTTCTGCTTGGATGTCGGTGATGCGGATGTCATATCTGTCATGTGGTCAATCCCGCGGCCTGTTCAATGCCGGCTTGATATCGTGAACGGTCAAATTCGAATGCATCACCACATATTGAGAACGAGACGCGCCTCGTCGGACATCCGGTCCGGAGTCCATGCCGGGTCCCACACCAGGTTGACGTTGACGACGCCAATGCCGGGAATGCTGGCGATTGCGTTCTCCACCATCTGGGGCAACTCTCCGGCCGCCGGGCAGTTCGGCGTCGTCAGCGTCATCACCACATCGACGGAACGGTCGTCCTTGAGATCGACCTTGTAGATCAGGCCGAGCTCGTAAATGTCGGCGGGTATTTCCGGATCGAAAACGGTCTTCAACGCGGCTACGATCTCGCCGCTCAAGCGCTCGGTCTCCTCCGGCGGCAACGCCGAGTGCGTCTCCATATTGGCGACTTTGGCTTCGAGATTGGGCATCTCCGGATTCCCGGTTTCGATGGTATCGGTCATGCGAACAATTCCCCCGCCTTGATCAGGGCCTGCGCCAACTGATCGACTTCCTCACGAGTATTATACATTCCGAACGAGGCCCTGCAGGTCGCCGTCACATTGAACCGCTCTAAAAGCGGCATGACGCAATGGGTACCGGCCCGCACGGCTATTCCCTGGCGGTCGATCACGGTCGCGACATCGTGGGGATGGGCGCCCTTCATTTCGAAGGAGATCAACGGCCCCTTCCCCCTGGCCGTGCCGATCATGCGCAGCGAATTGATTTCACGCAGACGAGCTTCGGCGTAGTCGAGAAGATCATGTTCGTGGGCCGCGATGCGTTCTTTGCCGATCGAATTGACGTAGTCGATCGCCGCTCCCAGTCCCACTGCTTCAACGATCGCCGGCGTGCCCGCCTCGAATTTGTGCGGAGGATCGCCGTAGGTGACCCAGTCGCGTGCCACCTCACGGATCATCTCGCCGCCACCATTATAGGGCCGCATCGCCACGAGGTGCTCATGCTTGGCATAGAGCACGCCGATGCCGGTCGGCCCGTACAATTTGTGGCCTGTAAAAGCATAGAAGTCGGCGTCGATGTCCCGCACGTCGACCGGCATGTGCACCGCGGCCTGGCTGCCGTCGACCAGCACGGGTATCCCGCGATCATGCGCGAGCTCGACCACCTCCTTGACCGGCACGACGGTGCCGAGCGCGTTCGACATGTGGGTGATCGCGACCAGCTTCGTTTTCGCGGAGAGCAGTTTTTCGAACTCGTCGATCAGGAAATTGCCTTCGTCGTCCACCGGGGCCCATTTGATGACGGCACCGTGGCGTTCCCTGAGGAAATGCCAGGGCACGATATTGGAATGGTGCTCCATGATCGAAAGCACGATCTCCTCGCCTGCCTTGATGTTCGGCTCGCCCCATGAGGAGGCCACGAGGTTGATCGCCTCCGTCGCATTACGGGTGAAGACGATCTCCTCGCTCCGCGCGGCGTTGAGAAATTTCGCCACTTTGGCGCGGGCACCCTCGTAGGCCTCGGTGGCCGCGTTGGCGAGGTAATGCAGGCCGCGGTGCACATTCGCGTACTCGGTCTTGAAGGCCAGGTTCATGCGGTCGAGCACCGCGTTGGGCTTCTGTGCTGACGCGGCGTTGTCGAGATAGACCAGAGGCCTGCCATAGACCTTGAGCGCGAGAGCGGGGAAATCCTCCCGCACCCTCGCGACATCATACGCACCATTTGCGACTGCCGGATGCATGGTCATCCCCGAGCCGCCAGCCAGCGCTGCGCTGCCGAAATCGCGAGCTCACGCAACGCATCGCTGGCGATCTGTTCGATCGCTTCGCCAACAAATGCCTGGATCAGAAGCGCCTGCGCCTCCTTCTCGGAAAGGCCGCGTGCGCGCAGGTAAAATAGGAGGCTCTCGTCGAGCGCGCCGGTGGTTGCGCCGTGGCCGCAGGTAACGTCGTCGGCGAAAATTTCGAGCTCCGGCTTGTTGTCGGCCTCAGCCTCGTCCGACAACAGAAGCGCCCGCGTCATCATCTTGGCGTCCGTCTTCTGTGCGCCGGGGCGCACCATGATGCGGCCCTGAAACACCGAATGGGCGCGATTGTCGACCACCGAGCGGAAGATTTCCCGGCTCATGCAGTGCGGAACGGCGTGATCCAGAAACAGCGTATTATCGGCGTGCTGGCGACCATTGAGCAGGCTGACGCCGTTGGCCGTCACTTCGGCGCCTTCGCCGGCGAAAGTGAGGTATCCCTGATAGCGGCTGACGCCGCCGCCCGTGGTCATGTTCAGCGTGTTCAGCCGCGCCTTCGCACCCATCGTGAAAATGGCGGTGGTGATGTTGACGGCGTCCGGCGCATCGACCATCAGCCGCACATGCTCGAGCTCACCTCCATCGCCGAGGCAAACGGTGACGGCGTCGTTAACCTGATAGGATTGCGCACCGTCGGCTGCGACAAAGCTCTCCAGCAAGGTCGCTCTCGCGCCCTTGCCGACGGTCAGGAACGAGCGGGTATAGCGCGCAGCCGACGAACGCGTCGCGACATGCACGATGTGAACCGGCTTCTTGAGCTCGATTTTTTCGGCAATCGTGACCAACACACCGTCGGTTGCGAGTGCTGCGTTCAACGCAAGCATCGCGCCTCCGATTGCGCTACCACCGAGCAAATCTGCCCTCGAACTGTTTCCCTGCTCCTCGAGCGCGTCGCGCAGGGTTTGCACGCGCACACTGGTCTCGAAAGCCGAAAGGTCCGACAGTGCCGGCGCAAACACGCCGTCGATCAGCACGAGCCGCTGGGCATCGACCACGGCAAGCGAAGCCAGCGCGGCCTCGGCGGATTTGAGCGCGGCGGCATCGGGAGCAGCGGCAAGCGGCAGCACCTCGCGCATCAGCGCGCGCAGATCGGTGTATTTCCATTCCTCGATCCGCCGATGCGGCAGGCCCGCGCGCTCATAGGCTCCAAAAGCCCGCTCGCGCACCTCCGCGACCGCGCCCTCGCCAGGCAGCCGGTCCCGCGCGGCCGCGAAGATATCACTTGTCGCGCGTGCGGTGTCGGTTTTTGCCAGTGCAAGATTCATCATCAGTTCCGTTTTGAATTAGGCCGCGTCGTCGAACTTCGTGTAGCCGGATGCCTCCAGTTCAAGCGCCAAATGCTTGTCGCCGCTCTTCACCACGCGCCCTCTCGACATCACGTGGACGAAATCGGGGATAATGTAGTTCAACAGCCGCTGGTAGTGCGTGATCACCACCATCGCCCGATCGGGTGAGCGCAACGCGTTGACGCCGTCGGCAGCAATGCGCAGCGCATCGATATCGAGGCCTGAATCCATCTCGTCGAGAATGCACAGGGCCGGCTCGAACAGCGCCATCTGCAGGATCTCGTTGCGTTTCTTCTCACCGCCGGAGAAGCCGACATTGACGCCACGCTTGAGCATGTCCTGCGGAATGTTCAGCTTCGCCGCGACCTCGCGCACTTTCTTAAGGAAAGCCGGGGTGGAGAATTCGCTTTGCCCACGCGCCTTGCGTTGGGCATTCAGTGCCGTGCGCAGGAACGTCATGGTGGCGACGCCGGGAATCTCGACCGGATACTGGAACGCCAGGAACACGCCCTTGGCGGCGCGCTCGTTGGGCGACATCGCAAGAAGATCCTCGCCCCTGTAGAGAATTTCGCCGCCGGTGACTTCGTAGCCGGGCTTGCCGGCGATGACATGGGAGAGCGTCGACTTCCCGGACCCGTTCGGCCCCATGATCGCGTGCACCTCGCCCACATTCACGGTAAGCGAAAGCGAATGGAGGATCTCGCGATCATCGACGCGGACGTTCAAATTTTTGACTTCGAGTAAGGCCATTACATTTTTTCCGTTTTCACCTCGTTCCGGGGGAGCACCGGAGGCGCGGTCCCGAAGGCGTGGTTGACAGTTATTCCTCTTCCCTGAAAGAAAGCTTGCTCAATCTCCTTGAGGTTCTATCCAACCGAACCTTCGAGCGAGATCGAGATCAGCTTCTGTGCTTCCACCGCGAATTCCATCGGCAGTTGCTGCAGGACGTCCTTCACAAAGCCGTTGACCACGAGCCCAACCGCTTCTTCCTGGCTCAAGCCACGCTGCGTGCAGTAGAACAGCACGTCCTCGGAGATCTTCGAGGTGGTCGCCTCATGTTCGAACAGCGCGGAAGCATTCTTCGCTTCGACGTAAGGAACGGTGTGGGCGCCGCATTTGTCGCCGATCAGAAGCGAGTCGCAGGCGGTGTAGTTGCGCGCGCCGGTGGCTTTGCGATGCGCGGTGACGAGGCCACGATAGGTGTTTTGCGACACGCCGGCGGCAATGCCCTTGGAGATGATCCGGCTGGTCGTGTTCTTGCCGAGATGGAGCATCTTGGTGCCGGAATCGACCTGCTGGTGGCCGTTCGAGATCGCGATCGAATAGAACTCGCCGCGCGAGTTGTCGCCACGCAAAATGCAGCTCGGATATTTCCAGGTGATGGCCGATCCCGTCTCGACCTGGGTCCATGAAATCTTCGAGCGGTTGCCGCGGCAGTCGCCGCGCTTGGTGACGAAGTTGTAGATGCCGCCCTTGCCTTCCGAGTTGCCGGGATACCAGTTCTGGACCGTCGAATACTTGATCTCGGCATCGTCGAGCGCGACCAGCTCGACCACGGCGGCGTGAAGCTGGTTTTCGTCGCGCTGGGGCGCGGTGCAGCCTTCGAGATAGCTGACGTAAGAGCCCTTGTCGGCGATGATCAGGGTGCGCTCGAATTGGCCGGTATTGCGCTCGTTGATGCGGAAATAAGTCGACAATTCCATCGGGCAGCGCACGCCCGCCGGCACATAGACGAAGGAGCCGTCGGAAAACACCGCCGAATTCAAGGTCGCAAAGAAATTGTCCGAGGTCGGTACCACCGAGCCGAGATACTTCTTCACGAGCTCGGGGTGCTCGCGGATCGCTTCCGAGATCGGCATGAAAATCACGCCGGCCTTTTTCAGCTCCTGCTTGAAGGTGGTGGCGACCGAAACGGAATCGAACACGGCGTCCACCGCAATACGGCGCTCGGGCGATCCGTTGTCGCCATTCTGGCGAACCACGCCTTCAAGAACCTCGACCTCACGCAAGGGAATGCCGAGTTTCTCGTAGGTCTTGAGGATTTCCGGGTCGATCTCGTCGAGCGAGGCAACCTGCTTCTTCGGCTTCGGCGCCGCGTAATAGTAGATGTCCTGGTAATCGATCTTCGGATAGTTGACGCGCGCCCAGGTCGGCTCGGTCATGGTCAGCCAGCGGCGATAGGCCTCAAGGCGCCATTCCAGCATCCAGGCCGGCTCATTCTTCTTTGCGGAGATGAAGCGGACGGTATCTTCCGACAACCCCTTCGGGGCCTTTTCGGACTCGATAAGCGTCTCGAATCCATAACGGTATTGATCGACGTCGATCTGGCGAACCCGATCGACCGTCTCCTGGACGGCAGCCATTGCATTCCTCCGCTCGCGGTTTCAAGGACCGCGGTGGATCGATTGAGCAGGTCTATTACGATGTTCCGTCGACGAAATCACCTGCTTAGAACCGTTCAAGCCGTGTTTCGTCGTTGACCCTTAAGTAAGCCACCCGCAAGCATTCGCCAAGCCTCCAGGCAGCGATCAATATCTGCATCCCCCGTGGACCAGCCCAGACTGAGCCGCACCGCTCCTTGGGCCAGTTCAGGGCCGAATCCCATCGCCTGGAGCACGTGGGAACGCTGTACCTTGCCGGATGAGCAGGCAGAGCCCGATGACACCGCAATGCCGGCGAGATCGAAGCCGATTACTGCAGTTTCGGCCCGCAGGCCCGGAACCGTGAACAGGGTCGTGTTGGGCAAGCGGCGAGCAGTATCGGAGAAGATGATGGCGCCGGGCGTTTGCCGCAGGCCGCGTTCAAGCCTCTCCCGCAGCGCCTCAAGGCGGTTGGTCTCGGTTTCAAGCGCATCCAGGGCAGCCTTCGCGGCGGCTCCGAAACCTGCGATTCCAGCGACATTTTCGGTTCCCGCCCGGCGGTTCAGCTCCTGACCTCCCCCGCGCAGCAGGGGCTCAAGGCCGGTTATCCCCTCCGCCAAGACCAAAGCGCCCACACCTTTGGGTCCGCCGACCTTGTGCGCCGAAAGCGTCACCAAATCAGTATTCAAACCATTGATATTGAAAGAAAATTTTCCAAAACCCTGGATCGCGTCGACGTGCATCAGACCGCCCTCGCCGTGCACGATCTCGGCCGCTTCCGCGACCGGCTGCACGGCCCCGGTTTCGTTGTTGGCCAGCATGACCGACACGAGTGCGGGTGGCTGGCCGACCAAGAGCGCGCGCAGGCGGCTAAGATCGATCACTCCGGAACTGGACACAGGGATGGTTTCAATGCTGGTGGCCGAAAAGCTCCCGCCGGCGAGAACCGAGGCGTGTTCGATCGCCGAAACCAGAAGCCGCTCGACCGGGGCACCTGAACCGCGCCTGAGCCCGGGCCTGAGCGCCAGCGCATTGGCCTCGGTCCCGCCCGAGGTGAAAACGACGTTCCGCGGCGAGGCGCCCACGGCGTTCGCGACAATGGCTCTGGCATCCTCCACCAGCTTGCGCGCGCTCCGACCCTCGGCATGAACCGACGACGGATTGCCGCAAAGCTGCAGGGCCGAAATCATGGCTTGGCGCGCTTCACTACGAAGCGGGGCTGTCGCATTCCAATCGAGATAAACCCTGTCCATAATGGAGTGTTATAATACCTTTATCCCGAAACTTCTGGTTGGTCGGCCTCGGAGCCGCCCATCTGTCGCTTCTCGTGATGTCAGTTGGCGATCACAAGGTCGCGTTGCAACGCGATCGAAAACGCGGCCGTCCCGAGCACCCAGCGAAGTGTTCAAAACCCTTGCTTTTTGCCCCTCGCCCTATGTTAGAACGCGCCCTCCAGTTCACCAGTGTCGATCCACCACGCTAGACGCTGTTCGCGCCACGACAGCGACGTCTGATCAGCCCCTTCATTCCGCAAGGTTTTGTCTGCGAAAAAGCCAGACCGAGCCAGCAAAAAATCGGTTGATTTTTGCCAAGGACCCTCAATGCCTGAAGTCATTTTCACCGGTCCCGCGGGCCGCCTCGAAGGCCGTTATCATCCCGCGAAGCAGAAGAACGCGCCGATCGCGATGATCCTGCATCCGCACCCCCAATTCCACGGCACGATGAATCATCAGATCGTCTACCAGTGCTATTACGCATTCGCCCATCGCGGTTTTTCCGTGCTGCGCTTCAATTTCCGCGGCGTGGGCCGCAGCCAGGGTTCGTTCGATCACGGCACTGGCGAGCTGTCGGATGCGGCTTCGGCCCTTGACTGGGCACAGACCATCAATCCGGAAGCACGCGCGTGCTGGGTGGCGGGATTCTCGTTCGGCGCCTGGATCGGCATGCAGCTCTTGATGCGCCGACCCGAGGTCGAGGGTTTTATCTCGATCGCTCCGCCCGCCAATCTCTACGACTTCTCCTTCCTTGCGCCCTGTCCGTCCTCGGGTCTGATCGTGCACGGCGAGAAAGATGCCGTCGTGCCGCCCAAGGACGTCAACACACTGGTTGAGAAGCTCAAGACACAAAAGGGCATCGTGATCGACCAGCAAATCATTCCCGGCGCCAACCATTTCTTTGACGGCAAGCTGGAGCCGCTGATGCAGACGGTGACCGGCTATCTCGACATGCGGCTCGCCAACGTCCGCTAGGCAACCCACACAGTAGTCGAACTTTGGGTCGTCATGCGCGAACTTGATCCGCGCATCCATCAGCTCTTCAATAAAGTCTCTTGCAAAGAGTGATGGGTTGCCGGGTCAAGCCCGGTAACGACACCATGCCCTCAGGCCACCGCTTCTGCCTGCAGGTGCGATATCCAGGAATTTCGCCGCCTCAAGAAATCGCTGAGCAGGGCGGGATATTCGGCGCTCACGGCCTTTCGCACCGAGGGCCGCTCGGCCAGCGCCTTGCGCCAGCGTGCCAATTTCGGCTTGCCGGCGAGAATTCCGAAATCGCCGATCTCATCGAAAATGTCGAAATAACGAAACACCGGACCGAATACCGCGTCCACGAGCGAAAAACTTTCACCATCGAACCATGGCGAAGCGACCACGCGTGTCTCCAGCCGCGCAAAACGCAGCTCCAGCTGAGTGGCCTTGGCCCGAAATGCCTCCTCGTTCAGCGCGCTGTAAAGACCCGCGATATCGTTGAGGACCTGAGAGCCGAATTCGATCCAGGCACGATGCTCGGCACGCCGCAACGGATCTGCCGGATGCAGCGGCTTCGGTTCGGTCTCTTCCAGATATTCCAGGATAACGGCGGATTCGAAAATCGCGGCATCGCCGACCTGTAGCACCGGCGTCTTGCCGAGCGGGGAAATCGCCAGGAACCATTTCGGCTTGTTGGCGAGGTCGACGTCGATGCGCTCGAAGGCAACCCCCTTCTCGGTCAGCGCGATCACGGCGCGCTGCACGTAAGGGCAAAGCTTGTGGCTGATCAGTCTGAGACGGGCCATGACGATCTCTCGGCTCAATGCAGATGCATCCATATAGATGCATATGCATCTAATCTGTCAAGATCGATGCCGCCCTTTCATTTCACGGTCTTGCGATTACGCCCCCGGTCATCGGGATCGGCACACCCGTGGTAGCGGGATAGCTGAGCGGCAACCCTTTGAGACCACGTGCGGCCAAAAAGCCGAAAGCCTGGGCCTCGATGGCATCGGTCGACCACCCCAGCGTTTCGGCGGCCTCGACGGGGGCAGGCCGGACCCGCTCGCGCAGCATCCGCATCATGGTGAAGTTGCGCACGCCGCCGCCCGCGACGACCCAGCTTCTCGGCCTCTTCGGCAACAGCGGAACGACTTTGGCGATTGCCGCTGCGGTGAATGCTGTCAGTGTCGCCGCGCCATCGGGCGGCGACACGTCACGCAGCATGAGCCCGGCAAAATCGTTGCGGTCCAGCGATTTCGGCGGCGGCAAGGCGAAGAAGGGATGTTTCAGCGCCTGCTCGATCCAGGCCTCGTCGACCTGGCCCTGAGAAGCCATGCGGCCGTCGGCATCGAAGGGCTGGCCCAGCGCGCGATACATGAAATCATCGACCAGCGCGTTGCCGGGGCCCGTGTCGCAGGCGATCAGGGTATCGCCGTCGATGTAGGTGATGTTGGAAACGCCGCCGATATTGAGCACCACGATCGGCCCTTCGCGCTCGAGCGAGGCGGCGAGCGCGCGGTGATAGACCGGGACCAATGGCGCGCCCTGCCCGCCCGCCGCGACATCGGCGGCACGGAAATCATGCATGACCGGAATATGGATGGCTTTCGCAAGCGCCGCTGCATCGCCGATCTGGACCGTCATCCGCTCGGCGGGACGGTGCAGCACGGTCTGGCCGTGGAAGCCGACGATGTCGATGTCCTCGCAAGTGATGCGATTCTGCGCGATGAAGCTGGCCATCGCCTCGGCATGCGCCACGGTAACGGTGCGCTCGGCCTCCTGCAGAATGCCCGGCCGCGCATCACGCTGCGGCAGATAGGCGGCTTCGGCCAGCGCCTGGAGCAGCAGACGCCGCTCGAACTCGCTGTAAGGCCTGTACCCAGACGGACCAAACGCCTTGATCCGCTTGCCATCGGTTTCGATCAAGGCAACATCGACCCCGTCGAGCGAGGTCCCGCTCATCAGACCGACAGCCGTTAAAATCATCTCAATTCAAGCCCCGGCCCTAGTGGAGTAGATCGGCGCTGGTCTAGGACGTTCAGCTTGTGCCAAACGGGCACATCTTATATTGCCACAGCACCGGCGCGAACGGCACTTTATCTAGCTAGGGTTCCAAAAATCCCTGAAGTTAACGTAAAACAAGAATGATCAGAGTCGCCGACAAATGACCGCTTTTAAGTCTGATTTTCTCAATGTGTTGCAAAGCCGCGGCTTTGTTCATCAGATTTCGGACCCCGATTCGCTCGATGCGCTGGCAGCCCGACGCGAACTCGTGGCCTATATCGGTTTTGACTGCACCGCCCCCTCCCTTCATGTCGGGTCGATGGTGCAGATCATGTGCCTCTACTGGCTGCAGCAGACCGGCAACAGGCCGATCGCGCTGATGGGCGGCGGCACCACCCGCGTCGGCGACCCCTCCGGCAAGGACGAGACGCGAAAGATCCTTTCGATCGAGGAGATCGAGCGCAACAAGGAGGGCATCAAACGGGTGTTCTCCCGGTTCCTGACCTTCGGCGAAGGCAAGAGCGACGCTGTCATGCCGGACAATGCGGAATGGCTCACGAAGCTGAACTGGATCGAGATGCTGCGCGACATCGGCCGGCATTTCTCGGTCAACCGGATGCTGGCGATGGACTCGGTCAGGCTCCGGCTTGAGCGCGACCAGGAGATGAGCTTCATCGAATTCAACTACATGATTCTGCAGGCGTACGATTTCGTCGTGCTCAACCAGCGTTACGACTGTCGCCTGCAGATGGGCGGCTCCGACCAGTGGGGCAACATCGTCAATGGCATCGATCTCGGCCGGCGGATGGGCACGCCGCAGTTCCATGCGCTGACGACGCCGCTGATCACGACGTCTTCGGGCGAGAAAATGGGCAAAACCGCCAGCGGCGCGGTCTGGCTCAACGCCGACATGAAGAGCCCTTACGAGTATTGGCAGTTCTGGCGCAACACGGAGGACGCCGACGTCGCGCGCTTCCTGAAACTGTTCACGACGATCCCGCTTTCCGAAATCGAGCGGCTCGCTTCGCTCAAGGGCGCGGAGATCAACGAAGCCAAGAAGGCATTGGCCGATTCCGCAACCGCACTGCTGCACGGCGTGGAGGCGGCGCGTAATGCGGCGGAAACAGCGCGACAGACCTTTGAGGAGGGCGCGATCGCTGAAAACCTCCCCAAGGTCGAAGTTTTGCGCAGTGAACTCGAAACAGGATTAGGCGTTTTGGCCTCGTTCGTCAAAGCCGGGCTCGTGGCTTCGAACGGCGAGGCACGCCGCCAGATCAAGGGCGGTGGTCTGCGCGTCAACGATACCGCGGTCACCGACGAGAAGATGACGCTGACGCCCTCAGACCTGACGGCGGAAGGCGTGATCAAGCTGTCGATGGGCAAGAAGCGGCACGTCCTGCTCAGGCCCGTGTAGCGCCGCGGCCAAAACATTCCGGCGCACCTCGCCGGGTTGCATGGGCGTATTCGCATTTGACGCTTGCAGCGCGCGGCGGAAACGCGCTCCCTGCGCAGGATGGATCAACCCACGTCACTGGAGAAAACCGGCATTGCGGCGGGAATGCCGGCGCGCACGGCGCTTATCGTGCTGGCGTTGTGCTTTGCCCTCTCCGTCCTTGGCCGCGGTCTCGGCGAGAGCTTTACCGTCTTCCTCTTGCCGATTTCCGAAAGTTTCGGATGGGATCGTGCCCAGGTCGTCTCGGTCTATTCCGTGACGGCGCTCGCCGGCGGGCTCGCTTCGCCGCTGATCGGCCGGCTGTTCGATTATTCAGGCCCGCGCAGCGTCTATTCGCTCGGCCTGCTCCTGCTTGGCGGCGCGTTTCTGTTCGCCGCAAACGCCAGGCATCTTTGGCAGTTCCAGTTGAGCCTTGGATTGTGCGTCGGATTCGGCATCGCGTTGATCGGCAATGTTCCCAATTCCATCCTGCTCGGCCGGTGGTTTGGACGGCGCCTGCCGACCGCGATGGCCGTGGTCTATTCCGCGACCGGCGCCGGCGTGCTGGTGCTGTTGCCGGCGTCGCAAATTCTGATCGATCATTTCGGCTGGCGCGGCGCCTATCAGATCTTTGGCGGCGCGGCGATCATGCTTCTTCTGCCGCTGCTGATCATGCCGTGGCGGCTGTTTTCAACGGGATCGCCGCATCTGGCCAGGAATCAAACCACGGACGCTTCCCTCGGTGATGGCTGGACGCTGGCGAGCGCGATGGGCCACCACGCCTTCTGGGCGCTGTTCTCGACATTCTTCTTCACTGCGATCGGCATGTACGCGATCGCGCCGCAAGTCGTGGCCTACCTCATCGATGCGGGATTCCCGCCCTTGCAGGCGGCGACCGCCTGGGGTTTTTCCGGCGTCGTGCTCCTGTTCGGCATGCTCGGCGTCTCCTGGCTCGATGGCATCATCGGGCGCAGGCCGTCGGTGCTGTTTTCCTACGCGTTGTCGATCTTCGGGATCTTCCTGCTCTGGCTTCTGCAATGGTATCCGAACTTATGGATCTTGACGGGTTTTGTCGTTTGTTTCGGCAGCATGATCGGCTCACGCGGCCCGCTGCTCACGGCGACCGCCATGAAGATCTTTTCCGGAAAACGTGTCGGAACGATTTATGGGACGATTTCCATCGGCGCCGGGCTCGGATCGGCGGTCGGTTCCTGGTGCGGCGGTCTGATCCACGATTTGAGCCACAGCTACAATCCGTTGATCGTATTCGCGCTGGTGGCCGTGATCCTCGGCATGATCCCGTTTCTGGTCGTGCCTGCACTGCGGCGCTAAAGCACTTTGGCGCTGCCAAGCCTGGCTAGTTATTCGGAAACTCGACCGAATTGTTTTGCCTGCCGGTATTGAAGTCCCAGATTTTCCGCGTGACTCCGGGGAAGACCATTGAAAGCGGATTGATGCGAAGCGTCGGCTTGTCGGGAGTACCAACGACCTCGTAAGTGACGCCGAACACCCCCTCATTGCTGCCGCCGCCCAGAACAAGCCCGACAAGCGGGATCTGGCCGAATATATTGTTAAGGGCGTACATCGGGATGAAGGTGCCGCTCATGCGTACCTGATTGCTGGGGTAGTCGATGCTCCCCTCGATCGTGCCGCCGATGCTCGGACCTTTCAAAACGCCTTCGCGAATCGAGAGCTGTCCGTTTTGCCGTGTGAATTCCGCACGCAGGCGCGAAAAGCCGATTCCAGCCTGCGCTCCGGTCGAGCCGCCCGCCGCCAGACGATCAATCGCGCTTTCGCCCTTGACGGCGAAGTCCCTGACATTGAGCAGTCCCTCCTTCGCAGCCGGCTCCGCCGCCGGAGGGTCCACGGCCAATTGAAGCTGACCGCCGACCACCTTGGAATACATGTCAGTGAAACGGAGGAACGCGCCGGCATCGTTGGTCTCGAGATAAATCACCTCGTGACCCTGGGCGCGGCCGCGCAGATCGGCCGTAACCGGCGTGTCCCGTCCAAGCTTGCTCGAAAACGTCAGGCTCTTGATCGCTCCGTTGCGGCGCGACATTCTTGCGTCGACGCTGCGCAGCGCCTCACCGAAATAGCCGGCAACCGCGCCCAGCTTCACGTCGACATCAAAATCGATATTTTTCGATTTGGCCTTGCTGTCGGAGTCTCTCCCGGAAATCGTCGATTTGAGGAAACCTCGGCCGTCAAATACGTCACCGCGCATGGTGACCTTGAGGATGCCATCGCTTCCGCGCTCGGCGCGCAGCGAGGTCTTGTCGCCTTCTGAAGGAGAATAGGACGGGAAGTTCACGCTGATCAGGTCGCCGTTCTGGTCGACTTCGATCGATCCCTTGATCGATACGCCCCCGCCTTCGATGACGATATCTTCGAGGCGGGTCGATTGCTGTCTCTGAACCACGTTGAAAGTCGCGCGGGTCGATTTGCCCGGCAACTTGACCCAGCCCGGCAGGATATTGTCGAGCTTCAAGGCCGTCAGATCGGCTTCGACGCCCACCCGCGTGTCACCGCCGATCTTGCCGATCAGCTTGATGGGAATCTGGCCACTGACCGCCGGTCCCATGTCAAAGCCAAAGCGGGCGCGGCTTGCCTCATCGAGCGTCGCCTGCAACTTTATATCCGCGTCGCCTTCTACGGGCTTGCGGTAATCCAGCGAGGCGGCCTGACCGTTGATCTTCACGTCGCCCTTGACCTGATAGCCCTGATTGTTAGCGACGACCTTCAGCGCATTGGCCTCCAGCTTCTGGTTCATCACGATCCGATCGGCGGCAAAGCCAGCGAGGTCGGCCGCCACCGCATAGGTCGTGTCGGCTCTGGTCAACTGGCGCTTGATCGGC
>Ga0306920_100007326_pt1 | contig 14521 bp, 17 predicted proteins | sample flu12Cox44000170_FD_204666 | JGI IMG/M metagenome (GOLD analysis project Ga0306920, IMG submission 204666) | Lab enrichment of tropical soil microbial communities from Luquillo Experimental Forest, Puerto Rico - flux4day.12C.oxic.44.000.170 (v2)... | ecosystem: Environmental > Terrestrial >...
AATCTCGCTCGAATCCTCAGCGCCGAACTCGTGGACCGCGGGATTCGCGTGAACACGCTGAGCCCGGGCCCGACCGACACGGCAATGTTCGGCCGCGTCCCAGGCGAACAGCAGGGCGATGCGGTGAAGGACATCCTCCGCGCCAACAATCCAAGCAAGCGGATGGCCGATCCGTTAGAAATCGCGAAGCTGGCAGTTTACCTCGCGTCGGACGATTCTGCGTACGTCGTCGGGGCAGACTTCCTGATCGACGGCGGGGTCACGGCCATTTCGGCCGTGGGAGCCTGAGCCTCGTTGCAGAGAGTCGAGGCCGCGCCGGGTGGTCAGCCGTAGCCCGAACGGTGCAGCGTTCTCCGGCCAGACGGCCGTACAGTTCGGAGAGATCATGGCTCAGAAGATATTCCTAGTGACGGGTGCGACCGGCGTCACGGGCGGTTACGCGGTCGAGCGGTTGCTGGAGCGAGGACATGCGGTGCGGGCGCTGGCCCATCGCGAAGATGACCGCTCGAAGCGGCTTCAGGAGCTTGGAGCCGAGGTGGTAATCGGAGACCTGCTCAAATTGAATGATGTGCGATTGGCTCTCAGTGGAATTCGGGGGGCATATTTTGTTTATCCCCTCAGCCCCACACTCGTTCAAGCGACGGCGATCTTTGCACAAGCCGCCAAGGAAGCCGGGGTCGAAATCGTGGCGAACATGTCACAGTGGAACTCACGCCCGAGCGCGAAGAGCCCGGCAACGAGCAACCACTGGCTCTCTGAGCAGGTTTTTGACTGGTCGGCGGTGCCTGTGGCACATCTCCGGGCGACATTCTTTAGCGAATGGTTGGTCTGGGTCGCTCGTTCGATTCGCCAGGGAGTCATGACGATGCCGTGGGATGCCAATTCCCGCTTTTCGCCGGTGGCGACCGAAGACCTGGCGCACGTGATCGTCGCGATACGCGAAAACCCAGTAACCCATAGCGGGAAGACTTATCCACTCTGTGGTCCTGCGGTGCATAGTTTTGCGGAAGTCGTAGAGATCGCCAGTTGTGTCCTCGGTACGCAAATTACCTATCAGCAGGCGAGCGTCGATGCCTTCGCAGAATCGATTGGTCAAACCGCTCTTTTCAGAGAGCACTGCCGAGCAGTCGCAGTCGAATTGCAAGAAGGAATTTTCGCTGAAACGAATTCACTTGTTGCGCAGATCAGTGGTCGTCCACCGATGACGATCGAAGAGTTCGTGGCCAAGAACCGCGCCGCATTTATCTGAGTTAACCAAAGAAAGGGATACTCATGTCCACTTTAACCCAAAGCCGCAACGCCAGCCCAATTTCACCGGGAAGCTGTTGCCAGCAGGTTTTTGCTTTTGTCTTATCATACTGGCATTTCAGGCTTTAGAAAAACTGGGGAACTAGGATTCGAACCTAGACAACTCGATCCAGCGTCTGCTCCGCTACCGTTACACCGAAACGGCTACCAAGGTTGCTCTTTCGTAACTCTGATTGGCGTGTCAAAGACCTTTGACTCGCATTTGCCTACTCGCTTTTCTTTGCAAACGCGAATCGGCATGGCTTCGCTACTCTCTCCCAATCGGAGGCTGCCATCACGATGGACACGGTGAGCGACCCGGCATTGAATGCCACCTTGTTCTGGAGTCCTCCGATTGCAGAGTCGCCGAATAGCTCGAAATCCAGGACCGGCGCGCCGAATGGCGGCACGCATCCAGGAACCAGTCCAGTAAGCTCGAGAAGTTCTTCACGACTTGCGAAGCGTATCTTCTTAACGCCTAATTTCCGCTTGACCGCCGACGAATCCACCTTGCAATCGGCTGGCAGCACGAATAAACGGTAAACCTCATCAGTCTTCATCAAGATCGCCTTGACACCGACGTTCAATTCTTCGCCGCGTGCAGCGGCCGACTCTTCCGACGTAAACGTGGGTTGATGTTCAATCTCTCGAAACGGTACACCAGTTTCTGAAAGCAGACTTCGAATTCTGTCCAGCACGGTCGTCCCCATGTCGTCTCTCCAACTTCCCCAGCTTGTTAAGCCTTGATAACATCGACAGATTTTCTTCCCGCGCATCCAATCAGTCCCGGCGCAGTGCGGTGAGCAAGGCCGCGTGCGCCAGCAGCCGCGTCGAATCGAGCACGGGCAAAGGACAATCGGCGGGCCGCACCAGGATCGGCAATTCGGTGCATCCCAACACAACAGCATCGCATCCATGGCGGGCAAGGTCTCCGATGACCCGGTTCAAGTAAATCCGTGACTCTTCCGGATACTCCCCATTCACCAACTGGCGAAAGATGATTTCCTGAATTCGGGCCCGGGCCTCCGCATCGGGGATGCAGGAATCAATTTCGAACTCGCGGCACAGCATTTCGGGATAGAGCCCGCCATCCATGAGAAACGCGGTCCCGGTAATTCCCAGCTTTTTGTATCCCAGACGCCGGGCTTCCTCGCCGACCACTCTCACGATGTGCAGCAAAGGCAGCGGCGATGACGGCTCCAGCAGCGGAAATGCAAGATGGCAGGTATTATCCGGGCAGATGGCAAAATCGGCGCCCGCTCGTGCCAGCGTCTCCAGCGATTGCCGTAGCACCCCGGCCACGCCCGCCAGATCGCGACTGCGAAAATACGGCATGGTAGCGGCCATTGGGATAGAATCCAGCGTGACGCGAGGATGATCGTGCTCGCCCAGATATTCGAGGGCCCGTTGGCAAATTGTGCGATAGCATAGCGCGGCGCCTTCCGCGCTGCATGCGACAATCCCAATATGTTTCATCTTTTCGACCCCAATTCAGTAGAGCCTCCTGCCAGCTTGTCTGGCAAGTTAGCAAATTTCAGGCGCTAACAGCCAGCGCAGCCCGAGCCAATAGTGTGCTGCGCCGAGACATCATTTCTGCATAGGGCGCGGTGCATGTCCATAGGTACATCCTATCGTCTTAATAGAAAAGAAGTATTTGTCCTATAGGAAGCGGACGTCTACTATTCCCAATGTCGCAGGACGGTATGACGATGGTCACGGTGCCACGGGCTTTGCCATCGTATAGTGCCCAGCGACCCGTGCACCCAATGTTATGCCAGCCCGGCCCCTGACGGCGTCATGGCCGACGAACTGGATCTATACGTCGGAGTTTAGGGCAACTCTGACCGGAACGGAGCTTCATGAACGGCTACGCACACCCCGAAGTCCTGGTCGAAACCGACTGGGTCAAAGCAAACCTCGGTAAGCCTGGTATCAAGCTCGTTGAGATTGACGTGAACACCAGCGCCTACGAATGCGCCGTGTCGAAGCGGCCGAGCAACTTTTGCAACGAGGCGACAACTTCTCTCTGGCGCAGGTCGCCGCCCACGCCCGCTTCTCGGACCAGAGCCAGTTCTCCCATCATTGCAAGCGCCTCGTCGGCGTCACGCCGGGGGAGTTCCGGATGTCCGCAAGAATCGCCTAAAAGGCCGCAAGTCCCGTCAAGAAACCGGAGAGCGACCCCCTTAGCATTTCGAGTGAGCAGGCTCGGTCGGCGTGGTCGCCTGAGGGTAAGGGCCGAAGCGCCTGCACCAGGGTTTGACACATCCCAGATGGACGATCGAGAGGAGGAGAGTCGAGCATGAACGAACCGAAGCTCATTGCCGGCCGCAGCGCGGCGCGAGCACAATGGCCGTCAGGGAGGGAGGGACGATCCAGGCGTCGGATCGGCATCCTGAGTTTCTCTTCGCCGGGGCACTACTATCCGCTCACGGCCCTGGGGCGGGGGCTCCAATCACGGGGCCACGAAGTCGTGTACTTCCAGGTCGCCGACCTGGAGAGGCCGATCCGGGCGGCGGGCCTGGAGTTTCGCCAGATCGGTCAGGAAGACTTCCCTCTCGGCGCGCTCCGCGCGCGGGACGAAGACCTCCCGGCTTTCCCCTTCGAACGTCTTCTGAAATCTCTCCACATCCGGATTCTTGAATGGCTCGTTGATCCCCGGTTTGACGCTCTTTTCCTGGGCGTTGGCCGTCAACACCAGGGCAAGCAGCAGGGAACACGGCATCAGGAAACGTCGCATGGCGGCCTCCGGTTAGAGGAACAGCGAACGGTGCCGGCTCTACGGCGGAGCTACGCCCGCGATTTTCCCGAGCACGCAAAAGTCCGGTGACCGTCCCCGGCGGGACTGACCAGCGAAAGGAGGCGTTTTTGTTACTGGCACTACCCGATCAGCCCTGGTATCGGCTCCCAACCCGTCATCGTCTGCGCGATTTCCCGCGGCAAGCCGGGTATAATCCGCAATTCGCCGATATCGAGGAGCGTGTGCAAAATCGTCGCCAGCAGGTTCGGAATCCGGATCGGATCGGACTGGGGTTGCCCGGCGTCCTTGTCGGACTGGCCGATGACCTGGGCCATTTTCCAACCGCCGCCGGCCAGGAGCAAAGGAGCGAGGTTGCCCCAATGGTCCCGGCCACCGTTCTTGTTGATCTTTGGAGTCCGCCCCATTTCGCCGCACACTACCAACAAGATCTTTTCGCTCAGCCCTCGGGCGGCCACGTCTTCGACGAACGCCGACACCGCGTGGTCCAGCGGCAGCCCCATGTAGCGCATGCCTTCCGCCACGCCGGCATTATTCACATCCGCATGCATGTCCCAGACAAAATTCGTCGTCACCGTCACAAAGCCGCAGCCCCGCTCGCATAGGCGGCGGGCAAAGAGCAACAGTTTACCCAGCGCCTTGGCGTTATCGACGTAATTGTTGTAATTCTTCCATTTCTTGTCGATATTCTCCGGGCGGACCAGCGGGGCGGTGTCATAGCGCGCCAGCGTTTTCGCATTTTCTTTGGATAGATCGAACGCCTGCGCCACGCCGCCCAGGATCGTGCTGAACGCCTGTTGTCGCGTTCGCTCCAAACCCTCCAGCAATCCCGAATCGGCAAGTGTCCATTTCACGCGGTCCAGGCTCGCCAGCAAGCGCCGTCGATCGTCCAACCGTTCGATCGGTAGCGACAGGTGCATATCCTTTTGCAGTTGCCCACCGTTGCTCGGATCGAAAGGAGCATAGCCGCTGCCGATGGGGCCGGTGTTGGCGAACTTCCCGAAATTCATCGTCCCCGGCTGCGTACTGGCGTCCACGGCCCGCGGGAACAAGAGCACATTGGTCGGCAAACCCGTTACCGGGTGATTCACTCCGGCGACGCGGGCATAGATGGAGCCGAGGTTTGCGCCCAAAGTATCTTTGCCGGCAACCGGTTTAATGTCGTGGTTGCCGTCGCCCGTCACGAACGAGCGCACTACTGCGACCTGCCGGGCCAGCGCCGCCAGCCTGGGAAAAGATCCTCCGAAGGTGATTCCCGGAATGGCGGTCGGCGTCTCCCCCGTGGCGCTGCGAATTCCAGTGGGAGCGGTCATTTTGGGATCGAACGTTTCGATCTGGCTGGGACCGCCGTGCAGGAATAAAAAGATGACCGACCGATCGGTTACCGGCCGATTGCCTTCCCGCGCCGCCAACAATCCCGGCAGCGACAATCCCCCCAGCGCCAGGCTTCCCACCCTGAGAAAAGCCCGGCGATTATAACAAACATCGCGGTCGTAAAAGGAGAGCATTGTGTTCCCTCGTGGTGGAAACCTGCACGCTTCGCGCTCCGGTAATTGAAGCACACTTTTGGTGCGAATGCAATCGTCTCTCGCTGAAGACGAGACATCGAACCATCAAGATCCCGAGTCGGGAACCATCGCAGCAAACGGCATGACCGTGCTCGACTGAGAATGAAAACGTGTTGCTGGAATCCCTGACCACCACCGATCTCATGCCCTCCCCCAGGCGCGTCTTGATTCGGGAGCGAAAGGTCGCGGTAAACTGGCCTTCAACAAAAACTCAACTAATCTTCATTTGTATCCAACCTAGCTACTGTACCATGATTCGTTGAATGCCGAGGTGTTGCCGGACGGATCGGTCGCGGTGGCAGCGACGAATTTGCAGGGCAACTATATCGGCACGGACGCCACCGGCACCGCCGCCCTCCCCAACGGGGTTGACGGCGTTGCCATATCCACCAGAACGCCGTCGTTGCCGTTGAAGGCGATGGTGCCGTGCCCGCGCCTGCAGCGGAAGCATCCCCAGTTACTGCAGCGCAACGGGATCGATTCTTCACAGATTTGGCAGCAGGTGCCCAGTCTAAACGCGCACCCGAACTGAGTCCGAGGGATGGTGTCGGCTTCGATTCGGCGTTCGATCTCGCTTTTTCGCCGTTGGCAGCGTCATGATGTACCGCCGGGCCTTTATCCGCTGCGGATGGAACTATGGTATTGAAGTTCGTTTTTGAACGAAACGGCGAACTAGCCAAGGCCGGCGTTGCCGATAAGGCAAACGCCTGGCCTTCAGCGATTCGGTCTTGGACATCTTGTCCATCATTTTCAACTTCAAGGTTCCACAGGATGGCCCTGTATCCCCCAAATCGCTCTTAATTCACAGTTAGTCGAATAGCCACCGCAAGCTACTGCTGGAAGTGTACATCCGCGGACTGTCGTGGCCCACGCCCGGCACCGTTTCGTGGACATGACGCTGGACAATGTCGGGGCCGTAGAGGTCCGGTTTCTGGAGGTACTCGTAGAAAGTCGCGCCCCGCTCAAAACGGTTCGCTCCTTCCAGCATGGCGGCGCAACTCCTGTCCAGCACGGGATCGTTGGGATCGTTGTCCAACTCGCCATTCAGATAGACCACTTGTCTCTCCCCATATTGCGCGAGAATGGTATCGGCGCCTGCCTGCGACATGTAGTCGTTCAGGTTGTCCAGGCCGTAGGCATAATTATTGTAGTCGGGGCATTTACTGGCATCGGGAGGAGCGAAAACGAGGGGGTCTGTTCCAAAGACAGCCCGTGTCTCATCCAGGTAGAGCAGGGAGCCAGGGTTCATGATGACATAGCGCATCGATAGGCCGAGCCTGGAGAGATCGTTTTCTACCAAACTGCCGGCTGCGAAACGCTGGCTGAACTGACCTCCGGCGGAGTGGCCGGAGACGATGACCATACTGAGGTTCGGGAATTTCCTTCCGTCGGCAATACCCAGCAGTAGCGTGTCGACCAGCTCGAAGGAACTGACGTGAACCTCCTGCGGGTCCGTGTTCACCGATGGATCGCCGTCGCGCCAGGAGTTGTTTGTCCAGAACAGGATTTCCGTCCCAAGGTGGTAGTGGACGACATCGGTATGTTCCAGAAACTGGGGCGCGATAATGAGAGTGGTCTGGTCCGCCCCGGCGGCCTGAGCCGCGGTGCAGACGTCATTAAAAGTACTAACCGCCGTGCGGTTCGCGCCGTGAATCGCCACGATGACCCGAGTCACATCATAATTCGGCGAATCCGGATCGATCGGCAGGTTGGCGCAATAGGGGATCTGGTAGATGCCGTTGCCAATGGTGAAGGACAGCCGATCGGGACAGATAAAACCGCCGGCCCAGCTCGGCCCGGCAAGCGTGAACCAGACTGCCAGGGCCAGGAGCGCATTGCCCCAACTCATCCGAGAAGTGCTTCCTTTCTTCACGGATCCCGGAGCCACGGGCGCGGCGATCAAAAGGCCGCGAAACCTCGCCAGCTTGAACGACTTCATGGAAAGATCCTTTGTAAAATAGGTTGTGCTCGTTCTTCGGAATCGGCACCACGATCGGTCCCCACGGGCACGCTGCAGGAAGATCCCGATCGCTCTCAGCTATAAGACCGCCCGGCGCCCGAAAACCTAAGTCCGGAAATTGAATTTTCTTCGCATGGGGGTGAGAATAACTCTTAGCGTCGGGGAGAATCGTCATGGACAACACGCCTTCCACGCTCGGGACTCGCATCACGTTGTTGTAGCGGCTGCAACACGATGATCCAGGGGCCTGGAACGAATTTGTAGTGCTCTACGGCCCGCGGATCTGTCAATGGTGTCGGCAGTGGCGATTGCAAGACGCGGATATCCTCGACGTCACGCAAGCCGTCCTCTTGAAACTGGCCCGGCAAGTGAAAGACAAGCGGTTCAGCGCCGGGAAGCACAAGAGTTTCCGCGGCTGGCTGAAGACTGCGACTTATCATGCCTGGTGTGACTATGTGACAGCTTGTCAGCGGGCAGGACGGGCCAGCGGCGATACCGGCGTCCGCGCGGTCTTGGAGTCGCAGGAAGCCGGCGATAGCCTCGTTCGGTCGATCGATGAAGATTACGAGCGCGTATTCCCAGGTGTGCGGGGCCACACGCTGCCGGACAAGCGTACTCGCCTCCTTCAGCAATAATCCCGATGTGGACAAACTGGCGGCGGCATGCTGTCACGAAGGATTCATCCGAGTTTGGGATACAGTCACCGGCCGGCTGCTGTTCGAACACGATCTCGGGACCGCGGTGACCGGTGTAGCGTTCAGCCGCCCCGACGGCCAGTGGCTGGCACGGGTTTTGATGGACTGGTGCGCCTGTGGGACGCCGATACGGGACAGACCGCCCTGACGCTGCGCGGCTTGGGACCGCCCGGTTCGGGCCATTACAACTTAACGGCGCGAGTCGTGTTCGGTCCCGACGGCCGTCGTCTGGCCGCGAATGACTGGGAGGGCACCGTCACCATCTGGGATGTGGGCGAGAAGTGGCCCGCGTCACGGTGAAATACCCAGGAACATAGAACCACCGTCCATCGTATCTTTTCGCCAATTGCTTTCGGAACTTCAGGGTGCTGAAGACCAGCATGGCCAGGGCCATTCCCCACTTCACGCGTGCGCCTCCGCCGCGTGGCAACACGAACCGGCGTTTTGCGGAAGCAGCTCGTACTCGTCGTGGCGGCGCCACCAGACGCCCGTCTCGTTGCGCCCCTTGGGGGCGCGGTCGAGCCACTGGTACATGCCCCAGAGGCCGTCCACTCCGCGCGCGTAGGTGGAATACGTGTGATAGACGACGCCGTCTTCGAGGACAAACGCGCTCATGCCCGGCCTCTCGCGCTGGTACGTAGCCGCGTCGATTCCGCACATGGCCGCGAACTGGGCCTCCGCCCCCTCGCCGCCACCCTGCTGGCCTGCGCGCCACTGCAACTCCGGTTCGCGCGTGAAATTGTACTCGATGCCCTTGCGCTGTTGCTCCTCGGTGTACGAGGCGCAGAAGTCGAAATTGAACTCGCCCCCTTGCGAGGATGCCCAGGGAAATGTCCACCCCATCCGCCGCTTGTACGCCAGCAGCTTCGCGACAGGCGCCCGCGAGACCGCCCAGAGCATCACGTCATGGTTGGCCAGGTGAATCACGAACCCGTTGAAGCCGTCCGCGATCGCCGAGCAGGACGGGCACCCGGCCGTGTAGTCCGGACCGAACATGAAGTGGTAGACCAGGAGCTGCGAGCGTCCTCGGAAGAGGTCCGCCAGCGCGGCACTCCCCTCGTCGGTCTCGAATCGATACTCCTTGTCGATCCGGACCCATGGCAGCTCCTGACGCCGTCGCGCCAGCTCGTCGCTGCGCTGTGTAAGCTCCTTCTCCTCCTTGAGCAGCCCGAGCCTGGCTGCAAGCCAGTCCTCTCGACTTACTATTTGATGTTGCATTGTTCGGTCTCCTTTTTGAAGTAACGAATGATGGCCCCTATTACAGCCAGCGGCGCACGGACGCCTTATAGTCCAGGTACTGCGCACCGAATTTCCGTTCCAGGTACTGCTCTTCTCTCCGGATGACCACATAGTGCATCAGCGCCACGGCCCCTAAGAGCGTAGCCAGCAGCCACACGCTGTTGACCCAGATCGCGATGCCGAGCTGGAGCACGGAGAACGCCAGATAGATCGGGTTCCGGCTGACGCTATACGGGCCCGTGCGGACGATCACGGTCGTGGGCTTTCGCGCGGGCACGGGAGTGCCGGCTACCCGGAATTTCGCAACCGAGTAACTGAACAGCACTAGGGCAACCGCGACGAGAGGCACTCCGAGCGGCACGGCAAGCGTTCCGGGAAGGAATGGCAATGGCATGGCGAGGTGGATCACCGCCCCGGAGACGAGTGAAGTCAGATATACAAGCGGCGGGCGAACGAGACCGAGATTCGCAACGTCCCGCGCTGTGCTTGAGCCGCCGCCGTGTTGTGGTCCGCTTGTCATGCTCTCTTGCCCTGCAAAACCGATCGATCGCCTTCGTCATTGGCGAGTCAGCACGCCAAATCGATCGAAAGAATATTGTATTTGTTCAGCGTACGGTTGGTGCGCAGCCCACGATTTCTCCAGGGTGCCGCCGCCGGCCGGAATGGTCGGCAAGGACAAACGGCAATTGTTTCGATGCCATGGGTCGACTGATTAGCAGCGAGGGGAAGAAACTCCGTTTCCACGAGAACAATAGAGCAAACGGCAAGGACAACAAAAGTCGCCATTTGTCGGTCGCCTTGTTGACGCCAGGGCGCCCATTGAAATCTCCGCTTTGCCCTCAAAGGCACAGGCGGCCGGCCAATCTCCTTTGGCCATCTGTGCCTCCCGACTACGCTTCGCGACAGATTTTTGTCACGTTCCGAACAAAAAAACTGCGCCGAAAGCAAAACGGTTCCGCCCATTGGCCAATCCCCGTTGCCTGCCTGCGCATCCTCAACGACATGGCCACCCAGCCGATCGCCATGGGACCTACCGGGTGCAGCACACTCCAAGGCCAGTTCTCAGTACTGAGTACTGCGTACGCGGTACTCCGTACTCGACACCCCCACCGTACTCGACACCCCCAAACCCCGAGAACTGTACCGCGCCGTTGCATCATCGCCTGCAACGACGAACCAATGACAGATAAGTACTACCGACCAACTGCCAATGACTTTTGACCACCCGATCAATGACTGTTGTCGACGTCGTTGCGTCGTTGCACACACCGCGGCCCGGCTGCATTGCAGCCATTGCACGCAACGACTGCAATAACTGCAACGACGAGGAGACTTCGAATGACGGCACTCCGTACTCGACACCCGTGGCCGGGATTTCGCGCCAGATTCATGTCATTTCCGAACATCATCCCAAACGGGGGACACTCCCCCTTTATCCCGTCCAGCCCGTCCGTTTGTCACCCCCGGCCTCACTTCTGTCCTCGCCGTGGCCGAGCCTGGGGAAATTGGGGACGGTTCACGCGTGTCCGGGTAAGCGTTGCGATTATGGAATAATTTGACCTTTGTCTTGGATTAACAAGCCGAACTGATAGACTGCCTGCGTGAACGTCTGGGGAAGTGACGTGCTCGCGCCGACCGCGGAGACCAGCCATGCCTCGGAATGCTCGCCGTTACCTGTTTACGCCGGCTGCGTGCTATCATGTCTTAAATCGCGGCCACGCTCGAGAAAGGATTTTTCATGATGACGAGGACCGGCTGCATTTTTTGCACCTGGTGGACCGTTACCGCCAGCGCTTCGACTTCCGGCTCTACCACTACTGTCTGTTGGACAACCATTTTCACCTGCTGCTCCAGCTTGCCGATGCTCGGCAGTTGTCGCGGCTGCTGGCGGGCATGATGGTCGCTTGCTGGCATCACTACCGTCGCCGCTATCAGTTGGTCGGACATCTCTTCCAGGGGCGATGCAAAACGCCCGCCGTCGAGGCGGAGGCGTACTTGCTCAGTTGTGGCCGATACATTGAACGCAATCCCGTGGAGGCCGGGCTGGTAAGCGATCCCTGGCAATACCGCTGGTCGAGCAGCCGGGCCTACGCTTGTGGTGAGACCGACGGGCTGCTCGCATCGAACCCGTGGTATGAGGAGTTGGCGACGACGGGCAGCCGTCGCCAGGAATGGTGGCGAGCGTTTCTACTGGGCGACGACTCCAAGGAAGAAGTCGTGCGCCGCCAAGATTGGATTATCGGATCGGACTCGTTTCGCCATCGCCCGCCATCGCCTGCAACATCAACTGGGGCGCCCGACACCGCGAAGGCGCGGTCGGCCTATTCGGAATGCGGCCAAGCCGATCGAAGATGTTTGACGAATTATGCCAGAAGTGTTCCGTGGACATGAAGTTACATGAACCGTCCCCAATTTCCCCCAATTTCCCCCAATTTCCCTCCAACCAGCATAGGTCGGATAAGAGATTAATCAAATAATAAAAGATGACTGCAGGTGAACGCTAATCAACTCTTTCGACTTGTTTTCCCTTTGATGGGGGTACGTGCGATGTTTACAATAGCGTCTCGATTTTGCTTGCTGCTGGGATCATCTCTGGCCGCGGCGCACACCAACAAAATTCACTTCGAATTGGTTCATTCCTTTCCAATCGGAAAGGATCCGATTGCCGCGGTGGCCTTTCATCCGGATGCGGTGGCCGCCACTGAGAACGGTCGCGCCCTGCCGGCCCTGAGTCTGGGGCGTTCACTTTGGTACTATGAAGTACAAAGCTGGCTGGTAAACTCCAGGGACTATTCGGCCGACGCCTACGATTTGCTCAAGAGGGTCTATACGTTGCTGGATCGGCCTGCCTTGCTGCGCGTTCTGGAACTCCATTTTGCGCAACGCGATCTTGAGTCGGTGGATTTGTTGAGGTCATAGCAAGGAGTCACCGGATGTACTCACGATGCGATAAGAAAAGAGTGCCATGCTGAAATGGAGTGAGCCGGGATTTATGGACGGTGTACGCCACCGTCCGACAACGGCTTCATACGAGAGTTAAAAGAGTGCCGTAACAGTTTCACGAGCCTGCCTCTCTCGGCATGTGATCACCTTCTCGCCATACTGGTAAATCAGGCATCCCTGAATAAAAGGGGACAGGCACGTTTAATATTTACATTTAACCGGTTCGCGGCGATGCTGTCCATCACGCCACGCGCTCCGCGAGCCTTTGTCGGCGGCATCTACTACCGCGTCAAGAACCGAGGCAATGGCCGCTGTACTGGGTTCCACGATTTGCCGAACAATGGCCTTGGTCCGGCGCCCGATTATGGCAAGACAAAACGGGGCGGCCCAGCTGCGTGACGGCGGAGCCAGCCAAGCGGGCACGTATTTGGCTCGATTGGGTCAAACAAGCCTTGACCCCGGCCGAGTTGGAAGCGCTACGGCAATGCGTGAACCGTGGCGCGCCGTTCGGCCGCGCCGATTGGGTAGAAAAGACGGCGAAGCGTTTGCGACTGCAGTCTACTCTGCGGCCCCGCGGTCCGCCTCGAAAGACGATGAAATAAACGTGCCTGACCCCTTTTCTTGTGTGTACTTGTCAAGCGGCGGACCAGGGACATAGGTACGCAAGAACATGGTCATGGACCGCAAGAACTGGGCTATGCCGCCGAACTAAGATACGACTGCGCCAGCATTCAAGCGTCGTCATTTTCCGCCGCTCTGACGAGTCCCTGCCAGGACCACTTCGGGATGTGCAAACCGTCCGGTACATCCTCTGCCGAGTGGTGGTAAAGAGACATCGTGGTCGTGGTGGCCCATGCGAAGTAATCGTGCAGCACGCGTCGGAGCCGCTCGTCGCGGGCGAGGCCGACATCTTCCGGCGCCTGATCGAAACAAGCGATCGCCCGCTGGTCCATCTCCTCGTGCGGCCCGTTGCCGCTGTGCATCCGCACGACCAAAGTCTCATTACCGTACTGTTCGGAGTAGGTCGTTGGCCCACCGAGCGCCTCCGCCCAGTATGCGGCAAGACGCTCGGTATGCTGCGGGTGGTATCCATGGCTGAACGCATGGCTAACCACTTCGTCCTCTAGCACCCGCGTGTGCCACGCCCTGGCCAACCTCAGCAGCCCGTCGCGACCACCTGCGGCTTCGTAGACCGTTTGCATGATTCCATTGTATTTCATCGATCTTGAACTCGGAATCACTCGCCGCCGCCACTTGCCTAACTCTGTAGGGGACGGCAGAGGATCGGCTTGATATCGACTACGGGACTGCCGTCGATGGCTTCAATTGGACCGACCAGCATCCGGTTCTGCTCGATGCGCCGCACGGTGACTTGGTGTAAGCCGAGCGGGTTTGGCCGGTCCGGTGAACGCGTGGCGAACACGCCCAGCAGGGGCTTCGTCAGGTCCTTGCGGGGATGCACTTTCAAGACGTCCCGGTGCCCCTGATGCAGCCAAGTGATGATAATAATTTCGTCGCCAGCCGCGATGCCGTGTAACCCGTCCGCCACCTGCGAACTGATTTCTAACCAGGCGTCAGGCGCACCCTCATCTCCCTGCTTGGGAGCATCCTTGCGGTTCCGGAGCGGCGAACGAATCACGCCGATCGGATGAAGCGAATATTCGGATTCTGACATGATTTCTCCTCCGTGGTTCATTCTACGAATCGCCGGCTCAGCGATTGCTCGCCCACTCGTTATCCACAATCGCCAACACTTCCCGGGCCGACAGGCGCCTGGCGACACTCGTGGGGCGGAAGAGGGCGCGGACGACACCGTGTTTATCGACGAGGATGGTGGTCGGAACCGCCACGTCCTCGCGGTGTTCCCCCGCTCCAGCGTAGAGCGCCGCAACCGCGTCAACCAACTTGTGGTCATGATAGGCCACAACTGTAAGGTGCGGAAAATCCCGTTGCGTTTTCTTGGAGTCATCCGGACCCCCATGGCCGCCTCAGTACCGCCTCCTGAGCCCGAGGGCGATCAGCAGGGCGACGGCGAGGAGGTTGACGAGGATCTTGAAAAAAAGGTCCACCCGCG
>Ga0306920_100007328_pt1 | contig 14520 bp, 12 predicted proteins | sample flu12Cox44000170_FD_204666 | JGI IMG/M metagenome (GOLD analysis project Ga0306920, IMG submission 204666) | Lab enrichment of tropical soil microbial communities from Luquillo Experimental Forest, Puerto Rico - flux4day.12C.oxic.44.000.170 (v2)... | ecosystem: Environmental > Terrestrial >...
CACGAAGGATTCTCTCACCGCCTTCGCACGCGAGGTAACGAACCCCACGCTCGGCAAACAGGCGCTCGTGAGCGCGCCGAAGACCCGCGGGCTCGTCTACGTTCTCGACGATGACATCCACCTGCACCGCGTCGCCCCCGCCGCGATCCGACAGCATCGTCGGCGTGCCGGCAGTCTCCACGACGATGACGTCCAGCCCCGGCGTGTTGAACAGCGGCATGTCGAGCTCGAGCCGGCCGCGCCGCGAATAGACGATGGCCCGCGGATGATGCGGCAGGCCGTGCGCCTCCCGAAAGCGGTAGAGCGCGGGAACCGGCGGATCGCCGATCTCCTGCGGAGTCGGAAGGAGCTGCGGCTGGTCACGGATCGTTTGCGCGCCGAGCCCGACGTCGCCAAAACAGCGTAGGTGGCGCAAGTGCCGAGCGTCGGCGATGCGCTCGGGCCGTGTCTGGTCGCCGCCGAGCACCGCGAGGACGGGATCGTCATCCGGGCCCGCGCGCCGCCAGGCCAGGACGCCGTTGGCGGACGCAACGACCACGCCGTAGACCCACGGGCGGTCGGGCCACGGAGGCGGAAACCCGATCGGCTCGAACCACTCGGGGTCGGGCGAGCGCTCTCCGAACGGATAGCGGGTCTCTCGGTTCGTATGCCAGTGAATCTTCGTTGCCTTGCCCCTTGCAGGCGTCCCGCGCGAGCCCTAGGATCAGTCGGCCATCGGAGCGTCGGCGCGACCGCAACGCTAGGCCAAGGACCACGCCCGGGTCAATAGGCGTCGCTCCTCACTCAGGCGAACGAGGTGATCCATGGAGCTGTACGAGGTACTGAGAACGACCTTCGCGGCGCGGGAATTCACCGCCGACCCTCTGCCCGACGAGGTCCTGGCGAAGATCCTCGATCAAGCGCGCTTCGCGCCCAGCGGCGGCAACCGCCAGGGCTGGCGCGTGATCGTCGTTCGCGACACCGCGACGAAGCGCCGGCTCGCGGATCTGAGCGCCTTCGCCGGACGCCGCTACATCGCGCAGGCAGCGAACGGCGAGAACCCCTGGAATACCATCGACCCGCCGCGCGTCGACGCCGCGACGATCGAGCGGACCACCGTTCCCGCGCGCCTCACCGAGTCGATCGCCACCGCGCCCGTCGTGCTGGTGCTCTGCGTCGATCTGCGGGTGGTGGCCTCGATCGATCAGGATCTCGAGCGCGTCGGGATCATCAGCGGGGCGTCGATCTATCCCTTCGCGTGGAACATCCTCCTCGCGGCGCGGCACGAGGGCTTCGGCGGCACCATCACGACCCTCGCCACCGCGCGCGAGGCCGACATCAAGGCCTTGCTCGCCATCCCGCCGCACGTTGCCGTGTGCGCGGTGATGCCGCTTGGCCGGCCGGTACACCGGCTGTCCCGGCTCAAGCGAAGGCCGGTGGCCGAGTTCGCCCGGCGAGAGCGATGGGACGGCCCATCCTTCGGCTAGGACATGAGCTCTTCCACCTTTCGGGCGAGATCTCGGCTCACCAGCGCCTGCAGGGTGACCCGCAGGTCCGGCCTCTTGTCCGCGAACGTGCGGAGGCTCTCCACGGGCCAGCTGATGTAGCGCGCGGGCTCGGTGAACGTCGCGTCCACCGGCGATTGCGCGCCGGTCAGGGCGAGGGAGGTGCCGATCATCTGACCGGGCTCGAGCACTCCGACCCGCTTCCCCTGCTTGTGTACCTCCGCGCTTCCGGCGATCGCGATGCAGAGGCGCATGACCGGCTGCCCTTCACTCAAGATCTTGTGGCCGGGCGCGGCGCTCTTCCACTCGCCCACGAGGACGAGCGAGACGAACTCGCGCGGACGAAGCGACCGAAAGCCGAGATCGTAGAGCTTTTGCTCGTCCGCGGACAGGACGACGGGACGTCGCTCGAGATAGATCCGCGAGATCTGATAGAGGTTGATCGCCGTGAACACGAGCGCCCAGAGGATCGGCGGCCAGAGGACCGTGGGCTGGAGCAGGAAATATGGCATGTTGGTGAGCGCGGCGGCGACGGCGAACCAGCGCAGCCACAGGATGTCGCGGACCGAGTACGAGACCAGAAGTAAGATGTTCGAGAAATGCACAAGATAATCGGCGGCATGAAAAGTCATCGTAACCTCCGCGCGGTCGAGCGCCAGGATGTGATGAGGCCTCGTCAATATGGTGCCCGGTGAAGCAAGCGGCCGCCGCGATATTGATGGCTCTGGTGCTGTGCGGCTCCACGGCCGCAGCACAGACGACGAGCGCGCCGCCTCAGGAGACGACATCGCCGCCGTCGAAGTTCCGCTCGCCCGACGACGGATGGTTCGACGTGAGCGGCTTCCTCGACGAGAAGTACGGTTTCCTTCCTCTCGCTGTCCCGATCACCGAGCCGGCCGTCGGATACGGCGCCGCCGGTGCGCTGGCGTTCCTCAATCAGCCCCTGGGTGAGACGCGGGCCGGCTTCGGCCGGCCCGACATCACGATGGTCGGAGGGCTCGCGACGGAGAACGGCACCTGGGGCGTCCTGGTCGGCGACGTGCGCCACTGGCTCCACGACACGCTCGAGACCCAGGCGGGATTCACGCACCTCTCGGTGAACCTGGATTTCCACGGCCTCGGCCACGACAGCCGCCTGAACGATCATCCTCTTCACTACAACCTCGAGCCGACCGGTGGAGTGGTACGGGTGAAGTACCGCCTCGGTGAGTCGCCGGCCTGGGTCGGCCTCGGTTACGCATTCGCCGCGACGCGCGTCACGTTCGATGCGCCCGCCGGAACGCCCGGGCTGCCGGACTTCCGGCGCGACTCGAAAGTCGGCGGGTTCACGCCATCGTTCACGTACGACGCGCGAGACAACCTCTTCACGCCGACGCGCGGCTCGTTCGTCGAGGCCGTCGTGGGAGTCTTCAGCCCGGCACTGGGCGGCGACGACGATTTTCAGCGCGTCCAGCTCACCGCGATGCAGTTCGTGCCGCTGGTGCGCACGCTCTATCTCGGGGTGCGCGGGGACGCCGCGGCGTCCTTCGGCGACGCGCCGTTCTATCTGCGGCCGTTCATCAGTCTCCGCGGAGCGCCGATCATGCGCTACCAGGGCGAGGAGATGGCACAGGTCGAGATCGAGTTGCGCTGGCAGTTCTGGAAGCGCTTCAGCGTGGTCGGCTTCGGCGGCGTCGGTGGCGTGTGGAACGACTTCGAGCGCTTTCACAACGAGCGGACGATCCCGAACGGCGGCTTCGGATTCCGCTATGAGCTGGCGCGACGGTACGGCATCCACATGGGCCTGGACATCGCGTTCGGCCCGGGCAACACCGCCGTCTACGTCCAGGTCGGCAGCGCCTGGGCGCGGCCCTGACGGCAGCCGCGCCCCGGCGTGCCGCAACTTCGCGGCGCGTTCGTCAGATCGCCTTGTCGGTCTTCAGCCGCTCCAGGTCCGCCGGAGCGAGCGAGAGCCACTCCTTGTAGACCTCGGCGTTGTGCTGACCCAGGAGCGGCGCCGGCCGTACCTGCGTGGGCGATTTCGAGAGCTGCACCGGATTCGCCGGCATCGTGAACGGTCCCCAGCCGGGATGGTCGATCGTCGTGACCATGCCGCGCGCGATCAAGTGCGGGTCGCTCAGGATCTCCTGCGGCGCCAGCACCGCGCCCGTGGGCACGCCGGCCTTGCCGAGATCGGCCATGACCTCCTGCTTCGTGCGCGTCATCGTCCAGGATTCCACGAGCGCGTTGACCTGATCCTTGTGGGCAGCGCGCCACTTGGGATCGGACCACTCCGGATGGCCGATCAGATCCGCGCGGCCGATCGTCTTGAGCAGCGCCTCCCACATGTGCGGCCGGACGGGCTGGCAGTAGATGTAGGCGTAGTCGTCGCGGCCACCCGGCTTGCAGCGATAGATGCCGGAGGGCGAGGTGTTCGCGATCTCGTTACCGCGCCGGGGCTCGAAATCGCCGCCCGCGTACGCGAGCCGCATGGCGATACGGGAGAGGTTGACGACCGCGTCTTGCATCGAGCACTCGACCTTCTGGCCCTGCCCCGTCGCTTGCCGCTGCCACAGCGCGGCCATCACGCCCAGGGCGGCGTGCATGCCTGTGCCCGAATCGCCGATCGTCGGCCCCGGCTTGAGCGGCGGCGAGCCCGGGAAGCCGGTCAGCGCCATCGCACCGCCGGTGGCCTGCGCGATCATGTCGAAGCTCTTGTACTCGCTGTACGGCCCGTAGTTGCCGAAGCCTTTCACCGAGAGATATACGAGGCGCGGGTTGATCGCCGAGAGCGTATCGTAGCCGAGCCCCATCTTTTCCATGCCGCCGGGCGCCTGGTTCTCGGCCACCACGTCGGCCTTCTTGACCATGTCGAGGAACATGGCCTTGCCCTGCGGGTGCTTGAGGTTCAGCGTGACGCTCTTCTTGTTGGAGTTGAGCAAGAGGAAGTAGCTCGAGTCGACGCCCGGCTTCTCGGCTCGACCGTAGCGTCCGGGCTCTCCCTTGCCGGGCTCCTCGACCTTGATGACCTCGGCGCCCAGCCACGCCAGCATCTGGGTGCACGACGTTCCCGCCTCGAACTGGGTGAGGTCGAGAATGCGAATGCCGTTCAGCGCTGTGCTCATGGTCTGCCTCCCGTACCGGGATGATACCCCGGCCCGGCCGGAATTCGGGTCGCGACCCGCGGACGTGCCGGCTGTGGGTCGGATCGGCCAAGGCTGTCAAGCCTCACTGAGGAAGGCGGCCGTTCCACACCTTCCTGAAGGAGTTACTTCGCGAAATCCTTGTTCTTATCGAGGGCCTCGATGCGCACGGGCGTGGCGCGAGCCCTCATCCCCTTCTGGAGGGCGCCGAGCGGCTTGGGCTTGCCGTCGATGGTGACCTGAACGGTCGGCGCGAGTTTGTGCCTCAGGTCGCCCTTGGCGGCGTCGGTCAGGACGAGCACGGCGGCCATCCTCATCCATCCTTCGCTGCCCACGTCCTTGCCGTAGGCCTCCTTCTCGAATGCCTTGCCCATCTCCTTGATCTCGGCGCCGCCGCCATCCGTGAACCCTCTGACCTTCTTGGGGTGCTTGTAGTTGAGGAGATGGACGAGCTCGTGCAGGCAGGTCGACTCGACGAGCTGGACTGCAAGCTCGCGATGAGTACTGGTGCTCTTCGAAGACACACGGCTGATTTGAGCTGTACCCCTCCTGAGGAGCGGGCCGACATTGAGACCGCCTGCCAAGGTCAGCTTCTGACACAGAGATCGCGTTATCGTCTCGTGAACCACCGGGCGCTCGGATCACGCCTCGCGCGCCAAACCTCGCCCTCCGGCGTGGCCGATGCTGGCACGCCCGACAACAGCCAGCCGCCTTCGTGGCCGTCAGATTCGTTCCAGTCCACCTTGGCCTCGCAGCGCTTGTTACCGCATCCCTGGCAGAGCGGCTTCTCGCATGCGACCTGATGCATAGCCACCCCGGGCCAACGGAACTGATTCGTTCCTCCGGCGGTCAGCAGGCTGCACGATTGCCAGAACCAGGTCACGATTCCCTGTGCCTTGCACAGATCGAGCGTGACTCGGTTGCCGTAGACGCCCACGTTGTAATGCATTCCGTTCGGATTCGCCCTCGGATCTCTCTGCGCCTGACTGAGTCCCTCGCGCACGCCTTCGAAGTAGCGTTCGACGGCTGGGCGCTCCGTCAGAGAGGGCTCGTAGTCGACGGCAAAGTAGATCGGTGTTCCCGCCGGCTGGCCGCATTTGACCGCCTGACCAAAGGCGTGGAAGCCGTGCACGCGCCCGTTGTCGTAGCCGATAGCGTCCCTGGCGCGTCCTTCCCAGACCGTCACACAGCGGACTCCGAGCTTGGACAGAGCCTCTGCCTCACCTCGGGACAAATTCTTGGGCGGATAGCCGCTGTAGTAGCGCACGACGAATGCTATCCGCTGACCCTTCCAAGTCGCGTTCCTTATGCATGACAAGTACGGGCGCGCGTCAAAGTTGCAGTCAATGCCCACCGCGCCCGGCGGCGCGAGGACCGGCACCGGTGGCACTCCGGCCTTCTGCAGCATCCGTTCCGTCCATGGACCGACTAATCCAATGCGCGCGAGTCTACTCGGCTCGTGGCGCTGCAGCATCTGGATCGCGCTCAAGGTACGGCTGCCGGGATTCCCGTCGACCGCGAGCTTGCTCTTGAGTACCTGATTGAGAGCTCGTTGCAGCCACTTCACGTATTCGAGGCCGTGCATTGCCCACGGCACCCATGTGGCGGCTGCGCGATCCTCCGCTTCGAGCGGTTCACCCTTCCACTGAGCCTGTCTGCCGATGGTCGCATCGAGAGCGTTGGGAGGTGCCATGCGCAGTCGCCAACGCGGCGGCTGCGCATCCAGGTCGCTTCCCGAGAACATGACGCCTTCCACGACGGGTCTGCCGGTTTGCACGCACGCCTCCTCTGGTTCGTACAGAAGCTCCGCTCTTCCGAGGACGGTCGGTGACCGGCCTCCCGACCTCGCTGATGCACAAGCGACGCCACGGCGGCGAGCCGCGACCTTGAGCTTTCGGTCGCGGGTACGAAGTCATGTCCATCGGGATGCGCGAAAGGAGATTACCGAGTAACTCGCTCGTTCGTGGCTCGGCCGTGGGAACCGGACGCCTCGAGGCGTCGGCGCGAAGCATTCTTCGTCTTCGTGCGTGCGGATGACGTCCCTTTGCGAAACGCGCTTCGCTGGATGGTCGGCAAATCGACTGAATCCGCTGATCCGAGCTGGCACGGGCCTTGCCGATCGTCGACGACGCGAGAAACGAGTCACGTCGACAAGGAGCTTGCATATGCACGACATCGATCGCACTCAGCTCGAGGCCCAAACGTTCGTGCCGGGCACACCCGCGGCGCCCGGTGAGACCGTGGCCGAAGAAGCCGCGCCGCTCGAGAGTCCGTTCGCAGAAGCCCAGGAGCTCGAGCTCGCGTCCGAGCTCCTGGGCATCACGAACGAGCAGGAGCTCGAGTACTTCCTCGGCAACCTCATCAACACCGTGGGCGGCGCGGTCGGACGGTTCGCCACGTCGGATACGGGCCGGGCGCTCGGCGGGATCCTCAGGGGCGCCGCGAAGCAGGCGCTTCCCGTTGTCGGGAGGGCCGTCGGTCAGTGGATTTCGCCCGACGGAGGCGGCGCCATCGGCGCGAACATCGCGAGCCAGGCGGGTCGACTGTTCGGCCTCGAGCTGGAGGGGTTGAGCGCCGAAGATCGGGAGTTCGAGATCGCCCGGCAGTTTGTGCGATTCGCCGGCGCGGCGGCCAACCAGGCCAGCCTGAGTCCGCCGACGTCATTGCCGTTCGCTGCCGCGAAAGCCGCTGCCACCGCGGCCGCGCGCACGTACGCGCCCGGGCTTCTTCCGCGGCTCCAGGGTCGCTCGTCGCTGCTCTGGCCCCGCGCCGGCCGCTGGGCGCGCCGCGGCCGGACGATCATTCTCTACGGTGAGTGAGCTCCAAACCATCACGCCACTCTTTCGGGCCAAGAGGAGACCAGAGATGAATCCGTACGAGACGGCAGTCGGTTCCGAGTTCGGCGAGTTCGAGGAGATCGGTGAAGGCTCGTTCGGAGAGTACGAATTCGGTGGGGGCCACGAAGCGCACGAGCAGTTCCTCGGGGGCATCCTCGGATCGCTGCTCGGCGGCGAAGTGGGCGGCCCGCTGAGCGAAGAGCAGGAGATCGAGCTCGCCTCGGAGCTGCTCGAGATCAGCAACGAGCAAGAGCTGGAGCAGTTCCTGGGAGGCTTGTTCAAGAAGGTCTCGCAGGGAGTCGGCTCGTTCATCAAGTCTCCTGTCGGTCGCGCGTTGGGCGGCGTCCTCAAGAACGTCGCGAAGAAGGCCCTTCCTGTCGTCGGAGGCGCTCTCGGCTCGATGGTCGCCCCTGGAGTCGGCACTGCGATCGGCAGCAAGCTCGGCTCCCTCGCGAGCGGTCTGTTCGAGGTCGAGCTGGAGGGCATGCCGGCGGAGCATGCGGAGTACGAGGTCGCACGCCGCTACGTCGGTCTGGCGGCGTCGGCGGCCCGTCACGCAGCCCTTGCGCGCCCACGCGCCGGCGTGAATCCCGTCACCGTGGCTCGCGCGGCGGTCGCGCGCGCAGCGCGCACGTACGCGCCAGGCCTCTACCGCCAGATGATTCGGTCGCTCATGCCCGGTGGCGGGCTCGCGCGGCCGGGCATCCCGGGTCTGGCGCCCGTCCCGCCAGTGCCTCGCCCGGGCGGCGTCCCCACGGTCCCGCCCCGGCCGAGGCCGGGACCGCTGCCGTCGAGACCGGTCTTCGCTCCAGCTGGAGGCGTGATCTCGCCTGTGATTGCGCCCGACGTCGCGGCGCCGGGGGCTGCCCCAATGGGCATCCCGGACGACGCATTCGAACCGATGACCACAGGCTCCGACGGCATGCCGCTCAGCGGCCGATGGGTCCGCCGGGGCCGCAAGATCATCGTGCTGGGAGTCTGAGCATTGTCCCCAGCCCACTCGGTCGTGACGGGCGCGCCGATGGCGGCACAGACCCGCGCCTCGTGGCTCCTCGAGCAGGAGGCGCGGGCTCTGCTCACCCGGCTCGACCGCGTCAAGCCGTTCGCGCTGCAGGAGACGATGGTGCCGGCGGCGAACCTCATGCCCGTCTCGCAGACCGCCATTGAGCGTCACCTGCTGCGCGACCGGCGAGCGCTCCGGGCACAGGTCCAGGCGTACGTCGCGTGGCTCCGCGGCATCGGGCGCACGGCGTCGCCCGTCGAGATGCAGCGGCGGTTCAGCTTTCTGAAGCTGCGGTTCAACGCCGCGCTGTCCCAGCTCGATCTCTTCTCGGAGGCGATCAGCCAGCGAAGCGAGCACGAGCTCGGCGTCTGGCTGTCGGGGCTCGACGTGGCCGCGCAGGACGCACTCGAGCTCCCGGAACGCTTCTTCGAGTCGCCGCCCATCATCTGCTACCTGCACCGCGGGCTCGGCGGCGCTATCCGGCGCGCTCGCACACGGCTGCCTGGTGGCGGCGAGAACCCGGTCGCGGTGATCCGCATCCCGCGCGAGCGGATGATCGGCTACGGCATCGCCTCGTCGCTCGTTCACGAGGTCGGCCACCAGGCCGCCGCGCTCCTCAGCCTCGTCGAGTCGCTGCGACCGGTGCTGCAGGCGACCCAGCACGCCGCGCCCGCGAGCGCCCGTCAGGCCTGGCAGCTCTGGGAGCGCTGGATCTCCGAGATCGTCGCCGACTTCTGGGCCCTCGCGAAGGTCGGGATCGCCTCGACCCTCGGCCTCATCGGCATCGTCAGCCTGCCGCGCGCGTTCGTCTTTCGCGTGAACGTCGAGGACCCGCACCCCTTCCCGTACATCCGGGTACGGCTCTCGTGCGCCATCGGCAACGCGCTCTACCCCCATCGTCAATGGGACACGCTCGCGCAGACGTGGGAGTCGTTCTACCCGAGCGCCCAGCTCGATCCGGCGCGCGCGCAGATCTTGACTTCGCTGCTGGCCACCATGCCGACGTTCGTCGGCCTGCTGTTGCGACACCGGCCGAGCTCGCTGCGGGGCTCGGCACTCGGTGAGGTGACGCGCATGCCTGACCGGAGCCCCGACCACCTGCTGGCCCACTGGGAACGATGGCGCGCCGCGCCGCAGATGATGAAGGAGGCGGCGCCCACGCTCGTCTTCGCGGTCTTCGGCCGTGCTCGCGTGAGCGGCCGGCTGACCCCCGAGGGAGAAAACCGCCTGCTCGGCAGCCTCATCACGTACTGGGCGCTACGGAGCACCCTCGAGATCGCCGATCTCTGCGCGGCCCAGGGTGTTTCGTCCCGACGCTTCGTGCCGGGCGCCGGCGTGCGCCAACAAGAACTCGCTCTGACCGCTTCATAAGGAGGAAACCATGGCAACCGTCCATTCAACCGTCCAGCTGAAACCAGCGTTTCCAAGCGTTCACCTCGGCGATTCGCTACCGCTCACGGTCATCGTGACGCCGGCAACGAGTGAGCCCAATTATCTGGTGGTCTGGACCTTGCCGCGTTCCAGCGCCCTCATCCTGACACCGCCCGACGAAATCATGCTGCCGTCGGGCGGGAGCCCCTACATCATGACCTTCCATCCGGGGCCGGGAGCGCCCTCGGGCGACGCGATCCTGAACGCGTACTGGGAGACGGCCGGTCTCCGGCCGGGGCGCAGCCACATCACGGTCCGAGTGTTCTCGACCGCACTCCCCACCCTCGCGCAGGCCGTCGACGAATTCCACAACACACACGGGATGGGCTCCAAAATCCTCGTACTTCAGACGCCGGACCCGGCAGAGACCTTCGTAACCGTGCTCCGCGCCGCGCTCGAGCCGACCACCGTCACGATGCGGCGTGCCGAGAGCCCGCCGACCGCCGACCAGGCGCTATGGACGGCGATCCGCAACAGCGCGAACGCGCTCACCTTCAACAACTACGCACGATTCATGGACATCGTCATGTGCGGTGACGACGGCGATCTCGGCGTGGGTATCGGGTACGCACAGCACCTGCGCGACCGCGTGAAGCATCGACTCCGGCTACCGTTCCCCGACACCGATGCCTACCGGCAGCTGAAGGTCGCGACCGAGGTGTTCGTGATGTTCAACTGCGGTGTCTTCTTCGACGAGCAGCGCCGGCTCGAGCTCGAGATGAGTCGCGACATGCTCGCCGCGGAGAGCCGACGCTATTATCAGCACGTCGAGGCGGAGACCATCAACGACTACTGGAACCAGCTCTTGGAGAACGTCGCGACCGAGCCCGGCAAACCGGCGGCCGCGACCATTCCCTATCTCGCCATCATCCGACGGAAGCTGCAGGACGTCCCGGTCGTTCACCCGACGCACGAGGGGCGAGAAGGCTGGCTGCAGACCGAAGAGTCGGCCACCGCGTGCCTCGGCATCCTCATGAGAAAGCTGACCCATCCCTGTCTGCTCGAGCTGATCTGGTCCTACTGGCACGAGGAAGGAATGCTCGTGCAGACCATGAACGCGATCACCTGGCGCTTCCAGAACCGGCGCGGCGCCGGCGACCGCGATCCGCTCACCCTCCTGGAGATCGACCCGCTGCGGCCGCTGAACAACTTCATCTGGGGCTGGGTGCAGGACGAGCAGCACCGGCTGACCGTGGCCCGGCGGGCGTACGAGTACGATCATCACTACGGGCTGAACTTGCTCGGCAAGGCCGTCCCGCCGGTGCGCGGCGCCGACAGCCGCTCGCGGTTCCTCGAGGCGTTCCACAACCTGCTCTTCCGCTGTTCGATCTTTTTCAAGGAGGACGACGACACGACCGTGGTCGCCGACGGCTTCCCGATACTCAACGCGCTCAAGGAGGTCCACCTCTTGCTGACCCAGGGCGCGCACAACCAGTACGGCGACCTGCCCTGGACGGCGCGGCAAGAGATGCTGATGCAGGAGTGGATGCTGGCCCGGCCGGAGATGCGCGAGTTCCTGCCCTCTCGAATCATGGTCGACTACCCGGAGCCGTGGATGGACCGGGTCGAGACGATGAAGACGCTGCAGGGATGGACCGACACCTCTATTCTCCACTTCCGCGACCTCGGGATCTTCGGTGAGCAGGTCCTGCTCGGTATCCGCTTCGGCGCGTGGCCGAGCGTCATCGAGCCGCAGAACGCGGCCAACTGGGCGCGCTACTGGCGCCCGGAGATCCAGGGCTACATCCATGCCTACCGGGCGGTCACCGGCGTTGATCTGACCGAGCGTGTCGACGCGACGTTGCCTTCGATGCTGCTCCAGCAGCGCCTGGGGCCGCAGCGGGCAATGGCGGCGCCTCAGGTGGTGCTCACGCCGATGCCATCGAGACTGGGGCAGCTTCCCCCGCGGAGCACGAGATAAGACGAGAGCTCGTCGGTGCTCGACTTCACCTCCGCGCTGTACCTGGGCCTGCGGCACGAGAGCGGAAGCTTGCGCCCGTGGGCCCAGCTCACCGCCGGCGTACCCGCCGCGCTGGCGACGCCCGCTCTGTCGCGCACGGTCGCCGCTGGGCTCGCGGCGCTCGTCGGCGCCGAGCGGGCGACCCTGGCGCGCTCGACCTTGCACGCGTTCTGGGACCTTTTCGGGATCCTGCCCGGCGACGACACGGCTATCTACGTCGATGCGAGCGCCTACCCGATCGCGCGGTGGGGTGTGGAGCGCGCGGCGGCCCGCGGCGCGCCGGTGCAAGTCTTCGCCCACCACGACCCAGCCGACCTCTGGCGGTGGCTGACGGCGAACGCGGTCTCGCGACGTCGACCGCTCGTCGTCGTCGATGGGCTCTGTCCAGGCTGCGGCGCGCTCGCGCCGCTGCGCGACTACCTGCAGCGCGCTCGAGAATTCGGTGGGCGTCTGGTCGTCGACGACACACAGGCGCTCGGCATCCTCGGTCATTCGCCGGCCCCATCGGACTTCTTTGGCCTGGGCGGCGGCGGCTCTCTGCGCCGACACGGCGTGGATGGGACCCACGTGCTCCTGGTGAGCTCGCTCGCCAAGGGATTCGGCGTCCCGCTGGCGGTTCTCGCCGGCAGCACGGCTGAGGTCGCGCGGTTCGAGCGAGAGAGCGCGACGCGGGTCCACTGCAGCCCGCCCTCGTTGGCCGACCTCCACGCCGCGGAGCGCGCGATCGAGGTCAACCGCTCGTCCGGTGATCTCCTGCGTCGTCGTCTCGCTCAGCTGGTGCGTCGATTCCGCCACGGGCTGCGCGCGCTCGGCCTTCGAGCGTCCGGTCAGTCGCTCTTTCCGGTGCAGAGCCTGGCGACGCCGCGCGAGTCGGATGCGGGCGTTCTGCACAGGCGGCTGCAGCGACGCGGAGTCCGTGCCCTCCTCTACAAGCCCGCCTGCCGTCCTCGCGCCATGGTCGGGTTCATCATCACCGCGGGCCACACACCGGCCGGGATCGACCGAGCCGTCGACGCCGTGGCTGACGCGTTCCACGCCGGGGTCGTCGGTGGTCATCGATAGCCACTGCCACGCGGGCAAAGGCGACGGGCTGACCGGCCCCTGGGACACGGCCGCCCCGCTCGAGCGCTATCTGCGTCGAGCGACCCGGGCCGGAATCGAGCGGACGGTGCTGCTGCCGGCGTTCCACTCCGACTACCGCGAGGCCAATCGCGAGCTCGCGTCGATCGTCGCCGGCCAGCCCCGCCGCTTCCTCGGCTACGCGATGGTTCATCCGGCGCGCGACGCCGGGCGCGTGACGGAGCTGGTCCGAGAGGCGGTCGAGGGATACGGGTTCTGCGGCATCAAGGTGCATCGCCATGACGGACGTATCACCCGCGAGGTGTGCGAGGTCGCGCACGCGTTCTCCCTGCCCGTCCTGTACGACGTGATGGGCGAAACGTCGGTGATCGAGCTCCTTGCCAGCGAGTACCCGGACGTCGCGTTCATCGTTCCGCATCTCGCCAGCTTCGCCGACGACTGGCGCGCGCACACCGCGCTGATCGATCAGCTGGTTCGCCACCCGAACGTTTACACGGATACCTCGGGCGTGCGCCGGTTCGACTTCCTCGTCGAGGCGATTCGCCGGGCCGGTTCCAGAAAGGTTCTCTTCGGCTCGGACGGCCCATGGCTCCACCCCGGCCTCGAGCTCGCCAAGGTGCGTGCCCTCGGGCTCTCCGACGCGGACGAGCAGCTCGTCGTCGGGGGCAACCTCCTCAGGCTGATCTCCCGAGGACACCAGCAGGTCGGGCGGATACCGAGAACGGCCGCGGTCCCGACCGCGGGCGAGCTGCGCGACCCGTGGGCGGGCGAGCAGTTTCCATCAGGCTGAACCGCGACGACCCGCGGCCTTCCGCAGCTGGAGGGCGCGATCCGTGACGCCCAGGCGTCGGGCGGCGCCGCGCAGGCTGCCGGCCTCCGCGACCGCGATGCGAATGGCCGTCTCGCCGACGGCCCGGCTCAGCTCACGCAGGGTGATGCCGCGCGCCAGCGCGAGGCGGATGAATTCTTCGAAACGCTCGTCCTGCCAGGCCGAGCCTCGCCAGTCGTTGGATGGCCGTTCTTCCGGTGGAACGTCGCCCACGGTGATCGGCCCCGGCCCTTCGTGCCGGCTACCGATCCGCGCGACCATCTGCCTCAGCTCACGTACGTTGCCCGGATAGTCTCGGGTCAGGAGCAGCTCGGTGACGGCCTCGTCCAGGGGCGGCGGCTGGGCGTCGGACCCGCTCTTGCGCAGGAAGTGCTGCGCCAACATCGGGATGTCTTCGATGTGCTCCCGCAAGCTCGGCAGGTGGCAAGTCCAGGCCGCGATCCGGTAGTAGAGATCCTTGCGAAAGCGGCCCTCCGCCGCTTCCTCGACGAGATTCCGGTTTGTCGCGCAGAGCAAGCGGAAGCTCGTCTTTCGCCAGGCGTTGCTGCCGACACGCTTGTAGAGACCCTCCTGGACCACGCGCAAGAGCTCGGCCTGCAGCGGAAGAGGCAGATCGCCGATCTCGTCGAGAAACAGCGTGCCTCCATCTGCCATCGCAAAGGCGCCATCGCGAGCCGCGACCGCGCCGGTGAATGCCCCTTTCTCGTGGCCGAAGAACTCCGACCCGGAAAGCGTGGGCACCACAGTCGTGCAGTCTAGGACCACCAGTTCGCG
>Ga0306920_100007329_pt1 | contig 14519 bp, 14 predicted proteins | sample flu12Cox44000170_FD_204666 | JGI IMG/M metagenome (GOLD analysis project Ga0306920, IMG submission 204666) | Lab enrichment of tropical soil microbial communities from Luquillo Experimental Forest, Puerto Rico - flux4day.12C.oxic.44.000.170 (v2)... | ecosystem: Environmental > Terrestrial >...
GAGCGATCCAGCCGAGGGAGATGAGGCGCGAGCACAATGCCGCGCCGAGGGCGCCGGCAATGTGGGGGCGGCGCTCGGTCCAGTCCATGCACTTTCGTGCGAAGCAGCGACGCGTGCGCCGCAGGGGCTTTTGGGTGAGGTTCACAAAAGCGTGCCTTAGCGGCGGTGGCGTCAAGCACGTGCCGGTTTTGGCGCGAGGATAGCCTCGATTTGCTCGAGGTGATTGATGTCGTGACCGGCGATCATTTGGGTGAGGCGTTCGATGGATTCTTCGCCGCGCTCAGCGTGCATGCCGAAGAGTTTCCATTGCTCCGGGGAAAGCGATTTGAGAAGGCCGAGATTGGCCTCGCGCAGGATACGGAACTGCTCAAGGGACTTGCGCGAGTCGCGTTTGGAGTACTGTCCGGCGGCGGCCCAGGCATCCTGATCGAAAGCCTGGATTGGGGTGCCGGGCGCCGCAAGAATCGAGCGGAGGCGCCAGCCGGTGACCATTTCGACGTCCGCAAGGTGCGCGAGAATTTCGGCCACAGACCACCTCTCTGGCGCGGGCCGCTTCTTCAGTGTGGCGGGGCTGCCACGCTTCAACAATCCGGAAAGCCGCTTGGTTGTCTGGGATTGCGTGCGGAGGGGGTCCTTTCCCGCAATTTTGGCTTGAATCCTCTGGACGTACTGCTGAACGGTTTCTTTCATGGACGGGCTCCTCGGGCTCGGTGAAGTACAGTCGAAATTGTAACCAAAATCATCGTGTCTTGCCTGACCCGCATCATTTGTTGGGACGAAGACGCTGGGTGCTCGACCGGGGAGAGGAAAAAGAATCGCGAAGTTCTTTGTGATGGTCGGTCCAGAATCGCCGTTCTGTCGTTCGGCCGCGGGCCGGTATAGATCTCTGCGAGGTTCAACACCATTGTTGTGTTGATGAGCCGAAACCACTCCGGCTGGCGGCCGTTCCTGCTCGAGTGCGCGGGGATTCCCTCGTTGCAACGAAACTTTTTTGGGAGTAGGCTCTCCCGCAAGCCGTGCCTTCGCCCAGGCACAAACCAGGGAACAAACCAGGGAAAAAGGCGAATCCATCCGCGGACGCCGGAGAAGCATTCCGGAAAGGAGTTGGCCATGTCCGTCGCCCCAGCTCACAAGGAAGTATTTGGACGGCTTTACCATAGCGTCTGGAACGAACGGAGACTCGAATTCATCGACAAGATCATCGCGAAAAGTCACGCCCTGGGCGATCCGACGGTTTCCGGCGGAGCGGTGGGTCTGTCGGCTTACCGCCGGCAGGTCGAGCGCTTTCTGAAGGCGCTACCGGACCTGAAATTTAGCATCGACGAAACGGTGAGCGAAAAAGACAAGTTGGTGGTGGCATGGACGATAACGGGAACGCACCGCGGAGAGCTTCTCGGGATCCCGGCCACAAACAAGAAAATCTCCGTGAGCGGAATCACCATCAACCACATTGCGGATGGAAAAATCCTGGAGTCGACCGTGGTATGGGACGTCGTGGCCCTCATGCAGCAGCTAGGCCTTGAGGTTCCGTTGAAACTGGACGCGCTGGCCGCGACGGCCCGCTAGTTTGCCCCAGCCCGAGGAACCTGTCCTTCCGGCCATTGCCTGTTTTGAGTCTGGTTGACAGCGTTTTTGTTGTCGAAAGCCGCATGCCCCCGCAACATAAGAGAGCAACTTGGCCCGCAAATTCGGGTTTGCATTGCGTGGTGGTTCCTGAATCGCTCACAAAAGGAGAATCCGAAGTATGACCAAAGCTAGAATTGTGTTGGGTACGGCTCTCGGTGCGGCATTGATCTGCGGTGGCATGGCCATGGCGCAGAAGCCAGTGGAAAATGTCAGCGGCAAGAAGCATCCGAATCTGGCAGCGGCGCAAAGGCTTTCCGAGGAAGCCTGGGAAAAGATCGGTGCGGCGCAACAGGCGAACGAGTGGGACATGCAAGGGCACGCGGCGAAAGCCAAGGATTTGCTCGATCAGGTGAACAAGGAATTGAAGCTTGCCGCCGAGGCCGCGAACAAGAATCACAAATAAACCACCAGCTAGCGCACCAGAGTTAGAAACCCCGGACAAGACGCGTTCTTGTGCCGGGGTTTTTTTTGGTGCGCCGCTTCCGCCGAGAGCGGCTCGGAAAAACGCAGGCCGGGGATGATGGAGAAGGGGATGCGTCAGCAAGCCCAGTGCGGTCCGACAAAAGAAACAGAGCAACGCGCCCGCACACCGAACAGGGACCGCGGGATGCCGGATTGTGCCTATTGATTTTCGAGGGCGAATCAGGGCAGGTTAGGAGCGGGGGACCAGATGGCACGGCTGGGGAAGACGGGAACGCTCGCTTTGCTACTGTTGGGCGGCGGCGTGCTTGCACTGACTGCAGGCTTCGGGCGAGTTGTCGGGGTCGATGCCGAGACTCAGCCGGCGACCCAGGCTTCGGTCCCGGGCGTGGCCGTGTACGTGAACGATTTTGAGCTGCCAGCCGTGGCGCCTTTGCCGACCGAGAATAAGGCGCCTGCAGCAACGACGGGCGCGAATCCCGCGGACCATACGCCTGACGAGGAGGATATTCCGAGCGTGCAGGCACGAATACTGACCGACGCTTTCTCGAAAACGTTGGTGGAGACGTTGCGAAAGGACGGATTCACCGCCACGCGGGTGCGAGAGAGACCGGGTGGAAAAGGAGTTTTGCTGCGCGGCGTGTTTGCCGAGCAAGATACAGCGAACCGAATTCGCCGCGTCATTCTGGGCGCCGGGTCGCCCAATCCGCAATTTTTCCTGTATGTGGGGACTTTCAACCTGAAGAGCCCGGATCAGCCGCTCTACCAGCCGGCCGCCGTGCAAGCGCCCGATCCGCGCTACGGACCGGTGATCACGCCGAACGCGTACATTCCGATGGAGAAATTCCAGCTCGCCAAACATCCGACGCAAGAAGATGTCCAGAAGGTGTGCACGCAAATAGCGCAGCACCTGAACGAATTGTTGCAAGCAAATAAGGCGGCGTTCGTAAACTGAGGCAAACGCACGTTAGGTCGAGCGAACATCGAATAGCGCCAGCCAATACTGCAGCGATTGCAGGGTGAAGCCGCACAAGATGAGTGCGATGCCGAAAGCCCCGAGCCGGCGCTCGGGAAGGTTGTCCGCGTAGTATTCAATGTAAGGATTGACCGTGACGCCGACGCCGGTGACGATGCCGGTTACGAGGCCTACGCGAATGGCAAAAGACCAGGGGTGATCGACGTGATGGACGAGGAAGCTGCAGAGCAAAGCCGAGGCAATGTAGCCGAGAGTGCGGAGCACCGTTCCCCGAAACTGACGACGGCTGAGGCGTGGGCGGCGGGAAGCGGCGTAATCGAGGGCCGGGCGCATGCCGCGCGAGTAGGCGAATATCTGGCCAATGGTGATGAGAAAGGCGAAAGCGAGCGCAAATCCGAACCCCACCGTGGGATAGAGTCCAACGGCGAAAGCGAAGCCGCGGACGGCGGAAAACAGTCCTTCCCAGGGTAAAGAGTAGTGACCCAGTCCGCGAGACGCGCGAGTCAGTTCGATCGAGAGGGTAAGGCCGGTGGCAATTCCGGCGGCAAGACCGAAGAACAGACCAAGGCCAAGCCCGTAGCCGATGCCGAAAACAAGGGAATAGGTTACGGCGCGGGTGAGCAGGCGAAGCGGACCGTGTTGTCCGCCGAGCAGGTCGTAGGCGAGATAAAGGCTACCGAGAACATCAAAACAGGTGCCGGTAATACTGATGGCGGCGACCGTATGGTGGTCCATGGAAAGATTGTAGAACGGGTGTTCTGTGGATGGATGCCCAGGTGCGGCGAGGCCGGGAAGCGCACTCGCTGGCCGCAACGTTCTTGTAAAAGGCTGCATCCTATCGGAGAATGATTTGGTGTGTGTTTTCCGGCGATTTTGGGCGGCAGGCACCGAGCGTCAAGCTTTGAGGCCAAGAGCATGCAGGCGGTTGTGAGGCCCAAGTGGAACGGTTTCGCCAGAGGGCTGGCGTTGGCGCTAGCGCTGGCGTCTTTGTTGTTCCTGCTGCAGGTCGCGCCGCACGGGCACGCGAATGGGCAAGAGGAAGCGACTTGCCGCTTGTGCCAGGTAGCGCACATCGGTATGGCACCGGCTTTGGCGGCGGCGACGCTGAGCGTGCCGCTGATGGAATTTGGCGTTGTATTGTTCGGAATTGCCGGTGCAGCCAGCGAATCCGCAGAAGATAGTTCCTCCTCTCGCGCCCCTCCTTCCTTCGCACTTTAGTTCAAACGACAGCGCAATTTGCGCGGGGCTTTGCGGCCCCACGCAACCGCCGCGGATTGCGGCGGGCTTATCAACCTCCCGCGCTACTGGCTCCCTTGGGGCTTGGAGGAGCAATGCGATATGGATTTCGGAGTTTTATCTTTTTGCTTTTCGGTCTCGCCTTTTCGGTCGTTTGCGCCGCTAGGCAAGCAGGAAACGCGGGTGCGATTGAAGGCCTGGTTAAGGATCCTTCCGGAGGCGCGGTTGTCGGTGCAAGCGTGGAAATCGTCTACGGCGTTAGCGGTTTCCTGAGGAGCACGACGACAGCGCCCGACGGCTCGTTCAAGTTCACGAACGTGCCGTTCAATCCGTACCACTTGACGGTGAATGCCACGGGATTCGCTCCGTATGCGCAGGACGTGGAACTGCGATCGGCGGTGGCCACGACGGTGGTCGTGACCTTGAAGATAGGAAGTGAGGCCACGACGGTAACGGTGGAGTCGAACGCGTCCGATCTTCTGGAAAACGAGCCGACGTTTCACACCGACGTGGACCGCGGATTGTTCAAGAACGTGCCGCTCGAGAGCGCGTCTTCCTCGGTGAGTTCGCTCGTGACGCTGACGACACCGGGAGTCGCGGCGGATTCAAACGGTCTGTTTCACGGGCTGGGGGACCATGCGCAGAACTCGTTTTCGGTGGACGGGCAGCCGATAACGGACCAGCAGAGCAAGGTCTTTTCGAACCAGATTCCGTCGGAATCGATTCAGTCGCTGGAGGTGATCTCGGGGGCGCCGCCCGCGGAGTTCGGCGACAAGACGAGCCTGGTCATCAAGGTGACGACGCGCTCCGGCCTGGGCGTGAGTCCCGCGCACGGAAGCGTGGCCGCGTCGTATGGCAGCTTTGGCACCTCGAATATTGCCGCCGATTTGGCCTATGGAGGGCAGAAGTGGGGCAACTTCGTGGCCGTGAGCGGATTGCAAGCCGGCCGGTTCCTGGATCCGCCGGAGCACACCACGCTGCATGACAAAGGGAACCAGGAAAACGTGTTCGGCCGCGTCGACTACAAATTCTCGGACACAAATTCGATGCAATTGAACCTGGGTTATACGCGGTCGTGGTTCCAAACCCCGAATTCCTTTGATGCCCAGAACGCAGTCGGCTGGTCCGCGCCTTGCTCGCCGGGTCAGACGAGCTCGTGCGGTGGATCTGGCCCGAATGGAGAACGGGTGGGGCCGCAGGACCAGCGGTCGAAGATTGGAACGTTTAACATCGCGCCGACCTTTGTACACATTATCGGCTCGCGGGCCGTCTTCACGATCGGCGCGTTTGTGCGCCAGGACCAGTTCAATTACTACCCGAGCCAAGACCCGTTTGCGGACCTTACTCCCAACCTGCAGAGCGACAGTATCGGACAGAGCCGGCGGCTGACCAACGCCGGAGCGCACGCCGAGCTTTCGTATGTGAAGGGCATTCACAATATAAAGGCGGGAATCCTGTATGAGCAGACGTTGCTGACGGAAAAGGATTCATTCGGAATCGTGGATCCGGGGTTCCTGCCTTCGTTGACGGATGCGAACGGGAATGCGTGCCAAGTCAACGGAGTCAATCTCGCTGCGCCTTGCACGACGCTGGCACCAATTGACCTGACGGCGGGTGGCAGCTACTACGCGTTTCACGGGCACACCGATGTGAAGGAGCTCGCGCTGTACGTGCAGGACACCATCACCGTGCACAACTGGGCCTTCAATCTGGGGGTTCGCGGCGACGTGTATAACGGCATCACGGGCGCGACCGAAGCCGAGCCCCGGGTGGGCATCGCGTACAACATCAAGCCCACGAACACGGCGCTACGGGTTTCGTACGCGCGGACGCTCGAGACACCGTTCAACGAGAACCTTGTGCTCGCGAGCGCCGGCTGCAACGACCCGGTTGTGAACGCACTACAAGCCGCGCTTCAGGGATACCCGTGCATCACCAATCCACTGAGTCCCGGCTGGCGGAATGAATTTCACGCGGGGTTCGAGCAGGCCTTCGGGAAATACCTGGTGGTGGATGCGGAGTACATGTGGAAATACACGCACCTGGCGTACGACTTCAGCGTGTTTGGGAACACACCGGTGACGTTCCCGATCGAATGGCACAATTCGAAAATCCCCGGCTACATGCTGCGCGCAAGCATGCCCAATTTTCACGGGCTTTCCGCGTATTTTGTGGCTTCGAGCGTCGCGGCTCGATTCTTCCAGCCGCAAGTGAGCGGCCTCGGCGTGACGCCGCCGGGACAGGGGGGAACCGGCGTGTTCCGCATCGACCATGACGAGAAGATCAACCAGACGACTCACCTGCAGTATCAGCCCTGGAAGCGAGGCCCCTGGATCGGGTGGAACTGGCGCTATGACAGCGGCTTGGTCGCAGGCGCGGTTCCGTTCGGGGACGGCGTGAATCCGGTGGACACGTCGGGGTTGAGCCCCGACCAGCAGTTCCAGGCCGGGCTGTTCTGCGCGGGGGTAAAGGCGACGCCGACAATGCCGATCAGCTACAACGGGGTGGCCAACACGTGTCCGGGAGCGCTGTTCGGGTCGAACCTGGTGCAAGTCCCGAAGCCCGGGACAGAGAACGACGATCACCATCCGCCGCGGATCCAGCCGCGCAACCTGTTCGACGTTGCCGTGGGGGATGACGACCTGTTTCACGGCGACCGCTACAAGTGGAGCCTGCGATTCACGGTGATCAACCTGACGAACAAGACGGCGCTGTACAACTTTCTTTCGACGTTCAGCGGTACGCACTATGTGTCGCCGAGGGCGGAGACCGTGGAGTTGGGATTCCACTTCTGAGGGGGCGATGAAGGCCAGGACTTGGCCCGCGGGCTCCGTTGGGATCCTTCGGCGCGGGAGGCACGCACCTCGAGATGACCGGTCGTGCTGTGGCGACGGTGCTGGCAGGAGCGCTAGACCTTCAACCGCCCGCCACGATCAAAGCGAAGAAGGGTCCCTCGCGTGTCGGCAGGCAGGCTCGGGATGACAGGGACGGAAGCGCGCCCCGTTGAGCGTTTATCTGATACTCTTTTGCGTCGGAGGGCAGGTCAGCCGTGGCCGAAACTCCTGTGGTGCGCAACATTTCAGAAACCGCTCTGTGGGCCGCGTATTTCCGAGCCGAGGAGACCAAACGGCCAGACGCGTTGTTTCGCGACCCTTACGCGGAGCGCTTGGAAGGCGGCAAGGGCGCAGAGATTGCGCGGACGATTCCCGAAGGACAAAGCCATGCGTGGGCCTGGGTCACGCGAACGTATCTGTTTGACCAGTTCATCCGGGAGGAGATCGAAGCGGGGGCGGATTTGCTGGTGAATTGCGCCGCGGGGCTCGATGTGCGGCCTTATCGGATGGAGTTGCCGGGTAACCTGCAATGGGTGGAACTGGATTTGCCGGAGATTCTGGCGTACAAAGAGGCGCGGCTTAGCGCTGAAAAGCCGCGATGCGTGCTCGAACGAATCGCGGTGGATCTTTCGAATGGAGGCGAACGCCGGGAGGTACTCGCGTCGATTGCACCACGGGGGAAGCGTGCCGTTGTATTGACCGAAGGGTTGCTGATCTACCTTGCGGCGGAGGAGGTGGCCTCGTTGGCCCGGGACCTGGCGGCTGTTCCCTGCTTCGAACGATGGATTTTTGATATTCACTCCCCTCGTTTGCTGAAGATGATGCAAAAAAATACCGGAAAAGCGCTGGACAAGGCGGGTGTGTCGTTTCGCTTTGCCCCTGCAGAAGGCCCCGGTTTCTTCGGGCCGCACGGATGGGATACGGTTCAGGCGCGGGGCTTGCTCCGGGTTGCGGCGCGTTTCGGCAGACCTCCTTTTTTTCTACGGTTGCTCGCGAAACTCCCGGAGGGGAGCGCTCCGCCATGGGAGCGCCGACCGTGGTCGGGGGTGTGCGTGATCGAGAAAAGGACCACTGTTCGACAGGGATAAGTTTTTCTGAATGCCAAACAGCAATAAGCTTCGGATTGGCGTCGATCTGGGCGGCACAAAGATCGAGTTTGTGGCGCTCGAACGCGACGGACGCGAACTACACCGAAACCGAGTAGCGACCCCGCGCGGTGACTATGAGGCGACGGTACGAGCGATCAAGGAAGGCGTGGAGGAGATCGAGCGGCAGCTGGGCCGAAGCGCGACCGTTGGCGTGGGCATCCCTGGGACCATCTCTGGAATCACGCATTTAGTGAAGAATGCGAATTCCACGTGGATTATCGGCAAGCCGTTCGACCGCGACTTGAGTGCGGCGTTGAATCGCGAGGTGCGCTGCGCGAACGATGCCAATTGCCTTGCGGTTTCCGAGGCAATCGATGGGGCCGGCGCGGGGAAGAGGGTGGTTTTCGCGGTGATTCTGGGAACGGGTTGCGGAGGAGGGATCGCTATCGAGGGGCGCTTGCACCATGGCCCGAATGGCGTGGCCGGAGAATGGGGCCACACGGTGCTGCCGTGGATGCGGCCCGATGAATACCCGGGGCCGGCTTGTTATTGCGGCTTTCGCGGATGCATCGAGACGTGGATTTCGGGGACGGGCCTCGAAGCGGACTACCAGCGAGCGACGAACACGAAATTGAGAGGGAAAGAGATTGTGGCGCAATCGGAGGCGGGTGAAGCGGCGGCGCTCGCATGCCTTGGGCGGTATGAGGACCGACTGACGCGAAGCCTAGCGCAATTGGTGAATATTCTGGATCCGGATGTGATTGTGCTCGGAGGGGGTGTTTCGCAAGTGCCCCGGTTGTATCGAGACGTGCCGAAAAGGTTGAAGGATTATGTGTTCGGTAGGGAGGCGGATACGCCGGTGCTCGTGGCCAAGCACGGGGATGCCAGCGGCGTGCGAGGGGCGGCGTGGCTATGGCCGGTTTCGGCTGACCGGTGAACGCCAAAGCCGGCTGAAGGCCAGGCTGAGCGCGGCGCGTGAGCGATGAGGTGCAGGCAAGATGCGGGGTTTCATGGAGTGGTTGCGCAAAACAAGGCCCTGGCGAAACGTTCAGCCAGGGCCTTGAAGGAAGAGGGCTGGAGGATACGGGGTTAGTCGTGTCCGCCAGTGGCGGCTTTGCTCATTTGTGCGACCCAGGCTGCGGAACGGCGTTCCATCTCGGCGGGTGAGACTTCCTCGACGTGCTGCGCCAATCCCCAGCGGTGGCCAAATGGGTCTTGGATCTTGCCGTAGCGGTCGCCCCAGAATTGATTCTGGAGCGGCATCTCAACCTTGGCGCCGGCTTTTACCGCGCGGTCGAAAAGAGCATCGACGTTGTCGGTATAGACGAAGAGGTAGCTCGAGGGGGGAGCGTTCGGACCGGGGGCCGTGGCCATACCCGGAAACTCGTCGCTGAGCATCAGGCGTGAGTCGCCGAACTGGAGTTCGGCATGGCCGATCGAGCCTCCGGGGCCAGCCATGCGATGGATTTCCTTGGCGTGGAAGACTTCCTTATAAAAGTCGATGGCCTTCGCGGCATTCTTGCAAACGATGGACGGGGTGATGGTATGGAATCCTTCAGGGACGGCACGGACTGCGGACATAAGTCCTCCTTCGATGTGTGGAATTATTCGCGCAGGCGGTAAGAGGTGACCGGGTGGGAACAAACCAATCGAACGCTGCGCAGACTAACTTGATATCGCGAGGGGAGCGTGGCGTCAAGAGAAGAATTTTTCTGGCGGAGGGGCACGACGCGGGGGTTGCGAGCGGTGGCAAACGGCGCGCGCAAGATGGCAAAGGTTGTTTTATTGGCTAGCACTGGTTTGAGGACCAGGGTCGAAGAGAAGGAAAACCGGGAGCGTGGCGGAGGAAAAAATGCGATACGACTTTCTGGTGGAGACCTATGCGACGGAACGGATCAAGGTCCTGAGCGTGTGGAGCGAATTTCGTGACCAGGATATGGAAGTCCGCCCGCGCGCGGGCGATGACCGTGGGAGAAGCGTGCACGAGCAGATGGTGCATCAGTGCATGAGCGAGGACTTATGGTTTCGCACCATGCTGAAGATCGACGTTGGCGCGCCACCGCTGCCGGCGGTGGAGATCCGGACGGAGTTCGTAAAACGATACGCGGAGGATAGCGAGAAGCGGCTCGCGGCGTTAGAGGCCAAGGCAGAAGAATGGTGGGAGGGTGAAACGACGTTCTTCGATGTGAAACGCTCGATGGCGTGGGTGCTGACGCGGCGGATGACGCATACCTCGCACCACCGCGGACAGCAGATGGCGATGCTGCGCATGCTGGGGCGGGACCTGCACAGCAACTATGGACCGACGGCGGATACGGGCGGGCTGATGCAGAATCATGCACCGACGATTTACGCGTACGCGAATCTCGAACGGTTGCTCGAAGATTTGGAAAAAGGCCAGGGCAAGAGAAAGCTTCCGGGCTCGGCAGGGAAGGTGGTGACCGAGCGTCCGGCGAAGAGCTGAGTGTCAATTCCGAAGAGCGGGCGATCTTTCCGTCTCAAGCTGCGGAACAAGGCAGCCCGAGGGTCGGGATGACGGGGGGGCGTTGCCCTGCTCGCTGCTTGCCTGGCTACCTGACGACGCGTGGCACGGTGCGCACGATGGCGGTTTTCGGACGAGGCTCCTCCGTGCGGTTCGCGAGGCGGGAGAGCTCCTGCTGAACGACGTGCGCGAATTCGGCCATCTGGTGTTCCATCTCAATCATTTTTTCGCGCATGTTCAGAATAATCTCGATGCCGGCGAGATTTACCCCCATGTCGCGGGCCAGCGTCAGGATCACATCGAGCCGCTCGAGGTCGGAATCGGTGTACAAGCGGGTGTTCCCTTGGGAGCGAGAAGGCTTGAGCAGGCCGACGCGCTCGTAGAGGCGCAGGGTCTGCGGGTGCAGCTTGTAGATTTCCGCGACGGCGCTGATCATGTAGCCGGCCTTCGCCCGTTTTCTGTTTTTCTGTGGCATGAAAAATAGTTTTCAGTTTTCAGTCGTAAGCTGTAAACAAAAGCAGACTGACGACTGACAACCGTTCCTCCTCAAACTCCGGCCTTTGCAAAAAGATCCTTGCGTGGATCGGCCGGAACAACTTCCTCCAATTCTTTCATGATCGTGCGCACGCGCTCATCGGTGGGTTCCGGCACGATGATCTGGATCTCGACGTATTGATCGCCGCGAACGCCGTTGCGAGCGCTGGGCACACCTTTTTCCTTGAGTCGCAGCGTGCGACCACTGTTGGTTCCGGGGGGAATGCGCACCAGCGAACGGCCGTCGATGGTGGGGACCTCGATCTTGGCGCCCAACGAAGCCTCGGAGACGGTGACCGGTACCTTGGTATAGAGGTCGTTGGCGCGGCGTTCGAAATAGGGATGCGGGCGAACGACGACGCGGAGGTAGAGGTCGCCGCCGGGTGCGCCCATGGTGCCGGCATTGCCCTTGCCGGGCACGCGTACGCGGCCGCCGTTATCGACGCCAGCGGGAATGCGGACCTCGATCGTCTCCGTCTTTCGAATGCGGCCTTCGCCGTCGCAGGACGGGCAAGGAGTGCGCAGTTTGCCGGTGCCGCCGCAACGGTTGCAGGGCACGTTGAAGCGCATTTTTCCGGCGGTCTGCTGGATCTGGCCGGTGCCGTTGCAGGTGGGGCAGGTTTGAGGCGTTCCAACCGCGCCGGTGCCGTGGCAGGTGGCGCAGGCATCCAGGCGGGTGATTTGCAGTTTTTTCACGGCGCCGCGCACGGCATCCCAAAAATCGATTTCGATCTGATATTCGAGGTCCCCGCCGGGCTCGTGCTCCGGTTCCATTGTGGCGGCGCCGCGGCGCCCGCCGAAAAACTGTCCAAACAGGTCGCGGAAACTCGAGCCGCTGCCGGACTGGCCGCCAAAGTCGAAGCCGCCGAAGTCGAAATTGACGTTCTCGCCGGCTTCGTCATGAGCCTGGCCGTAATCACCGCTGGGGACATTTTCGCTGTAGAAGCCGTACTGGTCATACATCTGGCGCTTCTTGGTGTCAGACAAAATGTCGTAGGCTTCCTGAAGCTGCTTGAATTTTTCTTCGGCCGCCTTGTCGCCGGGATTGAGATCGGGGTGGTATTTGCGGGCGAGTTTTCGGAAAGCCGTGCGAATTTCCTTCGCGGTGGCTTTTCTCGAGACGCCCAGCAGCTCGTAGTAATCCTGTTTTGCGCTCGTCGCCATGCTTGCTCTTCTCGTGGCCGAAGGCATCGCCGGCCCGTCGCGGAATGCGCGGAGGGGCCCAGCAAGGCTGAGCCCCGACCGGTCATTCGGATTCCGGGCTTGCGATCCGTCGCTGGTCGCAAGCCACGGTGCACCGTTAGTTCGGCTTCTTGCTGTCGTCGACGTCGACGTACTCGGCATCGATCACATCGCCGGGCTTTTGGCCGCCTTGCGAGCCGCTGCCTTGCGAACCAGAAGGAGCGCCCGCCGCGCCGGCTTGAGCACTGCCAGCCGACGCCTTCTTGTAGAGTTCCTCGGCCATTTTCTGCAGGGTCTTCTCGACGTTTTCGGTCGCGGAGCGAAGTCGCGCGACGCCGCCTTCGTTCATGGCTTTCTTGGCGTCGTCGATAGCCTGTTCAGCGGCCTTGACGTCGGAGTCGACGAGCTTTTCGCGGTTCTCGCGGATCGTTTTCTCGGCTTGGTAGACGATGCCGTCGAGGCGGTTGCGCGCTTCGACCTCTTCCATACGCCGGCGATCGTCCTCGGCATGAGATTCGGCCTCGGTGCGCATCTTTTCCGCTTCTTCCTTGGTCAAGCCGGTGGAAGCGGTGATGGTGATCTTCTGTTCCTTGTTGGTGGCCTTGTCCTTGGCGCTCACGTTCAAGATACCGTTTGCGTCGATGTCGAAGGTGACTTCGATCTGCGGAACTCCACGCGCCGCCGGCGGAATGCCGTCGAGGCGGAAGTTGCCGAGCGAACGATTGTCTTTCGCGAACTTGCGCTCGCCCTGGAGGACGTGAATTTCCACGCTCGGCTGGTTGTCCGAAGCGGTGGAGTACGTTTCCACCTTGCGAGTGGGAATCGTGGTGTTGCGCGGAATCTGCACCGTCATCACGCCGCCCAGAGTTTCAACGCCGAGTGAGAGCGGGGTCACGTCGAGCAGCAGGATGTCTTTCACTTCGCCGGCCAGCACCGCGCCCTGAATGGCTGCGCCTACGGCAACGACTTCGTCGGGGTTGACGCCCTTGTGGAGCTCCTTACCACCGAAGAAGTTGCTGACCAGTTGCTGGACCTTCGGAATACGCGTGGAGCCGCCAACCAGGACGACTTCCTGAATGTCGTTTGGGGACATTTTCGCGTCTTCCAAAGCTTGCTTCACTGGCCTCATGGAGCGGTCGAGAAGGTCGTTCATCAACTGCTCGAGGCGCATGCGAGTGAGCTTCTGCTGCATGTGGATCGGGCCGCTGGCGCCCGCCGTGATGAAGGGCAGGTTGATCTCCGTTTCCATCATTTGCGAAAGCTCGATTTTGGCTTTTTCGGCAGCTTCCTTGAGACGCTGAAGCGCCATGCGGTCCTTGCCGAGGTCGATGCCATGCTCTTTCTTGAACTCCTCGATGAGCCAATCGACGATTCTCTGGTCGATGTCGTCGCCACCGAGGTGCGTGTCACCGTTGGTGGACTTCACTTCGACGACGCCGCTGCCCACTTCGAGAACGGAAATGTCGAAGGTGCCGCCACCCAGGTCGTACACGGCGATGGTTTCGTCGCTTTTCTTCTCAAGGCCATAGGCGAGCGCCGCGGCGGTCGGCTCGTTGATGATGCGGACGACTTCCATGCCGGCAATTTCGCCAGCCTGCTTGGTGGCCTGACGCTGCGCGTCGTTGAAATAGGCCGGCACGGTGATGACGGCCTTCGTGACCTTTTCCCCGAGAAAGTCTTCCGCCGCGGTCTTGAGTTTCGTTAGAATCATGGCCGAGATTTCCGGCGGGCTGTATTGCTTGCCGGCAATTTCCACGCGGGCATCATCGTGGGGACCCTTAACCACCCGGTAGGGGACGCGCTTCATTTCGTCGGCGACCTCGTCGTAGCGGCGCCCCATGAAGCGCTTGATGGAGTAAACGGTGTTTTCGGGGTTGGTCACCGCCTGGCGCTTGGCCACCTGACCGACGAGCCGTTCACCGGTCTTGGTGATGGCCACGACGGACGGGGTGGTGCGCGTGCCTTCCTGATTGGGAATGACGACGGGTTCGCCGCCTTGCATCACTGCGACAACGGAGTTCGTCGTACCCAAGTCGATTCCGATAATCTTACTCATAGCTACCTTCCCTTCCTTCGAGAATGCGTCAAAGCCTGTGGTGGAGGAGTACGAACTCCTCGGTCAGCGAAGTGGATGTCCCCGG
>Ga0306920_100007330_pt1 | contig 14518 bp, 9 predicted proteins | sample flu12Cox44000170_FD_204666 | JGI IMG/M metagenome (GOLD analysis project Ga0306920, IMG submission 204666) | Lab enrichment of tropical soil microbial communities from Luquillo Experimental Forest, Puerto Rico - flux4day.12C.oxic.44.000.170 (v2)... | ecosystem: Environmental > Terrestrial >...
GAGGACCAAGAGTCCGCCCGGTCGCAACAACGTCGCGCATTCCAAGACAGCGCCTCGCGGATTGCCTAAGTGTTCGATCACCCCGAACATGGTCACAATATCAAAAGATGCTGGTGCAAAGTTCGTGGGAGACTCGATCGAACCGGTCTCCACTTCGAGAATACCTTCCTTACGCGCGTAATCAGCAACCTTCGGGCTCAGCTCTAGTCCGACCACGCTCCAACCCTCTCGCTGAGCTTGCCGGAGAAAAGCTCCCGTCCCGCAGCCAATATCGAGTAGCCGGTGATGTCGAATCTCGTCAGATTCCATCTTTTTCAATTTTGCCTTGATTTGCTTGAAATCACTTGCCGACTTAATCGCAACAGTCGGGTCTGTCTTGATCTCCCATTCGATATCGAAGCCAAAGTTATCGTTGACAACGTGATCGATAAAGGTCGTCCCACAATCGGAACAGCGTAGAACCTCAAAGTCCGGCACCACGTACAGGCGCTCACAGCGCTGTCGGCAGGAATTCCCGCAAACGGGACATGGCCGATTAAGCGCCTGGTATTCCAGGGGCCTTGGCCCACGGTCACCCTGCGCGCTAATCGGCGTCGTTATCATCCGAGTTCCCCTTTTTGGCTTCGGAATGCTGCAGAGATACTGTAATTGACAAGTTCCGTTAGCAAGGCCCAGGATTTTTTGCGCTCTGAGCGGCCTCTCAGCACGCTCCCCATCCAACGACCGAAAACTGCCGTAACCGCAAACGTCTTCGAGATATGAAATGCCCAGCTTCCCCGGTGCTTCCTCATAAAGTAAAACACGCTTTCGTAGGCCGCTGCGCGGGTCCACCGATATCGGTCGCCTAAGGTTCCGCCCATAATGTGGATCACCGTCGCTTCCGCTAAGAACTGAATTGCCCATCCCTGGTCATGCACGCGCTTACAATAATCGGCGTCATCAACATTTATGAAGAAATTGGGATCTAGTCCTCCTACCTGCTCGTAGCACTCGCGGCGTATCAGCATGCAAGCGCCTGTCACGTACATGTCCTTGTCGATTATCTTTGTCACAGGTTTTTTTCCTGAAAACCAGCTCATGTACCTGTCCACCGATTTCCCGGCAAGCTTGGCAAGGCCTGACCGCCCGATTCTTTCTCTCATGGAAAAGGGAACCAGTCTTTTCACGTCAAAGAAGCTACAGAAGACCACGAATAGGTTCGGAATCGGGCCATAGCTCATCTGTAGCGAGCCATCCGGATACACAAGCTTCGGCGCCACGACGCCCAATGACTCATCCCTCTCGATGGCTTCAAGCAGTTTGTCCAGACTTCCTGGCAGTAATATCGCGTCGCTGTTCAAGAGGAAAAAATGGTTCCCCCTTGCGATTTTGAAGGCCTGGTTGTTCGCGACGGAAAATCCCATGTTCCTTGCATTTCGAATGAGACACACTCTCGGGAATCGTGTCACAATCGCTTCGCAACTTCCGTCGGTCGAAGCGTTGTCAACGACGATGATCTCGAACGCGCACTCGGGTGCATTCGCATAAACTGACTCCAGACACTGGCACACCAGTTCGCGCGTATTGGTATTTACGATGATGATCGAAACCGAACACATAGATCGCGGTGTTCCCCTTCAGCGAGCAACACGCATAAAGCGGATTCGTCCCAACTCAGCTTTGCAGACTCGCTCCGAGCGAGCCAAAGCTGGCCGCCGCAAGTTCGGGGGCCGACCGAATCTTCCAAAGCAAAAAGCCAACCACGCACCCGATCCAAAATGAATAGGAGAATTGAAAGAAGGATGGACCAAAGGGTAGAAATGCGCAGTAAAAAACGAGACACACGAGAACGAAGAGCCATCCCTGCCGAGTGGTGTCTCTCCAAAGCCTTATCGCTCTGCGAATTATAATGAAAGACCACCACAAAAAGACACTGAGACCCACGAACCCTGCCTTCAGCAAAATGTATCCTATGCCGGTATCTACGGCGGGAGACTCAACTTCCCCCTCGAACGGGTCGATCCAGACCAAACTGGCACCCATTCCCTGACCGAGAACAGGATTGTCGGCTACGACGCGAAAGATACTGACCATCTCCGATATGCGTCCGAGATATGAGCTATCGGCAGTGGGCGAAGTGATGAAGCGATAAACAATCTGTTCGATCGGTGAACTGGATCCCTCCGAGGTGGCTTCTAAATTAAAGGGGTTTTGGATCAGAAACACGACTCCAAGCAGTGCTACTGCGACCATTTTCCGAGACAGCGACGGATACCGGGCGTAGAAGAATATAGCTGCGGTAACCAAAAACGAGACTGCGACGGACCGAGAACCGGACAAAATGGAGGCGGCGAGGAATACGAACACATAAGCTACCTCGGTCAAATTCCGGCGCGACCGGAAAAACAACATTCTGATGATCGTTATAGACGCGAAGAGCCCGGCAAAGAACAGAAGAGGCGAACGCTCACGAACGAAATCGTGAATACGGGAGATCTCTGTCAAGTAATAAAACACGTAGAAAATGCTGTACAGGAGGACAATATTCCTGACGGTCCCAAAGATTCTTTCCATGTCTCTATCGGAGAAACTCAGCTTAAACGCTAGCAGAAGGTACAGACAGAAGACCGCTAAGCCGCTAGCCTGCCGCAAACAGTCGGCCACCTGCACCCCACCCCGGATGATTCCGTAGAGTACGGAAGCGATGCCAGTCAGCGCTAACGCCAACGTTGGGAGCAAGACGTCCCTCGGAAGTGAGTTCCAAAACGGCTCACGTTTTGGTTGCAAATAAACGCCGGCTAACGCGCAGGCTGCTGGCACGCTTAGCGCAACTGCCCAATACAAGAATTCCTCAGGGGACTTTCCCCCAAAATCAGACTCGGCATAGGGCACAGGCAGGGCTGCAACACCGAGCGTAAACAAAAGAAACGACACTTGTGGCCACTGCCTCGGTTCGAAAATGAGATAGCAGGAAAAGGGAACAATCAGAATTATGAACGCAACCTGCACTCCCAGAAAGATCTTCAGGAGCCCAAGCAGCAAACTAGCGACTATACCTATCATTATTAGCATTTCGTTGTTCTTTCCACGTGGCTCGGGCGCCGCTCGCTCGAGTAGCCCAACTCCGGGCGACCACGACCATGTAGAACCCAACTAGACTCGGCAACTACACTCTGAAAGGCGATTGTGACCGCTGAATTCTCTTCGACGAAAAATCCGCTATGCACGCTGGACGCGCAAATGAAATACAGCTTGGTCACCGCGACCAGCAAAATTAAGAGCTTCGGCTCTTTTGCGGAGGTCTCTCGCTTGCCTGATACGAAACAGTGCCCTTACGTTGAGCGGATCTACGGTGTTGAGCGGTATGTCTCGCTGGCACAGTTCACTTCCCCAAAACTGAAGCGGCGTGGAATCATATTCGACTTTCTCCACTCTAAACCCTGCGAAGTCCGCAAGATCCGCCATTGCCTTCTCGGTAGGGATCCACAGATGCCTGGGGGGAGAGAGTTGCACCCAGTCTGTCCCATATCTTTCCCATGCATAGCTAAGAACTGGCAGCCGAACAAGGCACTTTCCGTGTGCGCTGAGAACCCTGGCGGCGCTCAGAAGCGTACGCCGTGGGTCCTCTACATGTTCCAGACTATGATGAAACATCAAGAGATCGTATTTCTCGCTTGGGAGGTCCTCGAGATAGGCCTTCCTAATCCTGATCCCGTTCTCGTTTCCGATTTCCTCGTGGAGAAAAGGGTCGACACCGGAAAGGTTTGTGAATCCGAGGTTGGACATCCGGTAAAGGAGTTTCCCTCTTCCGCAGCCGACATCAAGTATTCTTGTGTCGTGCGCCAGGCCCAGTTTGGAGACCGAAAGCAGGGCACCGTCTTCCAGGTGCCGCGCAAGAAATCGTCCCAGGAGACCTCCGCCGTCAAAGTACGCAGCGTCGCGCTTTGCCCGGGCAAAAGCCTTTATAAATTCCTTTGTGCCGCCGTGGACTCCCGAAAAACTGTAGTAATCCGCTGAATAGTAAATGGCGTAGTCCGTCGGAGGATCGACCAGAGAAAGTGAGCCACACGTGAAACACTGGGCATAGTGGAATTTGGTCCGGAGCCCGAACATCATTTCCCGAGCTTCGTAAGTGGCGCTTGTCTCGTTACCCGCGCAGACTCTGCAATGGAAAGTAGGGCGATCTGCGTTTACCATGGCGATTTCGAGCGTCGCTACGCCGCGGCCCTTCGAATCCCAGCAAGCAACATTTCGATTTTATCTCTACAACCGAGGCCTACGACGATCCCGACGACCAAGTAATAGAGTAGTACAGCCTTGACCACGCGGACTCCCGGAGCGGTCGTTAGCCAATAGCCCGCACCTGCAAGCAGATAAACGACGATAAATTTTGTCCACTCTCTGCCGTTTTGACCGGTCCACTTTCGCAAGCTCCACTCATTGAACAGCCACCACGCGCCCAAAATTGCCACCTGCGCTCCCGCAACAATCCGGAGAGATCCGGCGTGGAACGCTGCAAAAGTAGTGATGCCAAGACTCACGGTTAGAACCGCAAGAGTGCGCGCGAGAAAGCCCTTTTGAACACCGTTCAGGTACGCATAGCTCATTTGCAGGATTTGGATCACAGCCACAAACGGAATCGCCAAGAGCAGAATCCGCGAATAATCGACGCTGGGCAGGTAACGTGGCAGATAATGACGAACAAAGGAGTCTAAAGCGAAATAGTATGGCAGCAGAAGCGCCCACGCAATGAGCAGCGCCCACGAAGCGACCCCGTAAACCCGCTTCCGACTGCCCGCCGTCACTCCCGCCATGTGTGAAAAAACAACCTTGCTGCATGCCTGAATTGCCGTTATCGGCACCGCCATCGCGCTCGCCGCCATGCTATACTGCGCAAAATTCTGGATACTGGCAGCCCAACTCACCGCCATTCGGTCAGCATACTGAATCAGGCCCACACCGGTATTCGCCATCAAGATGGGCCAGCCACTCAACAAGCAACTCCCTGCTAACCCCTTCACGGGGCCCGTATTCCCCACCCTGGACCATGGCTTCGTCCAGACAAGCAAAAACACTAAGGGCACGGCCCAAGCCGAAACAAAGAGAATGATAATTTCTCGGAATTGCGAGTGCCAGCGGCTGGCCCACAGTAATACGGCGATAAAGAAAATCGCAGGTGCCGTCACGGTGGACAGTGCCACAGGGCGAAAAACTCGCGCAGATTGAAGGCCGAACTGCAGGGTCGCCGTGAGGTTGTACAGCGGCGCAAAAATGGCCACAGCGATTGCCACAAACCGGAGTGGGCCTCTCAGCGCAAAAACCGCGATTACACACAGCGGCACCAATAATAGAATGTGCTGCAACAACAGATACTTTATCGCCGGTCCGATTTCGTGATGAAATTCCCGAAGCGGCCGTCCCGCCCACCGCAGCAACGCCCCGTCCGCAAATCCCAAATGCACAAAGCCCACGTATGCTGCGTACAGAGCAAACAACCGCCAGTAACCGTAGTCCTCCACACTGATCAGCTTCGGCACGATGAACACCAACGCGACGTTGAAAATGCCAGCCAGCAGCGTTCCCGTTCCCAGAGTGGCAATGTCGGCGGCAATATCGGATGGTTTCCATCCTGCGGCCTCGATCGCTCCCGCCGAAGGGGGAGCAATCATTGCTTTGTCTTCGCTGAGGGGTGTTGTCTCTACGCTCGCCATTGATCTCCACTATTGTTTCAACCCACTACAATCGTGCCTGACGCTCCGCGACGACTACGCCATCGGCTCCAAATCGGATTCGTCAACTTCGACGGCCATCGAGCTTTGAATCAGCTCAATCGACACAATCAGTCGAGCCTTGCTCTTTCGACGCTTCAGAATTCCCTGTAAACCGACCATGGGGCCACCCTTCACTCGCACCCTCATCCCTACAGTAAGGAACGGGTGTGGTTTTGCTCGAACGCCGCGCTCGAGACTGGTTTGTAATAACCGCATCTCTTCGTCCGGCAATGCCGCAGGCATACCGCCAAACCCCACAAGCCGCGCAACTCCCCGGACTTGTTGGACGCAAAGCCTATCGATGAGGGCGATCCTCACGAAGACATACCCTGGAAACAACGGCATTTTGAGCTTTACGCGGCGATCTTTCCAGCGACGCACCGACTCATAGACGGGTAGAAAACACTCTACCCTCCGCTGACTCAGTTGCTCTGCTACGCGCTTTTCATGGTTCGCGTTCGTATAGGCTGCGTACCAATGGATCTCCCTGAGCTCCACCGAGATCGTCTCGCAAAGCTGTTGGACCGCACCTTGCTCGAAGGAACTCATGGTAAGGTGGCTCGAGGCTCGTGCGGCGTTATGGCTCGATTTCCCGTCTCGCATGTCATCGGAAAATGCTCTCCTCTAGTTCGACGAAGTCACCTACAGCTTCGCCCCGTCACTTACAGGGCTCTCTGTGACCTAACCCATTTTTTTATATAACGTTACAGCCACCTGTGATACTACTCAGACTCGCTCTGCTCAGCGTCCTGTTCGTCGTTCGCTTTGGCTGCTGGTTCATTCCGGAATGCCCAGGACCGGTCGCCGTTCGACTCCGGACCGGAACCGTTGCGTGCAAATCTCGGGAGGTGCCCATGAACAGCGGTCAGCACCTCCACCGCAAAGACTTTCCGAGAGTCCGTTGCGTCCACGGATTCCCAGCGGGCTTTCACTAGGATCCACGCCACAGTCGCCGCGAGCGCGAGCAGCGTCACTAGAATTACGATCGCGATGCGAGGAGGAAAGACCTTCTTCGTCGGCACAACGGCAGCGTCAAGCACTTTCACGCTGGGGATTTCCTTGGCCTCTTGGACTTTCGCGAGTTCGTACTGCTGAGTCAGAAGCTCAAACACGGTCTCTTGAATTTTTGCTTGGCGATAAAGGTCAAAGTAGGTCACACCTAACACGGGCAGCTTTCGAATGGAGGGGTACATAGGGTTTAACCCTTTCGAATGGCCGTCTGAGGGCGTACCGGCATCCCCGCCGAGCTTATCCAGTTGGTCTCGCAGTTCAGCCACTTTGGCGCGCATTGCCCGAACGCGAACGTTTTGATCTGAATAGATTGCTTCGAGCCCCCTTAGGGAGGACTCTGCGACGATCAACTCCCCTTGCAGTCTCGCTGCAGCTTCGACCATTGCTTTTCCCTGGGCAGGAATGTCGATCGCGGTGTTTTTGCTCGCGAAATCACTGAAATTGTGGGTTGCCGTGTCAAGGTCTTGCTTGACCGTTTTGAGCCGGCCCTCGAGAAATATTCGTTCGCGCCGCGCCGACGAGGTGCTGACTTGCGCAACCAGGCGGTCCAGTTCTTGGACGTACGCCGTCGCCATGGCAGCAGCACGTCGGGGGTCCCGATCGGTAACCTGAAGGGTGATGATTCCACTCTTGCGCTCCTCTGAAATGACTGTGCGCTTTGTCAGACTTTCACGAGCGTCCTCGATCTTCGAGTCTCCATAAAGTCGGATCAAATCGAATTCCTGGATGAGGCGGTCCTGCACCGTTTGGCTTCCAAGAATCCCCACAAACAGAGCACCCGAACTTTTCATCCCCAACAAGTCGCCAGCCAAGCCGGCGGCCACTCCTGCGCCGCCCGTCGTCTTGGTCGCGAGGGCCCCGAGCATCGCTAGGGCTGACCCAGACTGAGAGTCAGGGGGCATCAGACGGACGACGGCTTGGTAGCGATTTGAAATCAACAGGGCCAACAAGAAACCGGCAACGAGGCTCCAAAGGAGCACTCGCTGTAGAAGGGCGCGGCGATCCCAAATCAGCCGCATGCGCCAGATGGCACGCTCGCGCGATTTGAGAGTCTCGTCGCTAGAAGGTTCAGCGAACCTCACGATTGCCGACGTTCCTCGTGCCGCTCCGTCCGTAAGGAAATCCTTATCCTGGCTCACGGGCGACCTCCGGCACTTTCTCGCCCATCTGACATCGAGTCCGTTGAAGGTGCCAAGCTTGTGTTTGCGTAGAACGACTTGCTGGGCGTGAATCGAAACATGACGGAAGTTGTAAAGTTCCGAGTAGCGCCAGGCTGAATTGACGGAATCAGCCAGCGCTCGTATTGCAAAGAGAGGGACACGTCAAGGTCTTTGCGAACGGAATAATCGCCTTGCCCACCAAAATCGGTTAATGAACCCCCGCCTGGAAGGTATTGTGCACTGATCTTCTGATGTCGGAAATTCAGTTGAATTTTGTTTTTCGGTGTCAACCAGTAGTTTGACCATGCCTGGACACCCTGCGAACCCCGACCGATCCAGCTCCCAATCAAGTTGCCCTCGTTTGTGTAACCATTAAGGTACGTAGCATTGTGGTACCAATAGCCGGGGCCGACTTGGCCTCCAATGGGAAGGTCTGTGTAGACACCCTCCATTCGCAGATCCAACTTTGGAACCTTGGGGAAATGGGAGATGTACATACCACCAGTCCAGGCAGCACGGTCCCAGTAAGCCACGGGAGTGAACTGGTCCTCGTTAAACCCGTCAGCGTAGAAGGTTGCCCAATTGCGCAGCCAGGGAAGGCGGTAAGTCAGGTCGAAGCCAGAGCGGCGGTCCCCAGGCTTTCCTGGGGCTCCGGCCACAGTGTTTCCAGCGCTGAAGATACTTTTGAGATAGGTATGGGTTGTAAATGGAAAGCCTTGCCCAGCAAAGATCGTTGTAAGCGAAAAGCCGAACTCAACATTTGGGGTAGGCTTGAAGCTGAATCGCTCCCCGGAGAGCATGGGCTGGGGAGAAAGAGGAGAAGTCCAACTGCCCACCGTGCCTGGACCCTGTTGGAAGATGAAATGTTGACCCGACAGCTGGCCGAGGAACAATTCGATGCGCATTGGACCGATATAGCCGAGAATGCTAGGCAACTTGAACGGGGAGACGCGGTTAACGCGGAACATTGTGATCGGCTGCGCGTTATTGCTGAACATCATGGGCCCGCCGGCGCCGGGTCCCCACCACAAACTCTGCTTCCCAAACGAGAGTTGCCAGTTTTCCAAGGTCATGCCGGCATAGGTATCCAGCAACTGGAATCGGTTTGTTTGAGCAATAGGAGATTCAGGCGGCGGTGGTATTTGCGAGGACTGGCTGATCACTTCAGCAGCGGACGCCGTAATCGGCGGCGCCGACGGCGCATGTTGATATTCCCCATTTATGTATAAAACGAAACGCGATTCCGTGGCCCAAGCCGAGAATCCGGTTACGTTGTTGAAGCCTTCCTGGTAGGGGCGTCCGGAATCGTTGATGATCGTCTGACCGAAATCGTAGTTGTATCCGTCAGACAGTGGCTGGCCAGAGATTCCAGTAACGCGCGTATAAAGGGACTCGACCCGCGCACGCGTATTATCTCCGCCCTCCATGAGGTTTAGCTCTTCTCTAAATTCATCAGTTAAAGACCGATAAATTCTGGCGGGTTGCGATACGCTCGCATCAACATCTTCAAGCTGCTCACCGGCCTCGCTCACGAGCCGCGCGCATTCAAACCGCGTCCAGGGACGCATGGCAACGATTGCAGACTTGATAAACCCTTGGGCGATCAAGCGGTCCATCGCAGGATAGACCCAGTTATCCAGGGGCACGTACGGAGAACCCATGTTGGCGCTTGACGTGGCATGCGTCTGACGCAAGTAACTGCGAAACGACTCCCAAGGCGCTCCGCCAAGCTCCGTGTCATGATGTCGGTTGTATATATCCTCCGCGACCATATTACCGATGACACTGCCGATGAAAACATCTGAAGGGAAGTGTTGCCTGGCGCGATAGCGAGAGTAGCTGACAAAAGTGGCCAGTCCGTACGCCAGTATCTTTGTCAGCGGCCCTGGGTATTCATGCGCCACAACGCTCGCGACAGCCCACGAGGCCGCAGCGTGTTCAGACGGGAAGGAGGTCCCTCCACTAAAGAAGCTTCCGGCGCCGTTGTCTTGGTTGGGACGCTCACGTCCTAGCGGATACTTCATTGCTTCGACCACAACGAAACTGTTCAAGACAGCTTCGCCGGCTAGGAAGCCAGTCTCGCGCCAGTGCTCGTTGTGTTTCGGGTAGCTAAAAAGCCACATGGCGCCAGCTCCTCCAAGCAACGCCGCAACGCCCACGTTGGACGCAGTGTTGTAGTGGCTGACGGTTGTTGGATTGTGCGAGATATGTCGGCTCATGTCAGCATCAGTCACAAACAGCCCTGCCGTAACACCACTCAACGGCAACAGCCAGTTGGCATCGGGCCACCGCAGCCGTGCGGGACTTGTCCAGATTCGTTTCTGATCGGTCAAAAATCGCTCTCCCAAACCCTTCCAGTTCCCCTTGATGGCGGTGGACGTTTCGCTCTTCTCGTCAGTCGCGCTTTCACTCCCGCCTTTGTCTTTCTTATCTGGGTCATCTCCCTTTCTTCCAGCCGCAGCCGATTTCTGCTGCTCCTGAGAGTCCTGAGCTCGCGCCACCCAACCCGACAGGCTCACAAACATGCTTACGGCCAGCCATCCCGCCAGTATCAACCCAGGTCTCATTCAAAAATCTCTGTCCTACGGATGGATGTACGCCACTGCAAGCGCCACCGACGATGCAACCTGTGCCGTCTGCATGATCGCAGTCCAATTTACACCCGTAATCTTCGGAGCCTTTTCCGGGACGACGACAGTATCCCCGGGTCTCAAGGAAGCATCGAGCGGGTCTCCTGACCACCATCCGGAACTGTTGTTTTTTGCCGAGATTATCGAGCCATCGGCACGAATCACAAAGACTGCCTTCTTGTCGGCAACAGGCGTCAAGCCGCCCGCCTGGCTCAAGTACCACTTTGCCGAACGTCCCGGCTGCGCATTGATCGCAGTCGGGTTGAAGACTTGTCCATTGACTATTACAACGCTCGGCTTTTTAGGAACGACCAGTTCGTCGCCTTCCCGCAGAGGAATATCTGCGGCCGTATTCTTCCAATCCTTGACATTCGACGAGATGTGAATCACCACCCGACCGATCGGCTCGTTCGAGGCCAACTGAGTGAGCGTCGCATCGACCTGAGCTAGCGCTGTCGACTTAGCCTGGGTCTGGTCCTTATCCCCTTCCGGAAGTGCCTTAATGTGTACCCGTTCTTCTTTGACCCTCTCGATAAGTTCTAGGCGGTTCTTCGACTCCAATTCGCGAACGTCTCTCCTCATTAACACGGTGCCGTAAGGATAGGCCTCTTTCGCGAACCCGCCCGCGCGTTCAAGCACCGAACTCAGCCGCTCTCCGGGCTGGATTCCATACGTCGAGGGATGCATTACCTCCCCGCGAACAATTACGGCTGCACCAATATCTTTCCAGCCGGGGACCTGCCGAATGGCGAGCACATCGCCGGCGCGCAACGGCAGATCTTCACTGGCATTTCCGTTTCGCAGAGACGTCAAGGAAACCTGCAGTTGTTCGGCCGGCCCCCCTGCCGCTGCATACCTCGTCAGATCCGCCAAGTTCGAGTCCGCGCTGCGCTTCAAACCCCCGGCCGCGCGAATCAGGTCTTCCACATGCATGTTTTCCATGTACGGGTACCGACCTGGCTTCGCCACCTCGCCCGTGATTTCGACGATACTCGGTTCCACGAGCGACGTGTGCCGGTGAATCAACAGTCGATCTCTCGGCTGAAGCAGGATATTGTCAGCGGCGTTGCCGTTCAGGGCTTCCCCCAGATTCACGCTGAAGATCTTCGAAGTACCGTCGAGATTTACTCTGAAGACCTGCGCCGTGTCTAAGGCTGCCTCCGTACTGAGGCCTCCCGCGAGATAAACTGCATCCTTCAACGTGGCTTGGCCCGACGTCTTGTAGGTCCCCGGCGAACGCACCTCTCCGTCGACCGTCACCGTCGGTATCGGCTCGAAATCAAAGCGGCTGAAAATTCGCACCGTATCGAGCGGCTCGAGCTTGGGCGCCGCCGATGCGTCCTTCATCGCCGCCGCCAAGTCGAAGCTAACCACGCTCGGACGAAAGTCTGGAGGGTTCAAGCGAATAATCTCGCCGTAGTGTGCCGCTGGCTCAGGCAGAATTTCGTTGTACGACTGGAGAATATCCGTGAGCTTCATGCCTTCGTGGTAGGAGTAGCGCCCCGGCCGCAGAACATGGCCTTGCAGATAAATCGTGTCTTGGTTGTACTGCGCGATCGGAAAGATGTGGATTTCATCCCCGTCTTGAATTTTGAAGGTTGACAACTGCGGCGCGGTCGTGCTGTCTGGCGATAGGTCAAGACTCAACATCGTGCGCTTTTCATGAGCCTCCAAGCGCTGCACTTCGACGTGCCGCAATGCGGCTGCCGGCAGAATTCCCCCGGCCAAGCCCACAACGTCAGCCAATGTCTTCTCGTCGTTTAGTTCGTAAATTGCAGGCCGGCGAACCATGCCCGTAACCGTAACCTGTGGGCCAATCGGCGGCACCATGAGCGTGTCGCCGTTCTCCAGCTTCTTCGCGTCTGGCGTAACTCCCCGCAGTAAGAGGTCGTACGTATCGATTCGTTCGAGCTCCTGGCGGCCGCGGAAATGCTTCAGCGCACGCAAGGATCCCTTTCCGGTTACTCCGCCGGCCGCGACGAGAGCATTCAAAGGTGTTGAAAGCGAGCTGATATCGTACGCGCCGGGTTCTTCCACTTCTCCCACGACATAGATGCGAACCGTCCGTAGCCTGGCGACCGAAACATCCGCAGAGGTGTCGCGGTATTGCGTCGTAATGGCCTTCTGTACCGCCTGCTGCACTTCGCCCAAAGTCCGCCCGCTTACCTCGAGTGGCCCTGCCTCCGGCAGGTTGACTCTTCCTTGTCGGTCCACCATCCTCACTAGCTTCGTCGAGATTCCGCCCCACAGATCAATCGCAAGGCTGTCTCCGGGGCCTACGACATAGTCCGGCCCTACGGGCAGGTCCATCGGAAGATTGCGGCGATTTCGAATCCCGTCGTGAAAAACCGCAGTTCCGAATCTCTGTGGCGCTCGATCAAGCGAGGGGGCCTGCACATAGAGATCATACAGAGAAGGTATGTCTGCATAGGGACTGGGTCTCCGCACCATCGTTGCTGCGGCCACATCTCGAGACTTCGCCAGCCTGGAAGGGCGCCGAATGTCTGTCCCAAGGCTCGGCTCAGGCCCATTCCCGCTCGTAGTCGCCGATTCTGACAGCTGATTGTTCATGAGTTCGGCGGCGGCTCCACTCCGCAGGGCTTCCAATGTCGCAGATCCTCCCATCGCTTCCGACGGTAAGCTGCCTCGCATCGACGCGCCCCCAGACTGGTCCGTCACGCTTGAAACACCCTGGAGTGTGACGCCACTGTCACTCGGTCCATTGAGCGAGCCCGTCCCGCCCAGCGCACTCAATCCGCTCATGCCGCTCATGCCACTCGCACCCGGTCCACCTCCGCCGGTCATTTCCGGACCGCCAAGTCCAGCCTCGGCCTGCAGGATGGGAGCGGCAGCGCTCAAGGGCAGACTGTCCTGCGGATTTGCAGGCAAGGTTTCGCGCTGGGGCCCGTTGTATCCGGGGCTCGTGAAATTCCCACCCGGCTGAAGTAAATCGCGGTTCTCGCAGTCCGGGTCATCGAACTCTTCGCAGTACCTTCTCATTCTCTCGAGCGCGCTTTGTGCTGCCGCACCCGTTTCGGCCCTGGGCGGTTTCAAGGCCTCCGCGTCTTCTTGTGCTTCGATCTGTTCGAGCCGCCTGACCCGCTCTTTGAGCAAAAGATCTTGTTGTTTGCCCATTTCCGATTCCGGGTTGACCATCGGCTTCAAATATCCGTAGCGCTGCACCAAACGCGTCGCCACAGCGCGAAATTTCACGTCGCGCGTTAGCCGGTCGAATACGGCCACATCCGTCAACTCGTCGTCGCTGACAAATTGACCGTTGTCACTCGCTTCTTTGGCGATCCATGTTTTCAGCTCCACCAGCAAACCAGGGTCTCGCAGCAACACTTCCTTGATCTGCGGAGCGGAGGCGGCTACACGATCGTAATTCGCTCTCGCCAATTCTGACTCCAGCCGTCGCGGTGGCGGCGGCACATCGGTCTGTGCACCGCTGGTCTTCTTCTGTGGTTGTTGCTGCGCGGCTATACCTGCGGACACAGCCAAAACCAACGCCAAAACAAAAGTTGTTCGAACACGTAGCCCAAACAGCTCTTTCATGACACTTCCCCCGCCAATGAGGCTTTTTGGCGCATCACTCCCAGAATTGCCTCTTCCGATGCTTCTATGACGTCGGAATGAATGCTAAAGGAGGCCCAATAGCGAACGCTGCTGTTGGTGTGCGCGGAGACCGCGATGATGCTCACTTCCGGATAGAGTCGCAGGATGGTATCGCAAACGGCAGGACGCTCATTCGGATCATCCATCGCAATGAACAGAAAATCCGGCTGAGTCTCTTTTACGCGGCCGATAAGCTCTTCGTCATCTGCCACTTCTCCGACGACCGTGATGTCGGGCTGGTCGGCAAAAGTCTCGATGATAATCTCGCGCATCAGCTTTGGGCGGTTGGCCACCAGGACTCGAATTTGACGTCCCATGGTTCCCTCCTTCTGGGAAGCAGAATTATCCTGTC
>Ga0306920_100007333_pt1 | contig 14517 bp, 15 predicted proteins | sample flu12Cox44000170_FD_204666 | JGI IMG/M metagenome (GOLD analysis project Ga0306920, IMG submission 204666) | Lab enrichment of tropical soil microbial communities from Luquillo Experimental Forest, Puerto Rico - flux4day.12C.oxic.44.000.170 (v2)... | ecosystem: Environmental > Terrestrial >...
GGTTGAAGACGTTGATTGGTTGTTCGGCCAGTATCGCGCGGGTGAACAGGTAAGCGGCCATATCCGGCCGTCCCCACGGACCATAAACGGTAAAGTACCGCAACCCTGTCGCCGGCAGGCCATAGAGGTGGCTGTAGGTGCGGGCCAAGAGCTCGCAGCTGCGCTTGGTCGCCGCATAGAGTGAAACCGGCTCGTCCACCCGGTCTTCAACGCCGAATGGCTGTTTCTGGTTGGCACCGTACACCGAGGAGGACGAAGCATAGGTGATCGTCGTCAACCCATCGATGCGGCGGGCCGCCTCGAGGATTACCAGCGTCCCCATCACATTGGCGTCGACATAGGCATAGGGGTTCTTGAGTGAATAGCGAACCCCAGCCTGCGCTGCGAGATGGACGATGCTGCGCAGATCCTTGTGATGCCCGACGAGGTCGAAGACACCGTCACGATCGGCAACATCGAGCTTGGTGAAGGCAAAGCCCGGATAAGCGCTCAGCAAGGCTAAGCGCGCCTCCTTCAACCGCACATCGTAGTAATCGTTGAGGTTGTCGATGCCGATTACCCGATCGCCGCGCTCGAGCAGCGCCCTGGCGACGTGAAAGCCGATGAACCCGGCAGCACCGGTGAGAAGGATCGACATAACGGTCCTGGCGTTAGGTGACGAGCTCAGCCGTGGGCCGGCCGAGAGCGGCGGCTTGGCCTATCGCGTCGCTGCACCGCCGACAAGGGCTTTCGTGCGATGATCGAGCGCTTGAACCGACGGGTAAGATGCTCGAGACGAAAAGCCAGGCGCGGCTGCTGAAGGACCTGCCACAGCATCGGTTCGCAGCGGGTTGAAAAGCTTTCTCTGAGCCGATTGCGTCCGGCCATAAAATCATACACCCGGGCACCCGACCGAAAGGCGTGCCGGATAGCCAAGGCATGGGTGACGATGCCGGGCCGCTCCTGCCGATCGGCATCGTCGAAGCCGCTTTGGTAGGCATAGATCCGGTCGCCCAGCCGAAAATTATACAGGTAACCGATGACCCGGCCGCCGGCGCTGGCCCTGAGCAGCTGCGTCCCGCCCTCGGCAAAGCAGCGCTCGATCAGCAGTCGGTGGAACGGCTCGAAGAACTCGCTGGCAAACGAATGTGTCTTGCCTCGGCGTTCCCAGGAAGCACGATGCAGCGCCTTCAGCTCGGCGAAGAAGCCGAGCGCCTCCGCCGAGGTCGCCGCTGCGCTCAGCTGCAACGGGCCGTAGCTTTCGAAATGCCGCCGCGCGCGGCGCAGCTGCTGGCGGGCATTGGCGCTCAGCACCGGATGGAGCTCGCCGCCGCTCGACGACAGCAGACCGAGATCGACGGAATAGGATGGCAGCGCGCTCTCAGTCCGGCCAAGCCCGCGGCCCTCGACCGTCGTCTCGGATAGGCGGTGCGCGGAGCCGCTGATGTAAAGCTCGTCCGCGATGTCGCCCAGCTCGGCGAACCACGCGATCGCCGAATCGAAGACCACCTGCTCCTGACCGCAAGGCGCAAGGATTCCGTTGTGCTCGATCGTGATCGCATCAAAACGTGGGTCACCGGTCTCGTTGAGGTAGAGGGCGCGTGACCGGACCAGCCCGTGCCGTCGACGGGTGGTGCCGGCGCCCAACAACGCCAACCCGACCGTCTCGCCCCGCGCCGTCGCGCGCAGCAGATTTGGCCGGCGCGCCGCCGGCACAGCGGCAAGCAAGGTTCCGACCCACTGCCACGACGTGAAAAACGTCGGCTGGGCCACTGCTTCGAGGGATCGCCACTCGCGCTCGAGGGCCGCGAGCGGCGGCAGGGCTTCATGGCAGAACTCGACGTCGCGGGTCACGCTCGGCCGCTCGCAAGGCGTCTGTTTAGGCACAAAACCACTTTAAAAGTATATCAGGCGCCGTAAACGAAACTCGACCCCCGCTTGATCCCCGATCATGCGGCGTGATCATTAACAAAAGCCGGTGTACGTGATGCGAATTCTGCACATTCTCGACCATTCGCTGCCGTTGCAGAGCGGCTATGTGTTTCGCACGCTCGGCATCGTCAATCAGCAGCGTGCGCTGGGGTGGGAGCCGGTGCTGCTGACGGGTGGCAAGCATTATGCGCCGGGGCCGGCGCGCGAGTGGATCGGCGGGTGGGAATTCCTGCGCACCCCGGCGCCAGCCGGGGTCGGCGCGAAGCTACCGTGGCTTCGCGAGCTGATGATCATCAGCGACCTCGACCGGCGATTGGACGAAGTCATCGGAGAAATGCGACCGCGGATCCTTCACGCCCACTCGCCCGCCCTCAACGCGCTCTCGGCGATCCGCGCCGGTCGCCGGCATCGGCTGCCGGTAGTTTATGAAATGCGCTCGCTCTGGGAAGACGCCACGGGGGGCGGCAGCACCAAGGGCACAAATGGTCCGCGCTATCGAGCCGCACGATTTCTCGAAGCCTATGCTCTGCGCCGCGTCGATGCGGTGACGACGATTTGTCAGGGCCTCCGGGACGACATGACCGCGCGCGGCATCCCGAGCAACAAGATCTCGATCATTCCGAACGCCGTCGACCGCGGCGCCTTTGCCGGGTCCCGAGCCCCCGACCAGGCTCTCGCGAGACGGCTCGGGCTGACCGGGAAAACCGTTCTCGCATTTTTCGGCTCGTTTTATTTCTACGAGGGCCTGCATTTGTTGCTGCGTGCTCTTCCTCTACTGCGTCAACAGCTAGCAGACCTCGCCGTGTTTCTCGTCGGCGGCGGTCCGGAAGAGGACAACCTGCGCAAGATGGCCCGAGATTTCGGAGTGAGCGACAACGTCGTCTTCGCCGGGCGAGTCGCTCATGAAGAGATGCAGCGATATTATGATCTGGCCGATCTCTTCGTCTTCCCGCGCGTGTCGATGCGGCTGACCGAGCTGGTGACGCCGCTCAAGCCGCTCGAGGCTATGGCCCAGGAGCGGATCGTCGTCGCCTCGAGCGTCGGGGGTCACCGCGAGCTGATCCGCGACCGTGAGACGGGCTACCTGTTCCCGCCGGACGAGCCGGGGCGCCTCGCAGAGGGGGTATTGGCGGCGCTCGCCGATCGACCTTCGTGGCCGCAGATCCGGGCCCGGGCAGTCAATTTCATCGACGCCGAGCGCTCGTGGACGCACAGCGTCGCCCGTTACGCCGAGGTTTATGCCCGGGTCTTGCGGCGCTAAACAGCATGGGCAACGCCGCGCCGACCGGGTTTTTGCTCGCAGATCTCGCGAAACAGCGCGATTTGCCCTTCTGTCGTGCTCTGCCAATCGAAGCGCTCGGCATAGGCGCGAGTCGCGGCACGGGCGGGCAGGGCGGCGAGAAATTCGCGGGTTGCCATCGCGAGCCGGTCGGGGGTGGGCTCCTGCACGATGCGCCCTGCCTCGGGTGCTGCAACGATATCGGCGATCCCATCGATGCCGGAGACGATCACCGGGGTGCCGCAGGCCATGCTTTCGAGCAAGACATTGGGCCAGCCTTCGTGCGTCGAAACGAGCAGCAACAAGTCGGCAGCGCTGTAGACGTCGGAAAGACGATCTTGCGGCAAATGGCCGAGCAGGCGGACACGGTCGGCGACCCGGCGCGCGCGGGCCAGCGCCTCGATCGCGGTACGCTCGGGCCCGTCGCCGACAATGACGAGATCAACCGTCGGAAGGCCGACGAGCGCTTCGATCATCATACGATGGCGCTTCAGGCCGACGAGATTGCCAACGGCGAGAAGTGTGGGCCGGGTCAGGCCCAGAGCCCGCCGCGCCGCGCCGTGATCGGCCGGTCGGAAGAGTGCCAGATCGACTCCGTTGCGCAGCACGCGCACGCGTCCTTCGACGATCCCGAGCGCCACCAACCGCCGTTTCAAGCCCGTCGACACCGCGACCAGCCCATCGGCGTGCTGCGCCGACCAGGAGATCCACCGCCTTGGAACGGCATACTTCGCGATGACGTTGAGATCGCTGCCGCGGGCGGTGACAACGACCGGCCGCCCGAGGGCGCGTCCGAGCAGCACTGCGGCGACGCCGTCCGGGTAGAAATAATGCGCGTCTATCAGATCGAAGTCCTGACCCTGTCGGAGCTGTCTGCGAAGAACCGGCAAAACCGCGGAGAAGAGGGCAAGGGGAGCGACGCTCATGCCGATCTTCGGCAGCTGCGGGTAGCGCGGATGATCGACATGCAGCCCATATCGGATCTCCTCGCGCGGCTGGCGGGAAAAGAGCGAGTAGCGGCCGAAGCGTCGAGCGGCGAGTGGAAACCACGGACAGGGCGCCACGACACGGGCTTCGACCGCGCCGCTCTCCGCCAACTTTCGCAGGCGGGCTTCGACGAAAATCCCGTGCTGCGGCCGGACCCCGCTCGGATACAAGGTCGTAAAAGTCAGGATTTGCAACGGAAATGCCTAACAAGATTTGATTGATGTGGCGAGCGCCGTCCGATGTCTGTCTACCGAAATCCGGATTTTCGGCGGTTGCCCAGCGGGCTTGCTGGCCTTTTCGACGGGGCGGCGGCGGATAGCTTTTTCACACTGCCGGCGTGGTACGACCTGATGGCGCGCTGTGGCGTGCCACCGGGAAGCGATATCCGGGTCTACACCGATGAACGCCCGGGATCGGCCATGGCACTCTTGCTTCGGAGCACGGCGCCGGAGGCAGGTCGTTGCCTGACCAGCCTTGCCAATGCCTATAGCGTCGAGCACGGTATCATTGCCGGCCCTGATGCCAATCTCGATGCCGGGTTCGAAGCAATCCTTTCGGAGATCCAGTCTGAGAGGCCGCGCCGGGTGGGCCTCCGCCTGACCGAGCTCGACCCGCTGGATCCGAGCTACCGCACCGCTGTGCAGTCTCTTCGGCGCGCCGGATTTCTCGTGGGATGCGCGTTCGACTCCGGCACCTGGTATGAAGACACCGCAGCGCTGAGCTTTGCCGAATATGTCGCTGCGCGACCTCCGGAACTGCGCAATACTTGGCGCCGAAAGCAACGCCGGGTCGACCGAAGCAACCGCCTGTCGAGGGCGTTCTTTGCGAACGCGACGAGAATCGACCAAGCGATCGCCGATTACCAGACGGTCTATGCTGCAAGTTGGAAGCCTGCCGAATTCTTCCCCGAGTTCATTCCGGCATTGATCCGGCTTGCCGCTGAACTCGGGGCGTTGCGCCTCGGCATCTACTATATCGACGGCGTCCCGGCCGCAGCGCAGTTTTGGATCCTGTGGCATGGCCGCGCGGTCATTTATAAGCTGGCGCACGACAAACGGCTTGACGATTTGTCGCTCGGCACCCTCCTCACGATGGAGATGACCGAGCGCGTGCTGGAGGACGACCGCCCGCGCGAGATCACTCTCGGCCGCGGTGACGACCCCTACAAGAAGCTCTGGCTCCCCAAGAGACGGGAGCGCTGGGGGATCAATGCCGCGAACCCGCGGACCTGGCGCGGCCTCGGCCTTGGGCTGAAGCGCAAAGCGGGCAAACTCTATCATCGCCTGCGTGGCGAACCGGTCTTCCTTTCTGGTGACCCCTGGTCGCAGTGATTGGGTCGACACACCTTCAATAGGGATACCTCCAGATACTTAAAGCAGCGTACCCCGACGACCCCATTTCGTTTTGCGGGGCAAAAGAGACTGATGCGAAGAGGGTGTGAAAGGGTGCGTTTGCGGACACGTGAAGCGGCTGAGCGTCCTATAGATCAAGACTCCGGCGTGTGCCGACTGGTCCAGGCACCCAGCTAAAGGCCGGCACGGGCGACCTACGCGCGCCTTTCCGAGCGCCGGAGTCACACCAAAGCTTAAACTCGATTATATCAGATTAAAATAGCCGCTCGTCCGGTAGACAACTTCCTGGAGTGGAACACGACCGCGGTCGGAGCGAGCCGACCGAACCATAGTGTGGCGGTTCTCTTTCAGGCATGGAGCGATGGCCGGCCGATCGCACCCCGTCATTTGCACGATTTGAGCGCCATCAGGATGGCCTCCGACGGTCGGTGCGAAGGAGGCGCCGCGGGCGCTTCGGAAGGCGGTTGACGCCTGCGCGTCCCTGCCCTAAACACGGCTCATGAGTTTCGCATGCCCGATGACGATTACCGCTCCGCGCGGCTTTGCCGTGGGGCCTGAGGGTATGCGCGTGCGCTGAACACGACGAACACGCGACAATTCGGGGCCCCGCCGCTACCGGTCGGGGCCCTTCCGTTTTGAGGGTCTCTCTTGGAGATCGGCGGCGGCGCCCTGACGGAGTTGAGAGAGAACCAGATGGTGCCGCTAAATCGAGCCGGCCCGCGAGGCGGTGATGTTCGCGGCTTCGCCGTCCGTGCGGAGCTTCATGCGACCCTCGCGCTCGCGGCACCGCTCGCTGCCGCCAATCTCGCGCAGATGGCGATGGCCGTCACCAACACCGTGATGGTCGGGCGGCTCGGTGCGTTGCCGCTCGCCGCCGCGGGGCTCGGCGGCATGCTCTATTTCACCGGCGGCGTCATGCTCCAAGGCGTTCTTTCAGCCGTCGCACCGCTCGCCGCCTATGCGCTCGGCGCCGGCGATCGCCATGCGGCAGGTCGGGTTGCCGGCGCGGCACCGGTGCTGGCGGTGCTGTTGGCGCTGCCCTTCGTCGCCGTACTGGCGAGTTTGGATATGCTGTTTCGGGCGCTCGGCTACGATGCCGCGCTCGCCGCCGAGATCGGCGGCTATTTGCGGGCGCTCGCCTGGGGTGGGCCCGCTTTTCTCGGCTTTGCGGTGCTGCGCAGCCTGCTCGCGGCACTCTCGCATACGCGTTCGGTGATGGCAGTGGTCCTGATCTGCGTTGCCGGCAATGCGATGCTCAATTGGGTGCTGATCTTCGGCCGTCTCGGCGCACCTCCTCTCGGCGCCGCGGGCTCGGGCTATGCGAGCGCGATCAACCAGTGGCTGATGCTAGGCGGTCTCGGGCTGTGCATCCGCATCATGCCTCGCCTGGCGGCGTTGCGGCTGCTGCGTAACGCCGTCACCGCAAGCCGGATCGAGATGGGCAAGATACTTCGCCTCGGGCTGCCGATCGGCGGGATGAGAGGAATCGAAGTCGGAGTCTTCATGACCGCGGGCATCCTGATGGGCCTTTTGGGGCCGGCGGCGCTCGGTGCGCACCAGCTCGTTCTCAACTGCGCGGGCATCACCTTTATGGTGCCGCTGGGGATCGCCCAGGCCGCAACTGTCCGTGTCGCCGGTGAGCTCGGTACCGGCCGGGCGCACGCCGCCCGCCGCGCCGGCCTTGTGGCATTGGCACTCGGGATAGTATTCATGGGTATGGCGGCGGTTGTGCTGTGGACTGCCCCCGAGGGGATCATCGCGGCTTATGTCGACATCGCCGACCCGGCTAATCTAGGAGACCGTGCAGATAGCGCGGCGCCTCCTCGTGATTGCCGCTCTGTTCCAGGTGTTCGACGGAATGCAGGTGATCGCGGCCGGCGTGTTGCGCGGCTACCGGGACACGATGGTCCCGATGTTGCTCGCCACGTTCGGTTATTGGGGCGTCGGTTTCGCCGGGTGCTGGCTCCTCGCCTTTCCGCTCGGCTATGGCGCCGTCGGCCTGTGGTGGGGGCTGGCCCTCGGCCTCGCCGTCGTCGCCGTGCTGTTGACCCTGCGGTTTCATCTGCTGGCGCCGCCGGTCAACGCTGCGGCCGAAGCGGTCGCTTTCCGATAACGCTCCTTAACCCCGGATCAGGTCCGGGGGGCTCTCCCGCGACGCGGGTTCTCCCCGCTCGCGGAGAGAGGGTCGGGGTGAGGGGCATTCGCCTGTCGATGGCGGGAGCCCTAATACGTCTCGCGCGGCAGGTCGAGGAGCGGGAAGGCGCTGTGCACATGCGGTGTCGTGACTGGCCTCGCCGGGGCGACATAAGATTTGTCGAGCGCCGCGAAACTGGTGACGCCGAGCAGTGCCAGACAGATCGTGATCTCGTGTTCGAGGATTTCGAGCAGGCGCACGATGCCCGGACTGCCGGCCGCGGCCAGGCCATAGATATACAGCCGGCCGACCGCGACCGCGTCCGCACCCAGGATCATCGCCTTCACGACGTCAGTGCCGCGGCTGATCCCGCCGTCGACGATGATGCGCGCCTTGCCGCCGACCGCCTCGACGATTTCCGGCAGGACGTCGATCGAGCCGAGCACCTGGTCGAGCTGGCGGCCGCCGTGGTTCGAGACATAGACGCAATCGATGCCGAGCTCGACCGCACGGCGCGCGTCCTCGACGGTGGCGATGCCTTTCAAGATTAGCGGGATGTCGAATTTCGCCTTAACGCGCTCGACGTCGCGCCAGTTGAACCGCGCCTGATGGACGCGGGCGTCGCCCGTGACGACTTGGCCGCCGGCCCGGCGGCGCTCATGGCGCTTGGCAAGGTCGCGCTCGCGCCGGCTGTACCGGTCGGTGTCGACGGTAATGCAGAAGGCGTCGTAGCCGGCGTCGATCGCAGAGCGGAACTGATCGTCGACCCAGTTCGCATCGCCGAGCACATAGAGCTGGAAGATCTTGAAGCCGTCGCCCGAGGCCTCGGCGGTGGCCTCGAGGCCCGGCTCCGAGACACAGCTAAGGATCATGCCGTTGCCGAACTCGGTCGCCGCCTTGGCCACGGTGGCGCCCCCGCCCGGCTCGAAGCTCTCGAGCGAGCCGACCGGTGCCAGCAGCACCGGGATGCGCAGCTTTCTGCCAAACAGGTTGGCGCTGCAGTCGATCTTGCTGACGTCACACAGCACGCGCGGGCGGAAGGCGAGCGAATCCAGAGCCATACGGTTGCGCGCCACGCTTGTCTCGGTCTCCGAGGCGCCGATCAGGTAATCCCAGGCATTACGGTTGAGGTTGGTGCGCGCCTGCTTGATGAATTCGTGAAGGTTCTGAAAACGATCTGTGAGCGACATCGGCATGACTGTTCTCCCTCGCTAATTTGACGACGATCGCAAGCTATCGTTACGATGGGGTTCTTAGCTTAGACACGCGACAATTCCGCCAAAAGAGGAGACGCAGCATGCCTCGCATCCTGACCCCCAGCACGCATTCCCAGGAAACCCTCGCCATCGCCCATGAGCTGTTGCCAACCGGTTGGGAGCTGGCCGCCGCCCCGCATGGCCGGCCGGAGTTCCTCGACCTGCTGAAGGACACCGAATACTACATCGGCGGCGGTCAGTTCAAACACGGGCCCGAATTCTACCAGGCGGCCCCCAAGCTCCGGATCGTGCAGACCCTGAGCGCCGGCTACAACACCTACGATCTCGAAGCCGCACGGGCGGCCGGGGTGCCGATCTGCAACAATGGCGGCGCCAACGCGACGGCGGTAGCCGAGCATGCGATGCTGCTGATGCTGGCGGTCAGCCGCAAATTGACCTGGCAGCACGAGGGTGTCGTCTCGGGGCGCTGGCGCGGCAATGATTTCAACTCTTACAAGCTCTACGAGCTCGAAGACAAAACGCTCGGCATTATCGGCCTCGGCAATATCGGCAAGAAGGTCGCGCGCCGTGCCAAGGCCTTCGATATGCACATCAAATATTACGATATCAACCGGCTGACCGGCGACCAGGAGGATGCACTCGGCGTGCGTTTTTCACTGTTTCCCGAGCTATTGAAGACTTCCGATATCGTGACGTTGCACGTGCCGCTCGATCGCTCGACCCACAATCTGATCGGCGAGCGCGAGCTGGCGATGATGAAGCCGACGGCGATCCTGATCAACACCTGCCGCGGTCCGGTGGTCGACGAGAAGGCGCTCTACGTCGCCCTGCGCGACGAGAAGATCTTGGGTGCCGGGCTCGACGTCATGGTCGAAGAGCCGCCCAAGCCGGACCATGAGCTGTTCACCCTAAAGAATGCGATCTTTAGCCCGCACGGCGCCGGACCGACCTGGGACAATCACTGGAAGCGCTGGCGCAACGCCTTTGACAATTTCGAGCGCGTCGCGCGCGGCCAGAAGCCGTTCTGGATCGTCCCCGAATTGCGCGACTGATGGCCTTCCCTCTCACTGCATTGCGGGGAGAAGGAAGGGGGGTGAAGGGCGCTGCCCATCGATAAGGAGAAAGCGATGCCCGTCGGCATCCTGATGGCCTTCCAGCTCTCCGCGGCGGTCATGGATGTCGCCCGCGAGCTGTTGCCACCTGGCTGCGAGCTGTAACCTGGTGCGGCTGCGCAGGCCGAAGGCGGTGGCGCCATGATTCGGCGTGCTCCGGCCTTCGCCCGAGCCTTTGCCGGACGGTGGCGGATTGTCGAGATGGATCAATGGGAGGACCTTGATCTGCTCGAACCCGCGCACATCACCTTCACCCGCAAGGAAGGCGGTGAACTCGTTTTTGGCGCCGTCGAAGCCGATCTCGACGTGCGCTATGGGTCGCGGGACGGTTCGGCTTGCGCCGAGTTCACATGGGAAGGTTCGGACGACAATACGCACGCCAGCGGCCGTGGCTGGGCAGCTCTCGGCACCGCCGGCCGCCTTGTCGGCCACATTTTTATCCACAAGGGCGACGGGTCAGGGTTTGTCGCTCAACGCGACTGACAGCTTTGGCAGTCCACCGAGGGCTCTGAAGGCTCTCCAACTCCTGTATACACGGCCCCCAATTAACCCAGGAGACCCTACCCTGGTCCCGGTCCGGACAGTGTCGCCTCGTGGCGGGACCAACCCCGTCTTATCCCAAGCCAGTGGTTGTCACCGAGGGCGTAAACGACCCGCGCCAATCCATCCGCCGCGACGGACTCGACCAGCAAGACGAGTTTCGACGCTTTTATCGCCTGCACCTGCTGGCTTGCCGATTGCCTTGAAGGCGGCTTCTTCCCTTCGCCTGCCCCTTTTATCGAGGATCTGATCTTAGACGAGCTGGCGTTGAAGCCTGTTTACGCCCTCAATATGCAGGAGATGGCCGGTCTTTACCCAGACCGTGCAGCCCTCCGGACCAGCCTTGGCTCCGAGCGTGCTGCCGGCCGGGAGCCGCAGCCAGGATTGCACCTCGAAGCGTTCGCCGGCCTCATGGAAATCGCCATCCAGCGCCAGCACCTCGGCGCCGCCCGGCAGGCTCATCTTGATCGCCGCTCCGGGAGCCCAGCGTTCCAGGCGCACCTCTTCGCGACTGTCGCTAAACAACGGAATGAACTCGACACCCGGTCGGCCGGCGGTCGGACGACAGGGCTTAGCGCCGGTATCGATCTCCACCTGCGTTCGATCGGAGAGATCGAATTGCCAGAGCTTGACGAACAGGATGCATCCCGGCACCGAGCCGGGCGTGTGACGCGAGGTCGGCGGATTGCGGATGTACGAGCCAGCCGGGAACTCCCCGTGCTCATCCTGGAACACGCCTTCGAGAACGAAAAATTCCTCCCCGCCGTCGTGCGTATGCGGGGAAAAATGGCTACCCGGTGCGTAGCGAACGATAGACGTGGCTCGGGCCACCTCGTCGCCTATGCGATCCAGCATGCGCCGCTCGACCCCGGCCATCGGCGAAGCGACCCAGGGCATCCGGCCGGCGTGGATAGCGACGCGACGGGAAAAATCAGTATTGAGTTCCATACTGCCTCCTGCAGGCGGTGAGCCCGCGATATTGACCGACATTCCCCGGATTCTCGGTAGTTGTGTGGCGCAGGGTCGCCCGCAACGAAAAACGCGCGCCGCATCCGCAGGAGGCGGTCGAAACAGCCGGGTGACTGCGCCAAGCCGCTGGAACTCGGCACCTTGCCCACATCAAGGCATTCCCTTGCTGTCGTCGTTCATTGCACATGGCCTCGCAGCCACTCACGCCCGCACGGGCGGGGCGCGCAACCGGCCAATCGGCGACGAGATTTCCGCAGACGCAGTAGGAGGGATTGGTGGCACCATACGCCAGCTCCGATTGCTGTTCACCAGGCTATTTGGCGACCATCACGTCTGAAGCCTTGATAACCGCAATCGCCGCGTCCCGACCGCTAACCCCAAATCCTCGACGGCTTCATTCGTGATTGAGGAGGTGATAACGACACCGTTGCCAATGTCGATCCGTACATGCGCGGTGGTCGCGCCTTTCCGGACCTCGAGGATCTTGCCTTTGATCTGATTGCGTGCGCTCAGCTTCATTGCTACTCCTCCTTCTTTGAAACCGATCACGGCACCAGGCCGCGTGCCGCCCAAGCGGTCGCGGCCATGGAGCGCAGACCATCGGGACCACCAACGAGATAAGCTCGCCGCACTGCCGCAGCGAGCGTCGCAAGGCGGTCTGGTGAGAGCCGCTTGACGTAATCGCCGACGGGCCCCTGGGCGTTGGCGATCGGCTCCCAATAATCGTTGAACTCGGCGTATTCCATGCGAATGGTGAGCGAGGCCGGCCGCACGCTGCGCAGACCCGCATCCTCTAAAGCGGCGACGAGCCTGCCCGGGCCGGCCAGGGGCTTGAGAAATGTCGGCCTCTCGCCAAGTCGGCTTCGCAGTCGAGCGCCGCGGCGGTATCCCAGAAGATCCGCTGATAAACCAGGCCGCCTGCAAAATCCCATACCGCGGCCGCCACAGCCCCGCCAGGGCGCGTAACCCGGCGCATGCCATCGAGGGCGCGGGCGGGGTCCGACATGAAGTTGAGCGCGAGCAGCGAAAAGCAACGATCGAAGCTGCCGGCCGGCAAATCCAGAGCAACTGCATCGCCGGTCATAAAGATCAGGCGCGGGTCGGCAGACCGCGTCGAGGCATGGGCAATGTACGGCTCGGCGATGTCGATGCCCACGATCGCTGCGGGCTCGGCGCGCGCGGCAAGCGTGAACGCCATGCTGCCGGTTCCGCAGCCGACATCGAGCACGCGGTCGCCCGCCTCGATCCCTGCAAAGGCGATCAGTTCCTCCGCGAGCCGGGAGCTCCAGCGCCCCATGAGATGCTCATAAGCATGCGCGTCGGTCGCGGTGTAGCTCGACGCCATGGGGAAACCTCCTACGATCGCGATATATATTAGCTGCTATATCCCTGACCCGCCGCCTGTGCTTTAACACCGTCAAGCCGAATTGGTCCCCTCCATTCGCCGTGCAGGCGCCGGACGAACTGTCGCAACTATGCTCAAGAAGGTGACAATGAGGCTCTTTAGTTGCTTTCGCGCGGCCGTCCCGTCGATCCTGGTCGTCGCTGCCCTGCTAGGGACCTTGGCGGCTGCGTCCGCCGCCGAAATCGTCGTATTCGCTGCGGCCAGCCTAAAGGAAGCGCTCGACGACGCAGTGCGCGTCTATGACAATCAAAACGGCGACGCGGTAAAAATCGCCTATGCGGCAAGTTCGACGCTCGCCAAGCAGATCGAAAGCGGTGCCCCGGCCGATCTGCTCATCTCGGCCGACCTCGACTGGATGGATTATCTTCAAAGACACGATCTCATTCAGCCCGGAACGCGCAAGAGCTTGCTCGGAAACCGGCTCGTCATCGTCGCTCCGGCCGACAGCGATTTGAAGCTCGACATCAAGCCGGGTTTCGACTTGGCCGGCGCGCTAAACGGCGGGCATCTCGCCATGGCTGATCCGGATAGTGTGCCGGCAGGTAAGTACGGCAAGGCTGCGCTCGAGAAGCTTGGCGTCTGGAACTCCGTGGGCGCCGCCGTGGCGCCAGCCGAAAACGTGCGCGCCGCCTTGCTGTTGGTCTCGCGCCGGGAGGCGCCACTCGGCATCGTTTACGCGACCGACGCCGCCGTCGATCCGGGGGTCAAGATTGCCGGCGTGTTCCCCGAGTATACCCACCCGCCGATCGTCTATCCGGTCGCGTTGACGGCCGACAGCAAGAATCCAAGCGCGGTCCGGCTGCTTCAATTTCTCACCTCGCCGGCGGCGCGGCCGATTTTCGAGAAGCGGGGTTTCACGGTGCTTCAGTAGCGCCGCCCGGGCGACCGTCTTTCCGGCCTAGCGATCGGACCTCGCGGTCGCCGCCGCGAGCGCGGAGAGCTCACTGGCGACGGCCTCGTGGGCCTTGACCTCGATCGTGCGATATTGCTGCACGACCCGGTGGCCGAACGGCGTGAGCTCGGCGCCGCCGCCGGCCGAGCCCCCATGCTTCGTCTCGACGACCGGCGTCTCAAAGAGCCGGTTGAGCGCGTCGACCAGCAGCCACGCCCGCCGGTACGACATACCCATTGAGCGTCCCGCTGCCGAAATCGATCCGTGATCGCGGACGGCTTCGAGCAACCGGATCTTGCCGTGGCCGATAGCCCGCCCCGGTCCGAAGTCGAGACGCAACGTGAGCCGCGCCATGCGCTCAATTCTAGCTCATGCGCGGGCACCATCCGAGTGCGATTCAACGCCGAAAATTGGGGCGAGCACAGACCGGGTTGACTCCTCCACGATATATCTCGTCAAATATATCGATTTCCGCGAAGCTCAGCGGCACGGAAGAGGGGACCGAGATGACAATCATCCGCGCACAGCGCCTGACGACCTTCTCGGTTGCTGCGGACGGAAGCAGCGTCTCGCTCGGCGTTGCAGACGAGGAGGGGCGCACAGGTGCGCTGATCCTCCCGACGGCGTGTCTCAAAGAGTTGATGATGACGCTACCCGAGATGATGCGCCGGGCGCTGCGCCTGCAGCACCACGATCCCAGCCTTCGCCTCGTCTACCGC